>Ga0129308_1000200_pt1 | contig 105950 bp, 93 predicted proteins | sample L827metagenome_FD_94440 | JGI IMG/M metagenome (GOLD analysis project Ga0129308, IMG submission 94440) | Ring-tailed lemur group fecal microbial communities from Wisconsin, USA - L827 metagenome | ecosystem: Host-associated > Mammals > Digestive system > Large intestine > Fecal | place: USA...
CGGCTCCACCTGGTCCATCACGGGCATCGGCAGGGACCATCTGCCCTGCATGCTGCTGGGCCTGGCCGAGGGCTGCGACGGCCTGCGGGTGGGTCTGGAGGACAACATCTTCCTGGAGAAGGGTGTCCTGGCCACCAACGCGCAGCTGGTGGAGCGGGCCTGCAAACTGGGCGAGCTGGCCGGCCGCACCATCGCCACCGCCGCCGATGCCCGGGAGCTTCTGGGTCTGACGAAACATGTCTGAGGAGGGACCGGTCATGATACAGCGAATCGCCGTGATGGGCGCGGGATCTCTGGGCACGATCCTGGGGGCTTATCTCTCAAAGGCCGGCAGGGACGTGGTGCTGATCGACGCCTATCAAGCGCATGTGGACGCCCTGAATCAAAACGGCGCCCATATTACCGGCGCGGTGGAGATGACGGTACCCGTAAAGGCCATTACGCCGGAACAGATGGAAGGGCAATATGACCTGTTCTTCTATCTGGCCAAACAGACCTATAATGATGTGGCCATCCCTCAGATGATGGCCCATATGGGCGAGGGGAGCGTCATCTGTACGGGACAGAACGGACTGCCGGAACGGGCGGTCAGCAAGGCGGTGGGGGTCCACAGGACCCTCGGTTCCCCCGTAGGATGGGGCGCCACTTTCATGGGGCCCGGCTGCTCCGCCCTTACCTCCACCTCGCAGGCCTTCTATCTGGGGACACTGGATGGACAGATCACAGAGAAGCTTCTGGAGGTCAAATCCATTCTGGAGGATATGTGCCCGGTCCATGTGTCGGAGAACCTGATGGGTTACCGCTGGACCAAGCTGCTGGTCAACTGCACCTTCAGCGGACTTTCGGCCAGCTTTGGCTGCACCTTTGGCGATGTGCTGGACGATCCGAGAGCGGTCCGCCTGGCCGTAAAACTGGGTGCGGAGTGCATTGCTGTGGCCAAGGGCTGCGGGGTCAGGATGGAGCCCCACTCTCTGGCGGGAGACTTGGATCAGGTCTTCGTCTGGGGGGATGAGGATACCATCGCCCGATCCGTGGCAGCGGTCCGGAAGGGCTGGGAGCCCCACCGGAAACTGGTGGCCAGCATGGCCCAGGACCTCGCCCATGGACGCAAGTGCGAGATCGACGCCATCAACGGCGTGGCCAGCGAGTCCGGGGTCGACGCCCATGTGCCCACCCCGATCAATGATATGGTGGTCCATGTGGTAAAGGGCATCCAGGACGGGAAATGGAAGGGCTCCTTCGATAACCTGAAATTCTTCGAGGGGCTCTACTAAGGTTTGTTTGAGCATGGTGCATCCGCTTGAACGACGGGGATTCCGATCCCTGAACGGCCAAACCCAAGTCAACGAGGAGGAAAAAGATGCGTTCAGTCAGAGAGATCATTCTCGCCCGCCGGAGCGTCAGACGATACCTGCCCACACCGCTCTCCCGCGAGACGGTGGAGGAACTGCTGGAGGCGGGGAGATACGCACCCAGCGGACACAACAAACAGGCATGGCGCTTTACAGCAATTCTGGACCAGAAGCTTTTGCAGGAACTCAACCAACTGGTCAGAGCCGGGTTCGCGGCGCTGGCGCTTGGGGAAGATGCGCCCAAGGAGCTGCGCGACGCCAAGGCGAAAGCGGAGCGGCAGGGAGAGAGTTATCACTTCACCTATGACGCACCGTGCCTGATCATTGCCTCTAATGACACCTCAGACCCCAACGCCCAGGCTTCCTGTGCCTGTGCGCTGGAAAATATGTTCCTTGCGGCCTGTGAGATGGGGCTGGGCTCCTGCTGGGTCAATCAGCTCCACTGGCTCAGGGACGATTTGAATCTGCGCAAAAAGCTGGCAGAACTGGGCGTTCCGGAAGCGCACACAATTTGTGGCAGCGGTGTGTTTGGCCATCCGGACGGAAAAGTGCCCGGTGCCCCGACCAGAAAGGAGGGGACGTGGAGCATCATCGGGTGAAAAGCCGGCGGTTCTAAAAAGGAAACACAGATAGAAAGTGGATTGAAAGGAAGGAATATCATGAAGAAATCCCTGATCGCGATTCTCCTGGCCCTTGCAATGGCCCTTCCCATGACTGGCTGCAGCAGCAGCGCAAAGAGCACGCCTACCCCCGCCCCCGCAGACACCTCCGCCCCTGCGGATACCACCCCAGCCGACGAGGGCACCACTGCCCCCGAGGGCTATCCTGACGGCCCCATCTCTATGCTGGTAGGCTATACAGCCGGCGGCGGCAGCGACTTGGCTATGCGTACCTTTGACGAATTCCTCTCTCCCCTGATCGGCGAGCCTCTCACGGTCAGCAACCTCCCCGGCGGAGGCGCCACTGTGGCCGTGGCTCAGCTGCAAAACAGCAAAGCCGATGGCCAGACCATCGGCTTGGTGACCCTGTCCACCCAGTCCGTCAGCCCCTATTCCCTGGACCTGCCTTACACCATTGAAGACTTTGAATATCTGGGCGCTTTCGGCGCGTACACCTATGCCCTGCTGGTTCCCGCCGACTCTCCCTATCAGGACTTTGACGATCTGCTGGAGGCTACCAAGAGCGCACCGGTCCAGGTGTCCTATACCTCTAACCTCCACGAGATGCTGGCCCGCAAGATTATAGCGGCTACTGAGGCTGATCTGGATACCGTGTACTACTCCTCCACCTCCGATGCCATTACCGACCTGCTGGGCGGCTTCATCCCCGTGGCTCTGGGCGATATCGCCTCCTATTCCTCCTATGTGACTTCGGGACAGCTCCGCGTGCTGGCCAGCTGCTCCGACGACCGCTGGCCTGTGGCCGAGGATGTCCCCACCTTGGTGGAGATGGGCTACGAGGGAGCTGCCATGAGCTCTTACCTGGGTCTCGCAGTGCCCAAGGGCACCGACCCTGCCATCGTCTCCTACCTCAGCGATCTTGTTTATCAGGTCGCCAGCGATCCTACTTTCCAGGACCGCCTGTTTGAGGTGACCAAGCTGCAATCCCTGGCCTATACCGGCGAGGAGATCAAGGCCATCTTCGAGCAGGTCTACGACGAGGCCGCCGAGATCTACGGCCCTATTGACTAACTTTTCCTCCATTTATTCCAACCTGCAAAGGCGGGCGCCGATATCGGCGCCCGCCTTTGCAGGTTTTCAGGAGAGAGGAAAAACGCGCGGGCCCGGCCCCACCGGGAGCCAGCAATCAAAGATGTGCAAAAACGAATAAAAACGGAACACCCGTTGAAATCATAGTGATTTCAACGGGTGTTCCGTTTGGTGGAGATAAGCGGGATCGAACCGCTGACCTCTTGAATGCCATTCAAGCGCTCTCCCAGCTGAGCTATACCCCCAAAAAGCTGACCCTGCTCCAGAACAAGATGTCCTGCACAGAACGTGTATTATTTTACCATCGGGCGATGAGCTTGTCAACAGAAAAATTTATTTTTCGGAGGGGAAATGCGGCGGCATAGAAATTTGAACATCAAACAAGATTGTGCAAGTTAACGGTTGACATTTTCTAGGATTCTGGTAAAATATCGCTTAAATTATTTTAGTTAAATATATTTAATTAAAATAATAAAAACTAACCCGCGTATTGCGAAAGGAGCGCATGACAATGTTTGAACAAATAAAAGCTGTGATCCTGGATTCTTTGAGCTGTGAGCCTGAAGATATCACGATGGAGGCCAGGCTGGTGGAGGATCTGGAGGCAGACTCTCTGGATGCCGTGGAGCTGAACATGGCGCTGGAGGAGGCCCTGGGATACTCTGTGGCGGACGAGGAGCTTCAAAATATGAAAACAGTGGGCGATATTGTCCGCTATCTGGAAGCCCACCAGGGCTGAGCCATGGAACTTGCAGACGTTTTAGTGCTGCTGGACCGCTTTGATGGCTCTGCGGCGGATCGGCTGGAGCTGGAGGCGGACGGGTGGAAGCTGCGGCTGAGAAAAGGTGCGGCCAAGGCCGTAGGGGTTGTGACCGGGCCTGTGCCCGCGGCGGAAGAAAAGGCCGGGAGCGGAGAAAGGCCGGCTGGTGAGGACGGAGCAACGCTGCTGAAGGCATCTCAGGTCGGGACCTTTTATGCCTCCCCGGCACCCGGCACCGCGCCCTTTGTCTCTGCCGGGGACAGGGTGTCAAAGGGGCAGACCCTTTGTGTTCTGGAAGCCATGAAAATGATGTCCGAGGTCCTGGCGCCGGCGGACGGCACCATTCTGGAGGTGCTGGTAAAGGACGGAGAATTGGTTGGTTTCGACACGCCGCTTTTCCGGATCAAGGAGCAGTGAGCCTATGTTCCATCGGATCCTGATCGCCAACCGGGGAGAGATCGCCGTCCGCATCATCCGTACCTGCCGGGAGATGGAGATCGAGACCGTGGCCGTCTACTCCACGGCCGATGCGGAGGCGCTCCATGTAAAGCTGGCCACCCGGGCGGTGTGCATTGGCCCGGCCCGCGCGGCGGACAGCTACCTCAACCTGCCGGCCATCCTCACGGCGGCGGTGGAGACCGGATGTGACGCCATCCATCCCGGCTATGGGTTCCTCTCAGAGAACGCGGAGCTGGCAGACCTGTGTGCAGAATGCGGCCTCAAGTTTATCGGCCCTGGCGGGGACGTGATCCGGACCATGGGCAACAAGGCGGCCGCCCGCATGCTTATGCGGGAGAACCGCGTCCCTGTGGTGCCGGGGTCCGACGGCCCCGTGCGGAGCCTGGAGCAGGCGGCCGCAGTGGCCGGGGCGGTCGGCTATCCCGTCCTGGTTAAGGCCTCCTCCGGCGGCGGCGGTCGGGGGATGCGCCGGGTAGATGCGCCGGAAGAGCTGCCCGGGCTCTATGCTGCCGCGCAGGCCGAGGCGGTGGCCTGTTTCGGTGATGGGGAGCTCTACGTGGAAAAGCTGATCCTGCATCCGCGCCACATTGAATTTCAGGTCCTGGCGGACAGCCATGGAAACGTGGTCCATCTGGGGGAGCGGGACTGCTCCATCCAGAGAAAAAACCAGAAGCTGGTGGAGGAATCCCCGTCCAGAGGACTGGATGCGGACCTGCGCCAGGCGATGGGGGCGGCCGCTGTCCGGGCGGCGCAGTGCGCCCGTTATCAGAGTGCCGGGACCGTGGAGTTTGTGCTGGATGGCTCGGGTGCGTTCTATTTTATCGAGATGAACACCCGGATCCAGGTGGAGCATCCCGTGACCGAGATGATCACGGGGGTAGACTTGGTGCGGGAACAGATCCGCATCGCGGCTGGGCTGCCGTTGGGAATGACCCAGAGCGAGGTGCGGCAGAACGGCCATGCGCTGGAATGCCGGATCAACGCCGAGGATCCGGGGGCCGGATTCCGGCCCGGACCGGGGACCACGCGGTTCCTTCACCTGCCCGGCGGACCCGGTGTGCGGGTGGACACGGCGCTGTACTGCGGGTGTGTCATGCCGCCCCAGTATGACTCACTGGCGGCAAAGGTGGTGGTACACGCCCACACCCGCTTGGAGGCGATCCGCAGGATGCGGCGGGCGCTGGAGGAAGTGGTCATTGAGGGCTATCCCACCACCGCCGATCTCTGCCATCTTATTTTGTATCATCCTGATTTTGTCAAGGGCAAGTACGACACAAGCTTTTTGGAGCGGCATCTGGAGGCGCTGCTACAGTGGGAGGGCGAGGGAGAGAGATGAGCGATTCCTTCAGCCGGCGCCGGGCGCATATGATTCAGCTCAAGGCGCGCCGTGAGGGGGTGGAGACCGACGTTCCCCGCCGGCATGCGGCAAAGGCGGCTTTCAGCAAGTGCCCCCACTGCGGCGCTGGGGTATCGAAGCGGGAGCTGGCGCGGACGTTGTATGTCTGTCCCCAGTGCGGCTATCACCACCCGATCGGCGCCTACCTGCGCCTGAGTATGCTTTTGGACTCCAAGAGCTTCTGCGAGCTGGAGGAGCGGCTGGCGGCGCCCAACACGCTCGGATTTCCCGGGTATGAGGAAAAGCTCCGTGCAGCGCGGAAGGCCACCGGCCTTACCGAGGGCGCAGTGGCGGCGCGGGGAAAGGTGGACGGCAGCAGCGCGATTTTCTGCGTGCTGGACAGCCGATTCCTCATGGGCAGTATGGGAGCCGCTGTGGGGGAAAAGGTGACGCGGGCGGTGGAGTATGCCGACCGGATGGGGCTGCCGCTGGTGATCTTCTCCGCCAGCGGCGGAGCTCGGATGCAGGAGGGAATCCTATCCCTGATGCAGATGGCTAAGACCAGCGCCGCCCTAGGCAGATTTTCCTCCCACGGAGGCTTTTACCTCTCTGTGCTTACCCACCCCACCACCGGAGGCGTGACTGCGTCGTTTGCTTCCCTGGGTGACGTGACGCTGGCGGAGCCGGGGGCACTGATCGGATTTGCCGGTCCCAGGGTGATCGAGCAGACCATCGGACAAAGACTGCCGGACGGGTTTCAGTGCGCCGAATATCTGGAGGAACACGGATTTGTGGATCAAATCGTCTCCAGGGACCGGATGCGCCAGGTGATCTCGCAGCTTCTGCGGCTCCACCAGAGAGGGGGGAGGGGAAATGGCTGACTACACCGCGGCTCAGCGGGTAGCTCTAGCCCGTCATGCCGGCAGGCCGGGGACGGCGGACTATATCGCAGCCCTGTTTACCGACTTTTTTGAGCAGAAGGGGGACCGCCGGTGCCGGGAGGACCCCAGCATTCTGGGAGGCATCGCCCGCTATCGGGGACTCCCGGTCACGGTCCTGGGACATCGGAAAGGGAGAGACCGGGCTGAAAATCTGAAGGTGAATTTCGGGATGCCGGGCCCCGAGGGGTACCGGAAGGCCCAACGCCTGATGCGTCAGGCGGAAAAGTTCGGCCGCCCGGTCATTACCTTTGTGGATACGCCGGGCGCTTACCCCGGCCCGGAGGCGGAGGCCCGGGGCCAGGGAGAGGCCATCGCCTCCACACTGGCCCTGATGAGCGGGCTCCGGGTGCCTGTGCTCACCGTGGTGACCGGAGAAGGGGGAAGCGGAGGAGCCCTGGCGTTGGCGGTGGCCAACCGGGTCCTCATGCTGGAAAACGCGGTTTACTCCGTTCTCTCGCCAGAGGGGTTTGCGGCCATCCTCTGGAAGGATGCCGCCCGCAGCAGCGAGGCGGCGGAGGCCATGAAGCTGACCGCACGGGACCTCAAGACCCTAGGCGTGGTGGACGAGGTCATTCCTGAACCGCCTGAAGGGGCTCATGCCTGCCCGGAGGCCGCCTTTGCGGCAGTGGACCGGGCCCTTTCGCTGGGACTGGAGCAAGTCCTGCGGGAGGGGGATTTTGCACAGAAAAGGTACGAAAAATTTCGCGGGATGGGCGCGCCCCGGTCCCGTAGGGAGGCCCCATGAGAGGATTGAAGATGATATCCACCGGTCGCTGTCTGCCCTGGCGGAGTGTGACCAACAAGGACATGAGCGAGCTGGTGGAGACCAACGATGAGTGGATTTTTTCACGGACAGGCATCCGGACCCGGCGATTTTGCGGAGAGGAGACGGCAGCGGACCTTTCGGCCGGTGCGGCCCAACAGGCGATGGAGCGGGCAGGTATCCGTCCGGAAGAGCTGGGAGCTTGTGTGGTATGCACGATCACACCGGATTATCTGGCCCCCAGTGAGGCCTGCCTGCTCCAGCGGCGGCTGGGGCTCCCGGAAGACATCCCCTGTTTTGACCTGAATGCGGGGTGTACCGGGTTTCTCTATGGGCTCCAGGTGATCCGGGGGCTGCTGCTGCAGAGCCCGAGGCGCTATGCACTGCTGATCGGTGCGGAGGTGCTCAGCCGAATCACCGACTTTGCGGATCGGAGCACCTGCGTCCTCTTCGGGGACGGAGCCGGCGCGGCGGTGCTCACGCTGGAGGAACAGGCGGTTTGGGCCAGTACCTTGGGCGCCAGGGGAGAGGAAGAGGCCATCCTCGTGCCGGGTCCCGGACAGGAAGCGCGCCCCTACATTAAGATGGACGGGCAGAAGGTGTTCCGCTTTGCGGTGGAGGCCATCCCCCGCTGTATCGAAGAGCTGTTGGGGCGGACAGGACTGGAACTGGAGGACATCGACTGGTTCGTGCCTCACCAGGCCAACCGCCGGATCATCGATCATGTGGCAAAAAAGCTGCGCCTCCCGGAGGGCCGTTTTTATCAGAATATGGAGCGCTATGGAAATACCTCGGCGGCCAGTATTCCTATTGCCCTGGATGAGATGGCGGAGTCTGGCCTGCTGCTGCGGGGCCAGAAGGTCATGTGCATCGGATTTGGCGCGGGCCTTACCTGGGGCGGCGCGCTGCTGGAATGGTAAGTAAGGAGAAAAGACGATGACGAGACTCAATGAGCTGCTGGGTACGGAATTCCCCATTGTTCAGGGCGGTATGGCCAATATTGCCACCGCCGAATTTGCCGCCGCCGTCTCCAACGCCGGCGCCCTGGGACTCATCGGCGGAGGCGGCATGGATGCAGCGGGCTTTCGGGAGAGCATACGCAGGTGCAGGACCCTGACGGACCGTCCCTTTGGCGTGAATATCATGCTGATGCACCCACAGGCGGAGGAGATGGCGGATATCGCAGCGGAGGAGCGGGTGGCGGTGATCACCACCGGCGCGGGGAATCCGGCACGCTTCATCCCGCGCTGGAAGGAGTCCGGCGCCAAGGTATTTCCGGTGGTGGCTGCGGTGGCGCTGGCCCGGCTGGTGGAGCGCGCCGGCGCGGACGGGGTCATCGCCGAGGGCACCGAGTCCGGCGGACATGTGGGGGAGCTCACCACCATGGCTCTGGTCCCGCAGGTTTGCGACGCGGTGGGCATCCCGGTGGTGGCCGCCGGAGGCATCGCGGACGCCCGTCAGCTCCTGGCGGCCTATGCTCTGGGAGCCTGCGGCGCCCAGGTGGGCACCTGCCTGCTGGTGAGTGAGGAATGCCCCATCCACCCCAATTATAAAGAGGCCGTGCTGAAGGCGAAGGACAGTGGTACGGTGGTAACGGGCCGCATCGGCGGTACGCCGGTGCGCATTTTGAAAAACGCCATGGCCCGGGCCTATGTGGCCAGGGAACGGGAGGGCGCGGACAAGATGGAGTTGGAGCAGTTTACCTTGGGCAGCCTGCGCCGGGCCGTCTTCGATGGAGATGTGAAAAACGGCAGCCTGATGGCGGGACAGGTGTCCGGCATGCTTCGGGAGATCCGCCCTTTGCGGGCCATCCTGGAGGAGCTGTGTGGCGGCTGCGGCGCCCACCTGCGGGAATTGGAACAGGAGGTTTTCTCATGAAAGTGGCTTTTCTGTATGCGGGACAGGGCACCCAGCACCCGGGGATGGGGCGGGATCTCTATGAGACCTATCCCGCCTTTCGCTCTGTATTTGAAAGCGCCAAAGTGGATTTCGATCTGGAAAAGGTCTGTTTTGAGGGCCCGGACGAGACTCTGAATCAAACCCAGTACACCCAGCCCTGTATGGTGGCCTTTGCCACCGGCGTGACGGAGGTATTACAGGAGAAGGGCGTCCGGCCTTCCGTGACCGCAGGGCTCAGCCTGGGCGAGTACTCTGCCCTGCACGCCTCTGGAGTGCTGGACCCGGCCACGGCTATCGAGCTGGTGGCGTTCCGGGGAAAGGCCATGGCGGAAGCGGTCCAGGGGCGCCTCAGTGCCATGGCGGCCATTTTTATGCTGGGCAGGGAGGAGCTCCAGGCCTGCTGTGACGCGGCCTCCCATCTAGGGGTGGCCGAGATCGCCAACCTCAACTGCCCCGGACAGATCGTCATCGGGGGAGACGCCCTAGCTGTGGAAGAGGCGGGATGTCTGGCACTGGAGGCGGGTGCCAGACGTGTGATCCCCCTCAAAGTGAGCGGACCCTTCCACACCTCGCTGATGGCGCCGGCGGGCAGGGCCCTGGAGGAGCGGCTGAAGGGAGTGGAGTTCGGGCCCATGGAGGTGCCCACGCTCTTTAACTGCCTGGGAGGTCCCATGCGGGAGGGAGATACCATTCCAGGCCTTCTGGTGCGGCAGGTGCAGAACAGCGTCCACATGGAGGACAGCATTCGCTTCCTGGAGGCCCAGGGGGTGGACACCGTGGTGGAGATCGGGCCCGGTAAGGCGCTCTCCGGCTTTGTAAAAAAGACAGCCAAGGGAATCAAGACCTATGCGGTAGAGACGGCAGAGGACCTGGAACATGTCGTCTCCGTCCTGAAAGGAGCGTGACCCATGGAGCTGAAAGGGAAAGCGGCGCTGGTCACCGGCGGCAGCCGCGGCATTGGAAGGGCGGTCTGCCTGGAGCTGGCCCGGCGCGGCGCATGTGTGGCCGTGAATTATGCGGGAAACGCGGCGGCAGCGGAGGAGACTGTGGAGTCCTGCAAAGCGATGGGAGTGGATGCCTTTTCCGTACAGGCCGACGTGGCGGATGCCGCGGCCTGTGACGCCATGGTCAAAGAGGTGCTGTCCCGGTTTGGGCGGCTGGATATCCTGGTCAACAACGCCGGGATTACCCGGGACGGCCTGATGCCCATGCTGAAGGACGCCGATTGGGATGCGGTGCTGGACGCTAACCTAAAGGGGGCGTTTCACTGCATGCGGGCGGCTTACCGGCCCATGATGAAACAGAAATACGGCCGTGTGGTGAATCTCTCCAGTATTGTGGGCCTGCGGGGCAACGCGGGACAGGCCAACTACGCCGCCAGCAAGGCGGGGCTCATCGGCCTTACCAAGTCCATGGCCAAAGAGCTGGCCGGACGGAACGTCACGGTAAACGCGGTGGCCCCCGGTTTTATCGATACCGATATGACAGCGGCGCTCCCCGAAAAGGCGCGGGAGTCCATGCTGGCCTCTATCCCCATGGGGAGATTGGGCCAGGGGGAGGACGTGGCGAAGGCGGTGGCCTTTTTCGCAGGGGACGGGGCCGGATATGTGACGGGACAGGTCCTCTGTGTGGACGGCGGCATGGCCGTATAAATAAGGAGGAGACCATGGAGAAGAGAAGGGTAGTCATTACCGGTATGGGAGCGGTCACGCCCCTGGGGCTTACCGTGGAGGAGAGCTGGCTGGCAGTACGGGCCGGGACCTGCGGCATCGCACCCATCACCCTGTACGATACCTCCGGTATGAAGGCCAAGCTGGCGGGCGAGGTAAAGGGGTTTGAGCCCGCCGACTATATGGAAAAGCGGGAGGCGCGGAAGATGGACCGCTTTGCCCAGTTCGCCTTGGCCGCTGCCGGAGAGGCGGTGGCGCAGAGCGGGCTGGAGTTCTCCGCCGAGGACCCCTATCGGTGTGGGCTCATCGTCTCCTGCGGCATCGGAGGGCTCACCACCATGCAGCATGAGTGCGCCAAAGGGGAGGCAAAGGGGTATGACAGGATATCCCCCTTCTTTATTCCCATGGCCATCGGCAACATGGCCGCGGCTCAGATCGCCATCAAATATGGGATCACAGGCATGGCGACATGTCCCACCACGGCCTGCGCGGGAGGGACCAACGCCGTGGGCGACGCCCTCCGACAGGTCCGGGACGGCTATGCCGATGTGGTCCTCTGCGGGGGCGCGGAGGCCGTTGTCAACGAGCTGGCCATGGGAGGCTTTACCTCCATGCACGCCCTGAGCACGGCGGAGGGGCCGGACAGGGCTTCCATCCCCTTTGACGCGGCGCGCAGCGGCTTTGTGATGGGTGAAGGGGCCGGCATTCTGGTGCTGGAGGAGCTGAAACACGCCCGGCGGCGGCGGGCGCCCATCCTGGCGGAGGTGGTGGGCTATGGCGCCACCTGCGACGCCCACCACATCACGGCCCCCGCACTGGGCGGCGCGGGAGCCGCCCGGTGCATGACCATGGCCCTGGCGGATGCGGGCGTGGAGCCGGAGCAGGTGGACTATATCAACGCCCACGGCACCTCCACCCCGATGAACGACGTCTGTGAGACGCAGGCGGTCAAAACTGCCTTTGGAGCACACGCCCGCAGGCTGATGATGAGTTCCACCAAGTCCATGACCGGCCATATGCTGGGGGCAGCCGGAGCGGTGGAGGCCATTTTCACCGCGCTCAGCCTGAAGGAGGACTTTGCCCCCGCCACCATCGGCTATCGGGAACCCGATCCGGAGTGCGATCTGGATATTGTGCCCAACGAGGGCCGGAAGGCCCTGCTCCGCTATGCCATGTCCAACTCCCTGGGGTTCGGCGGCCATAACGCCAGTATTCTGCTGAAGAAATGGGAGGCATAAAGAGATGGAACTGAACGCCAATCAGATCCAGGAGATCATTCCCCATCGTCCGCCCTTCCTGCTGGTGGACAGGATCACCGACTACGAGCCCGGCGTATGGGCCAAAGGCAGAAAGGCGGTTACCGTCAACGAGCCCTTTTTTGCCGGACATTTCCCGCAGCACCACGTCATGCCGGGGGTGCTCATCATTGAGGCTCTGGCCCAGGTGGGAGCGGTGGCGATCCTGTCTCTGCCGGAAAACAGAGGAAAAATCGCGTTCTTCGGCGGGATCAAAAATGCACGCTTCAAACGGCAGGTGGTGCCCGGCGACGTGCTGGAGCTCTCCTGTGAGCTGGTGGAGCGGCGGGGAAGCGTGGGGTTCGGTAAGGCGGTGGCCAAGGTGGACGGCAAGGTGGCGGCTCAGGGCGAGCTGACCTTTGCCATCGGGTGACACCTGACGACCGGCATGGCTCCGGGAGCTCCAAGCGCCTATGACCGTTGCCAAAACGGCGCGGATCAGATATAATAAATAAAGTAGGACGAACGCCGTTTTTGGGGGGAGCAGCATGCTGGAGCAGGCCTTTAACGAAGTGTATACCAAATTCAAGCTTCATTTTTATCGCGCGGTTTTTGGACGGTTTCAGAAGCGGGAGGCAAGCCTCACCACTGTGGAGACCTTCTGCATGGAGATCATCATGGCGCTGGGGCGGCCTACGGTCAACGAATTCTCCAGCTTTGTGGGGATTTCACCCCCCAACGCCGCATATAAGATCAACAATCTGATCCAGAAAGGCTATGTGCGCAAGGAACAGTCGGAGGAGGACAAGCGGGAGTACCATTTGGTGGTCACCCAGAAGTACATTGACTACTACAACATCAGCTACAGCTATCTGGGCACGGTGATGGCGCGCATCCGCGCGCGGTTCCCCGAGGAGGATGTCAAAAAGATCGAGGAGATGCTGGATATCATCTCCGGGGAACTGATGCCGGAGATCCCTCTGCCCAGGCTGTCTCCACGGACGTGAGAAAGGACCCGCCCCGCATTTTTGTGCGGAGCGGGCCCTTTTTATGACCGGACGGATCCCAAGGGGACAGAGAACGACCCCTGTGAGAACCGTTCGGCCATATTACATGCCCAGGGTCTGAGTCACGTTTTCAGCCACGTCCTCCATGGCGCGGACAGCCTTCTTGGCGGTGGCCTTCAGGGTCTTCTGCCTGGGGGCGAGGACCGCCATGCCCAAGGCGGCGCCGGCGGCCATGCCAATACCAATATTGCGCAGGGTGTGATGGTGTTCCATTTGCTTTTCTCCTCCTTTTCTCCGGTATGACGTTATTGTGTCCGGAAATGGAGAAAAATCCATTGCTAAAAAATGCGCGATACGATATAATATACCTGCAATTCGTCAAGCCGGAGGGAACGGGGAACCGGTCCCTTTCTTTATGTATACCAAGAGGAAAAATGAACGCGGGAAAGGAGCGACAAAGTGAAGCTGCTCATCCGGAAGGGCCGCCTGGTGGACCCCGTGGGGGGGATCGGCGGCGTGATGGATATTCTCATCGAGGACGGCAAGCTGGCCGTCATCGGAAGCGATTTGAGGGAACCGGAGGCCCGGGTGATCGACGCCAGGGGCCTCAACGTATGCGCGGGCCTTGTGGATATGCACGTCCACCTGCGGGAGCCGGGCTTTGAATATAAGGAGGACATCACCACCGGAGCGGCGGCGGCGGCCCGGGGAGGATTCACCTCCGTAGCCTGTATGCCCAATACCCGGCCCGTGCTGGATACGCCGGAGCAGATCGAGTATGTGCTCCGGCGGGCCGGGGAGTCCTGCGGCGTGCGGGTGTGGCCCATCGGGGCGGTGTCCCGGGGACAGAAGGGGCAGTCGCTCACCGACGCGGCGGCCCTGCAAGAGGCCGGGTGCGTGGCCCTCTCCGACGACGGCGTGCCCGTGCAGGACGCCAATCTGGTCCGGGACGCCATGATCCGCTGTAAGCGGCTGGGACTCACCATCCTCTCCCACTGTGAGGACGCCGACATGGTCCGCAACTACGCGGTGAACGAGGGCCGGGTCTCCCGGGCACTGGGGCTGCCCGGCCGTCCCGCCATCGCGGAGGAGATCATGGTCATGCGGGACGCCATGCTGGCCGAGGAGACCGGCGCGGCAGTCCATATCTGTCATGTATCCACTGCGGGAAGCGTGGAGATCATCCGTCAATTCAAGAAAAAGGGCGTGGCTATCACCTGCGAGACCTGCCCGCAATACTTCACACTTACCGAGGATGAGGTGCTGGAGCAGGGAAGTCTGGCCCGGGTCAACCCCCCTCTGCGCACAAAGCTGGACGTGGAGGCCATCCTGGAGGGCTTGCGGGACGGTACCATCGACGTCATCGCCACCGACCACGCGCCCCACTCGGTCGAAGAAAAGGCCAAGCCGCTGGCAGAAGCGCCCAGCGGCATGGTGGGCCTGGAGACCGCGCTGGGTGTGACGCTGACCGCCCTTTACCACACCGGGTTCATGGACCTTTCGGATATCCTGAAAAAAATGACGTTCCACCCGGCCTGTATCCTGCGCATCCCAAAGGGCAGGCTGAGTCTGGGGGGGGAGGCGGACTTCACCATCTTCTCGCCGGACGAGGAGTGGACCGTGGAGCCGGACCAGTTTGCCTCCAAGGGCCGGAACACCCCCTTCAAGGGAAGAAAGCTCAAGGGCAGAGTGAAATACACCATCGTAGGCGGCAGAGTCGTCTACGGGGATGAGGGAGGACGCGCGGATGTCGTTTGACGTATTACAGAAAAAAATCATCGAGAAAAGAAATCCCACCGTCGCGGGGCTGGACCCCAAGCCGGAACAGATTCCGCCCCATATTCTGAAGATGGCCTGCGATCAGTATGGCGAGACGCTGGCTGGCGCCGCCGAGGCGGTGTGGCAGTTCAACAGAGGGCTGATCGACGCGCTCAGCGACGTGGTCCCCGCTGTGAAGCCCCAGTCGGCGTACTATGAGCGGCTGGGCTGGCGGGGTATGGAGGTCATGGAGCGCACCATTTCCTATGCCCAGGAGAGGGGGCTCTTCGTCATCGCGGACGTCAAGCGGGGCGACATCGGGTCCACGGCCCAGGCGTATGCCGACGGCTGGCTGGGGGAGACCCAGGTGGGAGAGAGCGCCTGCAGCGCCTTCCATGCCGACTGCGTGACCCTGAACGGCTACATGGGCTCCGACACGGTGCTCCCTTTTGTCGACACCTGCCGGAAGTACGGCAAGTGCCTGTTCCTGCTGGCCAAGACCTCCAACCCGGGCTCCGGCGAGCTCCAGAACCTGACCGCCGGGGATCGGCTGGTCTATCAGCTTCTGGGCGATATGGCCGAAAGGCTGGGCACGGGCACCGAAGGGGACTATGGCTACGGCCTCGCCGGCGCTGTTACCGGGGCCACCTATCCTGAGGAGCTCAGAGAGCTGCGCGCCCGCCTGCCCCATACCTTCTTCCTGGTCCCCGGATACGGCGCACAGGGCGGCACCGCCGAGGACGTGCAGTACGCCTTCGACCGGAAGGGCTGTGGGGCCGTCGTCAACGCCTCTAGGTCCATTATGTGCGCCTGGCAGAAGACCGGAAAGGGCGGGGCCGACTTCCAGGAGGCCGCCCGCGCCGCCGCCGAGGCCATGCGGGACGCCATCGGTCAATATGTGACCATTCTTTAAAAGAGGCGGAGGGATCAGCCATGGCGGAGGAAAAGAAGTGCGTCGCCTGCGGGGCGGCGCTGGAATATGTCCGCCCGGCCCTGCTGCCGGACCGGCTGAATTTCCTCTCCGCCCGGGCGGACCTGTACCTGTGCCCCCAGTGCGGGCGGTATGAGTTCTACCGGGACCCCCGCTGGATCCAGCGGGACGAGGAGAAGCGCCGGAAAGAGAAAAAATAACCAACGGGAGGTGCCCCATGCCGGTCCAAACGCAATGCACGGTGGCGGAGGCCGTCCGCCTCAACGATTTTGCCTGCTCCCTTACGCTGGACGTGGGGGAGGAGATGGCCGGGCAGATCGCCTGCGGCCAATTTGTCCATATCAAGTGCGGTCACTCCCGTCTGCTCCGCCGCCCCATCTCCATCTGCGACTGGCAGGAAAATCTCCTGCGGGTGGTCTTTGAGGTTCGGGGCGAGGGCACCGAATGGCTTGCCCGCCGGAAGGCCGGGGACAGACTGGATGTGCTGGGCCCGCTGGGCCACGGCTTTGACGTCGCCGCCGGGAGCCTGCTGGTGGTGGGAGGCGGCATCGGAGCGCCCCCCATGCTGGGCTGCGCCAAATATGCAGCCAGTCGGGGAAGTGAGGTCCACGCGGTCCTGGGGTTCCGGGACGCGGAACACAAAATGCTTACAGAAGACTTCGCCGAGTGCTGCCGCTCCCTGAATGTCATCAGCGACGACGGCTCCACCGGGCGCAGAGGCTTTGTCACCGAACTGGTGGAGGAGTTCCTGGAGAGCCGGGTGTGCGAAGGCTGTACAGCCTGCGGTGCCTGTGGCCTGGCGCCTGCGATCCCGGCAGTGCTTGCCTGCGGGCCCAAGTCCATGCTCCGGGCGGTGGCGGAGGTCTGCGCCCGGTACGGCGCACCCTGCCAGGTCTCCCTGGAGGAGAGGATGGGCTGCGGCGTGGGAGCATGTCTGGTCTGTGCCTGCAAGACCAGCGACGGACACAGAAAGCATGTGTGCAAGGACGGTCCCGTATTCCGCGCCGAGGAGGTGGACTGGAATGATTGACAGCAAGGTCACGCTGGCGGGGGTGGAGCTGAAAAACCCCATCGTGGTCCCCTCTGGCACCTTCGGCTTCGGCCGGGAATACGGACAGTTTTTTGACCTGAGCGAGCTGGGGGCCATCTGTGTCAAGGGGCTCACGCCCCAGCCCCGGGAGGGCAATCCCTCCCCCCGTATTGCCGAGACCCCTATGGGCATCCTCAACTCCGTGGGACTCCAGAACCCCGGTGTGGACGCCTTCATCGCCGGGGAGTTGCCCGAGCTGAGAAAGCACGACGTAAAGATCATCGCCAATATCTCCGGCAATACCCCGGAGGAGTACGGCGGCATGTGCGAAAAGCTCTCCGCCGCGGGGGTGGATATGATCGAGGTCAACATCTCCTGCCCCAATGTGAAGGCGGGGGGACTGGCCTACGGCACCCGGCCGGAGCTGGCCGCCGAGGTCACGGAGATAGCGAAAAAGAACTCCACCATACCCGTTATGGTGAAGCTCTCCCCCAACGTCACCGACATCACGGAGATCGCCCGGGCGGTAGAGGAGGCGGGGGCCGATGCCATCAGCCTCATCAATACCATCCGGGGGATGCGCATCGATGTGAACACACGCCGCCCCATTCTAAAGATGAACACCGGGGGTCTCTCCGGCCCCGCAGTGCTGCCTGTGGCGGTGCGCATGGTGTGGGAGACGGCGAACGCCGTGAAGATCCCCATTCTGGGCATGGGCGGCGTCTCCAAGGGAACGGACGCCGCCGAGCTGATGCTGGCGGGAGCTGCGGCGGTGGCCGTGGGCACCGCCTCCTTTGCCGACGTCTACGCGCCGGTGCGGGTCCGGGATGAACTCTTTGCCCTAGCGGAGCGGCAGGGACTCGCCCACATCTCCGCGCTCACCGGCGCTGCGCAGCCCTGGTGAGCGCAGGCGGAGGCGCTCCGCCCCAATGAAACCTTTGAAAGCGAGGCCATTCTACCCATGACTCAAATCTACCTGGTCCGCCACGCGGAAGCCGAGGGGAACCTCTACCGCCGCATCCACGGCCATTACGACAGCCTGATTACCGACCTGGGCTACCGGCAGATCGCCGCTCTGGCCCACCGGTTCGAGTCCATCCATGTGGACGCGGTGTACTCCAGCGACCTCTTCCGCACCCGGACCACCGCCGGGGCCATCTACAAACCCAAGGGCCTGCCCCTGGTCACCCGGAAGGCCCTGCGGGAGGTTTCGATGGGCGTTTGGGAGGACAGGCCCTGGGGGGAGGTCCACCGCACCGACGCACAGCAGCTCGCTTGGTTCAACGCCACGGATGCCCGTTGGGGTGTGGAGGGCGGCGAGACCTTCCAGCGCCTGCGGGAGCGCATCTCCGCCGCCATCCGGCAGATCGCCCGTAACCACCCCGGCCAGACGGTGGCCGTGGTCAGCCACGGCACCGCCATTCGGAATGCCCTGGCCGTGTTTCAGGGCATGTCCATTGAGGAGTCGGCAGCCCTGGACCACAGCGACAATACCGCCGTGTCCCTGCTGGAATTCGAAGGAGAGGCGGCCCGGGTGGTGTTTCACGACGACAACAGCCACCTGCCCGAGGAGATCTCCACTTTTGCCCGGCAGAAGTGGTGGAAGCAGGACACCGGCGCGCTGGCCGACGCCAACCTCTGGTTCCGCCCCCTGGATATGGAGCGCGAAAGCGACCTGTACCGCCAGTGCAGAGGGGAGGCGTGGCTCAATATCCATGGCTCCTGGGACTATTACGACGGAGACGCCTTTGCCCGCGACGCCCTGTTCCAGTGGCGGGACGACCCCCGGGCGGTCTCCTGCGTAATGCTGGGGGACGAGGTGGCCGGTCTGGTGCAGATGGATATCCGCCGGGATGCCGACAAGGGAGTGGGGTATATCCCCTTTGTCTATATGATGCCGGCCTATCGGAAGCAGGGGCTGGGCGTCCAGCTCATCGGAGAGGCGGTGTCGGTCTACCGGCCTCTGGGCCGGAAGTATCTGCGCCTGCGGTGCGCGCCGGACAATCTGGTGGCCCAGCGGTTTTATAGGCGGTACGGATTCCGCAAGGTGGCCGAGGCCGCAGGCACCCGTGTTCCTCTGGACATTATGGAGAAGTACATCGGGCATTAGGGCCGCTTGTTTGTATGCCCAACGCCGGAGGGTCAGCGGAAGGCGTCTGCGATGAGCCTGGAGCCCAGACGAAAGCCCCGCCGGAAGGCGGACCGGGCCCCGCATTCCTCCTTGAGGGTGCTGCTGTCCACAATGCGCAGCAGCAGTCTGCGCTGCTGCTGGTCCAGCGTCCGGCGCAGCGCGTCTACGCTTTGGGTGAATTCCGCCTCGGCATTCAGATAGATGTGACTCTTTTTAAAAAAATGATTCATAAAAATTACTCCTTTTGCCACTGAAAAGTGATATCATTATATCGCCACTATTTGGTGATGTCAAGAGGTGGAGCTGTGAAATTTAATGAACGACTGAAAAAGCTGCGGACGGATGTAAAAGAGACGCAGAAGGCCCTCGCCCAAGCAATTGGTGTGTCCACGTATCAAATCATCCGTTTTGAAAAAGGCGAGCAGAAGCCCGGCTTTGACAACCTGTGGGCTCTTGCCGATCACTTTGGGGTGACGGTGGATTACCTGATGGGCCGCACGGACGAGAACAGGAAATAGCACGGCTGCGGCGGGTGGTCCTGAACTGCCCGCCGTTTCCGTTTCCGGGAAAAATACTACAATGGATAAGAGGTATGACACCATGAACACCCAATTCCTCCCTGTCTCCCAATCTGATATGAGGGCCCGCGGCTGGGAGGAGTACGACTTTCTGCTCATCACCGGCGACGCCTACGTGGACCACCCCTCCTTCGGTCCTGCTATCATCGCCCGGGTGCTGGAGGCGGAGGGATACCGGGTGGCCGTCCTGGCCCAGCCGGACTGGAAGGGGCCCGCGGCCTTTGCCTCCTTGGGTCGGCCCCGGCTGGGGGTGCTGATCTCCGCCGGGAACATCGACTCTATGGTGGCGCACTACACCGTGGCCAAAAAGCGCCGCCACGACGACGCCTATTCCCCCGGAAATAGGCCGGGACTGCGCCCGGACCGGGCCACCATCGTTTATGCCAACCGGATCCGGGAGGTGTTCGGCGATATTCCGGTGGTCATCGGCGGTCTGGAGGCCAGCCTCCGCCGCTTCGCGCACTATGATTACTGGGAGGACAAGGTCCGACGCTCCATCCTCTTTGACGCCCAGGCTGATCTGCTGGTGTACGGCATGGGGGAGACGGCCACCCGGGAGATCGCCGGGCGTCTGGCCTCCGGGACTCCGATATCGGAGATCACCGACGTGCGGGGCACCTGCTTCGCCGCCAGGGACCCCGGCGCGTGCGCCTACCCCATGGTAGAGGTGCCCTCCTTTGAGAGCGTCTCCTCCGACAAGCGGGCTTATGCCCGGGCCAATATGACTGAGTACAACGAGCACGACCCCATCGTGGGAAAGGCCATTCTTCAGCGCCACGGACGGGAACTGCTGGTCTGCAATCCCCCGGCGATGCCCCTCACCACCGAGGAGCTGGATCGGGTCTTTGAGTTGCCCTATGTCAGGGAGCCCCACCCCATGTATGACCAGATGGGGGGCGTGCCCGCCATCGAGGAGGTCCGCTTCTCCGTCATCCACAACCGAGGCTGCTTCGGCGCCTGCAATTTCTGTTCCCTGGCCTTTCATCAGGGGCGCATCATCTCCTCCCGCAGCCATGAGAGCGTGGTCCGGGAGGTCACGGAGCTGACCAGGCACCCCGGCTTCAAGGGATATATCCACGACGTGGGCGGGCCCACCGCCAACTTCCGCCGGCCCGCCTGTAAAAAGCAGCTCAAGGCGGGGCTCTGCAAGAACCGGGCATGTCTCTCCCCGGAGACATGTCCCAATGTGGACGCCGACCACACGGATTATCTGATGCTCCTGCGGAAGCTGCGCGAGATTCCGGGGGTAAAAAAGGTGTTCATCCGTTCCGGGATCCGCTTCGACTACATGATGAAGGACCAGAGCGGGGAGTTTTTCGCAGAATTGGTGAAATATCACGTCTCGGGGCAGCTCAAGGTGGCTCCGGAACACTGTGTCAACGGCGTGCTGGACGAGATGGGCAAACCCCATGTGGAGGTCTATGAGAAGTTCCGCCAGAAGTATGAGCGGCTCAATCAGAAGTACGGCAAAGAGCAGTATCTGGTCCCCTATCTGATGTCCTCCCACCCAGGCTGCACCCTGGACGACGCGGTGCGCCTGGCCGAATGGCTGAACAAGTCGGGCCGTCAGCCGGAGCAGGTCCAGGACTTTTATCCCACGCCGGGCACCCTTTCCACCTGCATGTATCACACCGGGCTGGACCCCAGGACCATGGCGGCGGTGTACGTTCCCACCGACGCCCACGACAAGGCGATGCAACGGGCCCTGATGCAGTGGAAGCGCCCGGAGAAGCGGCCCCTGGTGCTGGAGGCGCTTCGCAGGACCCACCGGGAGGACCTGATCGGCTATGGCCGGGAGTGCCTTCTGCGGCCTAACCGCCCGGCGGCGGGCTCACGCCCCCAGAGCGGCGGAGCCAGGCCCGCCGGAAAGCCCCAGGACCAGAAGCTCAAGCAGAGGGGCAAACGGGTGGAGCACAACGACGTCCAGCCCAAGCGGAAGGCGGGATGGGCCAAGCCGAAGGCCAGGAAAAACGCCAAGCCGGGGAAGGGGCGGCGGTAAAAATTTTCCTGCGGGCCGCAACCATTTCAGGCGGCGGGGCGTCAAAAAGGCAAAAAGAGGAGATGAGGTGACCCATGGAACTGCGCTATAATCTGACAAGGGACGACTATCTCCGGGGACTCAGCCTCCACGAAGGGCGGCTGAAAGGGCCTCTGTCAGTGCTGCGCCTGGCGGCACGGCTACTGTTCCTGCTGCCGACGGGAGTGGGCGCCCTGGGACTCTTGATGCTGGGGGTGGTCCGCGTCTGGGGAGAGTGGGAGGAGGCGTTCACCTGGGTCTTGGGGCCGCTGCTGGCCATGCTGCTCCTGAGTGCGCTGGAGGTGTACCTGCTGTCGCCCCGGCGGCGTGCCGGAAGGCGGCTGCGGGTGAACCGCCCCGACGCGGCCTTTTTCGGGCCCCATGTGGTAACGCTGACGGCGGAAGGGGTGACGGTGCGGTACGGAGACAACCGCCTGGTGCTGCCGTGGGGGCAGCTCACAGAGATATGGACGAAAAAGGGCTTCTGCCTCCTCTATACGAAAAGCGGACCGTGGGAGGTTTTGCCGCCCTGCGCCTTTGAACACGGGGCGCAGCGGGAGGCGTTTGCGGCGGCGCTGCATGGCGCTATGTCTGGAGACGTGCCGCAGGAGAGGGAGGAACCGGGCGGCGGGGAGGCGGAACGGCTCCCCCAGGCGGAGATCACCCTGGAGTATACCTGGGAAACGGCTGAACTGTGCCGCGTGCTGACGCAGGCCAACCTGCGCTATGTCCACACGCGGCTATTCTGGACGCCCGTCAGGATCGTGATGTCGGTTTTGGGGCCCGTTGTACTGCTCACGGGCATTCTGACCGGGATCGGCGTGGGGACGTCCATTCCCCGGGAGGGAGCGGCGGAATGGCTCTATGCCCTGGGGATTGTCCTATTGGGGCTGGCCCTGTGTGTGCCGCTGCTGATGCTGCTCCCGCCCGTGCTCCGGTTCCTGGTGTCCCGTCAGGAGCGGAAGGGGGCCCTGCGAAGCATGCTGGACGGCCCCCAGCGGGAGCTGTGGTGGTCCGGCGGGATGGTAAGCCTCCATGGAGGCGAGCGGGAGACCGCCCGCTGGGACCAGGTGGCGGCGGTCTGCTCCGAGGAGGAGGGGCTCTTCCTCTTCCGCAGGGACAACAAGCTCCATGTCTTTCCTGCCAAGGCATTTCCAGACCGGGCGGCGCAGGAGGCTGCGGCGGAATATGCCCGGAGCCATATGCAGAAATAGGCGAAAAAGGCGCGGGTCCCCGCGCCTTTTTTTCTGTAACCTTTTTCAGTGTCCGGCGCTTATTGAGATAGAGGGGGGAGAACGATGCATGCCGACGCGCTGGAGGCGCTCTACCGAGATCACTATCGCGCCGCGCTCCTCTATGCCCTCTCCCTGTGCGGGGACCGAGCTCTGGCGGAAGACCTTGTGTCCGACGCATTCGAGGCAGCGCTGCTGACCCTTGACGACAGCCACCCCAGCGTCCGCTACTGGCTGCTCCGGGTGTGCAGGCACCTGTGGCTGGATGAGCTGCGCAGGAGAAAGCGCCGCCCCACCGTGCCGGCGGAGGGGCTAGACCTGCCGGTACCGGAGGCGGCTCTGGAGGGGCTGCTGCGGGAGGAGCGGTATGCCGCCCTCTACCGGGCGCTGAGAAAACTGCCGGACCAGCCCAGGGAGCTTCTGACGCTCCACTACTTCAGCGGACTCTCCCTGAGACGGGCGGGAGAGCTCACAGGGATGACGGAGGGAGCTGCCAAGACGGCGCTTTGCAGGGCGCGGCAGAGGCTGAGAACCATTCTGGAGGAGGACGGCTATGAAATTTGAAACGCTTTATGAACGCTATCGTTCCGGCACGGCCACGCCGGAGGAGGCGGAGCTGGTGGAGGAAGAGCTTGCAAAATACCGCCTGCTTACCGACTACGTGGCTGAACACGACGAACTGGACCTGCCCGGAGGGCCGGAGACGGGGGAGGAGAGGGGAGAGGTCCGCAGAGTTAGACAGGCGGTGCGGAGGGTCCGGGCGGGAACGGTCCTGGTGGCCTTCGTCCTCGTGCTTCTGGCCCTCCTGGCCTGGCGGTTTGCCGCCGTCCCCCTGCTCAACCGATATGTGCTCTACGATCCGACGGCAGACGGCGACAACTATCTGGATTCGTTGGAGCTGGAAGTGGCCGTGCTGGAGAGCCTCCATTTCCCGGAGTGGTCCAGCCAGACGGTGTATGCCCAGGAGACCGGCCTGGGCTCCTACGACCTCACCCTCTATGAGAGCGACCTGGCGGCGGGGGAGTGGACTGCGACCAAGGGAACCATGGATCTGGCGGGCATTCGTTTTGAGGAGGACTTTTATCGCCGGTGGGTGGCCATCAACCAATTCACCCGGGGGACCTATCCCTATTATGCCACGGAGCAGGTACCCGGACACAGCCCGGAGGAGACGGCGGCGGCTCTGGCCGAACTGCCGGACTATCTGGATGCGACACTGTCTCTCTCCTTTGCGCGGGACCTCTCCATGGAGGAATTCGCCGGGCTGGCCGGACGGTATCCGGACCTGCGGTTCCAGTGGGTGGGAGTGCGCATCAACGATGGGGAGTGCAGGCAGCTCCTGCCCCTGGCGGGCTTTGACGCGGCGGGGCTGAGCATGCTGGGCGCGGAGGAGGACGAGGAGCGATATCCCTTCCTGTGGCTGCCTCTCCACAGGGAGGACAGCGACCTGGGAAAGGTCTATACCGGGCACTTCCTGGCCCTGCTCGGGTACCAGGCGGAGCGGGCGGTCCTGGTGGAAAAGATCGGCGGGCCGGCGGGGAGCTACTACCGGGACGCCTTGTGCTATGTGGAGGAGAACGGCGCATACACTTACGGCGTCTACGTCTCAGGCCGGCCGGAAACGCTGGCCGCCCTGTGCGGCGAGGCGGAAGCCGAGTGGGTCGGGATCGAATCCCTCCGGCTTTCAGCGCGCTTTGAGAGTTGAATGTGGTGAAACCAGCGGGGCGGGGACATCAAGTCCCCGCCCTTCCCTTTTGTAGAGGCGCTGGAGGAGGAAAAAACCTTCAGAAAAAGCGGTGGGACGAGAGACGCATCCGCCGTGCGCCGCCGACTTCGGGTGGGATGGATAAATTTCTTGTTTTTTTGGGATGGGTATACTATAATTATTTATGTATTTTAACGGAGGAAGCGGGCTGATCATTATGCAATCTGAGAACGTCATCGAGATGCTCCACATCACGAAGGAGTTCCCCGGGATCATTGCCAACGACGACATCACCCTGCAGCTGCGCCGGGGAGAAATCCATGCCCTTTTGGGGGAGAACGGCGCGGGCAAGTCCACCCTGATGAGCGTCCTTTTCGGCCTATATCAGCCTGAGGCGGGGACCATTAAGAAAAACGGCGAGGTTGTGAAGATCAACGATCCCAACGACGCCACCGCCTTGGGTATCGGCATGGTACACCAGCATTTCAAACTCATCGAGGTATTCACCGTACTGGATAACATCATCCTGGGCGCGGAGACCACCAGAATGGGGTTTTTGCAGAAAAAGGCGGCCCGCGCAAAGGTGGAGGCCCTGTCGGAGCGGTACGGCCTGAAGGTGGACCTGGACGCCAAGGTGGAGGACATCACGGTGGGGATGCAGCAGCGGGTGGAGATTTTGAAGATGCTTTATCGGGACAACGAGATCCTCATCTTCGACGAGCCCACGGCGGTGCTCACGCCCCAGGAGATCGACGAGTTGATGGCCACCATGCGGGAGTTTGCCAAGGAGGGGAAATCCATTCTCTTCATCTCCCATAAGCTCAACGAGATCATGGCCGTGGCAGATCGTGTCACCGTGCTGCGCAAGGGAAAGTACATCGGGACCGTGGAGACCAAGGATACGGACAAGCAGTCCCTGTCCAATATGATGGTGGGACGCCCTGTCCAGCTGGAGGTCGTAAAGGAGACGGCCAGGCCGGGGGACGCGGTGCTGCGGGTGGAGAATCTCGTGGTCCCGTCCAAGGGGCACAAGCGCAACGCGGTCAACAACGTCAGCTTTGAGGTCCATGCGGGGGAGATCCTCTGCATTGCAGGGATCGACGGCAATGGTCAGACGGAACTGGTCTATGGGCTGACTGGCCTGGAAAAGAGCGGCGGAGGAAGTGTGACTCTGTGTGGACACGATATTTCCCATGCCTCCATCCGTCAGCGGGGGACCCAGATGAGCCATATTCCGGAGGACCGGCACAAGCACGGCCTGGTGCTCGACTTTACGCTGGAGCAGAATATGGTGCTGCAGCGGTTCCAGGAACCGCAGTTCCAGCATATGGGATTTATCGACCGGGGCGCCGTGCGCAGTTACGCGGAGCATCTGATCGAACAGTATGACGTGCGCTCCGGACAGGGGCCGGTCACCATCGCCCGCAGCATGTCCGGCGGCAACCAGCAAAAGGCCATCATCGCCCGGGAGATCGACCGGGAAAAGCCCCTGATCGTGGCGGTGCAGCCGACCCGAGGCCTGGATGTGGGCGCCATCGAGTACATCCACAGCCAACTGGTGGCCGAGCGGGACAAGGGGAGAGCGGTGCTGCTGGTCTCCCTGGAGCTGGACGAGGTCATGAGCCTGTCCGACCGTATCCTCGTGATGTATGAGGGTGAGATCGTGGGCGAGCTGGACCCCAAGGCCACCAACGTACAGGAGCTGGGCCTCTATATGGCAGGCGCCAAGAGAACGACGAAAGCGGGTGAGCAGGTGTGAAGCAGAAGCTTTCCAGTTTATACGGCAGGGATGGGACCAAAGCGGTCCTGGCATCCCTGATCTCCATCCTGATCGGCCTGGCGGTGGGCAGCGTCATCATCCTGATTGTGGGCCTCGCCAATCCCGCCCTGGGGCTGTCCAGCGCCTGGGATGGAATCCGCCTGGTCTTCGGTGGTCTGGTCAGCACCGGGCGCGACGCGGCGGGCAGCCTGACCTTCGGCTTCAACCCCACAAACATGGGCAACATGCTCTTCCGGGCCACGCCGCTGATCCTGACCGGACTGTCAGTGGCGGTGGCGTTTAAAACCGGACTCTTCAACATCGGCGCCCCGGGACAGTACCTGATGGGTACTGCGGCCACCCTGATGATTGCCCTGGGTATCCCCTCCGAGACGGTGCCCGCCTGGCTGATCTGGGCGCTGGCCTTTGTGGGCGGGATTCTGGCGGGCGCCCTCTGGGGCTGCCTGCCGGGCTTGGTAAAGGCGTTCCTGAACATCAACGAGGTGCTGGCCTGTATCATGACCAACTGGATCGCGGCAAACCTGGTCACCTGGATGTTTGACGGCAGCCAGTTCCGCAACGTGGTGGAGAACACCAAGAGCGGCTACATCTATAAGACGAGCTTCAACGGCGTGGAGACCGCCAAGCTGGGGCTCAACAAGCTCTTTCCCAATTCTCAGGTCAACGGCGGGATCGTGATTGCCGTGGTGATCGCCGTGCTCGTCTATATCCTGATGTCCAAGACCACCCTGGGCTACCAGCTCAAGGCCTGCGGCAGTAACCGCCATGCCGCCCGCTATGCCGGCATCAACGACAAGCGCAACATCGTGCTCTCTATGGCCATTGCCGGCGGACTCTCCGGTGCGGCGGCGGCCCTCTACTACCTCTCCGGCAATACCGAGTTTTTCTGGTCCACCTACCAGTCCCTGCCCGCCATCGGGTTCAACGGTATTCCGGTGGCCCTGCTGGCGGCAAACAACCCCATCGCGGTGATCTTTACCGGCTGCTTTATGTCCATGCTGGATATCGTGGGTCTGCAGCTTACCAATCTGACCGCTTACAACGAGTATATCACGGATGTGATCATCGCCACGATCGTATATCTGAGCGCATTCTCACTGCTGATCCGGATGCTGCTCGACGGACGGAAAAAGCGTAAAAAGGCGATGGTGGCACAGGCCGGAGGGACGAATACGGGCGCCGGACCGTCCTCCGGGGCGCAGGAAGGAGGCGAGCAGGCATGACGTTTCTGATTCAGCAGACCTTGATTTACGCGGTCCCTTTGATGATCGTGGCCCTGGCCGGCGTCTTTGCCGAGCGCAGCGGTATCATCAACCTGGCTCTTGAGGGTATTATGATCTTCGGCGCTTTCACGGGGGTGCTCTTTGTCAACCTGACGCAGAAGGCCGGTATCTTCGCGGCGGCGAAAGCGGCGGACAACTGGGTGGCGCTTCAGGGCTTTGAGCTGCTGGCCATGTTGGTGGCGGCGGTGCTGGGGGCGGTGTTCTCCCTGCTGCTCTCCTTCGCCTCCGTGAATCTGCGGGCCGATCAGACCATCGGCGGCACGGCCCTGAACCTTATGGCCCCCGCCCTGGTGCTCTTTCTCATCCGTATCCTGGCCAACCAGAATACGCTTCAGATGGCGGAAGGCGATGCCGCCAGTTGGTTCATGATCAAAAAGACCACGCTGGGCTTTGACCGCACAGCAGATCTGGGCTTTTTCGGCAACACCTTTCTCCATAAGGTCTATCTGGCTACCTATGTCTGTATCCTTCTGTTTGTGGTGCTGTCCATCATCCTCTATAAGACCAGATTCGGTCTGCGTCTGCGCTCCTGTGGCGAAAATCCCCAGGCGGCCGACTCGCTGGGGATCAACGTCTATAAGATGCGCTACGCCGGGACCACCATCTCCGGCGCGCTGGCGGGCATGGGAGGCTTCGTTTACGCTCTGACCACCGCCAACTGTGCCGCTACCGGCGATGTGGCGGGGTTCGGCTTTCTGGCTCTGGCGGTCATGATCTTCGGCAATTGGAAGCCGCTGAACATTGCCGGCGCCGCGCTGCTTTTCGGCCTTTTCAAGTGCGTGGCGGCCTCCTACGCCAGCATCGATATCAATGGAGATGGGGTGTACCTGCTGGCGCAGATCGGCGTGAGCCCCCATTTCTACCGGATGCTGCCCTATCTGATCACGCTGATCGTGCTGGCCTTCACCTCCAAAAAGTCCAGGGCGCCGAAGGCAGAGGGCATCCCCTACGACAAGGGCCAGCGGTAAGACACGGGCCGCCGGACGGAACGATTCTGCCGCACAGAAAGGCAGGGGCCGCAAGACCCCTGCCTTTCTGCTCCAGGGGCGGATGCGCGACAGATGCGGGCCGTCCTGCGTCGGAAAAATTGTACTTGGCTTTTCGGACGATTTCATTTATAATGACTACAGAATGTAGGCAAGGGAGTCTGTCATTTATGAGAATTTATCAAGAGGCGGATTATGCGGCCATGAGCCGCCGATGCGCCAATTTGATTTCGGCCGAGGTCATCCGAAAGCCGGACTGTGTGCTGGGGCTGGCCACCGGGTCCACTCCGGTGGGAATCTACCATCAGTTGGCCGAATGGAACCGGAAGGGCGATCTGAGCTTTTGGGACGTCATCACGGTAAACCTGGATGAATACAGAGGGCTCGCCCCTACCCATACCCAGAGCTATCGTGATTTCATGCAGAAAAACCTCTTCGACCACATCGATATCCGACAAGAGAACACCTATGTGCCCAATGGCATGGCGCAGGATCCGGAAGAGGAGTGCAGTCGGTACGACAGCATGCTCCGCGCGCTGGGCGGCACAGACCTCCAGCTCCTGGGCCTGGGGAGGAACGGACACATCGGGTTTAACGAGCCGGGCCCCGCTTTTATCAAGGAAACCCATGTGGTGGAGCTGTCCCAGAGCACCATTGACGCCAACGCGCGCTTTTTTGAAAGTGCGGATGAGGTGCCGCGGCAGGCCATTACCATGGGCATCGGCTGTATCATGGAGGCACGCCGGGTGCTGGTGGCGGTGAGCGGTGAGGACAAAGCCGAGGCCGTCTACCGCTCTTTCTGCGGCCCGATCACACCGGAGGTACCCGGCTCCATCCTGCAGCTTCATGGCGACGTGGTCCTGGTGGGAGACCGGGCGGCGCTGTCCAGACTGCCGGACACCGGTGAGGAAGCGTGTTAATGACCGGAATGGGTGTCCCCCGCGGCTGACCGCGGTGACATAGAAAAAGGCCCCGGGCCCTTACTCCTACCTTATAGGGGCACGGGAGCCGTAAAAAAGGAGGAGACCTAACCCGCCGGGCCGGCGGTGCGGCAGTGTGGAGACCTGTCGTAACGTCCGCGGAGCTATGCGCTCTGCGGGCGAGGGGGTACTTGCGGAGGCATTGCCCCTACGGCCTGTGTACATGGCAACTGTGACCCTGAAAAACGTGAAGAAGATTTACGACAACAAGGTGACGGCGGTCCACGATTTCAATCTGGAGATCGCGGACAAGGAGTTCATCGTTCTGGTGGGCCCTTCCGGCTGTGGCAAGTCCACCACGCTGCGTATGGTCGCCGGGCTGGAGGAGATCAGCGAGGGGGACCTCCTGATCGGCGACAAGAGGATGAACGATGTGGAGCCCAAGGACCGGGACATCGCCATGGTCTTTCAGAACTATGCCCTTTATCCCCACATGACCGTGTACGAAAATATGGCCTTCGCCCTGAAGCTGCGGAAGCTGCCCAAGGACGAGATCGACAAGAAGGTGCGGGAGGCCGCCGAAATCCTGGACATCACCAGCTATCTGGACCGCAAACCCAAGGCGCTTTCCGGCGGTCAGCGCCAGCGCGTGGCCATCGGCCGCGCCATCGTGCGCAATCCCCAGGTCTTTCTGATGGATGAGCCGCTCAGCAACCTGGATGCCAAGCTCCGTAATCAGATGCGGGCTGAGATCATCAAGCTTCGCCAGCGCATCGACACAACCTTCATCTATGTCACCCACGACCAGACCGAGGCTATGACCTTGGGTGACCGCATCGTTATCATGAAGGACGGCTATATCCAGCAGATCGGCACCCCGCAGGAGGTATTTGAGCACCCTGCCAATATCTTTGTGGCCGGGTTTATCGGCACTCCGCAGATGAACCTGTTTGACGCCAAGCTGGTAAAGACCGGCGGCGGCTACCAGGTGGAGGTGTGCGGGGCCATGATGCCCCTGTCTGAAAAGATCCAGCAGGGGCTGGCCGACAAGGGTGCGGAGACGCGGCCCGTGACCCTGGGGATCCGTCCCGAGCATATCCATCTCCAGAACGGCGCGGGGGAGCACACCATCGCCGCCAAGGTGGACGTGTCCGAGATGATGGGCAGCGAGATCCACCTGCACGTAAACGCCGGCGGCAAGGATGTGGTACTGCGCATCCCTACTACGGAGCTGGCGGAAGAGCAGCGGGGCGGTATGGGCTATGGCACCGAGCTGCACTTTACCTTCCGTGAGGACTTGGTCCACCTCTTCGACCCGGAGACGGGAAAAAATCTGCTGTGAACGGGAAAACGGCGATCGTGTCCCGCTGTTGTGTGAGATCTTGTGACATGAGCTCCCGATAAAAAAGGATGGCGCTCTGCCGGAAAAGGCGGAGCGCCATCCCTTTTACTGTGATTGGGGCAGGACAAAGACAAAACGCGCGTCGCCCCATATTCGGCGGGCACCCTCGCCTGAAAGCGGCGCATAGAGAGGGCATCACGACCGGTGGTGCAGGCCATGCCTATAAAACTCGTTTGGTGGGCGGCCTGAAGCAAGTCAACGCTCGGTTTTTATCCGCTTCCAATGGGAAGATTAGGAGGACTTGTCTGGGTCTATCCAATGGGATTTCTCCATCATACCCATTCGGTCCAGCTTTTTGTAGAGACCAGAACGTCCGATACCCGCATACCGGGCGGCTGCACGGACATTCCCGCCGCAGGATCTGAGCACACGGGTAAGATAGGCGCGCTGAAAACGCTCGGTAGCCGTTTGCAGAGAACTCTCCCAAAAATCCTCCGACAGGGCCATATCCTCCCCGGCGCTAGCCGCGACGGTATGGGAGACGCCCAGAATGTCACGGATATGCTGTTCCGTAATCATGTCCTCCGGTATAATGACAAATACACGCTCGACGACATTGCGCAGCTCACGGATATTTCCAGGCCAGTCATAGTTCTGAAGGGCAGCCAGTGCAGGCCCTGAAAATAATTTATGGGTGGAATATTTCTTGTTTAGCTGGCACAAAAATTGGGTGGCCAGCACCGTAATGTCCTCATGCCGCTTTCTCAGCGGTGGGATGGTAATCGGAATTACATTTAGCCGATAGTAGAGATCCTCGCGGAAGGTGCCGTCTTCCATCATGAGACGCAGATCCCGGTTGGTGGCGGCTATGATCCGCACGTCCACCTTTTTGGGTTTGGAGCCCCCGACCCGTTGGACTTCGCCGGTAGCCAGTACCCGAAGCAGCTTGGCCTGCATAGGAAGGTTCAGTTCACCAATTTCATCCAGAAACAGGGTGCCGCCGTCCGCCAGTTCGAACAGGCCCCGCTTCCCCTCGTGGTTGGCCCCAGTAAAAGCCCCCCTTTCATACCCGAAAAACTCTGATTCCATCAGTTCCAACGGAATCGCCGCGCAGTTGACAGGTAAAAACAACCTCTGTGCTCGGTAGCTATTATTGTAAATAAAGCGAGCCATAATCTCTTTGCCGCTTCCAGATTCCCCATAGAGCATGACTGAGCTGTCCCGGTGGGCAGCATTTTTAGCCATGGAGAAGCACGTTTGGATTGTCGGGCTTTCCGCCACTATATGGGATTCAGACTGAAAATCCAGCAATTTATCAACGGCCTGAGAGAAAGCGTTGTCTCTCTCTTCCAGGAATTTGATCCGTTCCGAAATGGATTTCTTCCCCTGCCCGTAGACCACCACCATGATCAGGTTTCCGCTGTCATCAAAAACAGGAGTGCCGGTAACAATGTTCTCTCGGTGACCAGGGTAGTAAACCCGGTCGGTCACGGGACACCTTCTTTCAATGACCTTAACCGATACGGCGCCCTTGGTAATACCTGCATCCACCAAATCGTAGATCGTCATATGCAACAAATCTTCTGTAGCAAGGCCCAACGCTTGGGAGGACTCGTCATTGGAAAAAATGATCCGGCCCTCACCATCAGTTACAAAGATGGAGCCGTCACAGTGCTGTAGAATGGTGTGCAGCAATTCAATTTCTTTCTCTTTCTTACTTGTCCCTGACATCGCCAGCACCTTCCTTGCTACGATATAGTAATAAAATAATATCATGAATCCTTTCTTATGTCAAAAAGCCAGGAGCCCGCAAAGCTCCCGGCTTTTTGACTGTGGATTGGATACAGCTATAGACCGTACATGACAGTTGCCAACATGATGGAAATGATAAACACCAGACAAGTAATAACAACGGTGGTGACAAAAATTTGCTTATAGGAGTCCTTGTGCGTCATTCCGCACAAGCCCAGCAACACAATAACGGCGCCGTTGTGGGGCAGGGAATCTAGACCAATGGCGGCCAAGGCACCTACCCGATGCAACACCTCGGCAGGTATGCCCAATGCCAGATACTGCTCGGACATAGCCTCCAAAGCGATGACCAAGCCGCCCGAACCGCTTCCAGCTGCGCCCGCCAGGATGGTGGTAGCCAGGGAGAAGGACACCAGTGGGGGAGCGTTCAGGGAGGTGAGAAGTTCACTGAGCACGGCGTAGCCTGTGCTGGCCCCTACCACAGCGCCATAGCCCACGATGGATCCAGTGAAAATTACTGCGTTGCCCGCATTTTGCACGGCAGCGGTGATGCATGCGCCGATATCCTTTTCCTTCAGTGTTTTGAAGGTGAGCACGGCGCAGACGATAGTGCCCACGAATACTGCCAGCAGGGCGGGAACTCGGAAAGCAATCAGAAGCACGATGATAACCAGCATCGGGATAAAGGCAATCAAGGGGTGTATGTTCTCCCCTTCTTTTTTGGAAGCCTCAATGTCCCTCATGATGCTCTCGTCAGCCATAAAATGCTCGTTGTTCCTGTGGGCACGCTGGCCCTCCCAGTACATATAGATACAGGCAAGAGACAGGCCGATGATGCCACAAATGATGCCCAGCAATGGGGCGGCCATGGCATCGGTGCCCAGATAGGGTTGGGGAATGATGTTCATCTGCTGGGTCGTACCGGGGAAGGCGGAGGCGGCAAAAGTGAAACAGCCGGCAGCAATAGCACCGGGCAGCAAGCGTCGCGGCAGATCCGCCTCCTGAAACAAGGCTAGGGCGATGGGGTACAGGGTGAAAGCGATAACTAAGGAGGAGATTCCGCCATAGACCAAGACGGCACCGGTGAGTACTACACCTACGATGGCAAACTTGGGGCCAAGAAGCTTGGCAAGAAATTTTGCGATGGAGGCGGCGGCACCGGTGACCTCCATCAGCTTGCCAAACAGAGCGCTGATAGCGAATAGAAGCAGAAAGTTTTTTACATAGTTAGCTGCCGAGGTCATAAAGGTGTCCGTCAGAGCCGTCATCAGATTCTGACCGTCCAGCAGAGCCAACACCGCAGCCGCCAACACCGAAATTGCCACGATGTTGACCTTCTTAAAGGCCAAGACCACCACTAAGGCTAAAGTTAGGACAACCCACAGTATAGAAATCAACTCAAAGCCCCCTTTTGTTATATTCAATGCAGCCTATATCCGACCTTCTCAACCGCCCAAATACATCTTTTCCCCGTGGTACTTGTCCATCTGATCGTAATACTTTTGGAGGGGCAGAAGCTTGAGCAGTTCATCCTCGTCAAACTTGGCGTCCACCTTGGTCATGTCGCGGGTTTCCGCAAACTGTTTCAGCGTGTTGCGGACAGCCGTAAAGGCGGCATAAATGGTGTTTGGCCAGTAGCAGGACAGGCATGCCCCCGCCTCGGTCTCCTGTGCAATAGAATCTTCAAATCTGATACAGGTGGTAACCACAGGGCCGTGGATGCGGTGGCGCCACTCCTTCATGCCTTGAATGGAGCCGGGGAAGGTGATGAAGCAGGCGTCGGCTCCAGCGTCCAGATAGGCGTTGCAACGGTCAATGGTTTCCTCTAAGTCATTCTTCAGCCACAGGGTATCAGTGCGTGCGATGATGACGAAATTGGGGTCCTTACGGGCCTCGCACATGGCTCTAATATGGTCACACATGACATCTTTAGACATGTCAACGGCACCGGTGGAGACATGCTTACCGATGATTCCATCCTCCACCTGGATGCCGGATACCCCGGCGGACTCAAACTCATGAACCGTGCGCCAGATATTACCTGAGTGGAACCAGCCATTATCTACATCGCATACGATGGGTAAATCCACTTCCTTGGCAATCTCATAGGCCAAGGGAAGCAGGTCTTTGAGCTGGACCAAGCCCACATCGGCCAAGAAGTACTGGGAGGCACCCGTGATAAAACTGCCAGTGTAGACAATGGGGAAGCCGGCCTGCTCAATGAGTTTTGCGCTGAGAACATCATAAGCCCCCATCATAGGTACGCACTCCGGAGCGGCCATCAGTTCACGCAAACGAATTCTTTTATCATACATGTTCATACAGCATTTCTCCTATCTCATTTTTCATGTCCGACGGCGTAATCAGCGCATCCCCATGCCGCCGTTGACATCAATGGTAGCGCCGGTGATGAAGTCGCTGTCACTGGAAGCCAGGAAAAGCGCGGCGGCAGCGACGTCCTTCACGTCGCCCAAGCGGTGAAGGGGCACGTTCAGGGACGCCTCGGCGGAACCCAGGGTTTCCGTCATGGCGGTCAGGATAGTACCGGGGGCGATACAATTACAGGTGATATTATACTCGCCCACCTGCTTTGCCACGGCTTTTGCCCAGCAGATGACGCCGGCCTTGGATACCGGATAAGTGGCCTCGGTGAATACTCCGCCTACCTGGCCGGCCACGGAAGCCATGTTGATGATCTTGCCACTCCTATGGGCTTTCATTACCGGGATGACGCACTGGGTTCCATAAATGGCACCCATCAAGTCGATGCCCAACACCTGTAGCCACCGCTCGGGAGAGATGTCCTCCACCGGACAGGCCGGAAGTGTGATCCCGGCGTTATTGACCAGAATATCCACGGTGCCAAACTCCGCTACACAGGCATCCACCACGCATTGAAGATCCCCCTTTTCGGCGACGTTGCAGCATGCGGAGATCGCTTTTATTCCGGTGGAATGGGTAATCTCTGCGGCAAGGGCGGCCGCCTGCTCGGCAGCGAGATCCGCCAAGACGACATGGCAGCCCTCGCGGGCAAAGGTGCGGGAAATTTCTGCGCCGATCCCATTGGCGGCTCCGGTCACAATAGCGACTTTTTCCTTGAGTCTCATAAAATGCCTCTCCATTGATACATATTCGAGAACTTGTTGTAATGCATTACGTTTTATGACAATGCAAGGGGCGTGCCAAATGGAACGCCCAGGTGTCATAAACTGCGGCTACACTCTGCGCCGCAGCACATTGAAAAAATGACACAGAAAAATTTCATTTCAAGAGAGCTGCGCGATCGGTCCACGCACGGATACAAAAGTGTCCACTTTTGTAGACTATGGGAACGCGGTGGACATTAGCTTTTCCAACTTGCAGGCCGGAGCGGCGCGTCCGATCTGACCGGAGCTTTCCGACACACGGCCCTCTCCGAGAAGGCACAGAGTATGGGGACGGCGTCCCGGAAAAGCCGCCGCGTCGGGGAATCCACCCCCTGCGCTTTCAACGAATTGAGCCTTGTCACGGGGCGCAAAACAGGTTAAAATGTAAGAAACCGGATCGGAGCGCGCGGACGGTATGGAGGCGCGCCCGGGCCTTGAGAAGGGCGGAGTGAGAAAATGAACGTACAGGAACTAAAGGCTGCACTGCACGCGGGGGCGTATGACAAGACTTTTCAAAGGCTGTATCCCGGCTGCTGGGAGGGGCAGCGGAAGAGGTATCTCCATATTGCGGAGAAATTCGGCGAACGCTTTGGCGGGGAGCGGCCGGTAGAACTCTATTCCGCACCGGGCCGCAGCGAGATCGGTGGCAACCACACCGACCACCAGCAGGGGCGGGTGCTGGCCGCCGCAGTGACGCTGGATGCGGTGGCCGTCTGCGCCAAAAATGACCGCAATGTGATCCGTATTTACTCGGAAGGCCACGGCGAAGAGCGCATCAACCTGGAAAAGCTGGAGATCGTACCCGCCGAGAACGGGACCACCGCCGCTCTGATCCGCGGCATTGCTGCCCGGCTCTACGAGCTGGACCTGCGGTTTGGAGGTTTTGACGCCTATGTGAGCTCCGATGTGCTGCCCGGCTCGGGGCTCTCCTCCTCCGCCGCCTATGAGGTGCTGGTGGGGACCATCCTCAACGGCCTTTATAATCATGGAAAAATGTCCCCGGTACTGATCGCCAAGGTGGGGCAGTTCGCTGAAAACGTCTACTTTGGAAAGCCCTCCGGGCTGATGGATCAGTGCGCCTCTGCGGTGGGAGATTTCTGCCTCATCGACTTCGCAGACCCCGGAACCCCGGTGGTGGAGTCCATTCCCTGCCGGCCCGCTGACTATGGCTACGCGCTGTGCCTCATCGACGCCGGGGGCAGCCATGCAGATCTCACCGACGAATATGCGGCCATTCCCCAGGAGATGTGCGCCGTGGCCAAATGCCTGGGGCAGGATGTGCTGGGCAGGACCAGCGAAGCGGAGTTTTATGCCCGCCTGGGTGAGCTCAGGGGAAAGGTGTCGGACCGGGCCCTTCTCCGGGCGATGCACTTCTATGGGGACAATCAGCGGGTGCTCCGCCAGGCAGCGGCGCTGAAAGAGGGGGATTTCCAGTGCTTCCTGGCCCTTGTGCGGGAGTCGGGGCGCTCCTCCATGGACCTTCTGCAAAACATCTATCCCGCCCATAAGGCGGAGGAGCGCAGCGTCTCCCTGGCGTTGGCCCTCTGTGCCCGCCTGCTGGAGAGAGACGGGGCCTGGCGGGTCCATGGCGGCGGGTTTGCCGGCACGGTGCAGGCCTTTGTGCCCGTGGCCGGCCTGGAGCGCTTCCGAAAGGAGATCGAGAAGGTGTTCGGAGCGGGCGCCTGCCATGTCCTGGCCGTCCGTCCGGCGGGCGGCGTCCCTGTGGAGGCGGAGGCATGAGTATCACCATCCGCTCCTTTGGACATACCAGAGAGGGGCGCCCGGTGACGCTGCTGCGCATGGAGAACGCCGCGGGAGCCTGTGCCGAGGTGCTGGATTATGGGGCGCGGCTCCGGTCTATGGTCGTGCCGGACCGGGATGGGAAGCCCCGGGACGTGTGCCTGGGGTTTGATTCCGTGGCGGAGTACGAAGCGAACGGCGACTATCTGGGCGCGCTGGTGGGACGGTGTGCCAACCGGATCCGGGGAGGGCGCTTCCGCTTGGGCGGCAGAGAGTACGCTCTGACCGTCAATCAGGGGGCGAACCACCTCCACGGCGGCGCGCGTGGATTCGACCGGTATGTTTGGGAGCACCGTCTGGAGGGAGAAAGCGTCGTCTTTTCGCGCACCTCCCCGGCCGGCGAGGAGGGCTATCCGGGCCTCCTGCGTGTGGAAGCGGCCTATACCCTCACGGAGGACAACGCCCTGTGTCTGCGGCTGACTGCGGAGGCGGATGAGGATACGGTGGTAAATCTGACCGGTCATGCCTACTGGAATCTGAACGGCCAGGGGGCGGGGGAGGTGGGGGAGCACACCCTGTCCATCGACGCCATTGCCTTTACCGAACTGGCGGAGGACGGCTGTCCCAACGGGACCATTGCCTCAGTGGTGGGTACCCCCTTTGATTTGCGGGAGCCCAGGGCCCTGCGGGAGGGCTGGGACACGACCCATCCCCAGATCAGACTGGGAGGAGGCTATGACCATAACTGGATCCTGCGCGGCGACGGCCTGCGGGAGGCAGCTGTGCTCCGGGCGCCGGAGAGCGGGATCTCGCTGCATCTGAGCACCACGCAGCCGGGGCTCCAGGTCTACACCGCCAACGGACTGAGCGCCAGGCAGGGCAAGTCCGGCGCGTCCTATGTGCCGCGGGGGGCAGTGGCACTGGAAGGGCAGGGCTTTCCAAACGCCGTCAACGAACCGACCTTCCCCACCGTTGTGCTGGCGGCGGGCGGGATCTATCAGCAGGAGATCGTGTTCGCATTCCGCCATGACTGAATCTGATGGGAGGTGCCCGAATGAGCCTCTATAAAATCATGATCGTGGACGATGAGGCCGAGATCAGGGAGGGCATCGCCCATAAGATAGACTGGAAAGCAGTGGGCTTTGAGATCGTGGCCGACGCGGAGAACGGCAGAGACGCCCTTGAGAAAGCGGAAGCGCTGGACCTGGATGTGGTGCTCACCGACATCAAAATGCCCTTCATGGACGGGCTGGAGCTGGGGGCAGAGCTGTCCCGACGCAAGCCCAATCTGAAGCTGATCGTATTCTCCGGATTTGACGAGTTTGAATACGCGCAGGAGGCCATCAAGCTCAATGTGGTGGAATATGTACTCAAACCGGTAAACGCCGAAGAGCTCACGGACATTCTGGGCAGGGTGCGGAACCTGCTGGACGAAGAATTCGCCCAGCGGAGGAACATTGCCCAACTCACGGAGGTATACCGAAAGAGCCTGCCGCTGCTGCGGGAGAAATTTTTGCAGGAGCTGCTTCTGGGTCCCATGGAGCGCGGGGAGCTGGAGCGGCAGATAGAACGCTTCGGCATGGATATCGGGATGTGCGCCCAACAGGTGGTGGCCGTGTGTGAGATCGGCCACCGGACCGGGCAGAGCCAGCCCCTTTCGGACGAACTGGTGCCGGTCTCGGTCCGCCAGATGGTGGACGACGCTCTGCGGGGACGCTGCCGCCGGGAGATTTTCCTGAGCCTCTCCTCCGTCATCGTGATGACGGGCTGGGACCAGGACCCCATTGAAACGCTAATGAGCCTGATGGGAGAGGTGTGCGATCAGTGTGCCCGGATCCTGGGTGTGACGGTGACCGTGGGCATCGGTCGGCCCTGCCGGAACGTGGGGGAGCTCCACGGCTCTTATACGGAGGCGCGCGCCGCCATTGAATATAAGGCGGTCACCGGCGGTGGAAAGCCCATCTACATCCAGGACATGGAGCGCCTGGACCGAAGCCCGGTGGAGCAGGATAACCACCGGGAGCAGCAGCTCTTGTCCACAATCAAGTTCGGCTCGAAGGAGCAGATCGCCGCTCTGGTGGATCAGCTTCTCTATGCCGGAGAAGAGGGCTGGAGCAGCCAGGCCCGGCTGATCGGCATTTTGGGAACGCTTCTGCCCATCATCCAGCGGTACCGCCTGGGGGAGAAGGAGATGCTGGGCGACCGAGGGGAGTGGCTCCCACTCCTGACCGGGGAGGTTCCGGAGCAGCGGCAGCGAGATTGGCTGCTGGGTGTTTGTCTCAAGATGAGCGGCAGCATGGACCAGCGCCGGGTCTCCACGGCCAAACGGCTGGTGGAGGAGGCGGAACGGTACATCCGGGAGAACTATCCTGACTCCGGCTTGTCGGTGGAACGGCTGTGCGGACATCTGCACATCAGTCAGTCCTATTTCTCCAACATCTTTAAGCAGGAGACGGGGCGCAGCTATGTGCAGTATCTCACCGACGTGCGGATGGAGCACGCGGTGGAGCTGCTGCGCACTACGGATGACAAGACCTATTTGGTGGCCGAAAAGGTGGGCTATGACGAGCCCAACTATTTCAGTTACGTCTTCAAAAAGAGGTTTGGAATATCGCCGTCGCAGTTCCGCAAATAGGCTGTTTTCAAGGGGCGGCTGCATACGGCGCCTAAAAACCGTTTCAGAAGGGGGGAGGTCCGGTTTTGCGGGAGCTGATCGAGAGGATCGGGGCGCGATTTTCCAGGGGAACCATCCGCTATGCCATGTTCGCCTCCTTTACTGTCAGCGCGCTGCTGGCCATTCTCCTCACCGGCGTCACGCTGTACGCCCGGTTCTCCACCCAACTGGACGACACCATTGAGGGGGAAAATCAGATGTTGGTGGAGCAGGTCAACCAGTCCCTGGCCACCTATCTCCGGGACATGATCCGGCTCTCTGATTCCATCTACTACAATGTGGTCAAAAATACCGACCTGGACGAACATTCGGTAAGCGAGGAGATGCGGCTGCTCTATAATACCTACAGCGACTATGTGGAGAATATGGTCCTCTTCACCGGTGACGGAGAGGTGGTGGCCACCGCGCCTGCGGCCAAGCTGCGCTCCGGGGTGGATGTCCGGGGGACGCCCTGGTTTGCCCGGGCAATGGAGCGCACGGAAAACCTCCATTTCGGGATACCGGCGGTCCAAAACCTTTTCGTGGATACAGAGCACAATTACAAGTGGGTGATCTCCCTCTCCTGCGCCGTGGAACTCACACGGGGAAAGGACACGCAGTTGGGCGTTCTGCTCATTGATCTCAAATACAGCGCCCTTGCCAGTCTTTTCAGCAGCGTGAAGCTCTCCGGCAGCGGATACGTGTACCTGATCGACGGGGATGGGGTGCTCATCTATCATCCGGAGCGTTCGCTGATCGCGTCGGGGCTGGTGACGGAAGGAAACCAGACGGCGGCGGCTTATCGGGACGGTATCTATACGCAGACGTGGAATGGAGAGAAGCGCTCCATCATTGTCCGAGGCGTGGGGTATACCGGGTGGAAGGTGGTCGGCGTGGTGGACCAGCCGGGATTTACGATGGGGTCCAGTCAGGATCTACTCTTTGTACTGGTCATTTTCTGCGCTTACTTTGAACTGCTGATCTTCATGAATGTGCTCCTCTCCAAAAAGCTCACCGATCCCATCCAGAAGCTGAAGGAGTCGGTAGGACGGGTAGAGGAGGGCGGAGAAAGCCTGCCGATCTATGTGGGCGGGACCTCCGAAACGCGGGAGCTGGGCACAGCGGTCCAGGGTATGGTGGACAGGATGCGGCAGCTTACGGAAGACATGGTGCGGGAGCACGAGCAGAAGCAGAAAAGTGAACTCAATGCCCTTCAGGCACAGATTAATCCCCATTTTCTCTATAATACGCTGGATATCATTGTCTGGATGATCGAAAACGGACAGCGGGAGGACGCCGTGCGGGTGGTCACCGCTCTGGCCCGCTTTTTCCGCATCAGCCTTTCCAAGGGCCGCAACATCATCCCGGTGAAGGATGAGCTGGAGCATGTGCGCAACTATCTCTTGATTCAGGAGATGCGCTACAAGAATAAGTTCCGTTATCGGATCGACTGCCCCGCTGAGGCGGAAAATCTCTCCACCATCAAGCTGGTGGTCCAGCCCATCGTGGAGAACGCCATCTACCACTCCATGGATTTTATGGACGGGGACGGGCTGATCGAGATCAGGGCCGGGGTCTCGGATGGAGCGCTCTCCATCACGGTGGCCGATAACGGCCTGGGCATGACCCAGGATGTGGTGGAGAGCCTTCTCACTACCGGACCGGAATCCAACCGCAGGGACAGCACAAAAAAAGGCTCGGGGATCGGTCTGAAGAACGTGCAGGAGCGCATCCGGCTCTATTTCGGCCCTCAGTACGGCGTGAGTATCCAGTCGGAGCCAGACGAGGGCACCACGGTCACGCTGCATCTGCCCGCGGTTCCTTATGGGGAAATGGAGGATACGTGATGGGAAGGATCGAGAAGCGCATCTTTTTCGGTGTCCTTCTGGTGCTGCTCTCCGCGCTGGGCGCCATGCTGTTTCAGAATGCCTTTGCCACGGATGCTCCCAGGATCTACCGGGTGTCCGTCCTGCTGGATGGAGCGGGCGAGGACTACTGGCAGAGCTTTCGTCGGGGGGTGAACCAGGCGGCGCAGAAGCACAATGTGGACGTGCGGTTCCTCTCACGCTATGAGGGGGAGCCGGGGCCAGCTCAGGTGGATGCGCTACGCGGGGAGTGGGAGGCGGAAGCCGACGGCGTGGTGCTCATACCGGTGGACGGAACACTGCTTGCGGCGGGATTGCGGGAGGCCCCCTCCACATTGGCGGTGGCGGTGGTGGGTCCGGAGCTGAAGGGGGCGGATGTGGGATGCTATATCTCATCCGACCCGGCGGAGATGGGAAGACAACTGGCCGACGCCATCATTGCCGACGGGCAGAGCGCCTGTACTGTATATCTTTCCCGGGGGGCGGGGGAGGCCGCGTCCCAGCGGTATCAGGGGCTGGTCACCCGCCTTTTGGAGCGGAGGATCGCCTGCGAACAAGTTACTGTGGACCCGGAGGAGGACTTTGCACTGCCGGACGGTCGGGCCGCCGTGGCACTGGAGCCGGAGATGACCCAGGCGCTGTGTCAGCGCAGCGGCGGCGCGTCGCAGGTATACGGCATGGGGGCGTCCAACCAGCTCCTCCACGATCTGGAGGAGGGGAAGGCCGCAGCGCTGGCGGTCCAAAGCGATTACGACGCGGGTTATCTCGGCTTGTTGAGCGTGATTGCCCAGTTGGAGGGGGAGCGCCAGAAAAACCGCGTTTTGGAGTCCTATGTGGCCACGGCGGAGAACATGTTTACCGACCCCATGGATCAGATCCTGTTCCCCATCGGATAGAAGGGAGGGGACATTGTGAAAAGACGGGCGGCAAGCGCGCTTGTGCTGGGCGCGCTCCTGCTGCTGGCCGGGTCCGGATGCAGAGGCCAGGGCAAACATGAGGAGCCCCCCCTGCGGATCGGCGTGGCAGTCTATAAAGGAGACGACACCTACATCTCCAATATGACTGCGGCCATGCAGGAGAGCGTGGAGGCGTGGAGCAAGGAGAACGGCGAGCGGGTCTATCTCACCATTTCCGATGCCGGAGAGAGCCAGACCACCCAGAACGAGCAGATAGACCGGTTCCTCTCCCTGGATTACGATGTGCTGTGCGTGAATCTGGTGGACCGCACCGACGCCGCCCACGTGATCGATAAGGCACGGTCCGCCGATGTGCCTGTGGTATTTTTTAACCGGGAACCCGTCCAGGAGGATTTGCAGACCTGGGACAGGGTATACTATGTGGGTTCCGACGCCCGGCAGTCCGCCCAGCTCCAGGCCCAGATCGTGCTGGACAAGTGGGAGGAGGACCCCGCGTCCCTGGATCTTAACGGGGACGGCGTGCTCCAATACGTGATGCTGGAGGGTGAGAGCCGCCACCAGGATGCCATGATCCGCACCGAGGTCTCCGTACAGGCGCTGAAGGATGGGGGGATACCCTTGGAACGGGTGGACGGCGGCATTGCAAACTGGGACCGGAACCAGGCTGCCGCTCTTACGGAGGGATATTTTGAGCGGTATCCGGATCTGGAGCTCATTTTGTGCAACAACGACGATATGGCGCTTGGCGCCGCCGATGCCGTGGAGCGGCTGAGCATGGACTTTCATAACATTGTGGGGATCGATGGGACGCCCCAGGGTCTGGAGGCGGTGAGAGAGGAGAGACTTTTGGGGACGGTGGTCATGGACTACGCCGCCCATGGAGAGACCATTTTCCGCTTGGCACGGGCCCTGGCTCTGAATGAGACGCCCGAGGAGGCGGCAGAAATCAAGGATCAGACGGTGCTGATCCCCATGCACATGCAAAAAAGCTGGTAATTGCAAGGGTTGCAGGACTTTTTGAAGCATAAAAAATTTCATGGATTGGACAACATAGCCAAAAACACGGAGGGTGTGGAGAGATTATTTATGGAATCAAGTAATTTTTCCTATAGCTATTTGTCCCCTTTTTCGGTAGGATACTACCAGGCGAACATTCGCCAATCAAAATCAAGGAGGATTTTTCCATGAAACTGAGGAAACTGTCTGCTCTGCTCCTGGCCGGGGCCATGTGCCTGAGCATTGCCGCTTGCTCCGGCGGCAGCGGCAGCGGCACGCCTGCTCCCGCAGATACCAGCGCACCTGCAGATACCAGCGCTCCCGTTGCCAGCGATCTGAAGGTCGGTGTATTCTACTATCAGTACTCCGACGTGTACATCACCAGCGTTCGTACCAACCTGGACGCCAAGCTGAACGAGCTGGGCGTGACCTATCAGGATTTTGACGGCGCCAACTCCCAGCCCACCCAGACCGACCAGATTAACACCGCCATCACCGACGGCTACAATCTGCTGATCGTCAACATTGTCGAGACTGCCTCTCCCGAGGCCGCCCAGAGCGCCGTTGACGCCGCAAAGGCCAAGGATATTCCCATCATCTTCTTCAACCGCGAGGTTTCCGACGACGTGGTCAACAGCTACGAGAAGTGCGCCTTTGTGGGCACCGACGCTCCCGAGGCCGGCCACCTGCAGGGTAAGATGATCGGCGAGTACCTGGTAGAGAACTGGGACGCCGTGGACCTCAACGGCGATGGCAAGATCACCTATGCTATGATGAAGGGGCAGGAAGGCAATGCCGAGGCTGAGGCCCGCACCCAGTACGGCGTGGAGGACGCCAACGCTGTCCTGGTCGAGGCCGGCAAGCCTGAGTTGGAGTACTTCATGGGCGCCGACGCCGCCACCAAGTATCAGGTCGACCCCAACGGCTCCTGGTCTTCTCAGGCCGGTTTCGACTTTATGAGCACCAACTTGTCCTCCTACTCCGAGGCCAACGGCAATATGATCGAGCTGGTCATCTGCAACAACGACGGTATGGCCGAAGGTGCTGTCTCCGCGCTCCAGTCCGCCGGCTATAACACCGGCGAGGAGGGCAGCAAGAGCATCCCCGTCTTTGGCGTGGACGCCACCGATTCCGCCAAGGCCCTCATCAAGGCCGGCCAGATGACGGCTACCGTCAAACAGGACGCCGTGGGTATGGCGGAGACCATCACCGCCCTGGTCGGCAACGTCAGCGGCGGCGCCGGGCTGATGGACGGTATCAATGCCGACGGCGGGTACAATGTCGACCTGAACGAGGATGGAAGCGTCAAGGTCAACAAGATCCGCGTGCCTTACGGCATCTACGACGCCAACAGCGAGGACTGATATCGGCCCCGCCTGGCGAGATCCCCGGCATCAATAGCACAAATGGCCGAGCGGGGCTGCCAACCATCGGCAGCCCCGCTCGTTCCCAATCGACTTGGGAAGCCCTTGCTTCAGCCGCGCCGCGCTCCGTCGCGTCTGAAGCGTCGGCTTCACAAGGAGCCACAGAACAGAGAGGAGGATGCAAATGCAAGAAAACGCATTGCTGGAGATGCGTGACATCTCCAAGGAGTTCCCGGGCGTCAAGGCCCTGGACAAGGTCTCCCTCACCGTCCGTCCCGGTACCGTTCACGCCCTGATGGGAGAAAACGGCGCGGGAAAATCCACACTGATGAAGTGCCTGTTCGGCATTTACAGCAAGGATGGCGGTACCATCGTCCTGGATGGCAAAGAGGTCAACTTCAAGAGTTCCAAGGAGGCCTTGGAGAACGGTGTGGCGATGGTCCACCAGGAGCTCAATCAGGCCCTGACCCGCAGCGTTCAGGACAACCTCTGGCTGGGACGGTACCCCACCGTGGGCGGTATCATGGTCAGCGAGGGGATCATGCGGAAAAAGACAAAGGAGATCTTCAGCGATCTGGAGGTGGAGGTGGACCCCAGCGCCATCATGCGTACGCTGCCCGTCTCCAAGCGGCAGATGGTGGAGATCGCCAAGGCGGTGAGCTACCACTCCAAGATCATTGTGTTCGACGAGCCTACCTCCTCCCTGACGGAGACCGAGGTGGAGCATCTCTTCCGCATCATCAATATGCTGCGGGACCAGGGCTGCGGCATCATCTACATCAGCCATAAGATGGAGGAGATCCTCCGTATCTCCGACGATGTTACGATCATGCGTGATGGGACCTGGGTGGCCACACGGCCCGCCAAGGAGCTTACCATGGATGAGATCATCAAGCTGATGGTAGGCCGTGAGCTCACTAACCGTTTCCCGCCCAAGACCAACGAGCCGGGTGAGACCATCCTGGAGGTGGAACATCTCTCCGGCAAATATACCCGCCTCAGGGACGCCTCGTTCCAGCTCCGGAAGGGAGAGATCCTGGGGATCGCCGGTCTGGACGGCTCGGGCCGTACTGAGGTGCTGGAGAATCTCTTCGGCGCCATGACTAAGGGCGGCGGCGTGATCAAGCTCCATGGAAAGACGATCCAAAACCGTACGCCCAAGGAATCCATCAAAAACGGCTTCGCCCTTCTGACGGAGGAACGCAGGGCCACCGGTATTTTCGGTATCCGGGACATCCGGGAAAATACCGTGATCTCGAATCTCAACAGCTACCTGATGGGGGGCATCTGCCTCAGCGACAAAAAGATGAAGGAGGACACCGACTGGGCGATCCAGGCCATGCACATCAAAACGCCTGGTCAGAGCACCCAGATCCGTGCCCTCTCCGGCGGCAACCAGCAGAAGGTCATCATCGGCCGGTGGCTCCTCACCAAGCCGGAAGTCCTGCTGCTGGATGAGCCGACCCGCGGCATTGATGTGGGCGCAAAGTACGAGATCTATCAGCTCATCATCGATCTGGCAAACCAGGGCAAGGGGGTCGTCATGGTCTCCTCTGAAATGCCGGAGCTGCTGGGCGTGTGCGACCGTATCCTGGTGATGTCCGGCGGCCAGGTGGCAGGCGAGGTGGATGCCAAGAATACCAGCCAGGAGGAAATCCTCACCCTGGCGGCCAAATATGTATAAGGGGAGGAAAGCGATATGAGTCAAGAGTCCAAGAATCTTCAGACGTCGGCCCGTGGCATGATCACACCCCAAAAGGTGGGCAACTTCGTCCTCAATAACGCCCTGATCATCCTGATGGTCATTGCCGTCATCTACATTGCCATCATCAACCCGAATTTCCTGAGCACCGGCTCCATTATCAACATCATTTCCCAGACGGCGGCCTATCTGCCCGCGGCTCTGGGCATCGGCGGCTGTATTGTTCTCACCGGTACCGACTTGTCGGCCGGACGTATCGTGGGCCTGACCGCCTGTGTATCTGCTTCCCTGCTGCAGAGCACCCTCAACATGGCCAATAAGATGTGGCCGGAGATCGGCGCGCTGCCCATCCCCGTGGTCATCGTCGTCGCCATGGTCATCGGCGCCGCCATCGGAGCCTTCAACGGCTTCTTTGTGGCCAAGTTCAAGCTCCATCCGTTTATCGTCACCCTGGGCACCCAGCTCATCGTCTATACCCTGCTGCTGATCTACGTGACCATGGGTAACAACAACGGTATGGCCATCGCCAACCTGGATAAGAGCTATACCGACTTCGTCAAGGGGGAAATGTTCAATATCGGCGGTGCGTCCGTGCCTTGGTACGTCCTCTACGCCGTGATCCTCACCTTTGTTATGTGGTTCATCTGGAATAAGACCAAGTTTGGCAAGAACATGTTTGCCCTGGGCTCCAATGAGGAGGCCGCTCGGGTCTCCGGGGTGAATGTGTTTCTCACTACGGTCATGGTGTTTGCCCTAGCCGGCGCCATGTATGGCTTTACCGGCTTTATCGAGGGTGCCCGTATCGCCTCCAATACGGCCAATACCGGCTTCAACTATGAGCTGGACGCGATCGCGGCCTGCGTCATCGGCGGAGTCAGCTTTGTCGGCGGTATTGGCAAGATCAGCGGTATTGTGATCGGCGTGCTCATGCTCCGGCTGATTTTTATCGGTCTGAATATGATCCCCGGCATGAATCAGAACTTTTTCTATCTTATCAAGGGCGCCATTATTCTCTTTGCATGTGCGCTGGATATGCGGAAATACCTTGCCAAGAAGTAAGAAAACAGGTAGAATAGAGAAGCGGGGCGGGTGACAACCCGTCCCGCTTTTTGCAATGAACAAGTGAGGTGACGAAAAATGCCCAACGCGGTGGAACGTGTGGAAGAATTTCTCAAAGCATATGGCATGGACCCCTCTTTTACAGATGTGGATGCCTGTGCCCGGGCGTTTCAAAGAGATATGGAGCGGGGGCTCCAGGGAGCAAAAGATGCCTGGATGATGATGCTGCCCACCTATCTGTCCCTGGAGGGAGAGGTCCCTGAGGAGGAGCCCACCATCGTCATCGACGCCGGGGGCACCAATTTCAGGATCGGCCTTGTTACTGTCCACCCAGAAGGAACGGAGGTGGAGGACCTGAGCGTGTTTCCCATGCCCGGCTCCCAGAGCGCCATCACTTGGGCGGAGTTCATAGAACAGGTCTCGGATGCAATCCTGCCCCTTACGGACCGGAGCCGCCGGGTGGGGCTGTGCTTTTCCTATGCCGCCGAGAGCCTTCCAAACCGGGATGGGAGGGTGCTTGGGATCGCCAAACAGGTCCGGATCGTTGGGTTTGAGGGCATGGAGCTGGGACGGGACCTCTCCGCCGCTCTGGAGGCGAAGGGGGCGGCGGGGGTACGCTTTGTGGTCCTGAACGACACGGTGGCCGCACTGCTGGGCGGCGTGGCAGAGCTGCGGGATGAGGTGTTCGACGGCTATGTGGGACTCATCTATGGCACCGGCGTCAATACCTGCTATGCAGAGCGGCCGGAGCGCCTGAAACGGGTGACGACGCCCTGGGAGAAGGGTGATATGCTCGTCAATATGGAGTCGGCGCGCTTTGACGGAGGGTGCCAGGGGGAGTTTGACAGGCAGTTGGACCAGGCTTCGGTGGATCCTGGCATGTGCCATTATGAGAAAATGGTGTCGGGCCGCTACCAGGGAGAGGTGGTCTACCGGACTCTGCGCCAGGGGGCCATGGACGGACTTTTTACTCCGGGCTCTTCTCAGCGCTTGTTGGAGCTGGACGGTCTTACCATGGTCCAGGCCGACGCATTCTGCGCCCGACCCTATGGAAATGGGGTGCTGGCCGGTATATGCCAGGAAGAGGAGGACCGGGAGATGGTCTATACCATCATCGATCGCCTGGTGGAACGCTCGGCCCGCTTGGTGTGCGCCAACTTGGCGGGAATCCTGCTCCAGACCGGTGCGGGTATGCGGATCCATCGGCCCGCCTGTATTGTGGCGGAGGGGTCCACCTTCTACAAAGGACATTTGTTCCGGGGCAAGCTGGAGCGGCTGTGCGCCGAATATATCACCGGACGGCTGGGCAGATATTATGCCTTCCGGCAGGTGGCGGATGCAAATCTGATCGGCACCGCCGCCGCGGCGCTCCTCAACCCGTGACATATGACAGAGCGGATGCTCCGAGAGAGAATGGAAAGGGGTTAAACAGGGATGAAGTCGGACATTGAGATCGCACAGGCAGCGGAAATGCTGCCCATCTCCCGGATCGCAGCCAAGGTGGGACTTGGCGAGGAGATGCTGGAATACTACGGTAAGTACAAGGCCAAGGTGGATACCTTGGCCCTGCGGGACCGGCCCAGAAAAGGCAGGCTGATTCTGGTGACCGCCATCAATCCTACGCCTGCCGGCGAAGGAAAGACCACCACCAGCGTAGGCTTGGCAGACGCCCTCACGCTGCTGGGAAAAAAGACGGTGCTGGCGCTGCGGGAGCCCTCTCTTGGCCCGGTGTTCGGCGTAAAGGGCGGGGCCGCCGGCGGCGGTTATGCCCAGGTGGTGCCCATGGAGGACATCAATCTCCATTTTACCGGAGACTTCCACGCCATCGGCGCGGCCAACAATCTGTTGGCCGCTATGCTGGACAACCATATTCAGCAGGGGAATGCGCTGGATATCGATGTACGCCGCATCACCTGGAAGCGGTGCGTGGATATGAACGACCGCCAGCTCCGGAACATCGTCTGTGGGCTGGGCGGCAAGGTGAATGGTGTGCCCCGGGAGGACGGATTTGATATCACAGTGGCCTCCGAGATCATGGCGGTGCTGTGTCTGGCCTCTGACCTCATGGATCTGAAGACGCGGCTGGGCCGTATGGTGGTGGCGTACAACCGTGCGGGGGCGCCGGTATACTGTTCTGACTTGAAGGCGCAGGGGGCTATGACCGCCCTGCTGAAGGATGCCATCCGCCCCAATCTGGTCCAGACGCTGGAACATACGCCCGCCTTCATCCACGGTGGACCCTTTGCCAATATCGCCCACGGCTGTAACTCCGTTTCCGCCACAGATGCCGCTCTGAAGCTGGGGGACTATGTGGTTACGGAGGCGGGTTTCGGAGCGGACCTGGGCGCTGAGAAGTTCCTGGATATCAAGTGCCGCGCCGCCGGGCTCTCACCGGACGCGGTGGTCATTGTGGCCACCGTCCGCGCCCTCAAGCACCACGGTGGCTGCCCCAAAACCGAGCTGGGGAAAGAGAATCTTGAGGCCTTGGCACGCGGCCTGCCCAACCTGCTCAGGCACGTGGAGAATATTACAAAGGTATACGGTCTGCCCGCCGTTGTGGCCATCAACAAGTTTGAGAGCGATACGGACGCCGAGGTGCGGATGATTCGGGAGGCCTGCGGCAGATACGGCGTCCGGGTGGCCCTCTCCGAGGTGTGGGGCAAAGGCGGCGCCGGCGGCGTGGAGCTGGGGGAAGAGGTCCTGCGCATTCTGGAGGAGGGGGCGAAGCATTTTCGCTTCGCCTATGCCTCTGAGCTGACTCTGAAGGAGAAAATCGAGTCCGTGGCCCGGAAAATCTACGGCGCGGACGGCGTGGACTATGCCCCTGCTGCGGACAAGGAGCTCCAGCGCCTCACAGAGCTGGGCTATGGAACGCTTCCGGTATGTATGGCAAAGACGCAGTACTCTCTCTCCGACGATGCGGCGAAGCTGGGCGCTCCTGAGGGCTTCCGCATCACGGTACAAAAGGCCAAGGTGTCCGCCGGAGCGGGCTTTGTGGTCGTGCTCACCGGAGACATCATGACCATGCCCGGTCTGCCCAAGGTACCCGCGGCGGAGAACATCGATGTGGACGAAAATGGGAAAATCACGGGTCTGTTCTGAACTGGGCAGGTTCGCAAAGAGGGAGGCGGTGCTGTGCATCGCCTTCTTCTGCGCTGTAGTGTCCATGCTGTTTGTGCCGCCGGACCGGACCTATTTGGGCTACCTGGATATAAGGGTGCTCGCGTTGCTGTTTTGTTTGATGCTGGTGGTGGCTGGATTGGAGGAGACTGGACTTTTCCAGGTCCTGGCCCAACGTCTGCTGGTCGGTCGGAAACGCTTCCGTATCCTCAGCCTGGCGCTGGTCCTGCTGCCCTTCTTTTCGAGCATGCTCATTACTAACGATGTGGCTTTGCTTACATTTGTCCCGTTTGCTATCCTGATGCTGGAGCTGATCGGACGGCAGGAACGTCTGGCGTATCTTGTTGTGCTTCAAACGGTAGCGGCAAACCTGGGCAGCATGGCCACACCGGTAGGAAATCCACAGAATCTGTTTCTCTGCTCCAAATTTGAGATTCCGATGGGAGATTTCTTCGCAGTCATGCTGCCGTTGACGGCGGTGAGCCTGCTGGGACTCTGCACCGCGGCGCTCTGTGTCAGCGGCGAGGCGATTGAGGTGCAATTTTGTCAAGCACGCAGCATAGAGAACAAAGGGCTGTTATGGCTGATGCTGGTCCTTTTTGGATTGAGTCTGCTGTCCGTGTTTCGGGTGCTGCCATACGGCGTGCTGTTCGCAGTGGTGGTGCTGTCGGCGCTTTTCTGCACACGACCTCTTTTCCTGCGGGTGGACTATGGGCTGCTGGCCACGTTTGTCTGCTTTTTCCTTTTCTCCGGCAATTTGGGGCGCATTCCGGCAGTGCGGGAGCTGCTCACGGGGCTGCTGGGGAGCAACACGGCCATGACCGCAGGCTTGGCCAGTCAGGTGATCAGCAATGTGCCCGCCGCCGTGCTGCTCTCCGGATTTACGGAAGACTGGCGCGGGCTGCTGGTCGGCACGGATGTAGGCGGCCTGGGGACGCCGATCGCCTCTCTGGCCAGCCTGATCTCGCTCAAATTGTATCTCCGCTCACAGGGGGCCCGGCCAGGGAGCTATCTGGGGCTGTTCCTGGTGGTGAACGGTGTGGGCATTTTACTGATGGGCGTGGCTGCCTGGCTGTTTCGGTAGAAGGAAGAGACCCATTGTAAAAATAGGACTCCAGAGGGTATGCTGAAAAAGTGATGGGCGCTGCCGGATCCGGCTGCACCCATCACTTTTTCATGTATTCCGTCCACCCGCAGTCTGAGGCTGCATTGCAGAGACCCTTTTCAGGATTGGAGGCTATTCAGGTAGCTGACAATGCCCTCGGAGATGCCTTGGGCCAGTTTGTCCTGATAGCTGTCATCAATAAGATTCATGAGCTCCTCGTGGTTGGTCATAAAACCCATCTCCACCAGTACGGCGCACATCTTGGTCTCACGGATGACCACGAAATCGGCGTCCTTGATGCCGCGGTCAATGCCGCCGGTCATACGGCACAGCGGAGTTTGAATGGCTTGCGCCAGCCGGGCGCCCCGACGGCTGGAGGGGTGGTAATAGGTATAGATGCCCTGATAGTCCGGGCGGTTTTCCGCAGCGTTGGAGTGGATGGAGACAAAGAGATCGGCGTTTACGGCGTTGGCAATGTCCGCACGCTCATAGAGTCCCACATCGACGTCGGTACTGCGGGTCATGACCACATTGTAGCCGTGATTTTTCAAGAGAGTCTCCAGTTTTTTGGACACCGCCAGGTTGATATCCTTTTCGGCGATGCCCTCATACCGGGCGCCGGGGCGGCTGCCGCCGTGGCCGGGATCGATGACGATGGTGGACTTCTCCGGGTCGATGGGGACAGTGGGAGTAAAGTCCACATCGTCCCGGTTTTCCAGGAAGGTGGTGAGCAGAACGCCATTTTCCTGGGCCTCTACCGTTACATTTTTCGCGTAGGAGATTCCGGGTTGCAAGTCCAGCACTACCCGGACGACGTGGTCATAGCCGTCGCGCAGGCCCGGTCCGTGCTCTGCATAGCGAACAGCGGAGATCAGCTCATTGTCTACAACGATCGTCCCCGGGAAACCGGAGCTCAGGGAGGCACCCAGTACATCCACGGCCAGCCGGTCGCCCAGGTCCATGACCTGGTATTCAGGTGTGTGGTCCGTGGTGATCAGCACGGTCTGCGCATTGGCGTCGGCCTGAATATCGGTGACCAGTTTATCCGACTGTTCGGGTGGAAGCGGGTCGGGCGTGGGTTCCTCCGATGTGTCCGCCGTGATATGGGCCGAGTAGGTCTCCTGATCCCAGAGGACCTCCGCGCCCAGCTGCTCGGAGACAAAACGGAGAGGGATCATCGTCCGGTCCGCGCCCTGATAGCGGACCACTTGGGCGGGGACGCCATCGGGCAGAGAGGCGGGGACGCCGTTGACCACCGCGCTGTCGCTGTCCAGTGTAAGAACGATAAGGTCTTCTCCGCGCTTTAAAATAACCTGTCCGGTCTGCTGGACCCACAAAACCTGGGCGCTCAGCGCCTCACCTACCAACCGCACAGGGACCAGGGTGCGCCCATCGATGATCATGGCCGGTACGTCTCCGGAGAGCGTCTCACCGTTGAGGGTCAAACGCACTGCCTCCGCAGTGGCAGGCGTATAGGTTTTGGCATTCCAGTCGCATAGCTCAATAGAGAGACTTCCGTTGGGCGGGGCCGCCCAAGCCGCCGTCAGAGAGCACAGCAGGGCCAGGACCAGCAGGAGAGATGGAATTTTTTGTCGCATATGAGGACCGCTCCTTAGTCGGAAAAATCCCTTTTATTTTATAGGATAGGACTGAATTCGTCAATGGAACGGGAGAAAATTAGTTGACATAAATTTTGCCAGCGATGGGAGTGGAAAGTGGGGACACTTCCAGCATTTCCACAGTTTTTGGGGGTAGGCCCCGGCTCCGCTGGAGACACGGGAGAGTTTCGCTTGTCATTCCACACGAGGTATAGTATAATGAGCGCGTCGAAAGTTAAAACGAACTAATAAACGAGGTAGTTGCAATGGAAGCAACAACAGAGCAGCGGCGGGGCGGGACCCTGATGGACCTCACCCCGGGTGACAGCGCAGTGATCCTGCGGGTGGGAAGCGATAAGGGGCCCGTCAAACGCCGACTGGTGGATATGGGCCTTACGCCGGGAACCTATGTTACCGTGCGGAAAGTGGCGCCCTTTGGGGACCCCATTGAGGTGAATATACGGGGTTATGAGCTCTCCCTGCGGAAGGAGGATGCGGCCCAGATCGCCGTTACCGCCAGCGACGCGGAGGCACAGGCCTGTCGTATGGAGCGAAGCCGCCGGAAAGGAATGGTCCAGCACATCCCCGATGAGGAGACGCTCCGGCGGATGGACGCCGACCATGAGCATGAGCGGGAATACCACGCGGGTCCGCCGGACTATGCCAGTCACGATACCCGGGAGATGAAGCTGGCATTGGTGGGAAACCCCAATTGCGGCAAGACCACGCTCTTTAATGCGCTGACCGGGTCCAACCAATATGTGGGCAACTGGCCCGGTGTTACGGTGGAGAAAAAAGAGGGCAGGGCCCAGGTAGACGGTAAGGATGTCACCATTGTGGACCTGCCGGGCATCTACTCTCTCTCTCCCTACTCCATGGAGGAGATCGTGGCCCGGGATTTCATCGTGGGAGAAAAACCCGACGCCATCATCGATATTGTAGACGCCACCAACATCGAGCGCAATCTGTATCTCACGGCCCAGCTTCTGGAGCTGGAGCGGCCGATGGTCATTGCGCTCAACTTTATGGACGAGGTGGAGAAGCACGGGGATCAGATCGATGTGGCACGGCTCTCCGAGACCCTTGGCGTACCGGTCATCCCTATCACGGCCCGCTCGGGTGAGAATGTGGGGGAGATGCTCCGCATCGCTCATGAGCAGATGCACGTGGGAGTTACGGTAGAGCCCGACGACCTCTACGACGACTATACCCACCAGATCCATCATCGGGTGGGGGAGCTGATCCATGACCGAGCCTATGCGGTGGGGCTGCCCGCCCACTGGACGGCCATCAAGCTCATCGAGGGAGATGAGCTGGTGGAAAAGGCCTTGGACCTCAACGAGATCACAAAATCCAGACTGGAGTCCGTCTGCCGGGAATATGAGGATGCCTATGCCTTGGGTGACCGGGAGACGCTCATCGCGGACAGCCGATACCAGTTCATACAAAATGTGGTCCGGGTGTCTGTGAAAAAGGGCCGGCCCCACGGTGCGCTGACCCGCTCGGATCAGATCGATTCCATTGTGACCAACAAATATTTGGCCATACCGGTCTTTCTCCTGATGATGCTGGCTATGTTCGCGCTTACATTTGGCCCCTTGGGCTCCCTTCTCTCCGACGGAGTGGAGACGCTGGTGGGAGACTGGTTTGCCGGATGGGTGGACGGGGCTCTCACTGCCGCCGGAGTGGCGCCGTGGGTCAACTCCCTGTTGGTGGAGGGTGTGATCGCGGGTGTGGGGGGTGTGCTTACCTTTTTGCCCCAGATCGCCCTGCTGTTTCTGTTCCTTTCCATCCTGGAGGACTCCGGCTATATGGCGCGGGCCGCTTTTATCATGGACCGGCTCCTGCGCCGCTTCGGCCTTTCGGGAAAGGCGTTCATCCCCATGCTGATGGGGTTTGGGTGTACGGTTCCGGCGGTCATGGGGGCGCGGACCATGGAGAATGAAAAGGACCGCCGCATGACCATCATGCTGGTGCCTTTCATGTCCTGCTCCGCGCGGTTACCGGTATATGGACTGATGGCCTCGGCGTTCTTTCCCAGGTACAGCGGGCTTGTGGTTTTTTCCCTCTATGTCATCGGGATATGCTGCGCCATTCTCTCCGGCCTCATCCTGAAGAAGACCATGTTTCGGGGGGAGCCGGCAGCCTTTGTGCTGGAGCTGCCTCCTTACCGCCTGCCGACCTTTCGGAACTGCATGATGCACGTTTGGGAAAAGGTGCGGGGCTTCCTGGTCAAGGCGGGTACTCTGATCCTGGCCATGAGCGTAGTGCTGTGGTTTCTCCAGAGCTTTGGCTGGAACGGAGGGATCACCATGGTGGCGGATGCCGGGGACTCTTTCCTGGGGGCCGTCGGCGGCCTGATCGCCCCTGTCCTTCGGCCGCTGGGCTTCGGTACCTGGCAGGCGGCGGTGGCCCTGCTTTCCGGCCTGGTCGCCAAGGAGGCGGTGGTGTCTTCTATGAGCATGTTTTATGGCTTCTCCCTGGGAGACAGCGGCGCGGCCATCGCCGGGGCGCTGTCGGGCACCTTCCAGACGCCGGTGGCCGCTTACGCCTTTCTGGTCTTTGTACTGCTCTATGTCCCCTGCGTGGCGGCAGTAGCCACCATTCGCAAGGAGATGAACTCTCTCCAGTGGACGCTGCGGTCCATTGCCTGGCAGATCGGAGCGGCCTATCTGGGGTCCTTTTTGGTATTCCAGATCGGAAGCTTGCTGTTCCGGTGAGGCGCATGGGATGAAATATGTGATTTATGCCGGGATTGCCGTGCTGGTCGTCTGGGCCCTTTTCTACTTGATTCGCCACATTCAAAGTCAGATACGGGGAGACTGCGGCTGTGGAGGGTGCACCGGGAACTGTGCATCCTGTGGCAAGCGCTGCGGCAAAAATAAGAAGCGGTAAAGTGAGAACCGCCTCCGGTGACCCGGAGGCGGTTCTGCTTGGCGAGATTCCGCCTGAAAGGGAAAGCGGTCCGCTCCTGCGGTGGGTTCGGCCTCTGCAAAAAGTCGGGCCGGTATTGCTTTTTTCGGAGATTTGCGGCAAGATAGAGGAAAACGAGCGGGAGGATACGCCATATGGAGGGACCGATCTGTTATATTGTGGGCGCGGGAACGTTCTATGAGGAGGGCTTTGCGCCTGAACGGGGAGACTTTGTCATTGCGGCGGACGGCGGATATCAGATCTTGCTGGAGCGGGGCGTCACTATGGATTTGGTAGTGGGGGACTTTGATTCCATAGGCTTTCGGCCGGATCATCCGAATGTGGTGGACCTGCCCGTGGAAAAGGACGATACCGATATGATGGCGGCCATCCGATTGGGACGGGAGCGGGGGTTCCGCTCCTTTTGCCTCTATGGCGGGACCGGAGGGCGGGTGGACCATACGCTGGCAAATCTCCAATCCCTGGTCTGGCTGTCCCGAAGGGGCTGTCAGGGCGCCCTCATCGGAGATGGGTGGACTGCCAGAGCGGTCACCAATGGGATGTGGAGCTTCGGTCCCGAGCATCGGGGACTCCTCTCTGTATTCTGCATGGGGGACAGAGCGGAGGGGGTCTGGCTGCGGGGGCTCAAATATCCGCTGGAGGGCGCGGCGCTTACCTGTGATTTCCCCTTGGGCGTAAGCAATGAGTTCACGGGAGCTGCGGGCAGCGTGTCAGTAGAGCGTGGGACGCTGTTGGTGGTATACTATTGGAAATAGGGCAGGAGAGAGCAAAGCGGAGCGCGGAGACCGATATCGGTCTCCGCGCTCCGCTTTGAAAGGGGATGCCTCACTTCTCGGGATAGAACCCGGAGGGAGATTCAGAGAGATTGATCATAATATTTTTCATCTGCGTATAATGTTCCAGAATGACCTTGTGGGTCTCACGGCCGATGCCGGAGGACTTATAGCCGCCGAAGGGGGCGCCCTCGGGGATCGCGTTGTAGGTGTTGATCCACATGCGTCCGGTCTCTATGCGCCGGGACACGCGGATGGCACGGTTGATGTCCCGGGTCCAGACGGCGCCGCCCAGACCGTAGGCGCTGTCGTTGGCCATGGCGATGACCTCATCCTCGTCGTGGAACTTGATGACACAGGCCACAGGTCCGAAAATTTCCTCCTGGGCGACCCGCATATGGTTGTCTACGTCCACCAACAGGGTGGGCTTCATAAAGCAGCCTTTGGCCAGGTCGCCTTCGGTAGCGCGCTCGCCTCCGCAGGCGACCCTGGCGCCCTCCTGCTTGGCGATCTCGATGTACTCCAGAATCTTTTTCACCTGATGCTCGTTAATCTGAGCGCCCATTTGGGTGTCCGGCTCCCAAGGCATTCCCACCTTTACGGCGTTGAAGCGGCGGGCGGCCTCCTCGACAAATTGATCATAGATGGTGTCCTGTACAAAGACACGGGAACCGGCGCAGCAGACCTGCCCCTGGTTGAAGAGAATGCCCAACTGCACGCCGTCCATGGCCATATCCCATTTACAGTCGTCAAAGTAGATGTTAGCCGACTTGCCGCCCAGCTCCAGGGTAGAGGGGATCAACCGCTCCGCAGCCGCGCAGGCCACACAGCCCCCCACTTCGGTGGAGCCGGTAAAGGCCAGCTTACGGAAACCGGGGTGGTCCAGGATGTACTGCCCGGCCTTGGAGCCGGACCCGGTGATGACATTGAAGACACCGGTCGGAATCACATCCTGTGTAAGTCTGGCCAACTCCAGGACAGAGAGCGGAGTATCGCTGGAGGGCTTGAACACAGTACAGCAGCCGGCGGCCAGCACGGGCGCCAGTTTCCAGGCGGCCATAAGGAAGGGAAAGTTCCAGGGGACGATCTGCCCAACAACGCCGATGGGTTCCCGGAGAATTAGAGAAAGGGTGTTGCCATCGAGAATGTTGGCCGAGCCCTCCTCCGCCATGATACAGCCTGCAAAATAGCGGAAATGGCGGGCAGAATAAGGAATATCGATGGCCATGGTCTCACGGATGGGCTTGCCGTTGTCCATGGACTCTACCATAGCCAGATGCTCCGCGTTGGCCTCGATGACGTCGGCGATTCGGTTCAAAATAGCGGCGCGCTCGTTGGTCGTGACGTTGCGCCAGGATTGAAAGGCATCCCAAGCTGCGCTCACGGCCTCATCCACATCCTCACGAGTGGCTTGTGCGCAGTCGGCCAGAAGCTCCCCGTTGGCGGGACAGCGGGTCTGAAACGTGGCCCCGTCCTTGGCGGGGACCCACTTTCCGCTGATATAGAGATCAAAGTGGTCCTGTGTTATTTTTCCCATGGTATACGCTCCTTTCAAAAAAGCGGGATGGAACAGTAGGTGACCTGCCGCTCCCATACGAGTATTTCCCAAATAAAACCATAGCACTTTGCACAAAAAGTTAAGTGATAAAATGCAGAAAATAAAGAAAAATTCTGTATAAATTAATTATATTACATTTATATTCATTTTATAAGAGAAAAATGGAAAATGTAATAATAGAACAAAATAAATAATCTGTTCTGAACAATAGAACAAAATAAAAATGAGATGGCGCGTAGAACAAAAAAGATCGCCTGTCCTTACGTAAGGACAGGCGATCTTTTTTGCAAAGGAAAACGGCCTCCCTGAAAACAGCGAGGCTGGAGAAGATCACACGTCGGAGTCGTCCCTGGTGCGGATACGGCGGAGATAGCGATAGACTGTGGGTTCTGAGATATTCAGCTCTTTGGCGGCCTGACCGACGGAACCTTTGGTAGAGAATACCCCCTGGTGCTCTAAGGCTTGGATGACTTGCTCCTTTTCCTGAGGCGTCATCCGGGATGGCGGCACCCCGAAGTTGAGCACAGTGTTATGGATAAGAGTGGTGGAAAGGCCCGGAATGGAGTCGTCCAGATCTTCCGTGTAGCTGTTCCGGCTGTCTTCACCGGGCAGGGAAAAGGCCCGCATCAGGCCGTGAAGATGCTGAGAGATCGCAAAAAAATCAGAGACATCGTGGTTGATGCAAATCAGGCCGATCAGCGTTCCGTGCTCCTTGATAAAGTACGTCGAGGAGACAAACTGCTTTCCGTTGCGGGTACGGCCCTCGTAATTTGCGATAAAATCCTGTGTTTCATAAATTTGATCCCGGACCAGATTACGGGCCAGCTCCGTCATGGGGTCCCCCACCTTGCGCCCGCTTAAGTGGCCGTTAAAGATTGAGATCACGGAATTCTCCGGATCAGAGACATCGTGGAGAATGACTTCGTAGTTTTTACCGCAAATTTCGCTGATAAAAGTGACCATGGGAATGTAGCGCTCCAGTTGTGCGCGGTTGCTCATAGTATCCCTACTTTCTGCCATTTGCCGCGTAGCAGTATCATTTTAGCGCAGAAAGAGAAAAAATTCAATCCTGGAGGATAAAAAATTTTACTCTTGACAAAATATATGATAATAAATTATAATCAATATGAAATAAAATTATTTGAATGGTCAAGCTGTAGCCGCCGCGCCAAGAGGGGGCCATCCAAGAGAAACGGAGGCAGGAGCGGCGTTTCTATGTGCAGAAATTGGCCGGACAACGGCGGGCGCGGGTATCGACAGCGGCCGCCATAACTCTTTGGATCGTTGTGGTATGGGTAGGTGGGGCGGAATGAAATTTGATTTTGATACATGGATCGACCGTCGGGGGACAGCCTCCTTTAAGTGGGATGCCAACGGCACATATTATGGCCGGGATGATGTGATCCCCATGTGGGTGGCGGATATGGATTTTCCCTGTGCCCCTGCGGTGGTGGACGCGGTGAAGCGCCGGGCGGAGCATCCCATCTACGGCTATGGGATCCGCCAGCAGCCCTATTACGACGCGGTGATGGGCTGGCTCAAGCGCCGCCATGGGTTTGAGGTGAAGCAGGAGCATCTGGCCTTCGCGCCTCCGGGCGTCATCTATGCGATGTATGTGCTTCTGCGGATCATCACAGAACCGGGAGACAAGGTGATGATCCCGATGCCCAACTACGACCCTCTCTTTGACATGGTGCAGAAGAGCGGGCGGACGTTGGTGGAGACCCCGCTGGTCTGGAGAGAGGGGCGGTTCACCTTCGACTTTGCGGATCTGGAGACCAAGGCGGCAAACGGTGTAAAGGCCCTGCTCCTATCCAGCCCTCACAATCCCACTGGACGGGTCTGGACCCGGGAGGAGCTGCGGACACTGGCCGATATCTGCCTGCGCCATGACATTTTTATGATGGTGGACGAGATCCACTGTGATTTTGTCCCGAAGGAACATCCCCATGTGACCTTTGGTACTCTGGGGGAGGACGTGCTGAAGAGATCCATGATCTGTTATTCCGCGAACAAGGGCTTCAATCTGGGAGGGCTGGGCATGGCTACGGTAGTCCTGGCAGACGGGGTGCTGCGGGAACGGTTCAACGGCGAAATGCTGGCCGCCCAGACCCGGTTGGACAATATCTTCGGTATAGAGGCCCTCATTGCCGCCTATAACGAAGGAGAGGAGTGGTTGGATGCGGCCATCGACTATGTCTCGGAGAACAAGCGGCATCTAGAGCGGGTTCTGCGGGAACGCATTCCGGAGATCCGCATGATTCCATCGGAAGGGACTTATCTGGCGTGGCTGGACTGTGGCGCGCTGGGTCTGCGGGGAAAGGAACTGGAACATTTCATGGTCCAGAAGGCGGGCGTGGCCTTCTGCGCAGGCTATGAATTCGGTGAGGCGGGGGAGTGTTTTGTGCGGATCAACCTGGCCTGTCCCCGCTGCATTCTGGACGAGGCGCTCAGGCGTATAGAGCGGGCAGTCAAAGCAAGACGAGGATAAAAGAAGGCGGTCTGCCACAGCAGACCGCCTTTTCCCTTGCGGAGAAGCATGAAATTGAGGTATGATAGCCTCAGACTTGTTCCGCCGCCGGAAGCGGGTTCTCATGCCGGTGGCTGCGGAAGTAACGCCAGGCGCAGAACGCGGTGAGGCACAGACAGAGAAGCTCGGAGCAGAGTGTGGAAAACCAGATGCCTTTGTCGCCAAACAGAGAAGAGAGGATTAACAGGGAGGCCACCAGCAATACCAGACTCCTGCCAAAGGAGATGGAAAAGGCGAAAACAGGCCGCTCCACAGCGGTGAAGAAGGCGGCAAAGATGACATTAAAGCCCAGTACCAGGAAAGAGGAGGAATACATCCGAAGGGCTGAAATGGAGTAGGAGAAAACGGCGCTGTCGGTGGGGAGGAAGGCGGAGACGATGGCGGGAGCCCCTAATTCTCCCAGCGCGAAGGAGACGACGGAAAATGCGGCGATCAGGGATACGCCGTATTTCAACAGTCTATGGCAGTTTTTCCGTTCCCCTGCCCCCAAATGGAAGCTGACCAGTGGCTGCATGCCCTGGGCGGTGCCTGTCATGGTCATGAGGACCAGGGTATTGACGTAGCTGATGATGGTGTAGGATGCCAGCGCGCCCTCGCCGATGACCCGGAGAATGGTGTGGTTAAAAAGAAAGATGACCAGACCGTTGGAGAGCTCGTTGAGGCCCTCGGACAGGCCCAGGGGCAGAATGCGGCGATAAGCGGCAAGATCCAGCTTGAACCTCCCCACCCGCAGCCGCTCCCGGTGGGTGAGAAAGTAGCCGAAAAAGACACAGGTGGACGTGACCTGGGCGAGACCCGTGGCAAAGGCGGCCCCCCACACGCCCCAATGAAAGACCAGTACAAAAACGGCGTCCAGCACCATATTCATGAGGGCGCAGGAGATCACACCGATGGTGCTGATGTGGGGGGCGCCGTTGGCCTTGACCTGGACCTCCAGGTTATAGGATATGGTAAAGAAGATGGCAAAGGCGGCGATGGTGCCTACATACTCTTTTACATACACCAGGGTGTCCGGGGTGGCACCCAGGAACAGGGCCACCCGCTCCAGGTTGAGGAGGACCAGCGCACCCAGCAGCAGGCTGGCAATGCCGGTGACGAACAGATTCTGATTGAAATAATTCCGGGCGCGGTCCAGATCCCCCTGGCCCAGCGCGATGGAGATGACCGTGGAAGTACCGGTGGCCAGCAGGATCCCCACCATAAAGACCAGCGAGGTAAAGGGCATGGACAGATTCACGGCCGTCAGGGCGTGTTCTCCCACCCCCCAGGCCACGAAGATGCCGTCCACCATGGTGTAAAGGGAGAAGATCCACATGGAGACGATGGATGGGATGACGAACTTGAAAAACCTCTTGAGCAGGTCCAAAGTAAAACCTCCTTTTCTCTCATCACAACTATAAACCCTCGTATTATCCGAAAGTCAATACCCGGGAGGAAGAAAAATGAAAGACCTCTATAAAATCCATGAGATCGCCAAGCTCTTCGGTCTGCATCCGGATACCCTGCGGTACTACGAGGAAAAAGGGCTGCTCCACCCGGAGCGGGGGGAGAACGGCTACCGAATGTATACCATCCAGGACATCTGCACTCTGAATATCATCCGGGCCCAGCGGGAGCTGGGGGTGCCGGTGGAGGAGATCGGAGCCTACCTGGAACGGCGCACGGTGGAGGTGACCCTGGATTTTCTGGATGAGGAGGAGGCGCTGCTCCGCCGGAAAATGGCCGAACTGGAGGCGGCCAGGGCGGAGGCGTCGGAGCGCCGGAGCCGCCTGCTGCGGTATGGCGGGGCGGCGACGGGGCGGGTGACAAGCAGAACCATAGGGGCGCGGCCCTATGTTTTCCTGCGGGAAGACGTGATCCTGGAGCGGGAGATCGACTTTTTGCTCAAGAAGCTGGAGAAGCGCCACCAGGACTCCATCAAGATCATTGGAAAGCAGACTATGGGCGCGATCCTGGACGGTGAGAGCCTGAAGAAGGGCGTATACAACCACTTCTCCTGCGTGTTTTTCCTCACAGAGCAGGAGCGTCCCCACGACGCGGCGCTTCCTGGGGGAGAGTATGCCAGTCTCTTCTACCGCGGGGCCTATGATCGGCTGGAGGAACACTGGAGAGCACTGCGGGCCGGTCTGGAGGCCCAGGGGCTGACTCCGGACGGCCCGCCTCTGGAGCTCTACCACATCGACGCCCACGATACCAACCGGGAGGAGGAGTATGTGACGGAGCTCCAGGTCAGAGTGGCGCGCGCATAAGAAACGCCGGACGCAGAATCTGCGTCCGGCGTTTCGGGGCGGTAAAACGATCGTGGGGAGAAAGGATTTTCTAGGGGAACCCGGCGTGTTTGTGCGGGTGCGGCCGACTAAGGCTTTCTTGTGAGAAGACCGCCGAACATGCTTGACGCCCGGAGCGCGTCTGTGACCATGCGGTCCCTGTGGTGGTAGAGCAGAGCGCCCACCACAGCCAGCGCAGCGGCCACCCCATATTCCAATGTGCCAAGCGCCCCGGGGAAGAAGGGGAGGAGAATGTTTGCGCAGAGAAACAAAGAGGCGGCGATACCAAAGGCCGCCATGGGCCGTCCGCCCGGCATATAAACCGGGCGGTGGAGGTCGGGATACTTTTTCCGCAGCCACAGCACCGCGGCGAGAGTCATGACCCACATGACGATGGTGGCCAAGGAGGCAATATTGATGAGGGGAAGGAAGAAAAGCTTCCCGGTAAAAGGGGCCAGTAGCACGAAGGAGGCGGTGAACCAGATGCACCGGGTGGGTGTGCCGTATTTCGGGTGGAGCCGGTCGAACCAGCGGGACACCAAGTCGAACTGGGCCAGGCCGTACATCATCCTGGCGGCAGAATAGAGGGTGGAGTTCATTACGCCTACGGCGCCCACGAAAGCGGTGACTAAGAAGAGTAGCCGCACGGCCGGGACGCCGGTGATGTCGACCAACACGTCGGCAAAGGGGGCGGTCCGCCCAATGGCTTCCCGCCAGGGCAGGTTGCCCGCTACGGCTGTGGATACCAGACACAGCATGGAGGTGACCAGGAAAAGACAGACGATGAGGGCCCAGCCTGCTTTTCGGGCCGCTTTTCCCGTGGCGTCGGCAGCTGCCTTAGCCACCGTCTCCCAGCCGGCCACGGAGAACACCAGCAGGGAAAGAAGGGACAGGGAACCACTGAGATCAAAGTCCAGCCCGCCGTCCGAGGCGTAGATGGCGGGATCGAAGTGAACGAAAGCGGCGGCCAGCCCGGCAATGCACATCACCAGCAAGGTGACGGTGGCGATTTTGGCCAAAGCGGCGCACACGCTGGCGCCCCTATACTGAATGTAGAGGATGGCACCGGCCAGCACAAGCTGTACGACCACATTGGGCAAGGTGACGCTGTATCCGCCGACCGCATACAAAAAACAAGTCCGGCCCAATGCGGGAAAGAGTTCGTCCAGCAGGGAGAGCGCGGCCAGATCCACCCAGCAAAAGACGATCGCGTTCATCAGAACGCCGGCCCAACCGACCACGAAGCCGCCCCGGCTCCCGAAAGCGGCGGCGGAGTAGACCACCTCGCCTCCCGCCAGGGGCAGCATGGGGATGGCCTCCATATAGGCAAAGGCGAAGGGCAGCTCTATGATGATACACAGCGCAAAGGCCACGATCAGATTGAGGGGGCCGCCGGCGGTTTCCAGCCAAGTGCCCGTGAGCAGCAACCAGGAGGTCCCCAGCATACAGCCGATCCCCATAGCGACCAGGCCGAAAAAGCTGATGGATTGTTTCTCGGGGAAATGGGCCATGGAATACACATCCTTTGCACGGAAAAGACCGCCGCAGCGGTCTCTTGCCCGTTTAGTATATCATAGAGAGATGAAAAAGTCGAGCGGTGGCTTCCGGTGAAAACAGAGCGGGCCGGACGCCTGCTCCTGACGTCCGGCCCGCTCTGAAAGGAAAGAGGATACAATGAAATGAAAGAATCTGTCTCTTGCAAGTCTTATAGTACCCCATAGATGTTAAAGAAGCGCTTTAAAACTGTTACGAGAACATGAAATCTTTTGGGGGCGCCGGTGGGCGGAGCCTCCTTGCAGATCGACGGTATCTCCAACGCCCCGAGCGATCTGACGGAGAAATGCTCCCGTGGTTTTAGAGGCCCGCACGCAGCCGCTGCGCGCCCTCCCGCTCGGCAACCTCATGCGCATCCTCCGGCTCATCCAGTACGATACCATGGGGATGCTTTTCACCGGTCTCTTTATAAACGGTGACAAAGGTCAGGTAGCCGTCCACGGCCAACTGCCCGGTGAGTTCATCCGAGACCTCTACATGGACCATCAGGCTGGTGGAGCCGGTGTGGACGACGCGGCTGGTAAAACGGACCACGGAGCCGTTGCGTACCGGTGTGCGGAAAGACATACCGTGGATATTGCGGCAGACGATTTCGCTGGGGTCGCCATGCTCGCAGGCGGCGGCGATAAAGGCCGACTCGACGAACCAAGAGGCCGTCCGCGCGGCAAACAGGGTGCCGTGGTGATTGAGATCTTCACTTTTGACTAGGTGTGTGGCATAGTATTTTTTCATAGAAGAGCCCTCCTATTTTTAATAGAGATAGCAGTAATGAGACAGCCGCCGCAAAACAATAAAGTATCCCTATTGCTAATATGCTAACCGCCACTTTGGGGCTAGAGGCTATTGCGTAGACATAGCAGGGCGGAATAAAAATCAGATAGCGGAATACATACGAAACCAGTTGAGGCGGAGCAACTAACAGAGTAAGATGGGATGAAAGAAATTGTTGACTCATTTACGGATCTCTAGAGAACGATGAAACCTCTTAAAGGATAGCCCGGGAAAGAAATGTAGCCAGCAGACCTTTCAGGGATCGCTCTAGCCTCTGACTTGGCCGGAGCATCTCGACTTGGAGGTTGGCTTGCACTTACTTCGTTGCGGAAGTAGATGCTTACGTAGCGGTAAAAGAAAGCAAATAATCCGAACCTATCACCGATTGGAGATAGGTTCGGATTTTTGGTGCCGGTAGTCGGACTCGAACCGACACGATGTCGCCACCAACGGATTTTGAGTCCGTCACGTCTACCAATTCCATCATACCGGCAAATCATGCTCATTTATTATACACAAAGCGGCGGCAGGAAGCAAGTATCTATTTTCGATTTGTGGAGACAAAATTCCGAAATTCCCATACCCAAAGAGAGGGATTTATGGTATGATACAAAAAGGATTCATTTGCGTCGAAGGGAGGACTGCCGATATGTGGAAAAACGGATGGAGGCCGCTGCTGCTGACGGCGGTCCTGGTATTGCTGGGCGGATGCTCGTTCAACTCGCCGGAGGACCTGTACACGGTGCCCAAGGCAGCGGAGGATTATACCAACCTGCAGATGGAGATCGACAAGGTGCGCAACGCCAATGCGGAGTATGCGGGCCCCCTTACGGGAAGCTATACCCAGCCGGTCCAGCTTATGGACCTGGACGGTGACGGCGTACAGGAGGCGGTGGCTTTTTTCCGGACCACGGCGGTCGACAACTCTCCCCCGCTGAAGATCTACATTTATCACCAGACCGAGGAAGGCCAATATGCGGTCCAAACCATCATAGAAGGGGAGGGCACTGCCATCAACTCTATTTCCTATGTGGACCTGGACGGGCACACAGGCCCGAACGGGGAGACCGACAGAGAGCTGGTGGTGAGTTGGCGGCTGAGCGACCAGATGTACCGCCTGATGGCTTACTCGGTGAGCGGTGGAGAGGCGAATGTGGTCCTCCCCGCCGTCTCCTATACGGAATATACCCTGATGGACATGGACAAGGACAACCAGCAGGAGATCGTGGTTTTGAACCTGAACACGGTAGAGGGCATCTGTCAGGCCGACTATTACGACTACCGGGAGGGGCAGATGGTACTGCGCAGCAGCGCGCCTATGTCGGACGCCATTACCGGATTGGTCAGCAACACCAAGCCCCAGCCTGGATACCTCCGAAATGGAGAGATTGCAGAACCCGCTCTGTTTGTGACCTCGTCGCTGACCACCGGCGTCATTACGGATATTTTTGCTTGGCGGGAGTCGGATCTGGTCAACATCACCCTCAATTCCAACACCGGGATGAGTGATGGGACCTTCCGGCTGAGCAACAGCATTTCCATCCAGGATATCAATGCGGACGGCTATCTGGAGGTCCCGCGGCCCATTGCCTTCCCGGAACTGAGACCGACGGGAAGCGCCGAGAATTTCTACTCGGTCCAGTGGATGCAGTACGATCTCTCCGGGGCGGCTTCGGTGGCGATGATAACCTATTATAACGGGGAGGATGGGTGGTATCTGACGCTGCCAGACAGCTGGCAGGGCAAGATCGCCCTGGCCCGACAGGACAACTCGGGCAGCGGAGAACGGGGCGTACTGTTCTATCCCTATCCTGCGGTGGAGAATCAGGAGCCGCAGCCCTTCCTGGCGATCTACAAGCTTACGGGCCCCAACCAGACGGCCAGGGCTCATGCGGGGAACCGCTTCATTCTGCTGTCTCAGGACGACGCCATTTATGCTGCGGAGTTCATTGACGGCAGCGGCTGGGAATGTGGGCTCACAGAGGAGTCCTTGACAGAGCTCTTCCACCTGATCCAGCCGGACCTCACCTCAGCATCCTGAACGGAAAGGAGTGTCCCACTTGAAAAAAGTATTGGTACTGGAAGACGAGGCCAATATCCGCAGCTTTGTGGTCATCAACCTGAAGCGGGCGGGATATGAGGCCATTGAGGCCGCCACCGGCGAGGAGGCGCTGGCCCAGCTGCGCCGGAATCCGGACATCAAGGTGGCCCTTTTGGATATCATGCTGCCCGATGATATGGACGGCTTCGAGGTCTGCCGCCGCATCCGGGCCAGCGATTCGAAAATCGGAATCATCATGCTCACTGCCCGTACCCAGGAGATGGACAAGGTCACCGGACTGATGACAGGGGCGGATGACTATGTGACCAAGCCCTTCTCTCCGGCGGAGCTCACCGCCCGGGTAGACGCCCTTTATCGCCGCACGGGAGGCGACGTAGAAATGGATGCCGGAGAGATCAGCCAGCCGCCCTTCCTGCTGAATACCCGCAACCGTACCCTGGAGAAAAATGGGGCACGGGTCAAGCTGACCCAGGTAGAGTATTCTATCATGAAGCTTTTCATGGACAACCCGGGCAAGGCCCTCTCCCGTGAAGAGATCCTGGACGCGGTGTGGGGGCGAGACTACTTCGGCGAACTGAAGATCGTGGATGTGAATATCCGTCGCCTGCGCATCAAGATCGAGGACGATCCCACGAACCCAAGCTATATCACCACAGTGTGGGGATACGGGTACAAGTGGGGATTCTGACGGCCCCATCGGGGTGAGGCGAAGGCGCACATAATGGTTTGCCGGGTAAGACCTGGCGGTTAGGCAATGGATTTGTCACGGGCGGATGAAGAGGCGGGACCCTGCAAAACCAGGAGGAGGTGGAATACATGGCAAAAGTGAAGGGGATTCGGAAGCGCTGGATGCTCAACAGTATTTCCGCCGTCCTGCTTATCGTCCTGTTTGCCGTGGCGGCCTTTTCGGCGGCCATTACCAGTTACTTTTATTCCACCATGAGCATTGGACTCAACTCGCGGATCACGTCGGCCCTGCCCTATTTCAGCAGCGTCAAATCCCGGAGCGAGTACTATCAGAGCGCGAGCAACTATGTCCAGAATTTTACGGAGAAAAACCGCCTGGAGCTCCAGATCATCAACCCCAGCGGCAGCATCTATGAGTCCACCAACGACCTGACCATCTCCGGCTCCTACCCCAATACGCCGGATGTGACCGGCGCCATCGAGGAGAGAAAGCAATCCTCCTGGTCGGGGACCGCGCCGGTCACCGGAGAACGGATCATGTCGGTCTCCGCGCCCATCGTCAGCCGCAACGGTACGCTGATAGGGGTCATCCGCATGGTTACATCCCTGAGCCGCGCGGACATCCAGGTGGTGAAGATCGTGGCCGCGGCGCTGGCGGTAGGCGCGACTATCGTACTTCTGGTCTACTTTTCCAACCTCTATTTCGTGCGCTCCATCGTAGAGCCGGTCACGGCGGTCACCGATACCGCGAAGCGCATCGCCGCCGGATCTTATGGCATCCAGATGGAGAAAAAATATGACGACGAAGTGGGCGATCTGATCGACGCTGTCAACGATATGTCCATGAAGATCAAGCAGTCGGAGAAGATGAAGTCGGAGTTCATCTCCTCTGTGTCCCATGAGCTGCGCACCCCTCTCACCGCTATCAACGGCTGGGCCGAGACCATCATGAACGGGGAGGTACGGGACGCCTCCGATGTGAAGAAGGGGATGGGCATCATTGTCTCCGAGGCCCGGCGGCTCACCAACATGGTGGAGGAGCTCCTGGAGTTTTCACGCATCGAGGACGGGCGCTTCACCCTCTCCGTAGAACCCATGGACATCAAGGCGGAGCTGGAGGACGCGGTGTACACATATACGGAGTTTTTCCGCCGGGAGGGCATTACTCTCACCCACACCGACTGTGAAGAGGAGTTCCCCCCCATTCCGGGCGACCCGGAGCGGATGCGCCAGGTGTTCTGCAATCTGCTGGACAACGCGGCCAAGCACGGTGGCTCCGGCAAGCGCATCGATACGGCGATCCGCCGGGAGGGGGATGCCGCCGTCATCACCATCCGGGACTATGGGCCCGGTATCCCGGAGGAGGAGCTCCCCCACGTCAAATACAAGTTTTACAAAGGCAGCTCCAAGGCCAGAGGGTCCGGGATCGGCCTTGCGGTGTGCGAGGAGATCGTCACCCGGCACAACGGTCGCCTGGATATTGGAAACGCTGAGGGCGGCGGGTGCATCGTCACCATCCGCCTGCCGATCGGCAGCTGAGGGATAGAACGTAAGTTCGATAAAAACCTTGCATTTTTCCAATGCATTTGATATAGTAAGGACACAACGCTACATAGCGAAGGAGAACCAAACAGAATGCCTGAAAAAGAACCGCAATCCTGCGCCACGCCCTTCCGCACCATGATCGGCGGGCAGGCCCTTATCGAGGGGATCATGATGCTGGGGCCCGAGAAAAAATCCATTGTGGTCCGCCGTCCGGACGGCGGACTGGAAATCAAGACCGAGGAGCGCAAGCTCATCAAGGACCGACACCCCATCTTAGGCTGGCCCTTTATCCGCGGAGTAGTCAATTTCTGTACCTCCATGTATACCGGCGTCACCGCCCTGATGTACTCGGCGGAGTTTTACCCCGAGGATGAAGCGGGGGAGGAGGAACCCTCCCGATTCGAGCAGTGGCTGGACAAAAAGCTGGGGAGTGAAAAGGCGATGTCCCTTTTCACCACCTTGGCGGTCATCCTGGGTATGGCCTTTTCTGTCGGCCTCTTTTTTGTGCTGCCGACGCTGCTCTCCGGAGCGATCATGTATTTTTTCCCGGCTGTCCCCTTGTGGGCCAGAAACGTGGTGGAGGGGGCCACGCGGGTGGTCATTTTTCTGGGGTACTTGATCCTGTGCTCCAAGATGAAGGACATCCGCCGGGTCTTTTCTTACCATGGTGCGGAGCACAAGACGATCTTCTGTTATGAAAAGGGGCTGGAGCTGACGGTGGAGAACGTGCGCATCCAGCCCAAACACCACCCGCGGTGCGGCACCAGTTTCCTCTTTGTCGTTATCGTGGTATCGATCCTCCTCTCCAGCGTCGTTTTTGCCTTTTGGCAATTCACCAACCCGTGGCTGCGGACGCTGGTCCATCTTGCCCTCCTGCCCGTGGTGGTGGGACTTACCTGGGAATTCAACCGCTATGTGGGAGGACACGACAATCTCTTCTGCCGCGCCGTTCGGCGGCCCGGCATGGCCATTCAGCGCTGGACTACCTTTGAGCCGGACGACTCCATGATCGAGGTGGGCATCGAGGCGCTGAAGCAGGTGCTCCCCAAGGAAAAGGGAAAGGACCAGTGGTGAGTTCTTTGCGGCCCTGAGAGAAACAACTATTTCAGGCGGTGAGAGCATGGCGACCACCTACAACAATCTATATCTGGATACCCGCAAGCGGCTGAAGGCGGCGGGCGTGGAGATGGCCCAGCTTGAGGCGCGGGAGCTGGTATGCTTCGCGGCGGACAAGACGCGGGAGCAGTTCTTCCGGGACCTAACCCTTTACGCCTCCAAGGAGGTGGAGGACAGGGTGGAGGAGTTGACACGCCGCCGCCTGTCCGGAGAGCCAGTGGCCTACATCATCGGAGAGTGGGAGTTTTACGGCCTTCCACTGGATATTTCCCGGGAGGTGCTGATTCCGCGCTCCGATACGGAGGTGCTGGCGGAACGGGCCATCCTCCTGACGCGGGCGGCGGGGGACGGGGCCAGAGTACTGGATCTGTGCGCCGGAAGCGGCTGTGTGGGCCTGGCAGTGGCTGCCAATGCTCCGGACTGCCGCGTGGTGCTGGCCGACCTGTCGGAGGGGGCGCTGCGCATCTGTAAGCAGAACGTCCGGCGCAACCAGCTCAACGCCAGGGTGACCTGTGTTCAGGCCGATGCCATGACCGCCCCGGCCCCGGCCCTTTGGGACTTTGACGTGATTGCCTGCAATCCACCCTATATTCCCCATGGGGATTTGGCGAATCTGGACGTGTCTGTCAGGGATTATGAGCCCTGGGGCGCGTTGGACGGGGGCGAGGACGGCCTGGATTTCTACCGGGCGGTTTCGGCCAGATGGGGGACGGCCCTCCGTCTGGGAGGCACGCTGATCTTTGAAGTCGGCATAGGGCAGGCCCCCGATGTGGAACAAATCATGGCGCAAAACGGCTTTGAGAACATTGTCACCCACCAGGATACCAGAGGGATCTGGCGTGTAGTGGAGGGAACGGCAAATCACTGATGTTTGGAAGGATGATCAAACTTGGCAGATAAAAAGAAGGCCGCCGTGGAGGCTGCGGCGCCCGCCAGCGACAAGCGGAAGGCGCTGGAAACCTGCATGGCTCAGATCGAAAAGGCCTACGGCAAGGGGTCCATCATGCGTCTGGGCGAGAACACCGGCGTGGTGGTGGAGGCCATCCCCACCGGGTCGCTGTCTCTGGACTTGGCGCTGGGGATTGGCGGCGTACCCAAGGGCAGGATCGTGGAGATCTATGGACCGGAGTCCTCCGGCAAGACCACTCTGGCCCTCCATATCGTGGCGGAAGCCCAGAAGCGGGGCGGCGAGGTCGCCTTCGTAGACGCCGAGCACGCCCTCGACCCCTCATATGCCCGCGCTCTGGGGGTGGACATCGACTCTATGCTGATTTCTCAGCCGGACACCGGCGAGCAGGGGCTGGAGATCTGTGAAGCTCTGGTGCGCTCCGGCGCCATCGACGTGGTAGTGGTGGACTCGGTGGCCGCGCTCACCCCTCGGGCCGAGATCGAAGGAGACATGGGCGACTCCCATGTAGGCCTGCTGGCCCGGCTGATGAGCCAGGCACTGCGGAAGCTGGCGGGTTCCATCGCCAAGACCAACTGCATCGTGATCTTTATCAACCAGCTCCGGGAAAAGGTGGGCGTGATGTACGGCAACCCCGAGGTCACCACCGGCGGACGGGCCCTCAAGTTCTACGCCTCCGTCCGCATTGACGTGCGCAAGGTGGAGACGCTGAAGGTCGGCAGTGAGATGGTGGGCAACCATGTCAAGGCCAAAGTGGTCAAAAATAAGGTGGCGCCCCCCTTCCGTACAGCGGAATTCGACATCATGTTCGGTGAGGGCATCTCCAAGATTGGAGAGCTCATCGATATCGGTATCCAACTGGACCTGGTCCAGAAGTCCGGCTCTTGGTTCGCCATGGGAGAGACCCGTATGGGACAGGGCAAGGACGCCGCCAAGCAGTACCTGCGGGATCATCCCGAGGTGGCGGAGCAGTTGGAAGAGGACATCCGGGCCAATGCGTATAAGCTGATGCCCACCCAGGCCAAGGCTGCGGCCAAGGCGGCCGGTCGGGCGGTGGATGTGTCCGCCGAGGACTTCGAGGATGAAGATCAGTAAGCTGGAGCCCAGCAAGCGGAAGAAGGGCCGTTTTCTGATCCATCTGGAGAGCGGAGATATTCTTCGGGTGGGCGAGAACGAGATGGCCGATTTTGCTCTCTACACGGGGCTGGAGCTCTCGGAGGCGCAGTTGGCCGCGCTGCGGGCGGCCTCACGGGAGCGCGTCCTCCGGGAAAAGGCCCTGAACGCGTTGACGGATCGGCCTATGTCCCGAAAAGAGCTGACGGATCGGCTGAAGTTGTGGGAGGCCGGTCAGGAGGAGGCCGAGGGTGTAGCCGACTGGCTGGGGGGCCTTGGACTCCTCAACGATGAGGAGTACGCCAAGAGTCTGGTTCGGCATTACGCGGCCAAGGGGTACGGCCCCTATAAGCTCCGGGACGAGCTCTATCGCCGGGGCATCCCCAAACCGTACTGGGAAGACGCCCTCCAGGAGGCAGAGGACCCGGCGGAGATCATTGACGCCCTCCTCCGGCGCAGGCTGGGCGGAGGCGTGGTCGACCAGAAAGCGCTCAAGCGCGCATCCGACGCGCTGGCCCGCCGGGGGTATTCCTGGGGGGACATTCACGCGGGACTGCGCCGCTATGGTGCGGAGATTGAGGAGGAATGACCTGTGGATGCCATGGAATGTCTGTTCACCCGCCGCAGTATCCGAATGTACAAGCACGACCCCATCCCGGAGGAGACCCTGAAAGAGATATTGGCTGCGGCAGCCTGCGCGCCCTCGGCGGTTAACATGCAGCATTGGTATTTTGTTGTGATCCGGACGCCGGAAAAGATGGAGGAGTTCCGGAAGGTGATGCGGGAAGTGAAGGAAAAATTCCACCCCGTGCTCGTAGACCGCTTTCAGCGGCATCCGGAGACCCTCCAGGAGACAGAGACCTTTTTTACCAGTCTGGGCGGCGCTCCGGTCTGCGTACTGGCGTTTTTTCTGAAGGATAACTACCCCGATCGGGATGGGGCTATGCAGTCGGTGTCCGCGGCATTGGAAAATCTGATGCTGGCCGCCTGGGCCAAAGGGGTGGGCTCCTGCTGGATGAGCGCCGCCCAGCGTATGGGCTACAGCGACGAGATCCGGAGAAAATTCGCGCCCGGGAAGGGCGAGTTCGTGGCCGCCATCACCCTCGGATACCCGGACCAGGCGCCTAAAATGCCGCCCCGCCGGGAGGGCCGCTGCGACTTTATTTGAACCACAAAGGAGACATTCTGTTGAAGGTTGCATTCATATCCCTGGGATGTGCCAAGAATCTGGTGAACACCGAGCAGATGATGGCGCTGTGCCGGGAGGCAGGCTATACCGTTACCGGAGAGCCCGAGGGCGCCGACGTAGCGGTGGTGAACACCTGCGGCTTTATCGACTCGGCTAAGAGCGAGGCCATCGATACGATCTTGTCCATCGCCCCCCTCAAGGAGCAGGGCAGGCTGGGCAAGCTGCTGGTGGCGGGCTGCCTCACCCAGCGGTATCAGGACGAGATTTTGGAGGAGCTTCCCGAGGTGGACGGCATCCTGGGGACCGGAAGCTATACCGACATCGTCCCCGCCATTGAGGCCGTATTGGAGGGAGATACCCCCACTTATTTCGGGGACATCGACCACACGATCGAGGATGGGGAACGCCTAGTCTCTACGCCCTCCTATACAGCCTATCTGAAGATCGCGGAGGGCTGTGACAACCGTTGTTCCTACTGCGTCATCCCCTACCTGCGGGGCCGATACCGCAGCCGGCCTATGGAGTCCCTGCTGGAAGAGGCCAGGGGTCTGGCTGAGAGCGGCGTCAGGGAGCTTATGGTCATCGCCCAGGATATCACCCGCTATGGTACCGACCTCTATGGGAAGCGCCGTCTGGCCGATCTGCTGCGAGCGCTGTGCCGGATGGACTTCCACTGGATCCGGCTCCACTATCTCTATCCGGATGAGATCGATCAGGAGCTCATCGATGTCATCGCCGAAGAGTCCAAGATCGTCAAATATCTGGATATCCCCATTCAGCACCTCAGCGACAAAATCCTCAGGGCCATGAACCGCCGGGGGAACGGCGCGCTCATCAGCGACGTGATCTCCACGCTGCGGGAGGATATTCCGGACCTAGTGCTGCGCACCTCCATCATCGTGGGATTCCCCGGCGAGGGGGAAGAGGAATTTGAAGAGCTCTGCCGCCTGCTGCCGGGATACTGTTTTCAGCGGGCAGGTGTGTTCACCTTCTCGGCGGAGGAGGGGGCCCCTGCCGCCGCCATGCCGGACCAGGTGCCGGAGGATGTGGCCAAACACCGCATGGAGCTGCTGGTAGACCTTCAGTCCAGGGTCATGGATCAGTGGAACGAGGACAGACTGGGCACGGTAATGGAGGTCCTGTGCGAGGGCTTCGACGGCGATATGGGCTGCTGGGTGGGGCGGACCTATGCTGACTCTCCGGATATTGATGGGCATGTCTACTTCACCGCCGCCGGACAGATACCGGCGGGCACGTTTGTGAATGTGCGCATCACCGGCACGTCGGACGGAGACCTGACCGGAGAAATCGAGGAGTAGGAACGATATGAATACGGCCAATAAGCTCACACTCACCCGGGTGGTCATGATCCCTATTTTCCTAGTGGTCCTCTACCTGGATTTTGCGTTCAACAAATACATTGCCCTGGCGATTTTTATCCTGGCCAGCATCACCGATTTCATCGACGGCTATGTGGCCCGCCATTACAACCAGATCACGGATTTTGGAAAGTTCATGGACCCATTGGCCGACAAGCTGCTGGTGGTCTCCGCCATGCTATGGTTTGTGGAGGCGGGACAGATGCCGGCCTGGACGGTCCTGATCGTCGTGGCCAGGGAATTTGCCGTAACGGGGCTTCGGCTGGTGGCTGTGGACAACGGACGGGTCATTGCCGCCGGCTGGTCGGGTAAGGTAAAAACCGCTACCACCATGGTCTGTATCTGCCTGATGCTCCTGCCCATCCCGGCGGCGCTCAATGCCGTTTGCGTGGCGCTGATCGTGGCTACCACGGTCTATTCCGGGGCGGAGTATTTTATCAAAAACCGTGACGTACTCAATTGGAATAAGTAATGTACCATAAAAGCGGCGGCCCCATCGGGGCCGCCGCTTTTATGGTTTGAAATTGGTTTTACACAGACGCCAAGATGAAGCCCAGGAGCAGAAGAAAAAGATTCCAGAGGGCGAGGGCGGTCAGAATGGCGCCCACGGTTTTCCAGAACGAGAGGGGGCGGGGGAAACGCAAAGGTACAGGCTGCGGCGCGCAGGAACAGATTGGCTGGGCACGGGAGAGGCGCCCGGGGACAGCATCTTCATCCAGATAGACGGATAAGCTGTTTCCACGGCCGAATCGCTGTGCGGTTTCCATACACGCGGCACAGGAAAGCGCCCGTTGAACTACCAGCGGCGTCTGGCCGCGCAGTGTGGCGGCTTCCTTCTCCGCACACCTCATCAGCTCTCCCAGAAGGGCAGCCAGATTCGGGTCGTTGAAGTCGGCCTCTTCCAGAACAAGCGCGCAGGAGAGCTGCTCCAGATCATCGGGCAGCTTCCGGGGATGCAGAGGCCGGCCGCAGTGCGGGCAGACCGGGGCTTGATCGGAGACTGCGCTCAGGCAGTCCGGGCAACGGACCAGGGGCATACGGCTCACATCCTTTTTCGATTGATAAGGGGGCCCGCCCGGCGGATAACCGGGAAAAAGGGGAAAAGACACTATCCGGTCGGGCGGGGAAAACATCCTGCGCGCGGAACAGAAAGTCCTAAAAAAATATCGACTGTATCAGGTAATATGTTACATATCGGGGAACTTTTTTGAAAGATAAACGTCTACTCGAGTGAAAAGGAGGGAGCGCATATGCGCCATATCCGGCTGGCCTTCTATTCCGCCGCCCATTTTTGGGTGGATCTCTCCTGCGCGCTGCTGTTGCTGGGGGTGGTCTGTCCGGAGGCGGACCTGGTCCGGTGCATCCTCCTCTATAACTTCTCAGCCTTTGCCGTTCAGATGCCCATTGGTCTGCTGGCAGACCGGCTGAACCGGAACCATCAAGTGGCGGCCGCGGGCTGCGGGCTGGTGGCCGCGGCCTGGTTCCTCACCAAAGGGGCAGAGGCGGCTGTACTTGCGGGAGTGGGGAACGCCCTCTTTCACGTGGGAGGCGGACTGGATACGATGAACCGGAGCGGCGAAAAGGCGGGGCCGCTGGGAGTTTTCGTCTCGCCGGGAGCGGCGGGGCTTTTCCTCGGGGCTGCGGCCAGGGGTGCGGCAGAGGCGCTTGCACTGCCAGTATGCGGCGTCTTGGTCGCCGCGGCTGTGCTCATCCTCCTGTGGTGCCGGGGGCCGGAGAACCCACCGGCAGCCCTGCCGGAGGGGAGGGGGAAATGGCTTCCAGCGCTGCTATGCCTGCTGCTGGTGGTGGTGCTGCGCTCCTGGAACGGCTTTCTGTTTCGCTTCCCCTGGAAAGGGGCGCTAGAGGCGCCGTTGACATGCGCCGTGGTACTGGGAAAGACGGCGGGTGGACTGGCGGCGGACCGATTTGGGACCAGCCGGACGGCAGCGATCACGCTGGGACTCTCGGCGCTTTGTTTTCTGGGGTCCGATTGGGCGCCGATAGGGCTTTTGGGCGTGTTTCTCTTCCAAATGACGATGCCTCTCACTCTGTGGGCGGCGGGCCGGCTGCTGCCCAGCGCCAAAGGGCTGGCGTTTGGAGTGCTTACCTTTGGGCTTTTTCTGGGGGCGCTACCCACGCATCTGGGCTGGGAGCCGATAATGCCCGGTCCGGAGGTCTATGCCGCCACGGCCCTCCTATCTCTGCCACTGCTGTGCTATGGGCTATGTACGGCCCAGAAAAGAAGGTGAGGATATGCTGGGGATTCTGTCTGCTTCCCTGGCGCTTACCTTGCTCCTAGAGACGACAGCGGCTGCCCTATGGGGGCTCCGGAGGCAGAATCTGCTCCTGGGGGTGATGGTGAACCTGCTCACCAACCCCGCGGCAGTGCTGCTCCACCAGCTTTTTCCCGGATGGGGCGTCACCCTGGTCCTGGAGGGGGCGGTGGTGGTGATTGAGGGGGCCTATTATGCCAAGTATGGCCTGCGGATCCGGCACCCCTGGCTGCTGTCTCTCAGCGCAAATGCCCTCTCTTTTGGAGTGGGGGTTGTCATCAATCGACTGTTGTAAGGAGGTCTTTGCATGAAACGAGCGTACGCGCTGCTTCTGACCCTATTGCTGTTGGGAACCACGGCAACGGCCGATGTGCTCATCGAGCCGTCGGACGATTTTTACCGTACCCATGCGGAAGAATGTGAATACCTCGATCGAAGCTATACGGCCAACGGAAAAGAGGGGTATGTGGCGCTCTACCAAAGCCCGAAATCATCCCGGCAAAGGGAGACCGTGGGTAACGGCGCGGTCTTGCGCGGCAGGTGGATCTACCGTGGGACATGGCTGGCCGTGGAGGAGGAGGATAGCGAGGAGCTCCGAGGCTGGGTGGAGCTCTCCGAGTGTGTCCCGGTGGCCGACTACCTCTCCTTTGAAGAGGTCCATGGGGGAGAGTTTGTACCCTATGACCGTGCCCTGGATACCAATTTCGCAGATATTGAGAATGTGGTGCTATGGACCTATCCCGGTTCCGGGAAGATCGCCTGGGCAGAGGCAGACGCCCGGTGGTTCCGGGAAAACGTCACGCCCGCCGAGGCATTTTCCCAATGCTGGGAAGACGGTGAGGGCCGTCTGTGGGGGTTCGTAAACTACTGCTATGGGTGGAGAAACACCTGGGTCTGTCTCTCAGACCCGGACAACACGGATTTGGCCGCCGACCCAGAGGTGTTGCCGGAGAAAACGGTCTACTATCCGGCGGCGGCCCCTGTGCCCGCTCCCTCCAGCGGTGTGTCCGGCCTGGCGGCGGTGCTGGTGGTCCTGGTGGTTGCAGGTACCGCCGTGCTGATCCCGGTGGTGTGCCGGGGCGGCAGACGCCCCGGAGAGTGAGCGCGGCGCGGAAGAAAAAGCAGCCGATCTGGAAGGAGGGCCGGGTTTCGCTTGCAATATCTGCGCTTTTCGAGTATAATATCAAAGATTGAAACAGTGGGCGGGAATGGCGCCCGCCGGACGATAAGATACGAGGAAGTGCAGAAGATGAAGTACGATTTTGCCAGCATCGAACCCAAGTGGCAGAAGAAATGGCTGGAAGAGAAGACCTTCCACTGCGAGAATCACAGCAGCGACAAACCTAAATTCTATGCGTTGGTAGAGTTCCCTTATCCCTCCGGTCAGGGGCTCCATGTGGGGCATGCCCGCCCCTACACCGCTATGGACGTGGTGGCGCGCAAACGCCGGATGGATGGCTATAACGTTCTTTTCCCCATGGGATACGACGCCTTTGGCCTGCCCACAGAGAATTACGCCATCAAAAACCACATCCATCCCGCCAAGGTGACGCACGATAATATCCAGAACTTCCGGAGGCAGCTCCAGATGCTGGGCTATTCCTTTGACTGGGACCGGGAGATCAACACCACCGATCCGGCCTACTACAAGTGGACCCAGTGGATCTTCCTTCAGCTTTACAAGCACGGCCTTGCCTATAAGACGACAATGCCCGTAAACTGGTGCACCTCCTGCAAGTGCGTGTTGGCCAACGAAGAGGTGGTGGAGGGGGTATGTGAGCGCTGCGGATCTCCTGTCATAAGAAAAGAGAAGAGCCAGTGGATGCTGAAGATCACAGAATATGCCCAGAGGCTCATCGATGACCTGGATGGGCTGGACTTCATCGAGCGGGTGAAGATCCAGCAGAAAAACTGGATTGGCCGGTCCACCGGCGCGGAAGTTGCTTTCAAGGCAACCACCGGAGACGACATCGTGGTGTTTACCACCCGGCCGGATACCCTTTTCGGTGCCACCTATATGGTGCTCTCCCCAGAGCATGAGTTGCTCAAGAAGTGGATGCCCCTGCTGGGCAATGCGGACGAGGTGAAGGCCTATCAGGCGGCAGCGGCCTCCAAGTCCGATTTGGAGCGCACCGAGCTCAATAAGGAAAAGACCGGGGTATGTCTGGATGGTGTGAAGGGTGTCAACCCCGTGAATGGAAGAGAAATCCCGATTTTCATCTCCGACTATGTCCTGGCAACCTACGGTACCGGCGCCATTATGGCGGTGCCCGCCCACGATGACCGCGACTGGGAATTTGCCAAGAAGTTTGGCTGTGAGATCATTGAGGTGGTATCCGGCGGCGAGAATGTGCAGAAGGCTGCTTTTACCGCCAAGGACGAGACCGGTATCCTGGTGAACTCCGAGTTCCTGAACGGGCTCACCGTCAAAGATGCCATTCCAGTCATTACCAAGTGGCTGGAGGAGAAGGGCATCGGCAAGGCCAAGGTCAACTACAAGCTCCGGGACTGGGTATTCTCCCGCCAGCGCTACTGGGGTGAGCCCATCCCCATGGTCTACTGCGAAACATGTGGCTGGCAGCCCCTGCCCGAAGATCAGCTTCCCCTGCTCCTCCCGGATGTGGAGAGCTATGAGCCCACGGACGACGGTGAAAGCCCCCTCTCCAAGATGACGGAATGGGTGAGCACCACCTGTCCGCACTGTGGCGGCCCCGCCCGGCGGGAGACGGATACGATGCCGCAGTGGGCCGGTTCCTCCTGGTATTTCCTGCGGTATATGGACCCCTGCAACGACAAGGCGCTGGCCTCCCAGGAGGCCATGGCCTATTGGTCCCCGGTGGATTGGTACAATGGAGGGATGGAGCATACCACGCTGCATCTCCTCTACTCCCGGTTCTGGCACAAATTCCTCTATGATATCGGCGTGGTCCCCACGAAGGAGCCTTACCAGAAGCGCACCAGCCACGGCATGATCCTGGGCGAGGGCGGCGAGAAGATGTCCAAGAGCCGCGGCAACGTCATCAATCCCAATGATGTAGTGGCCCAGTACGGCGCGGACACCATGCGCCTTTATATCATGTTTATCGGGGACTTTGAGAAGGCGGCCGCCTGGAGCGACAACGCGGTCAAGGGTTGCAAGCGATTCCTGGATCGGGTATGGAACCTGATGGATGCCTGTACGGACAGCTTGGACTATACGCCGGTCAATGAGCTGGCTATTCACAAGGCCATTAAGAAGGTGTCCTCCGACATCGAGGCGATGAAGTTCAACACTGCCATTGCCGCGCTGATGTCTCTCGTCAACGATTTTTATGCCAATGGCTGTTCCAAGGGAGATATGAGCGCGCTGCTGCTGATGCTCTCTCCCTTCGCGCCCCATATGGTAGAGGAGATGTGGGAGCTCCTGGGCTTTGCCGCAGAGAGGGGCATGGCGTGTCGCCAGCCCTGGCCTGCATATGACGAGAGCAAGACCATTGAGGCCGAGGTCACCCTGGCCGTTCAGGTGGGCGGCAAGCTGAAGGGAACCGTCAGCGTACCCGTGGACAGCGATGACCAGACCTGCGTGGACGCCGCCCTGGCGCTGGACAAGGTGGCCAAGATGCTGGAGACGATGACGGTGGTTAAGACCATCGTAGTCAAAAACAAGCTGGTCAATGTGGTGATGAAACCAAAGGCGTGAGCTCATTTGCCCTTGGGTGCCATACAGGTTTCAAAAAAATGACAGAGATATCCCCAAATTTAATAGTTCTGTAATATCTGAAGCCTTTTCATTTAACATCTTGCGGGTATTATAATACCCGCAAGAGACAGTTTCTTTCCTTTCATTGTATCCTCTTTTCTTAGGCGAAGCCGGACGTCAGGGAGCGGACGTCCGGCTTTTGCTTTATGCAGGGGGAGGCACCTTTCCGTGTCATAAAATTGACACATCCCCTTTCCGACCAGGGGATTCGGCCAAAATGATGTTACTGATATTGAAATTTGGTTAAATTTTGGTTAATTCAGCACAGAATCCCTTGCGCCTTAGTAGGATGCGGTATAGAATAAGACCAGAATCCCAAAGAAAACGAATTTAGGAGGTTTTTCATATGACTTCTTTTGACGAGCTGAAATCCAAGGCGCTGGACCTGGCGCAGGCGGGGGCCGCCAAAGCCAAAGAGCTCACCGACATCGCCAAGCTGAACATCGCCAATTCCGCCGAAGAGGATGCCATCCGCAAAGCCTATATCGATCTGGGCAAGCTGTATTATGCGGAGCGGGGCATGGCACCCGAAGGGGCTTATATGTCCCTGTGTGAGAAGATCACCGCTTCCAAACAGAAGATCGAGGAGAACAAGGCCAAGATTGCGGAGATGAAGGCCGCTGGCAACATTGACGATGATGTGGTGGTCTCCACCTGCGACTGCGGGTGCAGTTGTGACGTGCCGGAAACCGAGGTGCCTCATGAAGAGCCCCCGGTGGTGGAACCTCTGGCCCATGATGGGACCAAAGAGTAACACTTGAAGGATAAAAACGGCGGACCGCTAATGCGGTCCGCCGTTTTTCAACTGGTTGGTCGTTGAGAGAGCCATAATCCCGGGAGAATGAGAAAGATGGCTCCGATGGCCTGCGGACGGACAGGCTCCCCCAAAATGAGAGCGGAGGCAATCAAGGTGACCACAGGGGTAAGGTAGATATATACATTGGTGGCCACGGTACCAATGAGGACCATGGCTTTATTCCAACAGACAAAGCACAGCGCAGAGGCGACCAAACCCAGATAAAGTATATTGAAAAGCATGGAAGGGTCAGAAAAGCGGGATAGGGAGTAGTCGGGATGGAGGATGGGAAGGAGCGGGAGAAGGGTCGCAAGGCCCCAAAAAAAGACCTTGCGGGTGCACTGGAGCTGGTTGAGACCGGAGGAGGAGGCGAACTCCAGACACACTCCGTAGGCTCCCCAGCACAGCGCGGCGCCGAGGGTCAGCAGGTCCCCAAGAGGATTGAGCTCCAGGCTTTCGCCTCCCGACAGGGAGATGAGAGCGATTCCAGTGAGCGCGATGGCAAAGCCGGCAAAGAAAACGGCCCTCGGTCTGGGGCCACGGCGGCACAGCCACAGCAGGAGGGCGGCGAACATGGGGGCGGCGGAAATGATGATCCCCACATTGGAGGCAAGCGTATACCGCAGCGCGGTATTTTCCAGGAGAAAATATAGGGTCAGGCCGCTGACACCCGCCGCCGCGAAGGGAAGCTCTGAGCGGAAGTCCTGCGGGCGCAAGGGTCTGGGGGAGAGGCAAAAGAGTACCGCCCAGGCGATGAGGAAGCGGAAGGTCATGATTTCCAGAGGGGTAAAGGCACGGAGAAGGATCTTACTGGAAATCAGAGTGGTGCCCCAGACCACGGTAACAAAAAGAGCAAGAATGTGCCCCAGCACGCGACTGTGCGGCGGAGATCCCATCCCTCACACCTCCCTATAAAAATTTTGCAGCAGAAGTGGAGCAGTCCGCTCCTCAAAAAGTTGCGCCTCAAAAAAGAAAAGGTGTACGGAAGCGCAGGCTCCCATACACCATTATGTCTGGTTTTGAAAGAACGCCTGCCTGTAGGCTCAGCCAATGATGCGCCGGGCGTACACATAGACGTTGGCGTAGTGACCGCTTTCCATCTGGTCGATCTGGACCACATAGCGGTTGGTAGAGGCGTGGATGAACTCACCGTTTCCGATATAAATCCCCACATGAGAGACGGGTTTGCTGGTGCGATATTTGAAAAATACCAAATCACCCGGCTGAAGCTCGTCTTTGCTGACGGATACGCCATTCTGGAGCTGGTCGGTGGCAGTGCGGTTGAGGGTGTAGCCGAAATGGGAGTATACGTACTTGGTGAACCCGGAGCAGTCGAACTGATTGGGGCCGTTGCCGCCCAGCACATAAGGGGTTCCCAGATACTCCTCTGCGTAGGCCACGATCTGCGCGCCCAAATCGCTGCTGGCTGTTTCAGTCGCATCGGGCTCAGTGGTAATGGTGATATAGTCGCTGCTTACGTAACCGGTCTTTCCAGAATATGTAATTTTATACCAGCCGTTATCCACGCCCTCCAGTTCCAAAACAGTACCGCCGGGAATGGAAGCCACGGTGTCGTAGCTGGTACCTGCAGCGGCACGCATGTTCAGGGAGGAGCCGTCGGTATCCACCAGTCCGTAACCAAGCGCAGCATCGGCGGTGGTGGAGACAGTGAGGTACTCGCTGGACATATACCCCTCGACGGTATTGAAGTTGACCTTGTACCAACCGTTACCGGTGTCCTCCAGCACCACGACGCTGGTGCCGCCGGATGCGGTGGCGAGGATCTCTCCCTCTGCGGCGGGGGTATCCCGCAGGCGAAGCGCGTCGGCCGTGACGGTGCCGGCACCCAAGGTGGCGGCGGAAGAGCCGACGGTAAACATTGCGGTGAATACAGTACCAAGCACGGCTGCACGCAGCAGGTGAGATGGCTTTATCATCGGTGAGGACCTCCATCTTTTTCTCTATATCAGGGGGCGATCATTTGCTGTTGAGCATCCGTTCCAGCCAGACGGAGGCCACGTCCATAGCGGCGTACAGGCTGTCCTTTTCCGTTTTCTTGACCACGCGGTCCCGGCTTTTGAGATCGGGATCGGTGAGCTGGAGCTGAACGGCCACCTTGGTGGCCACGTCCAGGTCGTCCACCTTCTTTGTCTCCATGACCTGAAGCATGATGATATATTTGTCAGCCATGCTGCCGTAGTAGATGAGATTGTCCTTGCGGCGCAGAGGATGTCCTTTGTAGCTAAGGGGAATTTTTTCTTCGGCCATTATGTGCCTCCTAAAGAAAGAATTAAAAATTGTAACCAAATTGTAACACATTGTTTCCGCCCCGTCAACCCTGGAAGAGATGGAAAATGTGAATAATTTGTAAAGTGGAGCCATATGGCAACAATATCTTGTGCAAAACGGTTCTGAGGGGTAGAATAAACGGGAAACGGAGGGGTTTTTGGTGCGAATTCTGTTGGTTCGTCCCCGAAGAATGGATCTGATGACGGTGTTCGGCGGCATTACATGTGAACCGCTGGAGCTGGAGACCCTGTTACCGGTTTGTCGTCAAGTGGGAAGAACAGAGCTCTATGACGGCATTACGGAGGAGCGGCGGTTCACTGACGTGCTTCTCGCGTTTCGGCCCGATGTGATGGCGCTTACCGGCTATCTCACCCAGGAGCGGGAGATGGCGGAGTATATCAGGCTGACAAAGAGGGCGTGCCCGGCCTGCACTGTAATCGTGGGGGGCGTCCACGCCCAGCTCAATTATCGCCGTCTCTGCTGGCCGGGGGTGGACTATGTGTTCCGTACGGAGTCGGCGGACTGGTTCCGGGGCCTGTTGGAGGCGCTGGACCGGGGGGAGATGCCCAGAGGGATTCCGGGACTGTGCCGCAGGGAGGGCGGCAGGTTTGTGGAGACACCCTACGAGCCCTGCGACATCGACACACTTCCCCGGCCGGACCGGAGCGGATGGGCGGAGCGGGCGGACTGGTTCCGCTATCTGGATTTTGCGAGGCTCTCCACGCTCAAGACGGCGGTCTCCTGTCCCTTCCGATGCGAGTTCTGCTATGGACGAAACCTCCACGGCGGACGGTATCAGCCCCGCAGGCTGGAGCTTGTCATGGAGGAGCTGGAGGAGGTACCGGGGGACACGGTATTTATCGTGGACTCCGACTTCCTGCTGGAGGAGACCCGCGTGGAGGCTTTCCTGGACGCACTGGAGGAGCGGGGCATCCGAAAAACATTTTTGTGCTACGGGCGGGCGGATTTTATCGCAGGACATCCGGCGCTGACGGCCCGGCTGTGCCGGTGTGGATTCCGGCTTTTCCTGGTAGGCCTGGAGGGAATTCGGGATCAGCGCCTGGAGGCATGGAACAAAGGGACCACACGGGAGATAAATGAGGCATGCCTCCAGGTCCTGAACGCGTGCGGTGCGGACTGCATGGGGCTCCTGCTGGCCGACCCGGATTTCACTGCGGCTGATTTTCAGGCGCTCTATCGCTGGGCCAAAGAGCACGGGCTGCGATACACGTCTGTGCAGGTCCTCACGCCCATTCCGCCCACGCCCCTTTATGAGCGGAAAAAAGGGGAGCTCCTCTCCAACGATCTGAGACAATGGGATCTGGCCCATTTGCTGCTCGAGCCGGTACATATGTGCCGACGGGTCTTTATGCTGCGGTACTACTGGCTTATGGCGAGACTGGTGTTGCTGGGGTGGCGGCGGGGGGCGTACCACTTTGTGACGCCGGCTTACCTCGGTCGGGCCGTGGGACGCTGGCGGCGGAGACGGGCCGCCCTGCGCTGAACCGGATCCTATAAACGCGAGATAAGCTGTTGAATAATAGAAAAGCCGCCCAGCCTCAGAGGACTAGGCGGCTTTCTCTGCTTTTGCATGAGAACATCGGAAAACCTGCAGTGGTGCAGGATGGAATTACAGGGTCAGGACTCTATGAAGGATAACGGCCATCTCAGCCCTAGTCAGAGAGCCCTTGGGGTTGAGATTCCCAGCGTCATCGCCCTGGATTACACCGGCCTGAACCAGTGCTGCCACAGAGCCCTGTGCATAGCTGGAGACCGACTTTCCGTCAGAAAAGCGGTTCAGATAAGAGGCAGAGGCGTCATCGATGCCGTGGCCGGTACGGTTCAGCGTTCTCTGGAGAAGGACCATGGCATCCTCGCGGGTAAGGGAGGCGGAAGGGTTAAATCTTCCGTCACTGCCGCCCTGTGCGATCCCCAGTGCCTTGGCAGAGGAGATGGCCTGGGCGTAATAGCTCTCCGCAGGCACATCCTTGAAGTTATCGCCGCCGGAGACGGAAAAGCGGAAGGCGCGGGAGAGCATCAGAACAAAATCGCCGCGGGTGATGAGCCCATCTGGATGGTAGGTGGTGGCGCCTACGCCAGTGGTAATCCCATTTTCGTAGAGGTAGTCCACGGACTCGGCAGCCCAACTGTAGCGCCCCATATCGGTGAAGTAGGAGGAGAAACTGGAGGGGGTCACGCCGATCTGTACATAGCCAGTGTAGGTGGAGCCGCTCTCGTCAGTACCGGTATAGGCGATGGTCACTGTGCCGGAAAAGCCCGCTTTCGGAACGAAAGAGATCCTGCTGATGGAGGGGCTGCCGTCAACTTCATACGCAGTATCGTCATCCACCAAGCCGCCATAGGAGGTGGGGCTGCCATAGTTGTAGTAAAGCCGCCCGGCGCTCTCGGGAGGGAGCTGGAATACCACGGAGGCGAGACCGGCGCCGCCCCGCTTGTCGCAGGCACTGCTGAAATCGCTGGAGCGGAATGTCACCTCCTGTGCATCAGTGGTATAGTAGATCACACCGGGGTCCTTAACGGTGGCGAACGAGAGAAGGAGACTGCCGGAGAAGGCTTTTCCGCCTGTGCTCTCGCCAGTAAAGTCGATTATTACGGTGCCGGTATAGTTCTTGGCGGGGACGAAGGTGACCTGTTCCAGATAGGGGCTCTTGGAGAGGAAATACTCGGTGGAAGCGGAGACCTTCTTGTCATAGTCCCCGTCATCGTAGTCGTAGTACAGGATGCCCCTGCTGGTAGCGGGAAGTGTAAACTGGACATAGCTCAGGGATTTTCCGGTCTCATCCTTGCAGTAATCATTGAAATCGTCCGAAGAGAGGGTGATGGGAGAATTTACTGCGGCAGAGTATTCGATGTCGCCGCTGTCTCCGCCGCCCACGGTGACCCGGATGGTGCCGGAGAAGCTGTCGCTGTCCGCACTGGAGCCCTGGAAGGGGATAGACACGGTGCCGGTATAGTTCCTGGCCGGAACAAACGTAATGTTTTCCAGATAGGGGCGCTGGTTGCGGTAGTAGCGCTTGGAGGACGAAACCTTCTCATCATAGTCGCCGTCGTCATAGTTGTAGTAAAGGGTGCCCTTGTTGCTGGAAGGCAGGGTAAATTCCACATAGTCCAGGCTGGAGCCGGTGGCACTTCTGCTGAAGCTGTTGAAATCGCCGGCGTCAAAGGCAACGGAGCCGTTTCGGTCCACGGAGTACATAATATCGTCAGCGGTCCTGCTTACGGTGATCTCAATGGTGCCGGAGAAAGTGTTTCGTTTGGTATCCCGAGCCGTAAATGGAATGGTCAGTGTGCCGGACCAGTTTCTGGCGGGGACGAAGCTCACGTCCTCCAGATAAGGGGAGTCGTCGTAATAGTAAGCGGCGGAAGAGGAAACTTTCTTATCATAGTCGCCGTTGTCATAGCGGTAATAGAGAGTGCCTTTTCCAGAAGAGGGGAGCGTGAAGTGCACATAGTCCAGGCCATAGCCGGTGATCTCCTTGGAGAGCGCGTTGAAATCGCCGGCGTCAAAGGGAATGACCTCATTTTGGGCGCCGGAAAATTCGATGCTGCCGGTGGGCTCGCTTACGGTAATGGCCACGGCACCGGTATAGCTGTAACCAGAAGTATCTACGGCGGAGTAAGAAATGGTGACTTTGCCGGAATAGTCGGGCTCTGCGACAAAGGAGACCTTGGACAGAGCGGATTTAAAGACGCCGCCGCCATAGTAATATTTGGTGGACTCCGAAACCTTCTGGTCGTAGGTCCCGTTGGAGTAGTTATAGTAGAGCGTGCCGCGGCTGGAGGAGGGGAGCGTGAAGGTCACATAGTTGAGCTTGTTTCCGTAGACCTCGGTACATGCGCTGTTAAACTTGGACTCATCAAAGGTAACAGAGCCGCCGGAGGCCACGGAGCTGGTGATGTCGGGGGCTGAGGCGGCGGTGACGGTGACAGTGCAGGCGGGGGTGGCCAGCCGATTGCCGCGGCGGTCTGTGACCACGGCGGTGACGATGACGCTCTTTCCGGCTGTGACGCCCTTGACGGTACAGTTGGCGTTGCCCGTGCCGCTGGGACTCAGCGATACGATGTTCTTCTCATCGGCGGACCAGGAGACGCTGGCCCCATCGGGGAGATTGCTTACCGAGAGGGAAGCGGTTTTGCCGAACATGACGGAGAGCTCGGTTTTGCTGAGTGTGAGGTAGGACGGATTGCTGACCGTGACGGCGCAGGTAGCTCCCGCGCCGCCCTCCGGTATGGCGGTGATGGTGGCGGTTCCCGTACCCACGGCGGTCACTTTGCCGGATTGATCCACAGAGGCGACCTTGCTGTTGCTGGAGCTCCAGCTCACCCGGGTCCCCTCGGGCGCGGTGGTGGCCGACAGTGTTTCACTGCTCCCCGTGGTGAGAGACAGGGAGGTTTTATTCAGAGAGAGGGTGGGAGGTGCAGAGGGAAACTGCACCCGGACGGTACAGTAGGCGGTGAACCCGCCGTCGGCAGTTGTGACGGTGACAGTGCCGGCGCCGTTGCCCACGGCGGTTACTTTGCCGGACTGGTCCACCGAGATGACGCCGGAATCGTCCACCGTCCAAAAGACGTTCTGATCGGCGGCGTCAGAGGGGGAGACCGTGGCCTTGAGGGTCGCGCTTTCTCCATCCTTGGTCAGCGTGAGCTCAGTGCGGTCCAGACGAACGCCGGTAACCGGAACGGCGGCGGTGACAATCACATGGCAGGAGGCGGTGAAGCCTCCGTCATCGGTGGTGACGGTGATGTCGGCCTCCCCGGGTGAGAGGGCGGTCACTCTGCCGTTTGAGACCTCGGCCACACCAGTGTTGCTGCTGTACCAGGAGAGATCCTGATCGAAGGCACTGGAAGGAGAGACCGTGGCATGGAGGGTCTCGTGTCTCCCCACCTCCAGAGAGAGAGAATCCCGGTCCAGGGTGACCCCGTCCACGCGGGCGGAGGGGAACAGCGACCAGTCGCTGCTGTCTCTGCCGGATTCCGAAGGGACGCCCCCGGCGGCCCAGGCCGCAGGCACCAGGCCCGCCGTCAGGGCCAGGACCAGCAGGACGGACAGGAAACGGGACAACATCTTTGTTTGCATGGAAAAGACTCCTTCCAAACTCCAAAATTATGGATGCGCCGTAGGGGGCTTTCTACCCTTACATCGATTATAGACGGTAAAACGTGACAAGTGGTTTCGAAATTCTGAAAGAATTCTTAAAAACAGAGATCACCGCCCCACATGCTCTGAATGAGCATGTGGGGCGGTGATCTCTTGGTCTATCGAAAAACCTGTATGTTAGGGATCTCTTGCGGCCTGCGGCGGCAGGCATTCGGCGAGCGGAGCGAGGACTTTCCCGGGGCAGAGACCCGGGAAAGTAAACGGCATTGGAGAAAAGGACGGGGAGGGGGCACGGCCTTCCCCGCGAGATGCGGTATGGAGCCGTGCCGGTCACACGGCAGGGGGACGGCGGCGCCTTACAGGTCCGCCTTCTCCGTGTCTCCACTCCTGATACAGGCAGAAAAGGGTCCAGATCAGGGTGGCGAGGAGCATCAGCGAGCCCCAAGCCATGGGAAAGGCATAGCGCAGCATGAGATAGGCGTGGTAGGCGCCCAGAGAGGCGACCTGTACCAGAATGGCTGCAGGGATTCCCCGGCGGCGGTCCAGGCAGGCCCAGCAGAGGGTGATCGTATCCGCAAGAAAGAAATAGCGGTCGTGCATATGGGGAAGCAACAGGGGGATGCCGACGGCGAAGGCCGCGCCCGCGGTAAACAGAGCACGGTCCGTCAGACGGCCCCGGCGAAGCAGCAGCCAGAGAAGAATGCTGACGGTAAACAGGAAAGCGGCCAAGATGCCCAGACGGGCGGCAAGGGTGGTGTCCACCTCTGCGCCGTAAGGGATGAGCGCATAGAGCGAGGGCGCGTTCAGCGTCAAATAGTCGCTGTATTCCGCCGCCTGTCCAAAATAGACGCCCAGAATATCCCCCAGTGGTTTCCCTAGAAAAAGAGCGGGGACGATGGTGAGGACATAGGTGGCGGGGAAAAGGAGCAGGTCCCGGAACCGTACCCGTCCAGCAAACCACAGTGCGCCCCACAACGGCATGAGAAAGACGGTCTGAAGCTTGAAGGAGAAGGCCAGCGCCAGCAGAACCACGGAGCCCACAGGGCGCCGGTCCAGGGCGGAGGAGAGGGCATGGAGGCACAGCGCGCCGTAGATGGAGTCACACTGGGCCCAATAGGCACCGTTGAGTACCACGGTGGGAAGCAGCAGGAGAATACAGAAGGCGGCACAGGGGCGGTAACTGCCCGGAACGGACAGACGACGCACCAGCCGGTAGCCTCCCCAGGCAAGCAGCACGTCGAAGAGTATGGAAAAGAGTTTGATCAGGTAGAGATCGCGCACCGGGAGATAGGAGATGGCGGCCAGAAAGTAGAGATAGGGGACGTTGTAGTTCCCCTTGGGCAGCGCCACTGCCGCCCAGCCGCCGTTTTCCCGAAAGAAGGAGGCCCAGCCGGAGAGAAAGTCCCGATAGTCGTAGGTCACATGCTCCAGGCAGAGGGCACGGAGAAAAAGAGCAAGTCCGATGGGAAGAAGGGCGAACAGTGCGGCACCGGGTCTCCTGTCCTCATAAAAAAGAAGCCCTGCCGCCAACGCACACAGCAGGACAAGGCACAACCCCACGGGAAGGCGGGAGGGGGCATCGCTGAGGCCGGCGGTCCTGCACAGGGCCAGAAGGAGGAGCAAGAGCCCCGCGCCGCCGCAGAGCGCGGCCGCATACGGGGGAAAGAGTTGGGATTGCGGGGGATGGGAGTGGGACATAGCGTTCACCTCGTTGTCGGGAAGAAAGAAAAAAGTCCGGATCACTCCGAACTTCGACACAAAAAGACTTGACGCGGAAAAATCTACATGGTATACTGAAATGCTTTCGTACATCCAGTATCCTCTGCAGAGACCCTCCCACGGTGTATTCAGTATAGCAGTTCTGACGGTCCTGCGCAAGAGGGAACGAAAAACAAGGAGACAACGCAGCCGGGCGTGTCATAAAATCCGAGACCGGCGTTTTTGGCCAATTCGACGAGAAGTGGCCTGCTGAAGATGAGAAGATAGCCGAAATATCAGGGCTTTTCGGCGCCGAATGCGAGAAAACGGAGTGTGATTTTCGGAATGGTCAACGACAAGCTGAACGGCATGGTCAAGGACGTACACTACGGCAAGACCCTGCGCAAGAGCTATGCCCGCCACGCAGAGATCCTGGACATGCCCAACCTGCTGGAGGTCCAGAAGAAATCCTATCAGTGGTTTTTGGACACCGGCCTGCGCGAGGTCTTTAAGGATGTGGCCGCCATCACCGACTATGCGGGCAACCTGGAGCTCTCCTTTATCGACTATAAAATGGATGAGGCCCCCAAGTACGATGTGGAGGAGTGCAAGGCCAGGGACGCCACCTATGCCGCCCCCATCAAGGTGCGGGTCCGTCTGCGGAACAAGGAGACCGAGGAGATCAAGGAGCAGGAGATCTTTATGGGAGATTTCCCCCTCATGACCGATTCCGGTTCCTTTGTCATCAACGGCGCCGAGCGGGTCATCGTCTCCCAGATCGTCCGCTCCCCCGGCGTGTACTTTGCCCGAAACGAGGACAAGGCGGGCAATGTGACCTTCGGCACCACTGTCATCCCCTACCGCGGCGCGTGGCTGGAGTATGAGACGGATCTGTCCGACATCTTCTACGTGAGGATCGACAAGAACAGAAAGCTGCCCATCACCTGCCTCATCCGTGCGGTAGGCCCCCGGACCGATGCGGAGATCATCGATATGTTCGGTGAGGACCCCCGCATCCTGGCCACGATGGAGAAGGACACCTGTAAGAGCCGGGAGGAGGCCCTCCTGGAGATTTACCGTAAGCTCCGCCCCGGCGAGCCCCCCACGGTGGATTCCTCGGAATCCCTTCTGAATGCGCTGTTCTTTGATCCCCGGCGGTACGATCTCTCCGCTGTGGGCCGCTATAAATTCAATAAAAAGCTGGCCATCTGGGGCCGCCTGAACGGCCAGAAGCTGGCCCAGCCCATTGCCGATCCCATGACGGGCGAGATCATTGCCGAGGCCGGTGAGGTCCTGACCCGGGAACGGGCCCGTGAGATCGAGGCCAAGGGCGTCAATGAGGCTGTGATCGACCTGGAGGGCACTCTTATCAAGGTGTTTTCCAATGATATGGTGGACGCCAAGGGCTTCCTCCCCTTCGACCCCGCCGAGTGCGGCGTGACCGAAAAGGTGTACTTCCCCCTGCTCCGGGAGCTGCTGGAGCAGTATGAGGGGGATGAAGAGGGCCTGAAGGAGGCCGTCCGGGATCGGGTGGACGACCTGGTGCCCAAGCACATCTTTGTGGAGGACATCATGGCCTCCATCAACTACCTCAACTGTCTGGCCCATGGCGTGGGTACCCACGACGACATCGACCACCTGGGGAACCGCCGCCTGCGCTGCGTAGGCGAGCTGCTCCAAAATCAGTTCCGCATCGGGTTCAGCCGTATGGAGCGCGTGATCCGTGAGCGCATGACCATCCAGGATCTGGATATTGTCACCCCCCAGAGCCTCATCAATATTCGCCCGGTCACTGCGTCCATCAAGGAGTTCTTCGGCTCCTCCCCCCTGAGCCAGTTCATGGATCAGACCAACCCGCTGGCGGAGCTCACCCACAAGCGGCGTATGTCCGCCCTGGGCCCCGGCGGTCTGTCCCGTGACCGCGCCTCCTTCGATGTCCGGGACGTCCACTACAGCCATTACGGCCGGCTGTGTCCCATTGAGACGCCCGAAGGACCCAACATCGGCCTCATTTCCTATCTGGCCTCCTATGCCCGCATCAACCGGTACGGCTTTATTGAGACCCCCTACCGCAAGGTGGACAAGGAGACCGGCTGCCTTACCGATGAGATCGAATATATGACCGCCGATGTGGAGGATGAATATATCATCGCCCAGGCCACCGAGCCCGTGGACGAGAGCAATCATCTGCTGCATGACCGTATCACCTGCCGCCACCGCAATGAGATCATCGAGGTGGACCGCGACCATGTGGACTATATCGACGTCTCCCCCAAGATGATGGTCTCCGTGGCTACCGCCATGATCCCCTTCCTGGAGAATGACGATGCCAACCGCGCCCTGATGGGCGCCAACATGCAGCGGCAGGCCGTGCCCCTGCTCACCACCGAGGCCCCCATCGTGGCCACCGGCCAGGAGCACAAAAACTGCATCGATTCCGGTGTGGTCATTCTGGCGGAGGGCGACGGTGAGGTCACCAAGGTTTCCGCCCAGTATATCACCGTCCGTTACGACGATGGTCGGGTGGTGGACTACAAGCTGACCAAGTTCATGCGCTCCAACCACACCACCTGTATCAATCAGCGGCCCATCGTCACCGCCGGACAGCGGGTGGAGAAGGGGGATGTCCTGGTGGACGGCCCCTCCACCAGTCAGGGAGAGATCGCGCTGGGCAAGAACATCCTTATGGGCTTTATGACGTGGGAGGGCTACAACTACGAGGACGCCATCCTGCTCAACGAGCGTATGGTCAAGGAGGACGTGTTCACCTCCATCCATATCGAGGAGTATGAGACCGAGTCCCGGGACACCAAGCTGGGGCCCGAGGAGATTACCCGGGATATCCCCAACGTGGGCGAGGATGCGCTGAAGGATCTGGACGAGCGGGGCATCATCCGCGTGGGCGCCGAGGTCCGTGCCGGCGATATCCTGGTGGGCAAGGTCACGCCCAAGGGAGAGACCGACCTCACCGCCGAGGAGCGGCTCCTCCGCGCCATTTTCGGCGAGAAGGCCCGCGAGGTCCGCGACACCTCCCTGAAGGTCCCCCACGGAGAGAGCGGCATCATTGTGGACGTGAAGGTGTTTACCCGGGAGAACGGCGACGAGCTCTCCCCCGGCGTCAACGAAGTGGTCCGTGTCTATATTGCCCAGAAGCGTAAGATCAGCGTGGGCGACAAAATGGCCGGCCGCCACGGCAATAAGGGCGTCGTCTCCCGCATCCTGCCCCAGGAGGATATGCCCTTCCTGCCCGACGGCACGCCGCTGGACATCGTCCTCAATCCCCTGGGCGTGCCCTCCCGTATGAACATCGGGCAGGTGCTGGAGGTCCACCTGGGCTATGCGGCCAAGGCCCTGGGCTGGAAGGTGGCCACACCCATCTTCAATGGTGCCAACGAGCCCGAGATCGAGGCCACGCTCACTGCGGCCGGCCTTGCCAAGGACGGTAAGAGCTGGCTTTATGACGGACGCACCGGCGAGCGGTTTGACAACCGCGTCACCGTGGGCTACGTCTACTTCCTCAAGCTCCATCACCTGGTAGACGACAAGATCCACGCCCGGTCCACCGGCCCCTACAGCCTGGTCACTCAGCAGCCCTTGGGCGGCAAGGCCCAGTTCGGCGGACAGCGCTTCGGCGAGATGGAGGTCTGGGCCCTGGAGGCCTATGGCGCGGCCTACACGCTTCAGGAGATCCTTACCGTCAAGTCCGACGATGTGACCGGCCGTGTCCGGACCTATGAGTCCATCGTCAAGGGCCATAACGTGCCCAAGCCCGGTGTGCCCGAGTCCTTCAAAGTGCTGGTCAAGGAGCTTCAGGCACTGTGCCTGGACATCAAGGTGCTGGATGCCAAGGGCGAGGAGATCGAGCTCAAGGACGACGATGAGGACACCTACCAGCCTGACCGTATCCGGGACGACGACTTCTACGGCTATAACGCCGGCGGTGAGTCCGATTTCGCCGCGGCCGGCTTTACGCTCAAGGAGGGCAGTGACGATGACGACCTGGCGGTGGCCGACGACACTGACGACGCCGATGAGGACGTCGGATTCGAGGAAGAGATCGTCTTGGACGACAGTACCGACGACGGTGATTTGGACTGAGAAAGGGAGGATGATCATATATGAGCTACGCTGAGTTTGACGCCATCCAGATTGGCATCGCCTCCCCGGAAAAGATTCTGGAATGGTCTTACGGCGAGGTCAAAAAGCCGGAGACCATCAATTACCGGACCCTGAAGCCCGAGCGGGACGGTCTGTTCTGCGAGCGGATATTTGGGCCCACTAAGGACTGGGAGTGCCACTGCGGTAAGTATAAGAAGATCCGCTACAAGGGTAAGATCTGCGACCGCTGCGGCGTGGAGGTCACCCGGGCCAAGGTGCGCCGGGAGCGCATGGGCCATATCGAGCTGGCCGCTCCGGTGTCCCACATCTGGTATTTTAAGGGCATCCCCTCCCGGATGGGACTGCTGCTGGACATCAGCCCCCGCATTCTGGAGAAGGTCCTCTATTTTGCCGCCTATATCGTTACAGACCCCGGCTTCTCCCCTCTGGCCAAGAACCAGATCCTCACGGAAAAGGAATACCGTGATATGCGGGAGAAGTATGAGGACGACTTCGAGGCCGGTATGGGCGCGGAGGCCGTAAAGAAGCTGCTCCAGGACATCGATCTGGAGGCGCTCTCCGAATCCCTCCGGGCGGAACTCAAGGACGCCTCCGGACAGAAAAAGGCCCGGATCGTCAAGCGCCTGGAGGTCGTCGACGCCTTCCGTATCTCCGGCAACAAGCCTGAGTGGATGATCATCGACGTGCTGCCCGTCATCCCCCCCGAGCTGCGCCCCATGGTGCAGCTTGACGGTGGCCGCTTCGCCACCTCCGACCTCAACGACCTCTACCGCCGGGTCATCAACCGCAACAACCGCCTCAAGCGCCTCATCCAGCTCAATGCCCCGGACATTATTGTCCGCAACGAGAAGCGGATGCTCCAGGAGGCGGTGGACGCCCTCATCGACAACGGCCGCCGCGGCCGCGCCGTGACCGGCGCTAACAACCGGGCCCTCAAGTCCCTCAGCGATATGCTCAAGGGCAAGCAGGGGCGGTTCCGTCAGAATCTGCTGGGCAAGCGCGTGGACTACTCCGGTCGTTCCGTCATTGTGGTCGGGCCCGAGCTGAAGATCTATCAGTGCGGCCTTCCCAAGGAGATGGCCATTGAGCTTTTCCGTCCCTTCGTCATGAAGAAGCTGGTGGAGGACGGCCTGGCCAATAACATCAAGTCAGCCAAAAAGATGGTGGACAAAGGCCGCCCGGAGGTCTGGGACGCCCTGGACTTTGTCATCAAGGAGCATCCGGTGATGCTCAACCGCGCCCCTACGCTCCACCGGCTGGGTATCCAGGCTTTTGAGCCGGTGCTGGTAGAGGGCCGGGCCATCAAGCTACACCCCCTGGTGTGTACCGCCTTTAACGCCGACTTCGACGGAGATCAGATGGCCGTTCACGTGCCCCTGTCCGCCGAGGCGCAGGCCGAGGCCCGCATCCTGATGCTTTCCGCCAACAACCTGCTGCGGCCCCAGGACGGCGGCCCCGTCACCGTGCCCACACAGGACATGGTGCTGGGCTCCTACTACCTCACCTACGAGCGGTATGAATACCACGACTTTGCCTATGACGACGTGGCGGCGGTGAAGGCCGCCCTGGCCGCCGGCGAGGTCGGGAGCGACGACAAGGTCTGGGTGAAAAATCCCGGGAAGCCGGACGATATCCCCACCTATGCCGGGATCTGTGCCGAGACCCCCGACGGCGAGCTGCCCCGGGAGATCTACCGCGTCTACTCCGACGATGGGGAGGCCCGCCTGGCCTACGATGAGGGGGAGCTGGACCTCCATGTGCCTATCCTGGTCCGCCGTTCCGTTGAGGTGGACGGTGAGCTCCGCCACAAACTGGTGCGCACCACCGTGGGCCGTCTGATCTTCAATGAGGGCATCCCCCAGGATCTGGGCTTTGTGGACCGCACCGACCCCGAGGCCATGTTCGACCCCGAAATCAATTTCATCACCGGCAAGAAGCAGCTGGGCAAGATTATCGACAAGTGTATCACCAAGCACGGCTTTACCGTGTCCGCCGGCGTTTTGGATACCATCAAGGCCAGAGGCTATAAATTCTCCACCCGGGGCGCCCTTACCGTCTCCATCTCCGATATGACCGTGCCGGAGAAGAAGAAGGAGCTCATCGCCGCCACTGAAAAGGAGATCGTCAAGATCGAACGCCAGTATAAGCGGGGCTTCCTCACCAACGACGAACGCTATCGTCTGGTGGTCGAGGCGTGGGAGAAGACCACCAAGGATGTCACTGACGCCCTAATGGCCGGACTGGACCGCTACAACCCCATCTGGATGATGGCAGACTCCGGCGCCCGTGGCTCCACCGCGCAGATCCGCCAGCTGGCTGGCATGCGTGGCCTGATGGCCGATACCTCCGGCCGCACCATCGAGATCCCCATTAAGGCCAACTTCCGTGAAGGACTCTCCGTACTGGAATACTTCATCTCCAGCCGAGGCGCCCGAAAGGGTCTGGCCGATACGGCACTGCGGACCGCTGACTCCGGTTATCTGACCCGCCGTCTGGTGGACGTATCCCAGGAGGTCATTATCCGCGAGCATGACTGCGGCACTCACGACGGCATCCTGGTTTCTGAGATTGTGGAGAACGGTCAGGTCATCGAGACCTTCGGTGAACGCCTGAAGGGTCGCTATCCCGTGGAGGACATTGTGGACCCGCAGACCGGCGAGGTCCTCATTGACCACGACACTATGATGACCGCTGACGATGCCGAGCTCCTGGAGGCCCACGGCATCCATGAGGTCATGATCCGCTCCGTTCTCACCTGTGAGGCGAGAAGCGGCGTGTGCTCCAAATGCTACGGCATCAACTTGGCCATCGGCGAGCCTGTGGGCGAGGGGGAGGCCGTGGGGATCATCGCGGCCCAGTCTATCGGAGAGCCCGGCACCCAGCTCACCATGCGAACCTTCCACACCGGCGGTGTGGCCGGCGGCGATATCACCCAGGGTCTTCCCCGTGTCGAGGAGCTCTTCGAGGGCCGCAGACCCAAGAAGATGGCCCAACTGGCGGAGATCAGCGGCAAGGTCACCATGGAGGACGCCAAACGGGGCGGTATGGTCAACGTTACCATTACCGCCGACGACGGGGAAGTGGTCTCCTATGCGCTGGCCCACAATTCCGGCCTGCGGGTGAAGGACGGCGACACCGTCCAGAAGGGCGATATGCTCACCGACGGCGCTCTATATCCCGCCGATGTGCTGCGGATCCGCGGCATCCATGCGGTGTACAACTACCTTATCCAAGAGGTGCAGAAACCCTATCGTCAGCAGGGCGTTGATATCAACGACAAGCACATCGAGGTCATTGCCCGGCAGATGATGCGTAAGGTCCGCGTGGAGGATGCAGGGGATTCCAGCCTGCTCAGCGGGTCCACCGTCGATCTCATTGAGTTCAAGGACGCCCAGCGGGCCGTTCAGGCCCGGATCGATGCGGGCGAGACCAACGACGGCCTGGAGCTGCGCCTCCCTGTGGCCACCCGGCTCATCATGGGCATCACCAAGGCCTCGCTGGCGACAGAGTCCTTCCTGTCCGCGGCGTCCTTCCAGGAGACCACCAAGGTTCTCACGGAAGCGGCTATCAAGGGCAAAGTGGATCATCTGCTGGGCCTGAAGGAGAATGTCATCATCGGCAAGCTGATCCCCGCAGGCTCCGGCCTCTCCCGGTATCGCCAGTTCGACTGGGACACCATGAGTCCGGACGACATGGAACCTGAGCAGCCGCCTACCGAGCCGGAGGATATCGAGGCCGAGGAGTGCAATGCAGAGACCGCTGTCCTGGCCGAATCGTTAAAATAACTTGAACGGAGCGCTTTCTTTTGAAGTGCGTTCCCGCTGTTAAGAGGAGAACCGCCCCGGTCCGATCGGACCGGGGCGGTTCGGCATTCCAAAGAAGTGGTATTATGCAGGAGAAAATATGAAAGGGGACAGCCAGCCCATCGATGCCCGTACATGGATGACAACAGAGGAAATGCAGCCTTATGAAAAAGCCGAGGAGAGGGCGGAAAACCCTCCCCCTAGCATTCGGCATCAGGCGCAGTGCCTGTGAATGCAGTCAGCAGTGATTTGGGGGGGAATGCTCATTGTCATGGCACCGCTATAGTGAATACATACGCAGTCGCCGCGGGAGAAGCAACAGGCATCGTCAGAGCGAACCAGGACTCTCTGATGTGAGGAACAGTCACAGACCAAAAGCCGACAGCGCTCAGCACATATGACTCTTGCGATCATTGTGGTGCGGTTATTTTGTTCCAAGGTGATCACCTCCACATTGCAGGATATGTCGGATGGAACCGGAGTGTGACGGCTGCAAATGGTGTGGCAGGAAACTGTCATGAATATCGAAGCGCCTGAACCAAAGACAATCCGTGATGGGTGTCGTGGCTTGGGCGCTTTTTGCTTGCAGGATGCCCTCCAACACCCCGGGAAGGTTCTGCCCGGCTTGGCGCATAACCGCGGGCATCCTTCCGGAAAGGATTTTGCCTGAAAATGGGCGCAAGCAGAAAAATGGCTGGTACGTCCCTGTATTTGAAAAGAGCGGGAAAACAGAAAGCGCAGAGGGCAGGCGCATAGGGGATAAGGGAGTATGGAGACAAAAACGCAGTTGGGCAGGGCGCGGGGTATTTTTCACAGGGATCCGACATGCGCCCGAACGAGCGGGTCGTGTTGGGGAGAAACTGAGCCCGCAGGACGGCTCTTGGCCTAAGATGAAGCGCGTGGGTAGAGCGGATATCCGGCGGACAACCATGAGGCGGAAGGGACGTTGTTCCAGCGACGAAACAGGGGAAGTACATAGGGGTCCGACGTAAGAATCCCAAGAGCGTGACAAGCGAATGGCCACCCCAGAGCCAAAACAAAGAGGTAAGATAGCTACACAAGGGCGGCCGAGGCAGATCTTGAAGAGACAATAAAGGAGGGTTGAGATGCTTTCATTTCTGGCGATTACGGAGGCGGTAAAGGGGCTGGTGGAGGAGCGGTATCCGGGGAATACGGTCTATATGGAGCGGGTACCGGTGGACTTTGCGCGGCCGTCCTTCTTGGTGGAGCTGGGGCCGGTGGAGATGCTGGACGCCTCGTGCGGCTGCCTGGAGGTCAAGGCCACGGTGGTGGTCACCGCCTTTGTGGAGGCGGACGACTACTATAACAGCCACGTGCCGGACCTGATGACCCGGATGGGGGCGGTACAGGAGCTCTTCGCGGTGGACGGACTCCAGGTGGAGGACCGGTTCCTCCACGTGACGGCCAACAAGGGCAACTGCCAATTCGACTACGCGGAGACCAGCATCACGTTTCAGTACCAGGACGACCGCCCGGGCGGGGACGAGTGGCCCCTGATGGGCGAAGTAAATGTCAACATGAAGGGAGATTAAAGAAATGGGACTGCCCAATATCAACATTGCATTCAAATCCACAGCGGCGAGCGCCATCGAGCGCTCGGAGAAGGGGGTGGTGGCCCTCATCATCAAGGACGCCAAGGAGAACGGCGGCCACGCCTACACCAACGCCAGCCAGATCCCGGCCACCCTGGGGACAGACAACCAGGCGTACATCCAGCGGGCCTTTACGGGGTATGTGAATCCGCCCCGGCAGGTGCTGGTCTACGTGCTGCCCGCAGCGGCGGAGGCGCTGACCGACGCCCTGGCGTGGCTGGCCACCCAGACCTTTGACTATCTGGCGGGGCCCCCCGACTGCACGGAGGCCGAGGCCACGGCCATCGCCGCCTGGATCGCCGGCAGGAGGAGCAACGACGCGGCCATCTGCAAGGCGGTGCTGCCCAACCAGGCGGCGGACAGCGAGGCGGTGGTCAACTTCGCCACCGGGGATATCCTGGTGGGCACGACCGAGTTCACCACGGCGGAATACTGTTCCCGGATCGCGGGGCTCATCGCCGGGACGCCCATGACCATCTCCTGCACCTACGCCCCCCTCCCCGAGGTGAGCGACGTGGGGCGGCTGACCCGTGAGGCCATGGACGCCGCGGTGGACGCGGGCAAGTTCATCCTCTTCCACGACGGGGAGAAGGTGAAGGTGGCCCGCGGGGTGAACTCCCTCCAGACCACCACCAAGGACAAGGGGGACGCCTGGAAGAAGATCAAGATGGTGGAGGTCATGGATATGATCCAGACCGACATCCGGACCACGGCCCAGGACTCCTACATCGGCAAGTACGCCAACAGCTACGACAACAAGTGCCTGCTGGTGACGGCCATCAAGGGCTACCTGGTGGGGCTGGAGCAGTCCGGCATCCTCCAGGCGGGGAGCTCCTCGGTGGGGATCGACCTGGCGCGCCAGGAGGCATACCTCCAGTCTGTGGGCACGGACACCTCCAAGATGAGCCAGCAGGAGATCAAGGAGGCCAACACCGCCGACAAGGTGTTTTTGGAGGCGTCCATCAAGATCCTCGACGCCATTGAGGATATCAACCTCAATATCACAATCTGAGGAGACCACAAAGCCACAAAAAAGCCGCCCCCGGGCAGGGGGCGGCGGAAAGCGCTAGTTTGTCTGCTGATACAGGGTGGTCAGGGCATCGGTCAGCACCTGAGAAAAATTAACCTGATGTTTTTCCGCAAAGGTGTTCAGCCATGCGGGAATCGTCAGATTTTTCCGGACCGCCTTGCCGCCGTACTTCTCCGCATATGCGTCCATATCCAGGACAAGCAGGTTTACAAATTCTCCAGGCTTTACACACACGGCCTCCATGGGGCTGGCCGCAGGGGCAATGTTTCCGTCCTCCAATTCGTCCAGCACCCAACCAGAGGCGGCGTCTTCCGCCATTAAAATGGCGCCGGCCAGCGTGTCCCCTTCGGTGACACAGCCGGGGAGATCGGGGACCGTGACGGTGTAGCCTTCCTTTTCCTCACATGGACGGAATACAGCAGGATAAACGAGTTTCATACAGAGCCTCCTATCTATGGCGCCCGGAGCACGGGGCTTATTTCAGCCCCGCCTGCTCCAGGATTGATTTTGCAGTTCCAATATCAAGGTCTCCCCTGTGCTGCGGGACTGTGACCTTTCCGGGCTTTACCGGATGTTTGAACTGCTTGTGGGAACCCCTGGTATTTTTGTGATACCAGCCATCAGCAAGAAGTAGCTTTTCTATTTCTTTTGCTGTCATTGTGTTCCCTCCTTACAATTATATTATACGCATGATGCGCATAAAAGTCAAGAGATTTTTCAATTATTTTTGGAAGGGGAATCAAACATGGATTCGGCAAAGCGAGTGATTTCAGGGACCTGGGGCGAGGTGTGGCTGGACGGAGACAAGGTGTCCGAGTGCTACGGGCTCCAGGCCAAGGTGAGCTTCAACAAGGAGGACATCGCCCTGTGCGGGCAGATGGCCAGCGACAAAAAGGTGACAAGCATTGAGTGTACGGGGTCCCTGCGGATGCACAAGGTGACCTCCCGGATGGCGCTGGCCATCGGGGAGAACATCCGAAACGGAAAGGACGTGCGCTTTACCATTGTGAGCAAGCTGAAGGACCCGGACGCCTACGGGGCGGAGCGGGTGGTCCTGAGCAACGTCAGCTTCGACGACCTCACCCTGGCCGACTGGGAGGCCAAGAGCGTGGGCAAGGTGGAGTGCCCCTTCACCTTTACCGACTATGAGTTCCTGGACGAGATCGGGGTGTAAGGAGAAGCGCGGAGGGCAGGCGCATAGGGAGGATAAGACAAGCGCAGACGAAAAAACAGGTTGGCCGAAGGCCAACGGCATTTTTCGCGGAGCGATGGCTTATTCGACCGGCCATGCGCCCAGCCCGGAGCGTGACAGGAGAGAAGCGCGGAGCGCCCGGGAGCAGCGTGGATGGACCGGAGCGTGACAGACCCGGAAACGAAAAGGCCGCCCCGTGAAGGCGGCGGTGGACAAAGCGCGGCGCTTATGGTAGAATGACTGCGGCGCTGTTGCATAAATGGCGGTTAGCCACTTCCCTGGGAAGGGAGGTGATGCGATTGTGGGGCACCGAGGAAAGCAATTTCTGAGGGTTTGCGTATGTCTTGGCCTCTTGGCCTACATACTCTCCATAAAAGCGTGCTAGCCGCTCGGCTGGACCCGAACGGCTAGCTTAGTTTAAGCTGGTAACTTTTAGGGGCTAACCGTCTTGCGACAGCGCCCTCTTTATCGTCATTATACCGTGCGGCCCCCGCTTTGTCAAGAACGACGGAGCGGGGGCCTTTCGCATCCCCCGGGAAGGAGAAGCAAATGAGCGAGAAAACAAGCATTCTGGACCTCCTCTTGAAGCCGGAGACGCCCAATGTGCGGAAAAGCCTGCCCACGGCGCGGTACCGTGTGAAGCGGCTGAGCGAGCTGCTGGGGGAGGACGTGGTATTCGAGCTGCGGGCGCTGCCCTACGGGAAGGTGAGCGAGCTGAAGGAGAGTATGTCGGAGGATCTGAGCGTACATATCGTGCTCTCGGGGGTGGTCTCGCCGGACCTGAAGGACCCGGCGCTCCAGGCCAAATTCGGCGGAGCCACGCCGGCGGAGACGGTGAAGGCGCTGCTGCTGCCGGGGGAGATCGAGGACCTGAGCCGTGCGGTGGAGCGGCTGTGCGGATACCGGACGGCGACCATTGAAGAAGTAAAAAACGCCTAGAGGACGGCAGCGACGCGGAGCTGGGTCTCGTCTACTACCTCTTCCATGTGAAGGGGTGGGCCCCGGGGGACTACTACCGAAAGTCCCCCGGGGAGCGGGACCTCATCTGGGCACTGGCGTCCTATGAGGTGGAAGCGCGAGGATAGGCGCATAGGGAGAATAAGTCAGGACGCAGACGAAAAAACAGGCGAAGGGCCTTGGCCCTGAGCGGCATTTTTCGCGGAGTCCGTGCTTATTCGACCGGCTATGCGCCCAATCCGCAGCGTGACAGGTGGAAGCGCGAGGATAGGCGGAGCAGAGATCAAAATGAGCGTAAAAAAGCCGCCCCATAAGGGCGGCGGAGAGGCTATTCATCTTTGGGCGGAAAGCTGGCCCAAACGGCCCAGAGTAAGAAGAACAGGAAACAGCCCCACATCATGCCGGCCTCGGAGTAGCCGACCACAGAGACAACGACTGCACAGGGAAAGGCAAAAATGGTTAGACCCCAGATCAAGATACGAAATCCAGGTGTACGGCAGAGCGCTTGAAGCTGCTTCCAAAAACTGTTCACACATATCCCCCCCTTGTTATTTCAGTATAGCAATTTGTAAGGAAAAGTCAAGTGAGGTGGATACCATGCCGGATACGGGCTTTGGACAAAAAAAGCCGCCCCGAAGGGCGGCGGAGAGGTCATTCATCTTTGAGCGGAAAACTGGCCCAAACGGCCCAAATAAGAAAGACTACTCCCAGTACAGAAAGGTAACCTGCGTCGCCGGAGACAGTTTCCATGAACCCCATCATCAGAAAGCTAACGGTAGAGAGCCAAATATATAAAGCAAAATAGTGACTGATGCGTTTAAACCATTTCCAATTGGAGAGCAGGATCGTTCCCAATACACCCATGGCAACGACAAAGAGGACAAAGGTGAACTGGATCAGAAGCATATCACCACGACCTTTCTGATTATAAAGTATACCAATATTTAGTTTGGAAGTCAACTAGAGGTGACTGTATGCCGGAAGAAAGCATCAACATTTATATGTCGCTGGTCGACAAGGTGTCCGGCCCCCTGAGCGGCATTTTTCGCGGAGTCCGTGCTTATTCGACCGGCTATGCGCCCAATCCGCAGCGTGA
>Ga0129308_1000201_pt1 | contig 105831 bp, 121 predicted proteins | sample L827metagenome_FD_94440 | JGI IMG/M metagenome (GOLD analysis project Ga0129308, IMG submission 94440) | Ring-tailed lemur group fecal microbial communities from Wisconsin, USA - L827 metagenome | ecosystem: Host-associated > Mammals > Digestive system > Large intestine > Fecal | place: USA...
ACGCCCATGCGCACGCCGTGAAACGCATGCGGTGCAGAGGAAATTGCCTGCATGACGCAGTTTCCGATGCTGCCCTGGTCGTAAATCTCCACGTCTTTCGCCGTATAAACAGGCGGGAGCGTTCCCGCTCCCGCCGCCATGCGCACACTGTAATCCCGCGGATCATATGCGCTTGGAATCGCGCCGAATGCTTTAACCATTGGTTGTTGCCTCCTTATCAAAATGTGCCGCTACCTGAGACGGCGGGTAAAGCAGCGGATCAATCGCCTGCTTGCAGACGTACACCGCATCCCCCTCGCGCACGCGCATGCCTACGCTTGCCGCCATGTTGTAGGTGTATGGGAACACGCCCGCATCGTCCGGGACGGGGCGCACGCCGTAGATTGCCTCCATGCCCGTGCTGAAAGGTGGCTGATGTGCCATTGCTGTAACAGCTTGTCGGCAAAAGCCCACCTTCCCGTCATAGGAAAACAGGTCGTATTGCGCGTATGACTTGCCAGCTTCCCACGGCTCAAAACCATCCGCAAAAATGCCCACCGTTGCGATTGGTTCGGCCTTTGCCGCTTGTGCCTGCGCCGCGCCTGCCGCTGCAAGGTCGGTGATGCGGGTGTCTTTTCGGGCGATTCCCGTCTTTACCGCATTGATGCGGGCTTCAAGTTCAGTTCGCAGTACCATTGATCTCGGCCTCCAGTTCCTCTATTTTTGCAAGCAGCTCGTCATATGTCGCGTTTTCGCCCAGGACAATCTGTTCCCCGTCCTGATTGCGCGTCCAGTTAGCACCAACGCGCAAATCACCGATTTGCAGATTGAATGGCTGCACGTCCACAAGTTCTGCGCCGAGCGCGGCTTCCAGTTCGGCCTTTTGCGCCGCGTCTGCCACAATCACGTTTTCAACCGCGTTTTCCTTTATTACTGCGTATTTCATGCTGCCTCCTTTTGTTTCAACGGGATTCGGACGTAGATCACGCCTTGATAGCCACCAGCGCCTTTTTGTCCAGATGATCCATCGCGGCCAGAGCCACCGCCACCGCCTGCACCATAAAACGATCCGCCTGTTGGTTTCGAAGATGCCATTGCCGGATCTCCTCCGCTTCTTCCTCCACCGAACAAGCCGCCGTTCGCAAACGTGCAATTATTGTAACGGCTTATATATTGGCCATTCCCTCCATTGCTGCCGTTACTTCCACCGTTGCCGCCCGTTGCATATTCGTTGTTTGTACCAGATTCATCCCTGTATGCGCCTCCGCCACCTCCCGGGCAATGCGGCCTTCCGTTGAAATATGTTGTATCACCAAACGGATATGTTGCTTCTCCTGCGCCGATCAGGCCTGCGATATTATTGTCAGCTCCACCTCCGCCACCACTTGCGCCTGTCGCAGAAGTATATCCGTATGGTATTTTAGTTACTATCATTGCGCCATCTGCCGTAAGTGCGACATCCCCGGAAACAGACGATGCGCCGCTGTTTCCCGCGCCGACAACACACACGATATTTTTAACGCTCTGTCGTGACGCTTGTGCAATAAATCCGCCAGAGCCACCGCGACCGCCGCCGGAACTACTGCCATTTTCACCATTCGCTCCACCCCCGCACAGCCACATATCTGCCTTTACTTCGGCCGCAATCGACAGTGTGCCGGATGAAGTTAATGTCAGCAAGCGGTATTGCCTGCCGTCCCCCATTGTAACGATCTCGTCCGTCATGTTGCCGGTATAAGCAATGGCAAGCGCAGCAATGTCAATCGCCGCAAGTGCTGCCGCTGCAAGCCGTCTACGGACAGCCATCCAATAGCTCATTCGGTCGTCACCTCCGCGCAGATCACGGAACCGTCCTTAATCGACATTTCATAGGTTTTCGACGCTTCAAACGTCGGTGCGCCGCCGATAAAAGATGTACCGCTTGGGAATGTTACGGTTATGCTTGCGCCTGATTTGAAGCGTATCCAGCATTCAAAAGTTTCCCCATTGGTATACGGGGATGTTATCGTAAGAGATGTTATGGGGGAGGCTATTCGATATTCTGAATTATCTACAACCGCTATTTCCACTGCCCCATTTACGGGCTCAGGGGAATTTTTCGAAGGCGAGAACACGCCGGTACTGGCTAGCATTACCGCGAACTGACCCATGGTCGTAGTATTGATATAGCCGCTGCCATCTACGGCGAACATCGGCAGATAGGATCCATCCCCGTCTTCCCATATTGCATCTTGGAATTTCCCATCGCTCGTTATTGAGCCGTGGGTGTGTCCGGCTGCCGCGAATACGTTTCCAAGCACACTTTTGATCTTGCTCCACAGCGTTCGTTTGTTTTTCATTTCGGATTCGTCGTACATCAGGAATCCGTCCGTATCCTGAATGTCTGCCGCAACGGGAAGGGCGCCCAAATCCGTTACCGGATCGCCGGTCTGCACTGTCGGCTGCCATGTTGTGCCGTCCAGCGTGACCTCGATCTCGTTGTCCGCGCTCAGCCGGATCCCCTTTATGTCCGATGAGCTTGGGTAGCTCCCGAACATGTTCAGCAGCGCCGCAAGCTGGGCTGCGACCGTTCCGGCCGGAATCTCTCCGAGTGCCCCGTTTCCAACGTTGCCCGCTCCCCCCGTTCCCACAAGTTCATCTATTACGGCGTTGAAGGCGGCTTTTATTTGATTGCTGTTTGCATCAAAGATTGCCTTCATCTCCGCTGCCGTGCGCTGGGGCTGGTCTGCTTCGTTTACAACGGGGTTCGTCCACGAGCCTATCTTCTTGTCCGTGATTGCCATTGTCTTCTCCTTTCATGTAAAAGGGGGAGGTTTCCCTCCCCTTTAATACCTTGCTTCCAGAACGGCTTCGATCTCTGAATCCGTCAGCTTCAGCTTGCTCAGATACTTTCTAAGGTCTGCTTTTGTGTATTTCCTGCCATCCATCCACTGTTCGATAAGAAGCGCATTGGTTTCCGAAATTCCGGCGGCAACATAGGCTTTCCCGCGCTTGTACGCCGATCCAGACGTTTTTCCAAGCTTAAACGTAAACCATGATGTGTAGTCCCGCGTCTTTCCCCCGGTAAGCGCTTCGTCGAGCTGGCGCTTCTGCTCCGGGGTCATATCGTCGTCGTTCATGATATTGTTTCGCAGCGCTTCCTGCCTGCTCCCCGGAATTGTCTCTCCGTTTATATCTTTCGTTGGTTCCAACCCGCTGTACAGGTTGTAATACTCAAGATATTTCTCGGCTGTGCCACCGGCTTCTTCAAACAGCTTTACGTTGTCCGCGTAGCTTGCGCCGGTCACATCGCGGTCGATCAGTTCTTTTTGTTCTGCCGTGAGCGTTGAATCCCTGAACAATATCTCCCGGAACTGCTGATCCTTGGTTTTTTCTGTTTTCCCGTTCTCATCTTTGATCGGTTCAAGTGCCTTGTACCGGTCAAGAAGAACAAGGAAGTGTGCGCCGTCTATGCCGTTCGCAATGGCGTTTTTGTAGGCGGCGGTGTGCGGTGCTGAAAGAGTCGGAAATCCTTTTTCTACATACTCACGCGCTTCGGGGAGTGCCCATTTTCCAAATGCGGCCGCTTGAACAACGTCAAGTATTCCCTGATCGGTTCTGTATTGGAGCTGTTCTTCCCCATCTGCGTTCGTTTTGTAGCTTCCGCCCTTGGCCACCGTATAAAGCCCCTGTGCCGTGCGCACGAGCTGTTTTCCTCCGAGCGGGAAGAACGCTGCCGCCGCATTCGCCTTCTCCCAGCCGGTTGAATCCTTATCAAAGAAAAACGTCTTTATGATATCCGCCGCCGCGTTCGTACCCATCGCCCCCGTGCCATATCTTGATGGATCACCATTCGCTCCAAAGATAACCCTGGATGTTTCCTCGTCCATTATCATTGGAGTTGCCGCAGATGCGAACGGTGTCCCCGAAAGGGCTGTACCTGCCACATTATAATATAGCTGCTGTTCAAGGTTCTCTTTTTCATCATCATCGTCATCACCGAAAAGCGCGCCCATGAGTGCACCTATGAAATCGAACCCCACAACATCATCTCCAAACATCGCCTGCGTGGCCATGTTTATTGCAAATGCCGCGATCTCATATGCAACAAGCCCTGCGGCGGCGCGTCCCTTTTGCTCTTTTGTCGCACCTTTTCCAAGCAGCGTACCCACGTTTTCTTTCAGTGTATTGAAGGTGTTCAGCACCTCGGTTTGAAATGGAGCAACCACATTTACCACTGTGGATTTCACTGTCATCGGCTGCTCTCCTACGCCGCGCCCCGCAACGCTCCTGCGCGTAATATCGTCCGCGTAGTCAATCGCATTGTCATATGCGCGTGTAAAGCGCCTGTTCAGCTTATCAAGCCCGCCCGGTGTTTCCGCCGCCGCGTCATATTGCGCATATGCCGTCCACCATGTCAGCCTGTCCACTGCGTTCTGCCCAATATTCAACATTTTTCCAAGCGGCTTTTTTGCCTCGTTGAGTATGCTTCCCCTTATGATGTCGTTTGGGGACAGCATATTCCTCTGCGACAGAAAATTGCTCTGTGCGATTGCATCCGCATAGGCCGGATCGCCCTTCATCGCATTCGCCTGGTAGCGCATTCCGCGTGCCCAATCCGCCGGATTCTGGATGTAGTTCATTGCGTTTGCTATGGCGCTCCCCTGTACTATCATACTTCGTATGTTCGCCAGAAGGGTTGAACTTCTGACGACGGAATTCAGTTTTCGTACTCCGTTCATCACATTGCGTCCCAGTACTTTTTGAGTGCCACGATCAAAAGGAAGCGTTTTTCCTGTAAGCATATCGCCCCAATCCTTCATCCATTCTATGAACGAATTCGCCTCACGTGCGCTCTTTCCCACGCTGCGGTCCAGCTTGTCCGCAGCCGTCTGAATTGTGTTCGTGATGTCGCGTAATTGGGATGTGTACTCGTCGAACGCAAGCATGTAATCGATCATGCCGATGTAATCGGCCATTGAAGCATAGGAATCCAGTTTGTATGCCCCTGCGCCCTGGTGTTCCATTATGCCTTGCCATTTTGTCCTCGGGCTCGTATTATCGGACACGCCTACCATGCCGGGTGAAATGTCCTTGTTTCCCATTACGGACCCGATCATCTTGTCTATCGTGTTCCCGATCACTCCGCCGGCATCCCCCACCGCGACCCTTCCGGCCACCATTTCGCTTGCGGCAGATTTCGATCCTATGAGGGCTGCAAGGTCAAACGTCAGGCCGCTTGCCCGGACATGATGATAATAATCTTTCCTTCTCTCGATTTTCCTTTGGTGCAGCGGCTCTCCGTTTTTGATTTCTTCGTCAAGCCGGGCAGCTTTGAACCGCGCATCCTCTGCGCGCTGTTCTGCCTTGTTAAGCTCCTGCTGTGCTTTCCTGAGCCTGCGTTCCTGATATTCTATTCCGTTTTTCAGTTTGGCATATGCGGCCGTATCTGTGCGCTTCTTATTGGACAGCGCTTCTTGGTAGCTTTCAATCTTCGTTTCGATTGTGGCGATCGTCTCTTTTTGGCGCGCAGCCTTTTGTTTGTTGCTCTCAACAGCCTCTCTCGCGCTTTCGAGCTCTGCCTGCGCCTGCTCCATCATTTTTGGATAGATGCGTTCAAGCATTTCATTTGCTTCGTCTATGTACGCATCATACTGCGCGCGATCCTCCTGCGCAGTTTCCATGATGTCTTTCCACTTATTCGGGAAATCGGCCTGCAGGTCGTCCAAGGTGTAATCCACCCACGTTCCGTCCTTGTCAAAGTAGCCTCGTTCTCCGAACTTCATAACAGCGGCGGATTCTTTCGAACCCGCCTTAATGCCACGCTGTTCATATCGTTGTTGGAGCGCTTCAAGGTCGCTGCTTTGCCTACGGCCCTGTTTGCCCAGGGCCTCGTTGTGGCCAACCTCGATCAGGTTGTGCAGTACCTTCCTCAGGTTTCTGTCTCCGCCGGCTACAGTGTCCAATACGCGGCTCACATCCTTTAGATGAAGCCCCTTCCTGTTTTTCAGGGAGCTTGCGATCATATAGATGTCGTCCGCGGTATACTCCGTGATGCGCTTGTTCGCAAGCCCTTCCATTTCTGCATCCGTATAGATGCGTTCCGGGCGCACCTCCATTGTGACTACATCCCGTTTGAGCTTGCGTAAATGCTCCGTTATTTCCGCGCGTTGATCTTCTAAATTTCCGGCTTGCCCACGTAAGGCACCGTCTGAGGGCTGTTCGCTTCCTTCGGTTCCCCGAGAATTCCGTTGTCCCCCGGATAGTTCTCCCTGAAGTGGTCCACCTTTTCCATAATCAGCGCTTTGGGTATCCCGTTCGGATAGGCCTCGCACACCGGCCGGTCCTTCTCGTTCAGCCCTATCCATTTCTTGCACTTCCCGCACTGTGGAATAATCACCTTGATTGGCGCTGTCCACTGATTCTTCTCGTCCGGAGAGAATACCTTCGTCATTGAAATCAGCCTCCTTCTCCGGGCTGATTGTATCAGATTGGCTTTCCGGCCGCAAGGCGGTATCCTGCGCCATTTGCGTCTTTAATGATGCGGGTGTATTTTGCGCTCCTGCCGGCTCGGATATCCCGGTTGCAGCGTTGCTTTTTTCCGCTGTTTTGGGTGCAAAGTCTATTTCGCTGCCTGGCGTGTTGACTTTCCTCACCTCATTGAGTAAACTGATTAAAGAAGGTACCTTTGCGTCGCTAGGAGCTTTGCTCCCGGTCTTGATCGGCGCATTGGTATCTTTGTTTTCCAACGCAGTCACTTCATGCAGATAAAAGCTCGTCCCCCTGTTTTCGCGTATCAATATTGCGCCTTCATAGAACGTTTCCCCTTTAATCACAACAGGTGCCGCAATCACTACGGTATCATATCCGCGCCCCTTCCAGTCCGCTTGAAAATCAATTATTTTTCCGTTCCGTATTACATCCGGCACCGCCTTAAATGCGATTGCCTTGTTTCTCCCCATTCCGTGCGCCAACGATGATTTTGCGCCCCTTCGATCGAGCGTTACCTGACCAATCGAAGGATTCACCGCACGATTCCCGATCGATTTAAAAAACTCCGTTACTTGATCCACGAGCCCTATACTTCCTTTAGGAAACTCGCTTCCATCCATTTCTGCGATCGGTTCCATCCCGGCTACTTCCTTCTTATTCCTTGCGATTGCCTCCGGGGTTACTTCCGATGCAATATTCGTCCGCGTCCCCACCATTGGGATCCCGGTTGTTTTGTCGATGTAGGCGTATTCTTCCATTTCCACAGCAGGCTTTGCTGTATCCGCCGCCGCGTTTCCGTTTTGCGTATCCTGTGCCGGCCGCGTTCCCACCATCGGGATGCCCGTTGTAGGGTCGGTGTATGCATATTGCTCCGTGGTTTCGTTCATCTGCCCCGTTGCTTGCGCGGGAGATGCAGTTGTTGTATCCTGTTTCAATGCTCCCGAGCCAATAATCGCTCCGTTTACGCTTGGCTCACCGTTTGCCCCTCTGCCCCTCCATTGGCCGATCCCGCCCGCAAGCGTTCCGCTCACGCCGCCGGAAAGCGCGCCGCCAAGTCCTGCAAGGCCAATTTTGGCCGCAAGTCCAGTGTTTGCTTTCCGTTCTGCATCTTCACGGCTCATGCCCTGCTTCATATATGCTTCAACGGCTGCATTGTATTCCGACATGCCGCCCATTATGAGATCGTCCGTAATAATGTTGGTGATCTCTGTGCAAATTTCCTCCGATGCTTCGATGCCCGATTGCCGTAGGATGTTCTTCAGCACGGCTCCCCTCGTTCCGGCTTGTGCTGCTTTCCAAAATCCTTCTACGCTGAATTTTTCAAACGCAGCTTCCGCGATTCCCGCAAGTGCGCCCATCTGAAACGCCTGCTCCTGCGAAGCGCCTCGCCTGATTGCTTCCAACGTTGTATCGGAGGACGCGCCAAGGCCCATAATTCCAAGGCTTGCTGCCTGTCCGGCTCCCGTGCCGCCGGTCATAAGCGCAACAGACGTGGAGTCTGCAATGGACATGCCCGTATCGTAAAGAAACTTCCCGACTTCGCCCATGTCTTTGGATGCCTCTGCGCGCATGGCCTGCTGGGCAACGCTATATCTGAGATGCGGAGAATACTCACTCACATATTTCCCGGATGCATTGTCGATTGCCGCGCCTATGAATCCCGCGGCCTTCGGTGCGGCAAGCGCCACGGAAAACGCACTGCCAAATACCTTTCCTGCGGTCGTTTGCTCCATTCCCTCAATGTTCCCGACCGTTTTTTCCGTTTGCCGTTTATTGAGTTCTTCAGACAGAGCGTCGAGGTATTCAAGAGCCGCTTTCTTCCCGCGCACAGCAGTAAGGTAGTTGAATACCTTAATTTCATTGTCCTCCATGAGAGAATATATTGCATTCGGATCTGCCGTTCCAGCGCGCATGGCGTTTACGTCGGCTTTTGCCCGCGCGCCGTCCGTGTCATTGATATAAGCGTGTTTTGCTGCGAAGGCATCAAATGGCCCACTTGCGGAATATTTCCTTCCCTGCTCTGCCATCGGTTCAAACATGCCGCTTTGCGTGAGCTGATCGTATCCCGCAACGCGTTGGATGTTCTTCGCTCCGTAAATATCCCGCTCAAGCTCTGCAGCCCTGGCTTGTTTCGTTTCGTATTCACTCAAAAACCGCTGAATCGCCATTGCGCCGCTGTCTTTGGTATTGCTGCCGTAGGATGCCAGCTTGACCTTCATGCGGTTGTAGCGCTGTTCGTCCTGCTTCAGATATGCGCTCAGGTCGTCATATTCGGCCTGCGTTGCCTTTAGATCAAGTCCAGTAAGATAGTCATAACGTTCCGGCGTTCCGCTTCTCTTCCTTGCGTTCTCAAGCTCGCGCTGCCCGAATTGGGCTGGGATATAGGTATTGCGTAAGCGTTCCGCTTCTTCAAGCGCCTTTTGCCTGTCCACGATCCGTTGACCGAACTGCGCCGGGATATAGGCGTTGCGTGCACGCTCCGCCGCGCCGCGCATTCCAGTCGTTGCACCACTCACCGCGGTTTGAGCGATTTTTCCCGCTTCATTCTGTTTTGGCGCTCGCGTTACATTTATGCTGTCCTGCGCTGAGCGCAACTCTTTGCTCAGACGCTCGTCGTCCCATCCTTCCGTAATGGCTTTCGCCATAGTCCACGGGATCGCCCCGATATCGCTCGGCTTTTCTTTATCAGAGCCGTCTTTCGCATTCCTATTGCTCAGTTTCTCCGCGCTCCGCCTCTCGCTTTCTTCCACAGCCGCTTTTATCTTCTGCGCGATATCCCTTGACATCATTTATCTCCTTCCGAAGTAACTTCCGATTTTTACACCAGGCGAATTGATCAACGCTCCCTTTTTCGGGCTCTTTAGGAAATTCTTCGCCGAATTTGTTAGGTTGTTTTGTATCGAGCGTGCGATTTCTTCCGTGTTTTTCTTCGTCCTACCGCCCGAACTGCCACCGCCACCCGAACTACCGCCCGAGATTCCTCCGTACATGCTTTCGTACATCTTTGCAAGCGCCATCTGGTTTTCAAACGCCTGCTGGGCTGCAGCCTGTTCCGCCTGTGCCTTGGCGATCATCATATCGGCCATCCACTTTGCGTATTCCACATCGCGCGTATAGCCCGCCTGAAGAAGTTCAAGCGCAAGCGCGTCCCGTTCGCTTTGCTCCTGCCGCGTGGCCGCGTTGATGTCGTTTCGCATGCCGATATCCTGATTCACGCGCGAAGTTTCGGATGCGCCGGATACGGGCGAATCATACAGGTTGCCCGCAAGCCCCTTTGCCGCAAGGACTTCGTTGTTTCCAATCGCGTTCAGGCGCGCGTTGGTGTAAACGTTCGACCGCACAGCATTATACTGGTCTGCTAGTTTTGCCGCCTGTGCGTCAATCCCGGCCTTTTGTGAATTGTACGCCGCATCGAGCGCCGCCTTGTACTGCTCGGCGCTTTTGTCATACGCCGCACCAATATCGTAAGAGGGTAGGGATGGCAAGCCGTAACCGCCGCTATGGCCGTTATATACGCCCGCGTTCCCATCCCAAGCGCCGTAACCATCGCCCGCAAGAGGCGTTCCCCAAATAGAGCCTTGACCTCCGACAAATGAATTATATGCCGCTTGTGTGTTCTTGCCCCATATCCCATCGGCGCCCGTGCTGCCGATGTTGTATCCCGCCTTCGTAAGCTGCTGTTGGATCTGTTTTACCTGCTCCGCATTCGTTACTCCTGCCGGGGGTGTGTAACCCGAAACGTAATAGTTCGCCATTTATTTTCTTCCTTTCTTTTTCATGCTTTTTCAGTCTTCTTCCGTGCGTGAAGCCGAATCCCGTTTCCGCTTTGTGGGAACTCTAAAATCGGGCTTGACATTTTTGCTAAATTCGTAATACAATGTATTACACAAACTGGAGGTGAACGACAATGGCAACAATTTCTTTGCGTTTAACCGATGCCGAAACTGCACTGATTAAAAAGTACGCCGAATTGAACGGTATCAGCCTTTCCGATCTGTTCAGGAGCGCCGTGCTGGATCGGATTGAGGATGAATACGATCTCGCCGCTTACAATGAAGCGATGGAGGAATACCGTAAATCGCCCATATCCTACTCCCATGCCGAAGTAGTCCGCATGCTGGAGGATGACAACCTGTGATGTATTCCGTTGATTACACGCCTCAGGCGGTTAAGTCCCTGCGGAAGTTGGACAAATACACGCGACAGTTCATCCTTTCCTGGATCGAAAAGAACCTCGTGGGTTGTGAGGATCCTCGGCGGCATGGGAAAGGTCTTACTGCCAACAGAAGCGGCCAATGGCGCTACCGCGTGGGCGATTACCGCATCATTGCCGATATATCAGATGAAAAGATTCTGATCCTCGTTTTGAACATTGGCCACAGAAGCGATATTTATGGATAAGGAGCGTGGATAACGCTCCTTATCTGTTACTTCTATTTCACATAATTTCCAACCGTATACTGCACCTCTGCGCCGTATACGCCGAAGCCCTCGTTTACTGCATCGTTCTCAAAGATCAGCTGCAAAAGAATGAATTTCTTGACCTTGGTGTTGAATGGCTTTACCTGCGGTGTATCCAGCGTATTGAAGGTGAAGCGGCTGAAATCGATGTCCGAAAAATCGAAGATGTCCATGAGCGCCGTGCGGATCAGGCGCTCGTGCTGCTTGTCCGTGGCCACATAAACCTTTACGCTTGACCGGCTGTAAGGCTTTATCATTACGCCGGAACCCTTTTTGACCAGCGTCTTTCTGCGCGTGAATATCCCGAATGTGTCCGCCTTTGTGGACCATCGCGCAACGATCGGTTCATCATCATCCGAAAACCGTGCCATGCCGGATACGTCCGTGTTGAATTTGCAGATGCGCCCATCCGCTGTTCCGAAGTACAGCGCCCCGGAGTGTTCCAGGAATATGCGGGCGGGTATGTTCGTCCAGTAATACCACTCGTAAGAATACTGCTCCGTTTGGGACGCTCCCGTCCGCTGCCGTGAATCCGCAACATAGCAATGCCCGTTGACGCACAGGATGTAGTATCCGTTCCAGACTACCGATACTGCGGTTTCAAGGTTTGGCTCCTGCGTGAGCTTCGCGTTTACATAGAACGACCTGTCCTGCAATGCGCGCTCCTGCCCGAGCGATGTGCTCGTAATCGCAAATACGCCTTCTCGCGCAAGGAAGATCGGATCATCCCTAAGGTTTGCAAACGCGTGTTTTGATACGGCTCCAACGCCCTTTGCGCCCTGCTTGATCGGGAACAGCACCGCGCCCCCGTCCGTTATCTCGGCCGTGCGCAGGAACAGTTCGGCGTCCTGCTCGTTGCTGTTTTTGATTACCGTCAGCGTATCGTATTGCTTGATGTATCCCATGATCGCGGATGTGTCCGCCCCGACCTTCGTGTATCCCGTATCTGGGAAGTAGGTTGGATCGTCAAGCCCCGATTGCCAGTCCCAGTTCTGATAGTCCGGGTTCCCCGAAAAGAACAGGCGGTTATCGTTGTTGTAGCCGTAGAATTCCGCGATGGTGCACTTTTCGATCCTGTCCTGATACCCCGGAACCGTTTTGGTAAATGCGATCACAACGTTGTCGATCCCGCCGCCGGCCGCGCTTTCCGCAGGAGCGGTTGTGAAGGTCACGGTTCCCGCGGCAAGGTCAACCGTGTAATCGGTCGTTGCGGTTTTCGCCACGCCGTCCACCGTCACGGATTCCACGGAATCGATGTTCTTTGAATCGAGGTGGAACACCGTGCTCGTTCCGTCGCCGACCATGGAGTTGATGCGCTTTCCCGTCAGCATGTTCACCGCCTCAAACGGCGTGCCGCCGCCCGCCGCAGGAGCGCCGATTACCGTCGTCGGGGTGAAGGCGTTTGCCGATACAGAGGCAACGCCAACCGTGTCTCCCGTTTCCGTCGCCACGAGATAGCTTTGTCCGTCCAGAATGTACAGCTTCCCATCATGGGAGAATGCCGTGCTTCTCGCGTTGTTCATGTTGCTGTATATCAGCGTCGCACCCGCATCCGTCCAGGTATACAGCTTTGTTCCTCCGTGCACGATGAACTTCTCTGCGCCCGATTCAAACACGGCAAAAAACATGCCGTTAATCGGCGCGTCTATCGTGAACAGGGTGCGCCAGCCCAGCCGCTTTTCGGGGAAGCCCGCAAGGTCTGAAATCAGGTTCTGGCACAAGGGAGACCTGGAATCGCTCACCTGCGTCGGGTCGGTCGAAAAGTCCACGCCGCGGAATTTGCTGTATGCCTTGTGGTATCGCTTGATGTCCTCAATGTTTTTCGGCGTGGTAAGCGTTGGCATGTCAATATCCTCCGTATACGTCTACGATTGGTTCAAAGCTCAGCTTCCGCGCGTCGTTCAGCGCGGAAACATATTTTGCGCGGTAGTTTTCGGCCTGGAAGTTGTCCATTGCTTCCTGAAAGAACTGCGCCGCCACGCCGTAAGGGAGCGCAACGCGCGTGATCGCGTCCGCGTATGTTATTGTTTCATCCAGCGTCTCGATCTTCTGCGCCGCCGCGAGAAGCGCGCGGCCCTCATGCCGCCGGATGGAATTTTCGGTTTCAAGGCACTCCTGCAGCAGCAGGTTCAAAAATGGGACGGAATATTTCTTGCTTTCCGCGTCCTCGCCGTCCGCTTCATACAGGAACGCGCTTGCGGTTTCATAGATCTCCTGCCCTGTCATATATCCTCCAAAAGTCGGGGAGGCCGAAGCCTCCCCGTTGTGTCGTTTACGCGCAAACGTGCGTCAGCACGTCGGACGTGTACTTGTTGCCCGTCGGATAGATTGCAACGGCCTTGAGAACCGTGCCAGCCGCCGGGTTTGCGATTGCCGAAGAATACTCCACGCGGCTTGCGCTAAAGCGCGGGTCGCTGCCGTCCAGCGTGTAGTAGATCTTCGCGGAGCTCGTCGTGGTGGCAAGCGCCGTGGTGGCGGTCTTTGTCGCCGTCGGCGTTGCGCACTTGTTACCGTTCGTTACGCACACGATCACGTCATCGCATGCGCCGCCGACCACGAATGCGTCGAAGTTGAAGCGGCCAAGCAGTACCGCGCCGTTCACCGCTTCGGAATCCGTGATGATGCGCGTATCGCGGATCTTGAACGGGAAGCCGACCGCGCGGCTCTGGAACGCCACGTGCTCCACGTTCGTCGGGAACCAGTCCGCAGGCATGGCGATGATGTTCAGCGTGCCGACCTTGCCGACTACGCCCTTCAGGATGAACTTCTCGCGCACGCCGTCCACATACTGGAATTCATCACTCAGGCGGATGAACTTCATGTGCTCGTTCTTCACGGCGACATAGCGGCCCTCAAGCGGGGTGAAGCTGTCCGCGAACTGCTTTTCGATGTCAAGAAGCGTCCCGATGATGTTGCTCTTGGATACCGCCGCGGAATACTCCACGCACTTGCCGGCGCCCCATGCCCACTGATAGAGGGCGCGCTTGTCGCCCGTGGGCACGACCTGCTCGCGCATCTGCATTTTCAGGACGCGGCCGGCCTCCTTCACCATCATCTGCTCGTTGTTGTTTCCCTTGTCAATCGCAATGCGGAAGGACTTGTCCTGCGTCAGGCTGATCTCCTGATAGGAATCCTGAAGCTCCGCGAGCGCGCCATACCGGTTGGAGGTGTTGGCGCGGTCATAGTCGTTGAGCGGCTGCGACAGCAGGGTGTAAATGCGGATGCTCTTTACGCCGATGAAATCATACGGCGCCTTCGCTTTGCCCGCGAGGAACGATTCGTGCGTGTGTTTCTGTGCGATTTTATCGCTGTATTTGGTTGCGAGATTGATGCTCATAAATCACCTTTCTCATCCGTCAAACGCAGAAAGGAAAGCGTCCTCAACCTTTGTTGCGGCCGTAGACGCTGCCGATCCGACGGATGCTTTCCTGCTTTTTTCGTTTTGTTCTTTGGTTGTGAGCTTTGCTTCCAGCTCCTTGATGCGTTGTTCGTACTCGGTTTGCTGATGCCGAAGCATCGCTTCCACGGGCGTAAGGCCCCGCTCAATCCCCTCGGCTACACCGCGCGGCAGTTCCCTCCCGTCCTTGTAGTCCGGGAATTCGCGGAGGAAGTCCATCCACGGCTTCTGCCGCGCCTCCTCCTCGCTCCTGCGCCGCGTTGCCGCGCTTTCTTCCGCTGCCTTGTGCTTTTCGTTGACGCGCATCTCCGCCATCTCCTGCACGGCATCGTCCGGCATGTCCGGATATTTCGTCCGGATGTTCTGCGCTTCTTTTTGCAGCATTACGACTTTCTGCTGGTTTTCCACAAAGCCTACGTACTGCTCAACATCCATTCCGTTCGCTTCCGCAAGGCGGTGCATCAGCTCGCTTGCGCGCGCGTCCACGCGCAGGCCGTTGCGCTCGTTCAACACCTTGTCGTAGTTCATGCCCTTTTGGGCAAGCTCTGCCGCCTGCTCAAGCGTGATCTCCTGCTCCTGGCCGTTGTACTTGATGCGCAGGGTTTGGGGCTTTTCGTCCGGCTTCTCCGCCGCGTCGGGGGCGCTGGTTTGCTCCTCCGGCGCTTCGGCCTTTTCTTCGGGTTCCGCGTCCGAAAACAGGTCGTCGTCCTCTTCCGAAATGTCTCCGAAAAGATCGTCGTCCTCCATGGTTTCTTTCGCTTCGTTGGGTTGGGAAGGATTGGTATATTCCTCCATGTGTTTCTCCTTTCCGCGCTATGGTTGGCGCGGGTATTAAAAAACGGCCCTGCGGCCGTCTTTCCCGGTGTTATAGCGTTGGTTGCTGCATGGTCTGCATCTGCTGCATAGCCTGCATCTGTTCTTTCTCCTTGCGGATGCGTTCAAGGATCTTGTTCTTCCCGCTCAGGTATTTGGATGGGATCTGCTCCACGAAAAGTTCCGCGTCCTGAATGATCCCTTTCGCCATGAGGTTGTCCAGCGTCTGCATCTGCGTGATCTCGCTCCAATACGCGGAAGAACCGACGTCAACCTTCAGGCGCATGTTTACGTCCCCAAGCTGCCCGAAGTCCACATTCAGTTCGTACACCTTCGGCAGCTCGCCCGTCATTGGGTTGGGCGGTACATACTTTTCAATCAGGTCTCCGTCCGTTATTACCACGGCGCGCGTTCCGTAGTTGGCGCGCATGATGTCAACGACAATGCGCACATACTCTTCGCCCCACGCATGGAATGCGCGCTTCTGAAGGTCGAGCGGCGCGCTTGACGCCTGCTGCACGGCGATGATTGCCGATGTGTTGTCCGGCCTTACGTTGCCCAACGCAGCGTCCGATGCGCCCATGAAGTCGCGCGTCATGGTTACGGTGGATTCGATCACCTGCATTACCTGCGGCGATACGTCCGCGCCGCGCACCGCGGTTGCAATCGCATCCGTTACGCCGCCGCCGTTCACTGCAATCGCTTCGCCTACCCGGTTTGTCCAGTTCGTGATCCTGCTGCTGTCGTACACAAGCTTCGGAAATGCGTTCATCTCCACGCTGCGGATCATCATGGCATACAGGCGGTTGATCGCAATCTGGTTCGGGACAAGCCCCGTAATGCTCGCCTGCCCATGATAGGAAGAACGCACGGTTTCCCACGGCATCCATGCAACCGGGTACAGGGTAAGCCCTGTATCCCACTGTTTTCGCACCGTTGCCGTTTCCGTCGTCTTCACGGCCCATATCGTCCCGCCTTCGCGCCAGAATTTTATGAGAACCGTCACGAGGTCGTTGTCGTCCCCGGCTTCGCCCTGGTTGGGGTCACTGTCCGGCGTGATGGATTCCCATTCCGCGCTGCCGTTTCGCTTCGCTTCCTCCTTCGCTTCCCGCACCGTCTTGCGCTGGGCGATGATGATATACGGCTGCTTCTGCGCGTTGCACAGATACGGGTTGCCAAAGTATACGTTGATGTTTTCAATCAGCTCGGCGCAGACGTCGCCTTTTGCATCCTGCCCCGTTTCCACATCCGGGTCGAAATACAGGTACATGCATGCGTCCCCGTCTACCGATGCGTTGCGGATCGCGTCGCGGTGCAGGTCCTTGATCTTCGCCTGCTCCAGCACGCGCTCCACCTCACCCGCGAAAATCGCGGCCATGAGCTCCGAATCCTGATTCGGCCTGAACGGCGTGAAGGATACGCCCACGTCGTCAGAGGTAATCATGGCCGTTTGGTAGGATACGACGCGCTTCATTACGTTCATGACCGGCTTCGGCAGGTCGGGAGCGTTCAGCCCTTCCCACTGCCTGCCCAAGTAGAAGTTTCGGTTTACACGCACCGTCTCGTACAGGTCGATTGAATTGTTATACTCTACTCCGCGCTGGTATTCCGACCAAACGCCGCGCGGGTCGGACTTAATCATTCTGCTTCCTCCCGTTGAATTTCATCATGTTGTCCCATTGGATCCGCTCCCGCTGCGCCTGCGTCTCTTCCTGCACATCCTCCGCCGCGTTCTCCGGCTCCTTCAGCTCCTGTTTCGGCGGCCTGCGCCCCGAAATCAGCGTAAAAAAAGCGCCCAGAACGGCGCCGCAGGTGAAGCATATGATATATTCCATGTTTATCCTCCATAGTCCAGAAAATCGCCAATCTGGCGTTCATAGTCGCCCTCACGCGGGACGATTGGCCGGTGTCGCGGTCTGCCGTCCATCATATACCTTAACCCGTCCGGCGCGTGGGTTATATCATGCGGTTCTGTCGCCGCGTCGTTTGGGTCATGGTCGTCATGCTGCAAAAGCGGCAGGTCGTGAATCAGCCTGCCGCACGTTGAAAAGATATGCAGTTTCGGTTGCTCCCCGCCCATGCCGTCCGGCACCGGGCGCATCCATTCTTTCAGGGCCATCCAGCCATCTACGCGCGTATTGCGCACCTGCGTCAAAACAAGCCCCTCCGCCGCGAACATTTCTGCCTGCGCCTTGCCGGTTGCCCGGTTGCGCCCCCACATGTCCGCCGGTGCATAGGTGCATACGATTCGCTCCCCCTGGCTTGCGTTCAGGATCATGTGCGCCGCGTCGCTGATGATAACATTCGGTTTACACAGCTCTCTGTATATGTATGCATTTCCGAGTTCGTCAAACGCGCCCCACAGCACGGCCAGCATGTCAAGGCCGTAGTCCATCGACCGGAAGCGCGTCCAGTGCTCCGGAATCGGGAACGGTTCGCACACGTGAAGGTCGCGCCGGAATTCCGTGAAGTATTGCCCCACAAACACGTCCCAATCGCCTTCAAGGTATGCGCGGCGCAGGTCGTCCGGCAGGTTTTCCAGCGTTTCCAGATATTCCGGGTTGTTTTCCATGAGCGGCTTGTTGTCGTACACGCGCGCACGGATGAATACATAATCCTCCGCCTTCTCCTTGCCCCTGTATTGCCGGTCAATGAACAGGCGCTTTACCCATGCATGGCCAACACCGCCCGGATTGCATGTGTAGTACATGCGCGGCGTGAAATCCGGCCGTGCATTGCGGTTGCAGGTGGTAAGAAACTGCATTTGTTCTTCGCTGAAATGCGTGGCCTCCTCCATGCCGATCACGTCGTATTCCTGCCCTTGGTAGCGGTATACATCGGCCTCGTTTGCACAATACCCAGCCACGATGCGGGAGCCGTTGGGAAACGTGAAGGTCTTGTCCGTTGTGTTGAACCGTGCGACGCCGTACAGGTCCCTGCGCAGCGGCACAATGTGGTTTTCCCTGAGCTCCGGCAGCGTGCGCCGAAGCAGGAGGATGTTCAGGTTTGGATAGCGCACGGCAAGAAGCGGAAACTTCTTGCGCATAGCCCAGCTCTTCCCTCCGCCGCGCGCCCCGCCATAACAGGTATGCCTTGCGCGGGAAAGGAAGAATTCCCGCTGCGGCTCGCTGATTTTCGTCAAGTCAAACGTCGCTTTCATCCTGCAAGCTCTCCTGCGTTTGCTTCGCCCGGCGGAGCGATCACCTCGATCTTCATCTCGCCGTCCTCCTTTGGTTCGTCCGGCTGCTTGTCCCGGTAGTCCTCCGGCAGGCGGTTCGTCAGCATGAACTTTGTGATCCTGCCATCCGGTTCAAAATACTTGTCGTATTCCACCACTTCCGCGCGCTCGCGCACAAGCTTTTTCCCGCTTTCTTTGTCTATGTACTCCTCGCGCAGCTTCACGACCTCCGATACCCGCTTTGTATAGCCGCGCGCCTGGTCGAATGCGGATTTCAGGATTTCGCCGTTGCTCACGCGCGCACCCGCGCAGATGGCCTGCGCAAACTGCGGATATTTTCCCTTCCACGTGTACACCGTCCGTTCGGATATGCCCAGCATGTCCGCTATTTCGCTGTTCAGCAGCCCCTGCCGCGCCCAGCCTTCCACGGCGTCCAGCTTGCTTTCCATCTGCAATTCATCCCACAGCGGCTTCTTGCCGCGCCTCCTGCCGCTTTGCACGGCTTTTTTCCTCTTCTCCATGCCGCGCCTCCAAACGTGATAAATCTCACTCAAAACAACCCGAAAATTCTCTTGTGCTCTCTTGACGCACGTATAAATACGTATTATAATATAACCATACCAAGGAGGTGCACGATGAACAAAAGGGAGTTGGTGAAGTTGCTCAAGCAAAATGGCTGGGAGATTACTCCCGGAAGCCGCCACGACTTGGCAACAAACCCCAATCGGCCCGGCGTTAAGATCCCGATTCCGCGGCACGCCGAACCGAACAAGTACACCATCGAAGGTATTTTGAAAGCGGCGGGGCTTAAATAGTCCCCCGCTCTCCTGGGCATAATCATTGACTGAAAGGAGCCTGTTGTATGAAGTACGTATACACTGCTGTTTTTACCGCCGTTGACGATGGTTATTCCGTTTGCATTCCCGATCTTCCCGGTTGCATTACGGGCGGAATTGATGCCGCCGACGCCATTACCATGGTTGAAGATGCCGGTGCTATGTGGCTTTGGGATGCCGAAAACAATGCAGAAGCCATTCCTGCACCCACACCGTTTGAACAAGTCGACGTTGCGCAGGGGCAGATCAAAACTATGGTGCTGCTGGATACCGATGCGTACCGCCGCGCCAATGACAACCGCGCTGTGAAGAAAACCCTCTCTATTCCCAGTTGGCTGAACGCCGAGGCAGAACGCGCCGGCGTGAATTTCTCCCAAATCCTTCAGGATGGCTTAAAGGCCAGGCTGGGGATTCAATAAAGTTTGCAATAACCAAAAGGAGCGGCGCTGACCGGGCGCCGCTCCTTTTCAGGATGGAAGTAAATGCACATGTCCTCCGGGCTCCTCGTCACCCTTCGGGACTATACACAGTATAACAGGTTTTATAGTCGCACTACTCGCACGGTTTATGAAATTCTTAGTCCCCGGTGTTCCGCGAACATGTCACGCGCCAGTGCAAGCCATCTGTATATCGTTGCCGGGTCTGCCGGAATGCCGATGCTCGCCGCCGCGACGCGCGCCTGAATCTCGCCGCGCTCCAACGGATGATCCGGCGCAAGCATATAGATGGCCTTTACCGCTGTGACCGCATGACGACCGCGCATCTTCTCCAGCGTTTGAAGCGCCCACTCTGCCGCTTCGAGGTCGGCAATGGATGCATGCGCATCGTACAGCGCTTGCTCCGCACGGGCTACCGCCGCCTCCGTGGGTGCGGATATGCCATCAAAGCGGCCTGCCTCCCGGCGCCGCTGCCGCTCCAATGCATCGTTCCATATCCTGTCACGGTACGCCGCCGCGCTGCCCTCACGGGCAAGAAAGCGGAACGCCTCCGTCGCATAGTCCCTGTAATGTGATTTTCTCATGCTCCCCCCTCTAATCGTTGCGCCGCATCTCGGCGCAGAGGTATACGCCCGCCACAAATTCGCTGTATTTTGGCGGGTTGATTTCGGTTGCCCGATAGTTCGGGTACAATTTCACGAGCGCCGCCGCGAAGCTTTCCGCGTCCGTCGCCATCTCACGCGCCTTTTTGCGCGTGATCTTGTGGTCGTATATTTTTACCTCGGGCTTTTTCAGTCCGCGGGATGCGCCCCAGCGTTTCTTGCCCTTCGGATCCTTCGCAAGATAGGTTGCCAGCCCCTTAATGCTGCCATCAATCGCCCGGATGCGGTCTGCGTTGCAGTATCCCTTTTGCCACAAGGCTTCGACTTCGTCCCTGCCGATGCCCGATTGAAGAACCAGGTGGAGATGCACCCGCTTTCCCTCCGCCGCGCCCTCGATCACATACATGTACTTCCCCTTTCCAAGCCCTTTCCTCCGCCGCGCCGCCTGGTATCTGCGGATCATGTTCTGTGCGTCCCGCAGCGCCTGCGCTTCGTCCGGCATTTCCTGATAGGTGCACACCACATGCAGGTCGCCCGTACCGAAGTTGTTCATAAGCAGGCGAGAAAACATGTTCCGGCTGTCCTTAGCGTTCTGGTTCTTTGCGGCCTTGCGGGATTCTTTCAGCTTTTGGCATTTGCAGCGCGGCTTGCGTGCCCAGTATGGATAGATCTCAATTTCCATGCGGTCGCCGTAATACACTTCTTTCACACGATATCCTGAAAGGCGCTTGTCCCGCAGTGTGCTCCCCTGCAGTTGATCGTATCTGTCCGATTCTGTGATGATGTACACCGCGTACGCTCCTTTCATAGCGGGAGGCGTCAAGCGCCCGCCTCCCGCACCCACCTGCTGTCACATCGGGGCTGCCGCCCCCTGCGGCTTCGCCGCATTCCCCCGCTGATATGCGATTTCTTTTTTGTTGTGTATATATCGTCGTTAAGTTAGTACCTGATACAAGCCCGAAATAGGCTTGTCCTATTTATTATAGAAAGAACTACTTTGCCGGCTTGTCCCACATAGGGCAGCGCATGCAGGTGGGTTTGTCTGTGTATGGGCAGCTTGCGCCCAGGAGCGCCGCCGGGCATGTATCGTTCGGATAGCCGAACTCATCAAGTATTGCATGCGGGTAGTTTTCCATGAAGTCCTCGCGCAGCGTTTTTGGCGCTTTGTGGTTTAACAGGTCTGCAGCTTCGGCAATCCGCTCGAACGGAATTGCTTCTTCGTATGCCGCAAGCGCCTCGCACTGCTTTTGTATTTCCGGGCATCCGTTGCATGCTTCTCCCGGGTTTCCGCCGCCGCAGGGTGCTTCATCACTGAAACATGCAACATAGTATGCATCCCCGTGCGGGCTGCGTTTGGTCAGTCTTGTGTTCATGCTTCCTCCTTGATATCGGCCCCGCAGTTTGAACAGAATTTCATGAATCTGTCATCTAAACGCTTCTCGCATTCCGAACAATACGGAACCTTGTCTTTTACCTCTGCGCACGTCCTTACGTACATTGTGATGCCGTCCTCACTATGGTGCCTTTCATACTGTGCGAAAACCGCAGGACGTTCCACCCAAACAACATGCCCACGCCGCACAGGCGCAACATCGGCGGCAGAAAGCGAGCCAATGCGTTTGATCGCATCGTCCGGAGTGTGCCCATCCCATTTCGGCGCGTATTCGACTTCCTTCACATCGAACATATCCCAATATGGGTTAATATCATAGTGGTATGTGGCCTGCCCATCCGGGGTTTCAATGCCTACGATAAACATTCCGTCATACATATCCCCGGTATCATGTCGTTTTGACTTCCATGTTTTTTCCCGCATCAAATTGCATATCACACTGAACAGTATGGCGCGATGATGGTACAGCTCGTTGAACGTGTGGAATCCATCCGATGCGTCGCCAATTCCCGTCTTCGGGACCGGTACGACATCGGCGGCGGGAAGGGCTTTTATCGTGTCAAAACTCACACCCCAGTCCACTATGTCATCGTTCGCGTCATAAACCTCTATCACGCTCCTGCTACTTAATACCGCTTCCCGGCTTATGTATTCACTCATCGTTTACCCTCCTGTTCCAATCACTGGCGGCCTTCGCCCTATCATCGACAATTGTTTTGATTTCTCCACGATCTCCTAACTCTATTGCTAACTCATAACACGTACTCGGCGTTGTTACATTGCAGCGTGTGCAAAAGATTCCAAATTCCCATCCTCTCGTTGTGCCTCTCAAGCTGTGGGCTTTGGTAAAAAATTTGGCTTCTCCCCCGCAAAACGGACACCGCTTCAATTCAATCATTTCCCGTTTCATCCGGCATTACTTCGTTCCAACAGTCGGCGCAACGAACATCATCCTCAATTGGACAATCGCCACCGTAAACGATCGTCCTGCAAACCCTCGGTATGCCATCACGCGACATATTGGCCATATCACGCGACATCTTGGCCTTTGGAAACTTCTCAAGAAAATCCTGCTTATACGTTTTCTGCGGGTGTTCCGCGCACCATTTGTCGATGATGGCGGATGCTTCGGCGGGATGTTTGCGCACTAATATATCGCACGTAACCCCGTTCCTATTGTTCCTAAATGAAAGGGGGCATTCACTGGAAACGCACCCTCCTAAACCATGCGCCTTGCACATCCGGGCGTAATCGGTAATACTAGCCATTGGTTGCTCCTTTCAAATCATAAAATCAAATTCGCATTGCCCGTTGCTTTTTTCGTTCTTCATTCGTCTTGCCTTATACTCGTTGTATTTCGCGCGGTAACGGTAACTGTCCCCGAACACATTCCATGCTGCTTTTACTAAATTCGGCTCGTACGGACGTATCTTTTCCAGTTCATCAGCCGCCCTGGATGAAATTGCGCATCCGCAGCACCCCGTACGTTTCAGGCCATATACTTCGTAGGCATCCGAATACCGAATTCCATAATGATCCTTGTACCATTGCTTATCTGCATCGGACACATAGTATAACGGTCTTAGTCGAAACTGCCCGTTTGCGGTCTCCGTGAAGCACATCGATGTGTTATCCTTTCTAGGCACCGACCGCATACCTCCCTCGTCTCGCCGTTCCCCAGTAATCACCATATCGAAATTCTTTTGCACGCTGTGCGCAAGCTGTTTTTTACAGCAATCACAGCATTTATTGCTTACTTTGAACGGTATTGGATTTTCCTTGATAAAATCCAGCAGATACTTGGATGAACCGATTACAAGTTGTATTTCCGGCCTCGGTTCTCCCTTCGAATTGCATCCGCACAGGAAGTTGATTTCGCTTTCGCTCCTCGGGAACCGATTGCGTAGTTCTTCGCGTTTTGCGACTTTATCCACTGCTTCCGCATACTCATCCGCTATAGTTAGCGGTATATTTTTTCGCTGTACACCTTCAAGCCCAGCGGAAACTATTTTTGATACAAACGGCTGCCCATACTCCCTAGTTGCTTTCACGATGTTTTTCTTCGGCCTGTACTGCGTTATTGTCACGCCATACAATTCGCCAACTTCGCGTACGTGTCTCTTAATTGCCTCCATTTCTAGCCCCGTGTTAAAAAAAACAGTATTGCACTTGCGGAAGCCCAAACACATCCCTTACCTGTTCTATCAGATGAAGCAAAATATCGCTATCGCTGCCGCCAGAGTATGAGCAGATTGCATTCGGGTGCTCAATCAGGCGCTTAGCTATGATACTTTTTATTGCCTCGAACTTGTGCGGTGCATCGAAGTCCGCATAAGGAGGTCTATCCGTATATACCCTGCTTTTGAATTCCTGTTTTCCCACAACTCACGCTCTCCCTTCTTCATCCCTGATACTGACATTCATCCATTTCGTAAGTACCTGCTATTGCCCTGAAAATCGGGTAAAACTGCTGCGGTACAACGGCATTACCTAAGCATTTAAGTCTGTCCACCCGATGGGAAACCCCATGAGCCACTCTACCCACATCGGGTTCAGCTTCCCACCAACGACCGCATCCAGACTCGGGCCACCGTTCCCATGCTTTTGTCCTGCCCCGCGGGCATTTTGCGCTTTCGGCGTTGGGTACATTTTCACGGCGTTGGCAAGCTGCCCCATGTGATTGCGGCCTCCTCCCGGTCTCGTCAGGTGCTCCATGCTGTTCGCCCCCTTGTAGTCCCGAGCCGCCGGCGTTGGCCATAGTTTTACTTCTGCCGAAAGATTCGGTTCTCCGCGCGAGTTGTGGTAAAATTCCCGATTCGCCGCATCTGATGCGACCGGCGTTTTCCACAACCCTGGATTCCCTGTTTGCGATGAATGCAACTCTTTCTCTGCGATGCGGAGCGCCGACAGCCGCAGCTTCAAAATCAAACACGAGGACGTTATAGCCTTCACGCTCCAGGTCCTCGACAATGTCGGCAGCGGCAATTCGCAGGATTCCAGGTACATTCTCACCGACAACCCAACACGGCGTAAGTTCTCGGATAACTCTGAGCATTTCAGGCCAGAGATAACGGTCGTCCCCCTTTCCTTTTTGCTTTCCAGCCACACTGAAGGGCTGGCAGGGGAATCCCCCGGAAATAACGTCAACTGTATGCAGCCCTGTTCGCTCATAAAAACTCTCCTTTGTCAGCGTCCTTATATCCCTCCAGCGTGGTACATCCGGCCAGTGCTTTTCCAACACCTTCGTTGGATAATCCGCCCACTCGCACTGCCCAACAGTCTTAAATCCCGCCCATTCAGCCGCAAGGTCAAGGCCGCCTATTCCACTGAACAGCGACAGGTGCGTCATCCCTGATACGGGCATTCCCCCGCCCTGTCCGTCACGATCCCGCATTTTGCAAGGTCCCTGCGCTTCTGGCATTTCTTTACTTCCTTTCCCTGTTTCGTGCAGAACGCACATTCCCCGATCACATCCGCCATCAGGCGGTCGAATACCTGGGTTGGGATGATGTAGCTGTCATAGTTGGCACGCGGGTTGCTTTTGTGAACAAGCGCAAACTGGCTGTTCTTTGCCGTGTGAATAATCGATGCAAGCTGGTCAATGTCCACATCCTCAACCACAGCGTTGAATGCCTTTTCAGCATGGCGCATCATGGCCCGAAGGGAGCGTTTCGCCCGTTTGAACTCATCCCTTTCGTCCTCTGCCATTGCCTCGCAATATGTCACAATGCCGGCCAGTACCGCGATCTGCTCCCTTGTTTGACTGTTGATATAGCTCACTTTTCAATCCCTTCCGCGCGGGCGTATGCCGTTACAAGAAGCGACAACGCATCTTCTTTGGACAGCAGGCGCATGCCGTGTTGCGTAAAATCGGAATACTTCATTGCGCGCTTTCCGCGCACAAGCGCATTCATCAGCTCACGGCGCGCTCCGGGGCTGTCCGTCCAGTTTGGCAGCAGGCAGATCACATCACATTCGCCCAGCATGGCAAGCGTGATTTCAATGTACGAATCATAGCCCCAGCCAAGCGGGAGGATCGCCGGATTCATCACGCTCTCCCCCGCCTCCGTCAGCGCACGTTCGGCCGCTTCAAAGTCTTCCTTGTAATTTGGGTTGCCCGTTATCTTGCCGGCGAGATAGATCGTCATGTCTCAACCCTCCGTTACGAATGTGCACGGCACTACGTTCTTCGGAGAAAACAGCTTGTCCGCCTGATAAATCCGCAGGATCTCTCCCCCCGTTTATCCGAACGCGCCCACGGTTGCATTGCTTTTGCCGCTCGTATTCGTCGCGCGCCAGCTTGAAACTGTTCGTCTCAAGCTGAACCTTCTCTTCCCCGCATTCGATTGTCAGGATTGTGTATTTCATATTGCTCCCCGCTTCCTGTATACCGCATGGATATGATCCCGGCAGAAGTCCAGCATTCCTATTTCAGATGACAGAAGATGCTTGGCGCCGGTATCTTCGCTTGCGAGGATGCGCCTTGCATCCTCGCGGTTCAGCTTCACGGGCTGCACCGCCCGCCATGTGCCGCCCTCTTCCAGAATGGCCGCCTGCGCGCCTGTCATGGAGAGGGCTTCAAGCAGGTCCCGCACCGTCATGTGATTACCTCGCGCACGATCTCCTGCGTGTCCCGCCTCCCGATTTTGATGTTGCCTTTGGAATCCTTCGTCATGGTGGCGCGAATGCCGTCCGCGGACAGCACCACTTTCTCGATCTCCTCATCATAGATGCGTGCGGTAAGCGCTTGCAGATGGGCACGCGCTTTATCGTTCATTACTGGCAGGCTGATGCCAATCCGCGCTCCCGCGTCCGGCCCGAGCAACGCCTCAATCAACCCTCCAGCATCCCGGATTGCGCGTTCCCGGCGCTCGTGTTCCATTTCTTCATCCTTGCGCACGAGGTCGTATGCCCGGCCTTGCTTGCAGTCGCAAAGCCGCGTTGCCGTTCCGTTCGCATCTTCGCCCGGAATAAGGTTCTGGAACACCACAATCTGCCCGCAGTATTTGCATATGCCGCTGTATTCGCCGTTGTAGTCCTGTACCTGCTCAGCAATCATTGACTTCATCCTCCCGGCCTGATAAAATGGGTTCACAGGTATTGTTCGTGTGCTCGTCTGAGGTTGCCGCCTCGGCGGGCACTTCCTTTTCCACGGGCTGCATGCAGTAGTCGATTGCCGCGTTCCAACCAGCTTTAAATGCGACCATAGCGATGGATATAGCAACATGACACAATGTTTTCGGATCGCTACACTCTGCCGCATCGTATGCCACCGCGGCCGCGTCCGCCAACTGCTCCGCATTGCTTTTCAAAAAGTCCTTGCAGCTCTTTGCAAACGCCTCTTTCATTGCTCTACCTCCAATTTCATGAAACACGCCCAAAATGTTCCGCTTTTTTTGCCACTGTGATGTCCGAACAGCGGCCTCCGCCCGATTGCATTCCATACGTCTGCCGCCGGGATGTCATACTCAGACCACTTAAAAATCAACACGCCGTCTGGCTTTAACACGCGCATGCATTCTTTGAAGCCATCATGCAGCATTTTCGGCCATGTATCATCAAGTTTTCCGTATTTTTTCACAAGCCAAGATGTCTCTTTCGCGCCGGTTAAATGCGGAGGGTCAAAAATAACAAGTGCAAAACTATTGTCACGAAATGGTAGGTTCGTGAAATCGCATAGCACATCCGGGTCTACCGCACACTGCCTTTCACTGTTTTTCCAAAGTCCGATATATGATTCGCGGCGTTTGTCGCAATAAATAGCTTGCGGGTGCTTTTTATCGAACCATATCGTTCTAAATCCACATGTCACATCAAGGATTTTTTTGCTTTTGTCTACGGTCCTTAATGCCGTATCCCGACCGATGCGGTCACCCATTAGTTCCCTCCTTCATGTTCTCAATGTATAACCCCCGCCTGCGCGGTTGGTGCCGTTTTTCCGCCCTGCGCTGCGTTGCTACGCCCTGCGCGGCCGCCATGGCGATCAGGATCCCGAGAATTACGCCAGGCAGAGTGAAGCTGAAAAATAATCCGAAGTAGTTCATATGTCCTCCATGTCCAGATAGTTCCTGCCGAACAGCAGTATGAATTCCGTTCGCGTGTGGTCGATCTCGAAATGTTCCTGCGCCATGCGCTGATACTCCCGGAGCTTCGCCTTGTTGTGGTGCACCCCGTTTGGCGGTTCATTGTGGCACCGGTGGCACAGCGGCAGGATGTAGTCGCATTCCTCGCTGTGCTTCCTGTTGCTTCCCCCGAAGATATGATGCAGCTCTATCCAATCATAGCTCCCGCACTCGTAGCATTCGTATAGGTTGTCCACAAACGCGCTCTTAAGCTTTTTTGCCATGCTTGTCCTCTCCAACAATTCACGATGCCTCTGCCTGTCCATCGCGGCCGGCATCTTCTTCGCTTTCCTTTTCCTTGGGTTCCTTTTCGTCCAGCACGATAATCCTTTGTTTTATCGGCCTCGTGCGGCAATAGATTTCACACAATACATCAAATATTGCCTGCGCGGCTCCCGCCGTGATTTCAGTCCCTTTGACCGCGCCTTCCATTTCTTTCCCCTCTCTTTTCATCTATTGCCTCCCATGTTTTGCTTATATAGCTTACTCATGCTCGGCTTGTCTCTTGACCTCCCGGCCAATCTTTTACTTCTCCGCACGCTTTGTTTGCTTTTCGTGCGCATCTGCGATATGCCCCACGCGAATAAACTCTTTTGCGTTTTCTTCTGCGAAATTCTCTTGCACTTTTCTTGTAAATGCTATCCGATTCACGTGCCCCTCCTACTTTCATCGCGCAATGCTTTATGATGCAGGCAACTCACCTGGCTCTTTGCTCCCGCCCTTCATATGGCTTCCGTCAATTTGCCTGTGTTCCGTGCGCTCCCGGCAGTTTATGCAGTACATGTGTTTGATGTGGCCAGCGTACGACCTGTGCCCTATCCTGCATGGCGCGTACTGTTCCAACCCGCAGAGCGTACATTTAAACAGTCTCTTGTCTACCCTTCTCTGCTTTGTCATGCTTTCTCCTTGGCTCACTTCTGTGGTATAATCTCCATAAAAATGGAGGTGTGTTATGGATTGGTTCAGTCTCATCGCCTGCCTTATTACCGCTTTCGCAAGTTTCTCTGCTGCCTGTTTTACCTACTACGAAACAAAGAAATTACGGTTCTTTGACGCACTTTTAGAACATAAGGTCCGTGCGTATGAGGAGCTTTTTCGCGGGTTGTCCATGGTACGCAACGGATCAACTCCTATCGAGGCAGAAAACGCAATTTTTAATGGCGCTTACCTCGTTTCGCTGTACGGTTCGGATGAAGCTTATGCAGAGGCATCCAATCTTGCGGTAGCTTTTCTCTATGAGAAAAAGATTGATGAGCGCGCCAGTTCCTTGATGCGTGCCATGCGCGTCTTCAGAAAAGATTTAGATTCCTGCAGGCGCTTTCGCTTCCGCTAGTCATCTGCGGTCCGACAGCATAATGGCGAAAATAATAGCCGTCATGGCATATAAAACCACCGAAAATGCGAGCACCACCCATTTTGCAATTTCCTCAAGCATCGTTCTCACCCTCCTTATGCACCTAAAGCTCTAAATACTCCGCAATCTGAATGAGAATTGCGGGAAGCTCTGCCTTGAAGTCCGCGCAGTACGTCTCATCTGCCATCAGGCTTTTGTTTGGTGCAATCGTTCCGCGCTCTATGCCTTTGGCCAATTGCCTTATTGTGGCTGCCATGGTTCTCCTGTTCATGCTGTCCTCCTTAGCTCGCTTAATTGGTTGGTTCTAACTCGTTCACTCATTTGTAAAATGCCGTCCGCTTAATCCCCTAATATCTCTATACGCTTTTGTTGCGTTTACGCAACTTCGTTTGCAAAAAAAATAAAGTTAATATCCCGCACTCCCACAAACTCCGAAAACCGTTGAATCTCGCTCCTGCTAAAATCGCTCTCGCCTTTTCTCTTTCTGTATAGGCTTGATGGCTTTATTCCCATTGCTTTTGCTACAGCAGTAAGCTTGATTCCCTTTTCTCTTAGCAACCCCATGAACGCTTCATCGTTATACATATATGCCTCCCCTTTGTTTCGTTTACGCAACTTAAATATATCATGTGCCTACTGGCATGTCAATACGTTTGCGAAACTTTTTTGTTGCGTTTTTGTGCGATATGCATTATATTGTTATTCAAAGGAGGTGGTACCCTTGCCAGAGCTAAAAGACCTCATACGCACGCAGCGTGCAAAATGTGGCCGCACGCTTGAAGAAATAGCAAAAGATGTCGGCGTATCCAAAGCTACTGTTCAACGTTGGGAAAGCGGCGAAATTAAGGATATGCGCCGCGACAAGCTAGTTCTTCTCGCCAAAGCGCTACGCACAACGCCAGCGTATCTTATGGGCTGGGTTGAACCCGGCACCGAGCATGATGCACCAACACGGGAAAGTGTTACCGCAATGCTTGAAAAAATACTGCACGATTCTGGGTATCTCCGTGACGATGAGCCGCTTACCCCTGAATTATTGAGCACCATCAGTGTTGCCCTTCAGACTGCGATTGAGCTGTACCGTAAACAGCATTAGTAGTTCAGAAACTTCTTCATTCGTTTTGCAGGTGGCAAGGATTGTGTCAATTATGTCCATGGCTTCCTCCTATTAGAACTTTTGTTCTTGCGCCGTGTCCCCATTGTACCCTCCGCTGCGCCGCCGCGCAATAGCGATTTTCTGTGTGGTACCGCTTATGGTACTGAAATGGGTAAACTTGCCTAAATCGTGCCTAAAAAATATTAACTGTTATCTTTCCTCGTTGTAGCGCATGCCAGTATGCGCTGCTTGATGCAATGCATATCGCGATGTTCACGTTTTTTTGGAGGGCATATGAATCGATGTGACCGTAATCCGAAGTCTCAACGCAATTCCGATGCTGATGGTTCTGACCTTAGGCGTTCTCGTGCGTATGATACCATAAACGATTTCAATCACTCTTTATTGGATTCCATTAAGCGCTACGATATATTACGCATTGCGCAAATACTTACTGAGGTTGAAGGCAGGCACTGTATGGGCGCGCTCGTCTTGTCCGCCCTGTTATCCAGCCTGTATGTATTTCATAGAAACCGCGACGTTCCGGCGACAATATGGAGCGTAATTAAGTTGGGGGTTATTTCATTCCTTGGCACATTCGCGCTTGTCGCGCTGTACATTGGTATAGTAAAATTCTGCGACAATCCATTTTACGGAGAAGATGAGGATGTCAGGCCCGGTAAAAGAATGCTCGGCGCGCTGATTCTTCTCGCTGCCTGCATGGGCATCTCCGCTCTCTTTATCTTCGGAGTGCTAGCATAGGCTATTTGATCTCGATCAAATACAAATGAAGTTCCGAGATCAGTAGCATGGCTATTCCCGCAATCGCTTATGTTATCAGATTTAAACGTCAGGGGGCAATGTTATGAGTTCAAGTTCTGTACGTCCATGTGTTATTGTCGGTTATGGACTTTTTCGGAGTGGGTTGACGGTTTATTCTTCCCTTCGAGATGATGATTTCCTGGATATAGATTGGGATCCGTTCGATACCATTGCCGTTTCCGCCGCCGTCATGTATCAAATCATCTTCAGTAAATACGGAGATTCTATTGGAGAAAAAAACAGCATCTGCGCAAGTACTTTCGATTCATTGGCATCCGCTACCGAAATCCCGCCTGATTCTTCTGACTATCTAAAGGTTTCATACTCATTCTTTGGATGCTTCGATCAGGCTTTTCGTACCATTACCGCTGTTCCTGTCCCATATTCCGCCTTCAATAGTCCGTTACGTTCTGCAGCGAAGCTTCTGCTTTCCCTGCACGGCGCAGACGCAGCTATGGAAGATAATGTTTTAGAAGTCGTTGTTTGTCTTTCCGCCATGGTGCGCGATCACATCCCGGTAATCGAAAAGATGTTGACGCAGCATCTTCCGTCCAATCAGGCTGTGTTAAAATCTACCCACGTCCCTGCAAAATCTTCTAAGCCAAAGAGCGTTTCCTCTTATTGGTTTCTTGCGGGAGCCGCCGTTTTATTGATTGGGCTGATTTTATTTTCGCGTTCTTTCGGTGGCAAGAGCACAACGGCGCCAGACGCGATCGAATCGCATGTGCCGGCACGCGTTTCGCCTTCTCCAACAAGCCTGCCCTCCCCTACTCCATTGCCGTCGCCATCTCAATCGCCCACGAACAGACTTGTCCCCGTGCCTGAAAATGGTCATACTCTGTACTATGCAACCGGCGAACCGCTCGCCCCACTTAAGGTCACAGTTCCGAGTGGAAACGACTATTACTACGTTGTTCTCTCCAGCGCAGTTACACAAAAGAGAGCAGTTTCTTTGTTTGTTTATCCTGGTAAAACCGTAGAAATTGATGTTCCGCTTGGCAGGTATAAAATTTTTTATTGCTGTGGCGTTAGTTGGTACGGCTCAAAGCTATTGTTCGGAGATAGTGGATCGTACTGTACATCAGATGATGTGCTTGTATTTGATAATGATGGCGAATATTATAACGGATATGAATTTACTCTTTACCCCGTTTTTGACGGTAATTGGGACACTCGTGAGGTTGATTACTCAGATTTCCCAAGTGCTTGATTTCATGCAGGCAAATGTTATGGTTTGTGTGAAGCTCGATATGAATTATGGCTATTTTTTCGTGGCAAGTGTCTTTGAGATTACCACCGCGAAATTAGAAGGATGGTTATGAGGATAGCTTTATACGCTCGTGTGAGCACCGAAGAACAGGCGATTCATGGGCTTTCGATTGAAGCACAATCAGAAGCCTTGGAAGAATGGGCAAAGCAGGAGCATGCAAATGTTGTCGGCACTTATATCGATGCCGGAATATCTGCCCGCAAGCCTGCGTCAAAGCGCCCCAGCATGCAGCGCTTGCTGGCAGACATTGAGCGCGGAAAAATTGATATGGTAGTGTTCACTAAGCTGGATCGGTGGTTCCGCAATATAGCAGAGTATTATAAGGTACAGGAGATACTGGAACGGCATGGTGTGAACTGGAGGACGATCCATGAGGATTATGATACCTCAACCGCATCCGGCCGATTTAAAGTGAACATCATGCTGGCCGTTGCGCAGGATGAAGCAGATCGGACGAGTGAACGAATCAAGGCGGTGTTTGACAGTAAGCGCAAGCGCGGAGAAGTGGTGTCCGGCTCCGTTCCGCCCGGCGTAAAGATAGAGAACAAAAAGCATGTTGTAGATCCTGATGTGGCGCCAATGGTGCAGGATATATTTCAATTTTTCATTTCAAACCATTCCCTGTATGCTGCGCAGCGATATGCCGCAAACACGCATGGGCTACGGCGCGATATCACGACATTCCGGCGGTTGCTTCTGAATAAGGTATACCGCGGCCTTGTCGTGGATGAAAAGACGTTCGATCTGGCGCAGGATTTGCTTGCGGTTCGCTCTCAGCGCAATTCAGGCGTAGTGCGTGGCCGCATCTATCTCTTTAAAGGGCTTGTCCGGTGCGGCACGTGCGGTAGCATGATGTCCGGTATGGTGTGCAAAGAGCATTACTATTACCGCTGCAACGATCACGTGTATATCGGTGGCTGTCCATACGAAAAGAACATTCGTGAAGATTATATAGAGCGGTGGTTGTCCGAGCACATCGTATCCGAGTGTGATCGATATAATACGCAGGCAATCCGGGCTCGCGCTGAACGGCCACGCATTGATGAAGTCGGCATACGGCGCAAAATGACAAAATTGAAGGATTTGTATCTTTCTGATCTGATAGATCGGGACGAATATGAGCGCGATTACAGTGAATTGAGGCTATCGCTCGAAAAAGCCAAAGAGGAAGTTCCGCCCGCCGAACCGGTGGATACGGATTATGTGCGCTCCGCGCTTAATATGTACGAAAGGCTCGAAAGATCCGAAAAGAAGGAGTTTTGGATGCGCACAATAAGGGGAATTATCATCCACCCTGACAGCTCCATTTCTTTTACACTCCGTAATACATAATGTGCGTTACCCGGAGGAATGCCCTTTATGACGCTCGAATACGTCCTCAAGCAACACGGTCTTACCCCCGGTGTGGATGTAGAGGTCATCAACAACATCCAGTTTAACCTGATGGGCGGCGCATTTGAGAGCGGCACCGGCGATTTCGTTACGCTTTTTGAACCGACAGCCTCTGAATTTGAAGCCGCAGGCAAGGGACACATCGTCGCAAACGTTGGCATGGAATCCGGCGAAGTGCCTTATACCGCCTTTATGGTTGCGCCCGACACCATAAAGGATGACCCTGCATTCGTTGAAGCGTTCGTGCGGGCGCTGTACCGCGCGCAGCTTTGGGTGCAATCCGCAAGCGATGCGGAAATCGCTGAGGCGATGCAGCCGTTCTTCCCAGATTCTTCGATCGAGACCCTTTCCGCGGTCGCCCAAAGTTACCGGGCGACAGATTCCTGGACGCAAACGCCTGTTATGAGCGAGGATTCCTTTACACGTTTGCAGGATATCATGGAAAGTGCTGGAGAGCTGAGCGAGCGCGTTGAGTTTACTGAGCTTGTAGACAACAGCTTTGCGGAAGCCGCCGTAGAAGAGGCCGGGAAGTAAGGCAGGGGGCGCAAGGATCGGTTTCGGCTGCGTTGTTCTCCGCAAACCGCTCTTTACGCAAAGAGCCGCCCGAAATTTCCGGGCGGCTCTGACTAAGTTTTATGTTCTGTTATTCCTCATCATCCTGAACCGTCGGGATCACGGGTTTGTTGCAGTTCGGGCAGATCAGTTCCTCGTCAGATTCAAGCATGTCCTGATCGAAGTAGACAGTCTCACCGCAATGCGGGCATTCTACCTCAACAAAGTCATCGTCAAAATCGTCACAGCAGCAATCGCACTCGTCATCATCATCAATCAGAGCGTCCAGGCACTCATCAATGTCGGAAAGCTCATCACAAATGTCGTCAATGCATTCATCAAGGTCAATAATCGCCTCTTCGTTTTCGTCAATGGTACCGGCCATTTCGTCCATGGTCTCGATCATCGCAAGCAGGAGCTTCCCCTGCGCATCGCCGCCGATTTCCATGCCGTCCGCAAGGCCGCGCAGGTAAGCGACTTTTTCTTTCATGTATCCCATAGGTAAACCTCCGTTATGTGATGTTGTTAGGATTGCTTAGACGCGCTCCATATATTCGCCAGTGCGGGTATCTACACGAATGCGGTCACCCTCATTGACGAACAGCGGAACGTTAATTTTAAAGCCGGTTTCAAGCGTTGCAGGCTTGGTTGTTCCGGTGGCGGTATCGCCGCGGAAGCCGGGCTCCGTTTCGGTGACGGTCAGTTCAACAAAGTTAGGCGCAGCAACGGAGAACGGGCTGCCTTTAAAGAAGCGGATGGTGACGTTTTCGTTTTCCACGATGAAGTCGATCGCATCCTCAACCTGCTCGTGGTTGAGCGGAAGCTGCTCAAAGGTTTCCGTATCCATGAAATAATAAAGCTCGCCATCGTTGTAAAGATATTGCATCTCTTTGGTTTCGATGTGCGCGGTGGGGTACTTGTCCGTGGGGCTGAAGGTGCGCTCAAGCACCGCGCCAGTCATGACGTTCTTGAGCCGCGTGCGCACAAAAGCCGCACCCTTGCCGGGCTTCACGTGCTGGAAGTCCGCGATGGACCAAACGTTGCCATCGATTTCAACTGTAACGCCCTTCCTGAAATCGCCCGCCATAATCATTGCCATAGGTAATAATCCTCCAAAGTGGTTTTTTGTTGCATTTGTATGATCTTACCATGCCGCGCGCACACAGCAACGCCATGATACACAATACCGTGTATTATATTACCACAATTCGCCGCATGCAAACAAGGGATTTATCACTTTCGGATGAAATTTACCTGAATTTTTCATGCCGCGCCCCGGTATCCTTCTCCCACAAGCCATTCCGTGTGCTGATAGCCGGGTTCAGGAACGACTTGCTCCAGCTGAAACCGGTCCCCGGTGTTTACCGTATAAGCCTTGCCGTCCATAAAATAAATCGCGGCATTGTGTACCGGGAAGGGTTCGGACATTCGCCCCGTGTCAATATCGTATATGCGCATTTGGGTGTAATTGTCCTCCAGCAGCCAGGCGCAAAACACAGCGTTCCCGTTTGCGGCTGCGCGGACGTTATTGACGTCTTCTTCGAGCACCGCAGTGCTCCCATCCCCTTCCGCTTCCAGCAAATAGAGGCCGTTTAAATTGCGGCAAAGGATCCTGTCTCCCAGATGCTGCACAGGAGAAGGCATGGCTTCCTTTGCAACCGTGATGGCGTCCGGAACATTCACATCAATCGCAAAAAGAGAATATGCGTTGGCGCAATACGGGTCATCGTCGATCCTGCGCGAAACGTATACCGTCTCCCCCACCACATCCAGATAGCTCCACCGGAGGTCTTCCATCACGGGAATGCGGTTTGAGCCGTCTTTCTCCATGCGGTACAGCGTGTTCTCCACAAAGAAGAAAACGTAGTTCTTTGTCGTAACCATATTGTCAGCGGTTCCATCCCAAAGCTTTGCGACGGCCCCGGTTTCATAATCAAAGCGGAATATCCCCTTTTCCTCATCGCCGATATAATACAGCGCGTCATCCGAAGCGTTGATCATGCCATGGCAGTCCTCCGCAAGCACCCGGATCTCCCCCTGCGCATCCATGGCGCAAAGCGTCTCATGGGGATAGTTTTGAAAATAAATGACGCCGCCCCGCGCATCCGCCATCCCGTATGCGCTGCGGTTTGCCGCATCAGCACCGCAGGGAGAAAGGTCCGCCGGTTCCCAAACGAAGGGTTCTTCCTCCGGCACAGGGCTTGGCGCAGGTTCTTCTTCTGCTGCAAGGTTGCACGCGTAGAGAAAAACTGCGCAAAGGGCAAGCAGGGCAGCAATTCGGCTTCTTTTAACAACCCGTTTCATCGCATGTGCCCTCCTGTTTTTTTGCCGGGAAGTTTTCCCATAATTTATTATAACAGAATTTTATTGTTTTTTTATTAACAAATTGCAAACATTCCCTTTCCTGCCTTCCTCATCTTTCCCTTTCAGCCCTTTCAAAACAAATTTTCAAAAAGCAGCGGCAAATTTGGCCGTGCATGCCAATCAAGCGCAGCGAGCGCCCCATCAATGCTGCGGACATCCCCGAACCGGGCGCGAATACAACAGGGGGGGGCGCCTGCGGCGCCCCCCCTGTATTCTGCCCTGTTATTCAAGAAAATCCTTAAGCTTTTTGCTGCGGGAAGGATGGCGGAGTTTACGCAGCGCCTTCGCTTCAATCTGGCGGATGCGCTCACGCGTAACATTAAACTCCTTGCCGACCTCCTCCAACGTGCGAGCCTTGCCGTCATCCAGGCCAAAGCGCAGGCGGAGCACCTTTTCTTCCCGGGGTGTGAGCGTATCAAGCACCTCCATCAACTGTTCCTTAAGCAGTGTGAAGGCCGCGACCTCCGCAGGTGCGGGCGCATCGTCATCCGGAATAAAATCCCCAAGATGGCTGTCTTCTTCCTCGCCGATCGGCGTTTCAAGCGAAACCGGTTCCTGCGCCACCTTGATGATCTCGCGCACCTTGTCTTCGGAAATTCCCATTTCGGCAGCGATTTCATCCGGCCTGGGCTCCCGCCCATATTCCTGCAAAAGCTGGCGGTTTACGCGAATGAGCTTGTTTATGGTTTCTACCATATGCACGGGAATGCGGATGGTGCGCGCCTGATCCGCGATTGCACGCGTAATGGCCTGGCGAATCCACCATGTTGCATAAGTTGAAAACTTATAGCCTTTTCGGTAATCAAACTTTTCCACAGCTTTAATGAGGCCGAGGTTGCCCTCCTGAATCAAGTCAAGGAACAGCATTCCGCGGCCGACATAGCGCTTTGCGACGGAAACTACAAGGCGCAGATTCGCTTCCGCAAGCTGCCGTTTCGCATCCTGATCGCCATCTGCCATCCGCTTTGCGATCTCGATTTCTTCGGATGCGCTCAAAAGCGGCACTTTTCCAATTTCCTTTAGGTACATGCGCACAGGGTCATCAATCGCCACGCCTTCCGCGCCCGGAACGGAGGTGTCAATTTCCGCCAACTCCTCGGTGATGTCCTCCGCGACCTCGATTTCCTCAACCACATCAATGTTGAGCGCCTCAAAGCGGTCGTACAACCGCTCGATCTGCTCAGAATTGAGGTCAAGCTCCTCAAGCGTATCCATGACTTCTTTATAGGTCAAAACGCCTTTCGCCTTGCCGCGCTCAACGAGCTCTTCCACCTTGTTCATGTGAGGTTTATTCGCTTCCAAAGCTGCCCACTCCTTACTGTTACTAATCTATGTCTATTTAAACTCTTTGAGTTTCTTCATCAGCTCCGCGTGTTCACGCAGAAGCACCGTCCTGTCGCCTTCTCCGGCGCTCATTTTGTCTGCAAGCTCCTTCAGGCGCACATTAATCTGTTTGTAGCGCAGCTTTTCTACGCAATCATCAATCACGGAGGCGGCTTCCCCTTCCAATGGGTCGGCTGTCATCGCCATTGCGGCGGCTTCCGCCTGTTGCTCTGGAAGCTCTGCGAGCAAGCGCGCCATATCCGGCGCTTCGCTCGTAGAATATGCAACAAGCAATGCATCCGCATATCCCGCAAACCCTTCCTGGGAAAACGTTACCCCCGCCTCGGCCATCCGCTCCGCTGCATATGTGGTATTTTCGCGCGAAGCCTGCATGCAGGCGAGCAGCGTCTGCTCAATTCGATCGGGTTCGGTAACTTTCGCCTCGCGAATTTTATTCCTAGTATTCCGATTTTTGGCAGTGTTATTCGTTTCAACAGGCTTTACAAGCCCGCATTGTGCCTCCACTGCATCAAGAGAAACTCCCGCGTTGCGGGCAATTACCGGGATGTACCGCTCGCGTTCCACAGGCTCCAGGCCGCCAACAAACGCGCACGCGCGCTTCGCATATCCTTCGCGGCCATCCGCAGTAAGAAGGTCGAACTGCGTCGCAAGGTGCGAAAGCCTAAAGCCGTTGAGTGTATTTGCATCGTCCTTCAGCTTCAGGAACGCTGCCTTTCCATTGCGCCGCACATAATCGTCCGGGTCCATGTTGCCGGGGATCGAGATCACCTTCACCTCCAACCCTTCAGCCGCAAGGATGTCCAACCCGCGCAGCGTTGCATTTTGCCCCGCTGCATCTCCGTCATAAGAAATATATACGCGCTCGACATAGCGTTTCATCAGCCGGGCCTGCTGCTGCGTAAGCGCAGTACCGAGGGACGCCACCGCGTTGTCGATCCCGCACGCATGAAGGCTGATCACATCCATATAGCCTTCCACCATTACAAGATCAACCGGGTGTTTCCCCTTTTGCATGTTCAACGCGTACAGATTGCTGCGTTTATTGTAAATCGGCGTATCACCGGTATTGATATATTTTGGCTGCTCGTCCTTCTTCATTGTGCGTGCGCCAAAACCGATTACCCGGCCGCTCGTAGCGATAATGGGGAAAATTACACGGTTGCGGTAAGCATCGTAGCAGCCGTTCTTCCGTTTCCCACGAATTGCAAGCCCGGCGTCGATCAACTCGTCGTTCGTGTAGCCCTTCCCGGTAAGATAATTCGTCAGGCCATCCCATGTTTCCAACGCAAAACCAAGGCCAAACCGGGTTGCAAGCTTGCCATCCACCCCACGCTTTGCAAGGTATGCCTGCGCCTGCTTCCCCCCCGGCGACAGCAGCTGACGGTGGTAAAACAGCGCTGCCTCCTTGCATGCTGCATACAGCCGTTCCTTATGTGCACGCTCACGCCTGAGGCGGTCGTCATCCACCTCATCCGGCAGCTCCATGCCTGCGCGCTGCGCCAAAAACTTCACCGCATCCACAAAGGAGAGCCTCTCGATTTCCCGCACAAATTGAATGGCTCCACCGCCTGCATGACACCCGAAGCAATAATACATCTGCTTGTCCGGCTGAACGGAAAAAGAGGGGGTTTTTTCGTTATGAAACGGGCAGCAGCCCCAAAGGCGCCCGCTTTTTTGTGAAAGCGGGACATATTCGGAAACCAGGCTTACAAGATCCGTCTTTTGAAGGAGCTCGTCCATCCACGTTTCCGGGAACATGGGCATGTGACAACACTCCTTTCCCATAATTCATCCGCACGCTCGTTATTCGCCATAAAACCCGCGATTCCTGCAACTTTCATAAAAATTCCGTTTTTTGCAGAAAGCTGTACGCTACATCCACTCCTTGGGTACAAACTTGCGCTCATAATCCGTGATCGCGTAACGATCCGTCATACAGGCGATATAGTCCGCAGCCACGCGCTCCGCCCCATCCGCGGCAATGTGCCGTGTAAACTCCTCCGGCAGCTCGTCCATATGCCGAAGGTAATACAGGAAAAGTTGCTCGACGACATGCTTTGCCTTCCCTTCCTCCTGCTTTGCGTCGCTGTCGCGGTATACATGTTCAAACATGAACGCGCGCAGCATGTCAAACTCCTCGCCGATCCGTTCCGACATGCAAATCTGCGGCCTGCCATAGCTCCGTGCAATCACATCCGTAATCATTGTATTGATGCGACGCCCATGCGAATTACCCAGCACGGTTACACAGCGTTTCGGCAGATCCTCCTCATGCAGCACACCTGCGCGGATGGCATCGTCAATGTCGTGGTTAATGTAGGCGATACGGTCTGCAATGCTTACCACGGCGCCCTCCAGGGTGCATGGCGTACCGCTTTTCTTGTGGTTCACAATGCCGTCCCGCACTTCATAGGTGAGGTTCAGCCCCGTGCCGTTTTCCAGTTTTTCCACAACGCGCAAACTCTGTACGTTGTGTTCAAAGCCGCCGGGCACCAAGCGGTCCAGCACGCTTTCGCCTGCATGGCCGAACGGCGTGTGACCCAAATCATGTCCGAGCGCGATTGCCTCTGTTAAATCCTCATTTAACCTAAGCCCGCGCGAAATGGTGCGTGCGATTTGGCTGACCTCCAGCGTATGCGTGAGGCGCGTGCGGTAATGGTCGCCCACCGGGGAAAGAAAAACCTGCGTTTTATGTTTCAAGCGCCGGAAGGATTTGCAGTGGATGATACGATCCCGGTCGCGCACAAATTCCGTGCGGATCGGGCATTTTTCCATCGGGTATTCCCGGCCGCGCGTGTCTCTTGAAAGCATCGCATAGGGGGAAAGCGTTTGCGTTTCCAGCTCCTCCGCATGCTCGCGCAGGCTCCCGCTTTGGATTCTGTCTTCTTCCATCATATCCCTCCTTGCTTGTTCTTTATTTGATTTTTCTGCATAAACGGGAAAAGTCCTTTTCCGATCTATGTCAAATTTGTGAAAAAACATGAAATAATGCTGAAGGGACTGCCTTTTTGTTTCACTTTCTTCTCCCGCTTTGTTTTCTGCGCTTCCATGCTGCCGGTTTAACCCCATTTTTTGCCGGACAGCCTGTCGAAAAAGCCCGGGGGATTTTCAAGGGCCGCAGTCCTTGACCTGCAATCCGGCTTCGGCGACCTGTGCGCCGAAACGGATGAAACCCTCAGGGGTTCGTACTTTGCAACTTTTGCCGCCCGCGAGCGTCAGCGAGAGGCAAATGCCAAGAAAAACTCGAAAAAGTGGCCAAAGGCCACTTTTTCGATACACTCAATCCGGCGCTGCCATTGAGGGCAGCGCCGGATCCAATTGTTGGTTAACGCTTTTATTTGTTGCGGATATTCGCCTGAGCCGCTGCAAGGCGCGCGATCGGCACGCGGAACGGGCTGCAGGAAACATAATCCAGGCCCACCTTGTGGCAGAACTCAACGGAGGAAGGATCGCCGCCGTGTTCGCCGCAGATGCCGAGGTGAATGTCCGGGCGAGCCTGACGGCCCAGTTCGGCAGCCATCTTCACGAGTTTGCCCACGCCAACCTGATCAAGCTTGGCGAACGGATCGTTCTCGTAAATCTTCTTGTCATAATATGCGCCAAGGAACTTGCCGGCGTCGTCACGGCTGAAACCGAAGGTCATCTGGGTCAGGTCGTTGGTCCCGAAGGAGAAGAACTCGGCCTCGGTAGCGATCTGATCAGCGGTCAGCGCGGCGCGCGGAATCTCGATCATCGTGCCGACCTTATACTTCATCTGTACGCCGGCTTTTGCAAGTTCTTCATCAGCAGTCTTAACAACAACGTCCTTCACATACTTGAGTTCCTTGACTTCGCCCACGAGCGGGATCATGATTTCAGGAACCATGGTCCAGTCCGGATGCTTGGCCTGCACGTTGATGGCAGCACGGATGACGGCGCGGGTCTGCATAGCGGCAATTTCCGGGAAGGTAACAGCCAAGCGGCAGCCGCGATGTCCCATCATCGGGTTGAACTCATGCAAAGAGGCGATAATCGCCTTGATCTGTTCAACGGTCTTGCCCTGAGCCTTTGCCAGAAGCGCAATGTCCGCTTCCTCAGTGGGAACGAACTCGTGCAGCGGCGGGTCAAGGAAGCGGATGGTAACCGGGCAGCCTTCCATGGCTTCGTAAATGCCCTCAAAGTCGCTCTGCTGCATCGGCAGGAGCTTTGCAAGCGCCGCTTCGCGCTCTTCCACGGTATCGGAGCAAATCATCTCACGGATGGCCGCAATGCGGTCGCCGTCAAAGAACATGTGCTCGGTGCGGCAAAGGCCAATGCCCTCTGCGCCCAGCTCGCGCGCCTTGGCAGCGTCGTGCGGGGTATCCGCATTGGTGCGGACCTGCAGGCGGCGATACTTGTCCGCCCAAGCCATGATGCGGCCGAACTCGCCGCCAATGGAAGCATCCATCGTCGGCATTGCGCCGTCGTAAACGTTGCCGGTGGAACCGTCAAGGCTCAGCCAGTCGCCCTCATGATATGTCTTGCCGGAAAGCGTAAACTGTTTGTTTTCTTCATCCATGTTGATCGCGGAGCAACCGGATACGCAGCATTTGCCCATGCCGCGGGCAACGACTGCCGCGTGGGAGGTCATGCCGCCGCGCACGGTCAGGATGCCCTGTGCAGCCTTCATGCCTTCGATGTCCTCCGGTGAGGTCTCCAGACGAACGAGGACAACCTTTTCGCCGCGAGCGGCCCAGGCCTTTGCATCCTCTGCGCTAAAGACGATCTTTCCGCAGGCAGCGCCGGGAGACGCAGGCAGCGCCTTGCCGGCGGGCTTTGCATTCTTGAGCGCCTTGGTATCAAACTGCGGATGCAGCAGGGTATCAAGGTTGCGCGGGTCAATCATGTTAACGGCTTCCTGCTCGGAAATCATGCCCTCGTCCACGAGGTCGCAGGCGATCTTCAGAGCAGCCTTTGCCGTACGCTTGCCGTTGCGGGTCTGGAGCATGTAGAGCTTGTTGTTCTCAACGGTGAACTCCATATCCTGCATATCGCGGTAATGGTTTTCAAGGATTCCGCACACTTCCTGGAACTGCTTGAACGCAGCGGGGAACTTTTCGGCCATCTGCGCAATGGGCATCGGAGTGCGCACGCCGGCCACAACGTCTTCGCCCTGCGCGTTGGTCAGGAATTCGCCCATGAGTTCTTTTTCGCCGGTCGCGGGGTTGCGGGTAAACGCAACGCCGGTGCCGCAATCATCGCCCATGTTGCCGAACGCCATCATCTGGACGTTGACAGCGGTACCCCAGGAATAGGGGATGTCGTTATCGCGGCGATACACATTTGCGCGGGGGTTGTCCCAGCTGCGGAACACCGCTTTGATTGCGCCCATGAGCTGTTCCTTCGGGTTGGAGGGGAAGTCGGTGCCGATCTTGGCCTTATATTCGGCCTTGAATTGGCCTGCGAGCTCCTTAAGGTCGTCCGCGGTAAGCTCCACATCCTGCGTGATGCCGCGTTCTTCCTTCATCTTGTCGATGAGCTGCTCGAAATACTTCTTGCCCACTTCCATGACAACGTCGGAATACATCTGGATGAAGCGGCGATAGCAGTCCCACGCCCAACGGGGATTATTGGATTTTTTGGAGATAACGTCCACAACCGCTTCGTTCAGGCCGAGGTTGAGGATGGTGTCCATCATGCCCGGCATGGAAGCGCGGGCGCCGGAACGGACGGAAACGAGCAGCGGGTTTTCAAGGTCGCCGAACTTCTTGCCGGTGATTCCTTCCAGCTTGCCGATGTATTCATAGATCTGATCCATGATTTCGTCGTTGATCTTCTCTCCGTCGGCATAATACTGCGTGCAGGCTTCAGTGGTGATGGTGAAGCCCTGCGGCACAGGCATGCCGAGGCCGGTCATTTCAGCAAGGTTTGCACCCTTGCCGCCGAGGAGATTCCGCATGGTGGCGTTACCTTCACTAAAAAGGTATACGTACTTGTGTGCCATCGATTTAATTTACCTCCATATAATATAATCAAATTGGACCATATTCAGCGGGTGGAATACCACGCATCAAAAATATGCGTTCTTCAAAATTCCACATGCATTAGTTATTATATCCTTTTTCTTCAAATTAAGCAATGAATTTGTAATTCCTTATGCAGGAAATCCTGCGGAAAAGTTGTTATGTTGCAACATTTAATCATAATTTGAACTTATAGGCGACGTATCCTGCCCGCATGCAGTCTCACAGGCAGGAAAATGCCTTAAACCGCCGCTCCAGCACATGCTCAGCATAGCCGTTTATAGCATGCTTCAGCTCGTTTCGGACGCGTTCCGGCAGGCGAACTTTTCCCATTTCCGCATCGGAGAGCATCAACATGCGCCTGAGCGCTTCAAGGGAAAGCGCAGAAATGGGAACTGCGTCTGTCCCAAAGCCATGCGCGCAGGCCGAGCAGAGCGCACCGCCCGCCGCAGCCGAAAAGTGCAGTTCACGCTCGGCGCGCAGGTCGCACCCGCAGGCAGCGCACCGCGTGACCGCCGGGCTGTACCCAAGCGTTTGCAGGCAGCGCGCAGCAAAGCAAAGCGCCATATCAAGCGGCGCACACTCCGAATAGGCGGTAAAGCTCAACGCATAAAGCAAAAGTGACAGCAGCGCCTCGTTCGGCTGCTCCGCAGCCGTTCCCTCATTGATGAGGGAAAGCATGTACGCTCCTGCGGAAAAGCGTTCCACATCCTCGCGAAGCGGATAAAAGGGTTCACGCACATCGCAGGATTCCACGGTATATTTTTCCCGGTTCAGAAACAGGACGAACTCCCCCGAAACGAACAGCTCACTCGCCGGCAAAAGCTGACTTTTCGGGCGGCGGCAGCCGCGTGCGGCAGCGGAAATCAGCCCCCTCTCCCGCGTGAAAAGCGTCAGGATGCGGTCATTGTCGCGGTAATTTGCATACCGTGTCACGATGCCGTTTACGGTAATAAGTGCCATCCGGCCTCCGTGGGAAAGATTTTCCGTTCATGGTCCTGGCCCTCCTGCGGAGATACTAAAGCCGTATCATACCGCAAAGGAGCAACCGTCATGGATAAGAGCAGCACGCCCAACAATGCCCGCGCCCTTTGGGAGGCATTTCAGCAAACCGGCCGCGTCAGCGCATATATCGCTTACCGCAGCGCCCTGCGCCGGGAGCGGGAAACAGAAAACGGCGGAGCCCGGAATTAATCCACAAACGCTACGGCGCGCACCGGCGCGCCGTCCGCATTTTCGTATTTCAGCGGAAGCGCTGCAAAGCGGAACGCGCGGCCAATAAGCCCCTCGAGATTCGTCAGGTTTTCCACAATAACAAGCCCCGCGCCAAGCACGATGCGGTGCATGGGCAATTCAAAGCTGTCGATCGGGTCGATGGAGATCGCATCAATGCCGATCCCCTTTTTCCCGGCTGCGCAATAACGCATCACATCCGCATCAAACGCAGGGTACGCGCCAAAGTAGCGTCCATCGTTCCAAAGGCGGCTCCATCCCGTATAAAACAGCAGGAATTCCGCTTCATCCGCCGCCGCGCGCACGTTTTGAATGTGCCGCATCGTAATCCGTCCGCCCTCTCCCGCATCGGAGCAGTCCACAACGCATGCCTTTCCCGTGAATTTTTCAGCAGGCAGTGCATCCAGCGTCGGAGCGCCGGGGAAAATGTGTGCGGGCGCATCCATATGCGTGCCGGTATGGGAATACATACGGAGGAGCGTCTCCTTAAAGCCATCCTTTTCAATGGTATTCGTCTGTGTCAGCTTTGGTTGTTCCGTTCCCGGATAAACCGGCATTGTTTCACCGACCGTCTGCGTCAGATCCATTACATGCATAGCCGTTCCTCTTTTCCATAACGTTAATTTCTTGTTTAGTATACACCATAAGATGCGGTTTTTCCATTGAAACCGGCGCTGCTGTGTTGTACAATGCCAACAGAAGCTCTTCATCCTTCAATTTCATATCTCAGGAGGTAACGCAAAATGGACCCCAACCGAATCCGCGCCGCGATCGACGGGATTTATGATGAAATTATCGCTCTGCGCCGCGACATCCACATGCATCCGGAGCTTTCGCAGCAGGAAGAGCGCACAATGCATGTGATCAGCGATCGCCTTGCCGCGCTCAATATTCCGCATGAAACCAACGTGGCTGGCTATGGCGTCGTTGCTACGGTCGGTTCCCCTTCGGCCAAGTATGCCATAGGGATCCGTGCCGATATCGACGCGCTTCCCATCCAGGAAGAAAACGACGTCCCCTATGCTTCAAAGGTTCCGGGCGTAATGCATGCCTGCGGGCATGACGTCCACACAGCGATCCTTCTCGGCGCCGCGCAAATTCTCAAAAGCATGGAAGCGGAGCTGCCCGGCGCGGTGAAGCTCTTTTTCCAGCCGGCCGAGGAAACGGTTGGCGGCGCGCACGGAATGATCGAACATGGCTGCCTGAAAAATCCCCGCGTCACACGCGTGATGAGCCTCCATGTGGATCCGAATTACGAAACCGGCAAGGTGCTTGTCTGCAACGGAAAGATGAACGCTTCCACAACGGAGCTTTCCATCACCGTGAACGGCACCTCCTGCCACGGCGCGCACCCTGAAAAGGGCGTGGACTCCATCGTAGTAGCGGCACAGGTCATCAGCGCCCTCCAGAGCATCTCAAGCCGGTTCAGCGCGCCCACCACGCCTCTGATCGTAACGCTTGGAACGATCCATGGCGGAACAAAGGAAAACATCATCGCCGGCTCCGTTGAAATGCGCGGCACCATTCGCGCGCTGGATTTCGCAACGCGCGATTTTGTAAAAGCCAAGGTGAAAGAAATCGCGCAAGGCACTGCCGCCGCATTTGGCGCGACAGCCACGGTGGAAATGTCCGATGGATATCCTCCCCTTGTGAACGACCGTGCGACTTCGCAGCGCCTTTCGGAGGTTGCTCAGGCGGCGCTCGGCGCGGAAAATGTCGTTTTCATGGAAGAACCCAGCCTCGGCGCGGACGATTTTGCGTATTTCACCGAGGCTGTTCCCGGCACGTATTTCAACATTGGAACCGCAACTCCCGGCAATCCTCAGCCGCAGATGCTGCACAGCGAAACCTTCTGCCCTGATGAACGCTGCATTAAAACAGGCATACTGCTTGAGGTTTTGGGAACGCTTGCATTTTTGGAGGACGACAAATGAGCTGCACACAGATTTATACAGACCCTGCAGCGCTCCCGCGCGACACCTACGTTCAGGTTGACCTCGCCGCGCTTGCCGGCAACATGGATGCCATTCGCGCCATGGTTGGCCCGGAAGTCGCCGTCATGCCGGTCATCAAAGCAAACGGCTACGGCCTCGGCGCGGTTGGTATTGCCCCGACGCTGCTTGCCCACGGAGCATGCTGCCTTGCCGTTGCAACGCTGACCGAGGCGCTCGAACTGCGGGAGGCTTATCCGGATGCGCCGCTGTTCATCCTCGGCCATACGCCGGACAGGCTCCTTCCCATCGTGGTGCGGGAACGCATTACGCAAACCGTTTTTACCGCCGCACAGGGAAAGCTGCTGAGCGAGGCGGCCTCCAGCCTTGGCACACGCGCAAAAGTGCACCTCAAGGTGGATTCCGGCTTCCATCGCCTCGGCACGGAAAACGTGGAAGAACTTTTCTCCATTTGCAGGGAGCCGAACCTGGAAATTGAAGGCATTTTCTCCCACCTTGCCCTTGCGGGCGAGGAAGAGGATGCCAGGCAATACGCCCGCTTCATGGCTGTCGTGGAAGCGCTTGAAGCGCGTGGCGTCTCCTTCCGCTATAAGCATCTCGCAGACAGTATCGCCGCCGTGGACTACCCGGAATACCGCATGAACATGATTCGCCCGGGCGCGCTCGTTTACGGTCTCAGAGGGTTCCATAAAGGATATGTGGAGGTGAAGCAGGCCGTGTCCTTCATAACACGGATTTCCCAGCTTCACCGCATAAAGAAAGGCGAGGGCGTGGGATATGATTATCTCTGGCGTGCGCCGGAAGATACGCTTGTCGGCACCGTTCCTTTCGGCTATGCAGACGGATACCCCCGCAACATGCGCGGCAAGGGCTACGTGACCATCCGCGGGGTAAAATGCCCGCTCATCGGCGTACTGTGCATGGATCAATGCATGGTGGATCTCACCGCTGTGCCGGATGCCCGGGAAGGTGACCTTGCGGTAATCTACGGTGACGGCACAAATAACACCATGAGCATTCAGGAAGCTTCCGAGCTTGCAGGCACAAACAAGAACGAGATCGTTGCCCGGCTGCTTCCCCGTCCGCCGCGCGTGTACATCAACGGTTAATCTCAGGAACAGCTTGAACAGGCGATGCGTTTCAAAGGCAGGCCTTCCCGGCATGCAGGATGGACTGCACCGCGTATCGAAAAAGTGCTGAGGCTCCGCATAAAACCGTGCGGAGCCTTGCTTTGGTTTTGGCGTCTATTTTTTCACCGCCGTTATGGCGCGGAACACCTGTTCCGCGCGGGAAGCAAGATTCCGCCGGGCACGCCCCGGCTCCATAGCCTCCGCAAGCGCAAGCGGAGCCTGCGGGATAGCAAAATATGCGTCAATTCCGCTTTGATTCACGGCCGCAGCATCGTCCGCCGTCGCGCCCGCAAAGGCAAGCGTCACCGCGCCGCACCGCTTGCCGAGCTGCGCTATGCCTATGGGCGCTTTTCCCATCGCCGTTTGGAAATCCATGCGGCCTTCCCCCGTTATAACAAAATCCGCCCCTTCCATATCGTCCGCAATGTGGATGGCGTCGAGCACCAATGCGATTCCCGGTTCCAGCACCGCGGGCAAAAAGCTGATGAATGCATATCCAAGGCCGCCTGCGGCTCCCGAGCCCGGAAGCTGGTCCCCGCTTATCCCGAATTGATGTTTCACCACTTCCGAAAAATGCCGCAGGCCATCATCCAGCTCTGCTGCAATCTCCGGCGTCGCCCCCTTTTGCGGGCCGTATATGCGCGACGCGCCATCTGGCCCAAAGAGCGGGTTGCTTACATCGCACGCAATCCGAAAGCGGCATTGCGCAAGGCGCGCATCTGCCCCGGAAGCGTCGATGCACGCCACCCGGCCGGCTGCGCGGCCGTCAATCCCCGCGCTTTCCCCCGCCGCTGTAAGGAAGCGGAACCCAAGCGCCGTAAGCATGCCGATTCCCCCGTCATTCGTGGCGCTGCCGCCGATCCCGATCAAAAACGAACGGCAGCCGCGTTCAAGCGCGTGAAGAATCATTTCACCCAAACCGTAGGTCGTGGTAAACCGCGGGTTGCGCTTTTCCGGCGGCACAAGCGGCAGGCCGCTGCAGCTCGCCATCTCCATGACCGCCATCCCGCCGGACAGCATACCATATGCGCAGTGCACAGGTTCTCCAAGCGGCCCGGTTACGCACATGGGCATCTTCTCGCCCGCAAGCCCTTCCACAAGCGCATCCACAGTGCCTTCTCCTCCGTCCGCAACCGGACGGACGACAACCTCCGCTTCCGGAACTGCCCGCAACACGCCCTCCCGCACTGCGTTTCCTGCCTGAACCGAAGAAAGGCTCCCTTTAAAAGAGTCAATCGCGACAACAACCTTCATGTTTCATCCCCTCCCCCCCAAAGACAGCGCAGTGGGATTTGTTTGAATATCAATTATGCATCGTATCCCGAATTTCACGGTAAAAGTAAATTGCAATATAAAACAGGGATGAATGCCGGATGGAACGCGGGTCATATCCGGTGCGCTCCGCGATGCGCCTGAGCTTATATTGCAGCGTGTTTTTGTGGATGAAAAGCCGTTCTGCCGTTTTTGTGATCGACCCCTCATGGTCGTAAAAGATCTCAAGCATGGTCAGTTGCTGCGCAATTTCCGCATCGGTGAATCCACGCATGATCTTGCGCACATATTCCTGCTTGGTTACGGCATCCACCTGGTCGGCAAACACCTCCATGTTCAAATCTCCATATTTCCGAATGAACCACTTATGCGTGCGCATGCAGGCAGCCAGCGCACGTTCTGCCTTCACGCAGTTTCGGTGCATTTCGGTGTAATCCGCCGGGGTGTCATCGATCCCGATAGCAAGGCTTAAATGGAATTCCCTCTCTACGCGCACCTGCAGTGCTGCTGCAATGCGCTCAAGCTCAGCATCGCTTTGTGGCGTGACCATACAAATCAGCTTGGAAGCGGAACGCAAAAACAGGTTGTTTTCATCCATGCACCCGATGTACCGCTCAATCATCTGCTCTGCGCAATCAATCGCACGCAGCGCCGCCATGTCCTGTGCATTTTGGGGGTGATATGCGCTGCATGCAAGGACCCTGCGCGGGATCAGGATATCCACGTTCAGTTCCCTGCCGCGTTCTGCGAATGCAGCATCGATATTTTTAGGGTCGCCGTTAAGCCACTCGTCCAAATAGCGGTTGCGCACATTTTCTCCGGTCAACCGCTCGTATGCGCGGTGTGCTTCTGAAAGCACCAGTTCCGCCATGCGCTGGATCACACGCGCTTTGTCCGCAATTTTTTCATAGTCCCCCGCAACGCTGAGCACTCCCAGCACCTGACCTGCGGCTGCAATCGGGCAATTCAGGCCGGGCGGCACACGATCAAGCCGGCCGTCCTCCCGGACGATCAGTTCCGGCAGGTGCTGCGAAAGAACCATCCATGCGCCCTCATGGAAGCCACCGACGCACGCTGCGTCCGATGCGGCAATAATGATTCCGCGCTGATCCATGATGCTGATCTTCTCGGGAATCACCGCATTTGCCTCCGTTACGATCCGTTCTGCCAACTGTGTGGACAACAGTTCCATGGGTTCCCTCTTCTTCCCGCGCGCCTCGCCCTTATTTTAATTCATTCTTTATTTTTCGGATTTTGCCGCTATAATTATAGCATGTACGATCTCATTAAAAAAGAAGCCTCTTCCTGCGGATTCGCAGAAGTGTTCTTTCTAAAGCCACTCCGGCTGGATGCTTGGCATACCCGGGCTGCGCGTCTCGGCGTGGGCGCATCCCTGTGGTTTGATGTGCCTGCTGCTTATCCGGGCGCAAGCTGTATCCTGCTTTTGGTTTACGCATATGCGCCGTTCCCAGCCGGGGAGCGTTTGAGCGCCTACTACCTTGCAAGCCAACGCGGCTACCTTGCCTCGCAAGAGCTCGTGAAGGCGCTCTGCGCTTCCGGCATTCCCTGCGAAATTGCTGCCGTCCCCGCACGTGCGCTTGCCCTTGCAAATGGTGTTGGCGTTGCCGGAAAAAACGGGCTTTTGCGCATCGGCGCATTCGGCTCGCGTTTCGCACTTTATACGCTTGCTACAAGCGCATGTATGCCGCGCATAGAAGTTCCTGCAACCGCATCCTGTCCCGCTCAATGCGATGCGTGTATGCGCGCCTGCCCAATGGGCGCGATCGCACCAGAAGGGATTGATGCGGCACACTGCATGCGTTATTTTATGGATGGTGCGGAATATCCGTTTTCCGTTTATCAGGCGCAGAGCACGCACATGGGCTGCGAAGTCTGCCAGGCCGTGTGCCCGCAAAATGCGCAGCTTACAAAACGCATCCCCGGAGAAGCGGAGCAGGCGGCATTTGCCTTGCCGCGTCTTATCGCGGGAGAAGCAGCGGCGGCACGTTCACTCGTTGGCCGGAATCTGACGGGAAACGGCAAACTAACAGCGGAGGCCATTTGTTTTGCTGCACGCGCAGGGCTTCACGAAGCGGAAATCCGTACTGCGCTCACGGCTTCCCCATTCCCGGCGGTAAAAAGGGCGGCAGCATGGGCTTTAGAACATTATTTCATCAAAAAATAATAGTTCTTTGAGGCTTTTGTAATAGTTTTGTGATACATTTTTCCGCTGTGGGGTGTATACTAAATTTGCAAGTGAGAAAACTGGCAGTGATGAAAGTTCCCCCCTTTCAAACCAACCGTTTTCAGCGACTCCTTCTTTTGAAGGAGTCGTTTTTTTGCGTTTTCCGCTTGCATTCGGGCGCGATACAAGGTAGAATAGTCATGCCGCGCTAGGCGGGGAGTTAGCGGTGCCCTATACCTGCAATCCGCTACAGCAGGGTACAATCCCCGTTTTGAGGCTTGAACTTGTGGGGTCTGGGATCGGCAAGGAGCGTTGATCGCCGGGTCCTGTGCAATCGGCATCTGTGAACCATGTCAGGTCCTGACGGAAGCAGCATTAAGCGGAGCAGCCGATGTGCCGCGGGTTTGCCTGGCAGGAGCCGCCTGCCGTATATTCCGCCCGGAAGCGCATTGCCGAGAAACGGGTGCGCGGCAAGCAAAAGCGCGATGGAACAAGTCCATCGCGCTTTTGCTTACTTTCCGCACATGCCCTATGATATTTTTCTCAGCCAGGAGGGTAAGCCGATGCTTCCGGAAGAAATCACTTTTTTTGAAAAAATGCCTTCCATGTTGTCTGTCTATCAGGCGCTTCGCGATCAGTTGGTAAAGCGCTGTCCTGAGCTGCAAATTAAGGTCAGCAAAACTCAAATTTCATTTCGCAACAGGCATATTTTTGCAATGGCGTCTCTCCCCTTCCGCCGCGCAAAGGGCTGGCCCGAATGCTGCCTGATCGTTTCATTCGGCTTATGTTGCCGTTTGGATTCGCCGCGCATCGTCCAAGCGGTTGAGCCTTATCCGAACCGCTGGACACACCATGTGCTCGTTACGCAGTGCGCAGAGATCGATGCAGAGCTCCTTGCCTGGCTTGATGAAGCATATCGCTTTGCAATGGCGAAATAGTACTTCATCTCAGCTTTGCCATAAACTTTTCGTTGTTTATAATAAAGCGCTCGTGCGTGCCTTCGCCTACCGTGCCCCGCGCATCATACACATGCACTGCAAACACCAGTCTGCGCCGGTCGATTTCAGAGAGTTCGCTTTCGCAGGTCACTTCTCCGCCCACAGCTGTCGCCGCAACATGCTTCACTTCAATTCGCGTACCAACCGTGCCCTCCCCCTCAGCGAGATAGGGCTGAACGCTTTCCATCGCCGTGCGTTCCATTAGGGCGACCATCGCAGGCGTGGCAAACACAGGCAAAGTTCCGCTACCGTGCGCCTGCGCCGTATCCGCTTCGCGGACAACGCAGGATCTTTTATTTTTCAAACCAATTTCCAGCATACCATCCTCCATGAAAAAGCAGGGCGGCTCAAAAGAGCCGCCCGCAAAAGGTAAAGTAAGGTTACAGAGCTTCCACGATCGTAGCAACACCCATGCCGCCGCCGATGCACAGCGTAGCAAGGCCAGTCTTCTTGCCGGAATGCTTGAGCTCGTAGAGCAGCGTCACAAGGATGCGGCAGCCGGAAGCGCCGATCGGGTGGCCAAGCGCGATTGCGCCGCCATTGACGTTGACCTTGGATTTATCAAGGCCCAACTCGTTCGCAACCGCCACGGACTGTGCGGCAAACGCCTCGTTGGCTTCGATGAGGTCGATCTGGTCTAGATCCATGCCGGCCTTCTTGAGCACTTTGCGCGTTGCGTACACGGGGCCTACACCCATGATGGAAGGATCTACGCCTGCGCTTGCGCCGGCAACAAACTTCGCCATCGGCTTCACGCCAAGCTCCTTCGCCTTCTCAGCAGTCATAATGACGAGCGCGGCAGCGCCGTCGTTGATGCCGGAAGCGTTTGCAGCGGTGACGGTGCCGTCCTTTTTGAAGGCGGGCTTCAGCTTGGCAAGGCCCTCGGCAGTCACGCCCTGACGCGGGAATTCATCGACCTTGAACTCGACGACTTCCTTTTTGACCTTCACGGGAACGGGGACGATTTCCTCATCGAACTTGCCGGCCTTCTGGGCGGCTTCGCACTTCTGCTGGCTCCACGCGGAGAACTCATCCTGCATCTCGCGGGTGATGCCATATTTCTCGGCAACGTTCTCAGCGGTGATGCCCATGTGATAATCGTTGAACGCATCCCAAAGGCCGTCCTTGATCATGACGTCAACAAGCTTGCCATCGTTCATTCTGTAGCCAAAGCGCGCCTGGGGCATCGCATAGGGCGCAGCGCTCATGTTCTCCATGCCGCCAACGACCATCACGTCCGCTTCGCCTGCCTCAATCATCGCAGCAGCCATGTTAACGACCTTCAGGCCGGAACCGCATACGTTGTTGATGGTGAGTGCGGGAACCTCCACCGGAATGCCGGCCTTCACGGCCGCCTGGCGGGCAGGGCTCTGGCCGAGGCCGGCCTGCAGGACGTTGCCCATCAGCACTTCATCCACATCCTCGGGCTTAATGCCCGCGCGGCGGATGGCTTCCTTGATCACGATTGCGCCAAGCTCAACAGCGGGCGTATTCGTCAGCGAACCGCCAAATTTGCCCAGTGCCGTGCGGCACGCGCCAGCCAATACGATTTCCTTTGCCATAGTTTTTTCTCCTTAAAATAATTGATATCGGTCCAAAACCGAAGGTTAAGCCATGGGCTTCAGGTCGGGGCTGATGATGAGCTTCGCTTCCGTTGCGGCCTGAATCTGTTCCACGGTGAATTCGGGGTTGTATTCGCGCAGCACAATGCCTTCCGGGGTGACATCCATCACGCCCATCTCGGTCACGATCATGTCCACGCAATGAACTGCCGTGTAGGGCAGGCGGCACTTGGTAAGGATTTTCGGGTTGCCCTTCGCGGTGTGCTCCATCGCAACGATGACCTTCTTCGCACCAACGAGAAGATCCATCGCGCCGCCCATGCCGGGCATCTTTTTGCCGGGGATGATCCAGTTGGCAAGGCTGCCCTCCTGGTCAACTTCAAGGCCGCCGAGGACAACAGCGTCCACATGGCCGCCGCGAATGAGGCCGAAGCTGTCGGAAGAGTCGCTGAACGCGCCGCCGAGCACGATGGAGGAAGCGGAACCGCCCGCATCCACGATATGCATGGGATCGGCATGCGCTTCATCCGGCGCAGGGCCCTGGCCCACGATGCCAAGCTCGGAATGCACGGTCACATGGATGCCCTCAGGCAGGAAAGACGTGCACAGCACCGGCAGGCCGATGCCGAGGTTCACGACCATGCCGTCGGTGAATTCCTGCGCAACGCGCTTTGCGATAAAGGGTTTAATCAAGCTTTTTTCCATCTTATTTGCCCTCCCTGATTACGATGTAGTCGACCAAGATGCCCGGCGTCATGACGTTTTCAGGTTCGATCTCGCCAACTTCCACAAGTTCTTCCGCTTCAACAATTACGATGTCGGCCGCAGTTGCCATCACGCGGTTGAAGTTCTGCGCCGAGCCCTTGTACCAGACGTTGCCCAGCTTATCTACTTTATAGGCGCCGATGAGCGCAACATCCGCGCGCAGAGGCTTCATGACAAGGTAATCTTTTCCATCATAATTGACCTTATCGCGCACGAGGGGGCTGTCTTCCACAAGCGTACCGACACCGGTCGGCGTAATCACACCGCCAAGGCCCGCGCCGCCCGCGCGGATCATCTCCGCAAGGCTGCCCTGCGGCACAAGATCCACCTTCAGCTCGCCCTTGGCCCACTTTTCAACCGCCTCCGGATTGGTGCCGAGGTGGCTTCCGATATAGCCTTCGATCTGGCCGTTATGAATCATTTTTGCCCAGCTGTAATATTCGTCGCCATCCGGCCCATTGAGCTTGGACGAATCGTTGTGGATGGTGTGGAAGTGGCCCTTGTTCGTCTTGGAAAGCGCGTCGATAACGCTCAGCGCACTCCCGCAGCCGACAAAGCCGCCCATCATGATCGTAGCTCCATCCGGAATGAGATCGACGGCCTGCTGCGCGGTGATGATCTTGTTTCTCATAGAAATCCTCCTGTTATTAATGAACCTTGCACCGCTTTCGCGGTATATGGCAAGAAAGGCGTGTGGTTTTTGCCCACGCCCTTTTATTTTACGCCAGACGACATATAATGTCAAATGGTTCAGCGGAAAACAAAGCCTTTCTTAACGGCAGTTTTGCGGATTTATCTATGTATTCAGTTCCAACATAGCGCGCGCAATGTCGAACTTCAGCGTCGTATACTTTGTATCGGCAGGAATCTCCAACATTACGAGTACAAGGCGCGCATCCTCATCGGAAACACCCGTTCGGTAACCGACGAACCATGAAATCTCACGGCTTTTATCGTTGCCGATTTCGGCGGTGCCTGTTTTTGCGGCGACAACGCAGTTTTCTACCCTGAGCTGCCGCCCGGTGCCGTTGATTTCCTTGTTCACGACATCCTTGAGCATGGGCGTGATCGTATCTATTGCGGCCTCAGAAATCACATTTTCCTTCCACAGGCGGGCAATATGCTGTTCCACCACATCATATTTCACGCCGTTCTCCTGATAAATGCCCTCCACCACATATGGCACGGCAATATCTCCGCCGTTTGCAAGCGCGGAGAACATCGCGGCAAGCTGCAGCGGCGTCACAAGGATTTCCCCCTGCCCATAGCCGCTGTCGGCAAGGAGTTTGAAGCTCATCTCCGTATCTTCGTTCACAAGCTGCGGTTGCGCTACACCGATGTCGAAGGGAATGTTTTCGGTGAACCCGATTGCCTCCATATAGTCCTCAAAGGCTTCCCATCCGATCAGCAGGGCAGCGTTGGCAAAGTAGATATTGTCCGAATGAATAAACGCCTTGCGCATATTCAGCGGGCCGCTGATGGGATAGTTCACATGCGTGCGCTTAATTGGCGTCCAAATCCACGCGCCGTACTCCGTTGGCGTCCAATAGTCATCGTCGATCTGGCTGTCGTCAAAGGCATATTCCGTGTCCAGCACGCCAAGGTCAAGCGCCGCAGCACCCGTGAACGCCTTCATCGTAGATCCGGGAGGGTAAAGGCCTTGTGTCACGCGGTTGATCAAGGGCTTGGCCGGGTCGTTCAGCAACGCGCTGTACTCTTTCCCGCTGATGCCGCGCGTGAACAGGTTCAGGTCATAAGAAGGGTAGGAGCTGAGCGCCTGCACCGCCCCTGTGAGCGGATTCATTACGACCACTGCTCCCGCCGTCGTATCCCCAAACAGCACGAGGTCCATCACCTCATCCAGCCGCTGCTGAAGCTCCACATCGACGGTCAGTTCAATATCATATCCATCCACAGGATCCAACCGGTACAGCGTGCGGCGGTTGGTGCCTTCCGCCGTGCGGATATAGATCAGCTCCCCATCCTTGCCGCGCAGCTGCTGTTCATATTGTTTTTCAAGGCCGAGCCGGCCAACGATGGAATCCGATGTATAGAGGCCGTCCAACTTCGTGCGGCCCTCGTTCAGTGCGGCGAGTTCCGCCTCAAGTTCCTCTTTGCTGGAGGAAGGCACTGCGCCGACATAGCCGATCAGATGGGCGAGAAGCGAGCCATATGGGTACTCCCGCTGCACGCCGTAGTTGCCGTAATCAATGCCCACGCCCGTAATGAGCAACAACTGTTCCGCCGCCGATGCGGAAAGCTCGTCGCTGTAAAACTGCTTGAGCACAGCCACATCGTTGTATTCCTTCTTGAGCGCCTTTTGAATTTCCTCTTCCGTCATGCCGAGCAGCGGGGAAACCTGGGCGATGAAAAGCGCCTGATCCTCAATCTTTGAAGGAGCCGCGTATACGCTGATCGTGCCAACCGTGGCCGCGAGCAGAAAACCGTCCGAAAGGATTTCACCCCGCTCTGCCGGTAACGTGGCGACGCGCACCGTATCCCCCCACTCCATTTCGGGGAAAATCAGCGCCGGCGTCCATTCGATGCACCAATCGCCCCCCTCGCGCGTTGCAATGACGCTGAAGCTGTTTTTCATATCGCCGGCAACGCCCGAAGTATAGACCGCATCAAACGTTGCTTTGCAAAGGATCTCTCCGTTTGTGACTGAGAGGTTGCTGTACTCCACAGCCGAAATGCCGAGCGCATCGAAGATGTTGATGTACTTGTCGGTAAACTCCTTTTGCGTGACCCGGTTCGCCCGCGTTTCTTCTCCGTCATTGCGCGAGGAGGACGCAAGCAGCGCATATGCGTCGGCATATTCCCCTGCCGTAATAAGCTGCAAAAAGGTTTCGATCACGGCCCGGCCCGTGCGCTGCGGCGCGCTTGAGCAGCCGGCCGCACAAGGAATGACAAAAGCCAAGATCAGGCTCACGACAACAATCCGCTTCATCCTTTCGCGTTTCACTTTTCTCATCATAATCAAATGCGAACCCGCACAGTGCTCCTCTTTTGCGTATTCCCGCCCCCTGTTTACGGGGTATGGATAGTTTTATTATAACTTGGCAACAATCCCCTGTAAACGGTAGGGAGCGCCGGCGAGACATAATTCGTTAATTTGACACATTCCCTGCCCTCAAGCTATAATATGCTTACTATGAAAAAGATCGACAGCATCAAACAATACATGCCCGCCGCATTGTGGAAACGCGCCAAGGCGCAGCCAGCGCCTGCGCCCCATCACACCGCTGCCCCTCCCCCCATCCCTTCCGGGCGGAGCTGGTGGCTTACCGCATTGGACGTTTTCCTTGTTTTGGCTGTGCTTGCGGGCGCCGCATGGTTTGTTTCCCTTGCCACAGCGCCGGATCCGCGCATCACTGTGCACCTTTGCGCAGATGGCGTGACAAGTGAACATTTCGTTTACCCTTCTGATGTGCGCACTTTTTTGTCCGTGCGTGGGGTGGTGCTTGACAGCGGTGATACGCTTTCCTGCGCGCTGACGGACACGCTTACCGACGGCATGGAGATTGCCGTAACGCGCGCGTTTCCTGTTGCGGTTAAATCCCAAAACGGCGTTGCGCTGCTGCATACAACCGGCGGAACGGTAGGCGACGCGCTGCGTGCCGTGGATGTGGAGTATGATGTGAACGATGAGCTTTCCCACCTTTCGTTCGCAGACCTTGAGCCCGGCATGCAGATCGTTCACACGGATGTAATCACAGAATACGACACGGCCTATAAGACGCTTGAATACAAAGAAGAAGTTGTAAAGGATGACACGGTATATAACGACACAAAGCCCGTTCTGCTTCAGGAAGGGCAGGACGGCACCAAGCAGGTCACATACCGCCTTGTTTATAAAAACGGTGTACGTGTTTCCCGTGAGGTAGTCGATCAGGTGGTTATTACCCCCGCTACGCCCGAAATCAAGAAAGTCGGCACAAAGATTCATTACCAGACACACCTGAGCGGCGAATTCCGTATTTACAAGGATCCGCCGGTAGCCGGAAAGAACGGTTGGGTTGAAATGACGATGGACTACATCACCGCTTACACAGCCGATACCCGAACCTCTACCGGTGTACGGCCCAAGCTTGGCACCATTGCTGTGAACACCTACTATATCCCTTACGGTACGGAAATTTACGTGAAGGGTTATGGATATGGCAAGGCGCAGGACACCGGCGCGTTCCGCAATTATAAGCGGGCCGACGGCACGCCCGTGAACCAGCTGGATCTGTTTATGAATACTGAAAAGGAATGCAGGCGCTGGGGCCGTAAGCGCAATGTGACGGTGCTTGTAAAGCTGGGCTGAAGCATCCGTTGCGCAGGCCGAAGAATCATTTTCGAATGTGGTGGGCGGATGTAGGCATCCGCCCTCTGTATTTACCGAATCAAACCAAAAAGGAGCATCCCATGACCATTGCCGAAATCAAATCCCTCCTTGCGGCGCACGGCCTCGCGCCCAACCGGGCGCTCGGGCAGAATTTTCTTGCGGACAAAGCTGCTGCAAGCGCAATTGCAGAGGCTTCCGGGGCGGCCGAATTCCCCGTGCTGGAAATTGGCCCGGGGCTTGGCGCGCTCACGGAACCGCTTCTCTGCCTTTCCCCGCATGTGACAGCGGTTGAGATTGATGCGGCGATGGTGCGTGTTTTGCAGGTACGCTTTGCAAATGCAGGCAATTTCACCCTGCTGCATGAAGACTTTCTTGAAACTGACCTTGCCGCGGTCGCTCCGTTGCTCGGTGCAAGGTGCGCCGTTGCCGCAAACCTGCCGTATTATGTTACAACGCCGGTCTGCATGAAGCTGCTCACCTCCGCGCTTCCAATTGAGCGCATGGCGCTGATGCTGCAAAAGGAAGCGGCAGAACGTTTCACCGCTCTGCCGGGCAGCCGTCAATACGGGCCGCTGACTGTGCTTGCGCAGAGGTACTACGACATCAAGTTCTTGATGGAACTTTCGCCTGCGCGGTATTACCCTCAGCCGGAGGTGGATTCTGCCGTGCTCACGCTTGCCCGCAGGCCGGGCGTCACCGATCTGCCTGCACTGCCGCGCGTGCTTGCATCAGCGTTTTCCATGCGCCGCAAAACGCTGATGAACAATCTGCGCAGCGCAGGGCTTTCCAGGGAAAACGCGGAAGCGCTTTTGGAAAAATGCGGCATCCCACCGGCCGCGCGTGCGGAGGCGCTTCCCCCGGAAGCGTTTGCATGCCTTGCAGAGGCTATGTTATGACTTGTACTCTAAAACAGCTTTCCCCCTGCGATGGCCGCGCTATTTACGATATGCTCCAGCGTATTCCTGCCGATGAAAACGGTTTAACGATGCGCACGGAAAACGCTGCGTCGCTCAAAATGGCCCTGAAAAACGGTGGAGTAATCGAGCGTTCGACGCCTGCGCACCATTATGTCGTTTTGGACACGAGCCGGTAAGCATCAATCGTCAAACGCAAAAAAAGCCGGTGGAAAACTCCGCCGGCTTCGCATCTAATTTTGTAGTTCAATCCACATCTTCAATGATCTGCTCCGGGCGCTCATCCAGCACAAATGGGTTGCGCAGCACGCCCTTGATATACTTCATCGCGGTTGAATAGTAGAAACCATCGCAAATACGTTCGTCCATGACCCACATCACGGTAATATAACGCCGTTCAATGATTGATCCATCCGCCTGCAGCTCATTGCGTTTCTGTTTGGCGCCGAAGGAGCAGAACACAGGAACGTTGCCAAAATCGTACAAATGGTGGAAGATGGGCGGAACCCCCAGCGATCCCATGGAGGTAATGAACATGGAACCATGAAATGGGCTGAGCTTTTCAAGCTTCTTCGGAAGAAGGCCGAAATAGTCCAGCGTTTTGAGGAACCAAACCGCAAATTTCAGCAAAAGGCCGGGGATGTAATCCAAAATTCTTGCCGTCTTGTCAAAATCGCTTTGGTTATTGTTTTTGGATAGGTCGATCTCTTTTTTGATCAGCTCATATACTTCCGTTGCGGTTGCATCCAGCTCCGGGCTGATTTTAATTACGGTTTCAAGCGCATCCGAGCGCATCTCCCGTTTGACCGTAAGGTTGATCTGCACGCTGTTGCGGGCATAAATCTTCTGCCCGGCAATAAAGCGGTTTACCGCAGGCTTTTGGGAAAGGCTGCGCACGTAGGCCGCAATGAGCACATGCATAATGCCGAACCCTACCAAACCGTCATCGTTTCGTTTGTGGCGGATGTAGCGCTCAATTTCATCGATGTCTATGGTGTCCATGAAATGGTTGGAGGATGTGTTCCGCGTTACCATGATGTAAGGGGATACGCGGGAAAACGCATCCAAAGAGCGAAGCCTCCGGCCGTCGTACCTGTCACCCCAGCGGCGCTTCCGTTTTACGGGTTGTTTTTGTTCCATTGATCTATAACTCCATATAAAAGTAAAATATATTTATATTTTACTCTTATCCGCAGTCCCCTGTCAAACGCAACATACAATGCGGCTATTCGGCTTTGCCGAACGCTGCGCGTAAAATCTCCAAAGCATCTTCTTTTGAAACGGCGCGTGGGTTAGCTTGTGTGCAAAAATCTTCCGCCGCCCGCGCTGCGATTGCAGGGAAGCGGCCTTCGAGTTCCTGTGCGTTTCCAAACTGCCGCAAGGTACATGCGAGCTTCAGCGTTGCGCACAGCGCTTCTATTTCATCCGTAAGTGCCTGCACGGCCAGTGTATCAGCCCTGCCGCGCAGCCCCAGCGCGCGGGCAAGGCGTGCATACCGTGCACGGATCCGCGAATCCTCTGCGTTAAAGCGAATCACATGCGGCAGAAAAACAACGTTCAACGCTCCGCGCTGGGCACGGCCTCCTGCAAGCACAGCAGCAGTTTGGCGCACCAACGCATGCGTAAGCCCGGCACGCACGTTGGAAAACGCAATGCCCGCAAGGGTTTGCGCATAAAGGATCTGCTCCCGCGCAAAACCGTCCCCTGCCTGCGCCGCAACCAGGTGCTGAAGCACGAGCTCAGCCGCTTTTTGCGCGGGCGGCTCCGCAAACGGCGCATCCTCACACGCGGCATATGCATCAAGCGCATACGCGAACGCTTCCAGCCCAGCCTCCGCGACCTCCACGGAAGAAGCCGCCGCGCCAAGTTCCGGGTCGATGAACGTCACATCCGGCACGATGCCGTAATCCACCGCAGCCCAGGCGTATTGCTCCGCCGTGCCGCCAACCTCCGCAAACGCCGTTGCCTCCGGCGCGCCGCCGCCAAGGGATGGGATCGCCGCAAAGCGCGCCTTCCGCCTGAGATCCGGCAGGCTGAACGGAAGGTGCAGATCAGAAAGCGCGGCTTCGGGATATTCATATAAAATCCACATCAACTTTGCTGCGTCAATCGCCATACTTCCAAGCGCCACGATCCAATCCGGCGCAAAGGCACGCATGGCGGATGCGCCCTCCGCAACCGCCTGCTCCACGTGTTCGAGATTGTTCGCCTCCAACAGGCGCACCTCCATCCCAGTGCGCCGAAGCGCCGTTTCCGCACGCGAGAGGATCCCGCGCTGCTTCATCTCCCCGCCCACCGTAACAAGCATCGCACGCTTCCCGCGAATCGTCGAAAGCAGCCCAATGCTCTCCCGGCCATAATGAATGTCCCTTGGTATGGTAAATCTTGGCATGACGCGTCCTCCCGGTTTACTAAACTGCATTCATGCGTTTATCTTTCCCGCCGCGGCATTCTTTTATCAACGATTGTTCGAACATGCCATCCCTGCTATACTAATTGGCAAATACGTCGGGGAGGTTCCCATGCGCGAAACATTGCTTGCCCTTGAACGCTGTTTTTTCCAATTTCGCTATATTTCGGATGCTTCATGGCTTTCCATGCACCTGCACGACCGTTTTTTGGAATGCGGAAAATCCGGCCGCCTGTTCAGCAAAGCAGATTCCATCAAAATGCTGCTTGGCTGCGGGGCCGATCGGAAGATCACCGTTTATAATTTTTCCTGCGATCGTTTTGACGAAAAGAGTTGGCTCGTGCATTACGTTACAAAAAGCACAGTCGGTATGCCCTATTTCCGCACCTCCTTATGGGTGAAGGAAGGTTCGGCGTTAAAGATGTATTACCATCAGGCTTCCCCGTTGAGCGAACCGGTCGAACTGATTGAAACGCCTTGACTTCAAGCCAGTATCTGCTCTGTGCCGGCCGTTTCGCCTCCCCTTTTTTCTTCCTAATTCTTACCCATGGATCTGGAATGCATCATTTTCCAAGCGCATACACGCCATAAAACGAACGCCTTCCCGGCTCCGTTCCACGCTAAGAAAAAAGCCTCCACAATTTTCCGTTCGGTTTGCGCCGAAATCCGTGCGCACATCCGTATATCGTTCCAACAAAAACAAGATTGTCCCGCCGTGCGCTACCATGCCCACACGCCTGCATCCGCGCCTGTCCGCATCGAAAAGGGAATCCTCAAACGCTGCCGCAACGCGCATGCGCATTGCGGAAAACGTCTCCCCGCCCGGATAACCGTCCCACCGTTCCTGTGCAAGCCATTCAAGATATGCCCTGTCGTTTGCCGCCACCAATTCCGCATGCGTCCGGTTCTCAAATGCGCCGAAATCCATCTCCCTGAGGCCGGGGACAATCGTTTCCGGAATGCATGGCCAAAGCAGCGCCGCCGTTTCGCGCGCACGCCGCAGAGGGCTTACATAGACATGTTCTACAGGTGGCATCGCAGCCGCGCGCCGCTCTGCAAGCGCAATGCCTTCCGGCAACAGCGGCGTATCCGTTACACCCAGGAAGCGGCGTTCCGGGTTGCCCTGTGCAATCGAATGGCGCACAAGGATTATTTCCATTCGCATCCCCCCTTGAGCATCATCGGAATACCGCAAAACACACGCGCCACATATTCCGCATTTTGGGCAAGTTCGCAGCAAATACGCCCCACAGTTTCGCGCCATTCCCGCTCAAACGGCTCCATCGGCACCACGCCGCAGCCTACTTCGTCAGAAACAACAACCTCATGCCACAGAAGTTCCGCAAGGATTTGCTCCTGCGTTTTTCCCTCCAAAAGCGCATTGCGCACAGCTTCCTGCAAACCGTTGAGCACGGGCTTATCCGCGCCGAGCGTACGGGTTACATCCGTCTCCGTGTAACCGGTATTGCGGAGCGCAACGGCAAGCTGCCCCTGCCCTGCCCCGCCAATCACAAGAATCATAGAAGCCCTCCGATCTTTCCTACAAGCACAACAGCAGAGAGGCAGGCAAGTTCACATACCTGCACGAAGTACCCTGCAAGATCCCCCGTTGCGCCGCCAAATTCACGATATGACATCAGGCGGTAGTGCAAAAATGAAAGCCCTGCCGCAGCCACAGCAGCACCGCCTGCAATGGGTGCGCGCAAAAGCATCATCCCCGCAGCGGCTGCAATCCACAGCAGCGACACGACGCGCACGACGCGAATATCCGAAGCATCACGAAACGCAGCGAGCAGCCCATCCCTGCGCGCGCCGCGGAATGTAACCACGGCAAGCGCGCTCAAACCGCGTGAAAGCACCGGGCAGAGCGCAAGGGCGACGCAGTCCGCTTCTCCAAGCGACGCGTCGTTCCATAGTCCAAAAGTCAACAGAAGATATGCGCCGCAGGCGATCACCGCGAAAGCCCCGGCGCGCGGGTCCTTCATGATCTCAAGCTTCTTTTCTTTCGGCGCATGGGATGAAAGCGCATCCGCCACATCGCAAAAGCCGTCCATGTGAATGCCGCCGGTCACCGCAAGCGGCAGGACGGTTAAAAGCGCCGCCGTAAGCGCCTGGGAAAGCGCAAGCAAGTTTGCAAGCGCAAGCACAGCGAACATCAAAAGTCCGATGCACGCTCCAACCACCGGGAAAAAGCACATCGCATACGCCATGTTTTCCTCCCGCCATTCCACCTGCGGCACAGGAAGCTTGGAATACATCGCAAGCGCCATGCAAAACGAACGCACAAATTTCACAGCAGTTCCTTTCCTTTCCAGTAAATCGGGATGCCGCAGACGACTTCCACGACTGCGTCTGCCTGTGCGGCAAGCGCATTGTTGAGCGCGCTGAGCGCTGCAAGATACCGTTCTGTTTCCGGTGCATACCGGATGCCGTCGGAAAACAGCTCGTTTGTGACGATCACCGTAAGCTCCGTTTGCGCCGCAAGGCGCAGTACCCCAAGGCAAACGCGCTCCGTAAGCCCTTGCTCGCCCGCGCCGCCAAACATCTCGTTTGCCACAAGGTTGGACATGCACTCAAGCAGCGCGCTCCCACCTGACGGAAGCGCAGCTTCCATAAGGCCACGCGGGCATTCCAGCGTCGTGAACCCTTTCCCGGCACGCATGGCACGGTGGCGCGCGGCACGGCGCTCGCCCTCCGCATCGAAGATCTCCATCGTTGCGATATAGGTGCGCTTTTCATGCCCCGCACGCACGATCAGTGATTCCGCATATTCCGATTTTCCGCTGGCGGCCCCGCCAGAAACGAGGATCAGCATCTCCCCTCCTTAAGACTGCGGCGTATAAGCCGCAACGTCGATTTCCGCAAACGTGCGCATCTCACCATAGACCGCAAGCGCCATATCAAGAAGCGGCATTGCCGCGACCGCTCCGGTCCCTTCCCCCAGGCACATCTCTGCGCAAATCAACGGTTTCAAGCCCAATGCATCGAGAACAAGCCTGCCCGCAGGTTCCTTGGATACATGGCTGGCAAGCAGGTATTCTCCTGAGGCCGGGCACATGCGCACCGCCGCAAGTGCCGCAGCAGCCGAAATAAACCCATCCAGCAGCACCGGAACACGATAGAGCGCACCGCCCAAACATACGCCGGCAAGTGCGGCGATATCCAATCCTCCAAGGCAGCGCAGCACCGAAAACGCATCTGCCGGATCGGGATGGTTTATTGCGATTGCGCGGGCAATCGCTTCTCTTTTTCGGCAAAGTCCTGCATTTGAAAGGCCCGCGCCGCGGCCCGTTACGGTTTCAATGGGCTGCCCAAGCAAAACTGCGGTCATTGCGCTTGAAGTCGTTGTGTTTCCAATGCCCATCTCGCCGAGCGCAAACAAGCCGTAACCTTCCGCTTTCTTTTGGCGCACAAGGTCAATGCCGGTTTGGAGTGCGGCGCCCGCCTCCTCTTCCGTCATTGCGGGTTCTGCTGCAATGTTGCGCGTGCCGCGCCGGATGTTGCGGTTAAGCACGGCATTATTCACCGGCCTTGCGATGCCTACATCCACCGCAACCACGTCCGCCCCCGAAATGCGTGCCATGCGGCAGACGCTTGAATCGCCTTTGGCGGCGTTTTCCGCCACGATCGCGGTGACTTCTTGCCCTGTCTGCGTTACGCCTTCGGCAACGACTCCGTTGTCTGCACACATCATCAGCACCGCGCGCCGGCCAAGCGTTACATCCGCAGTCCCCGTAATGCCCGCAATCTTCACCACGGCGTCCTCCAAAAGCCCCAAGCTGTGCAGCGGCTTTGCTACCATATCCCACCGCTCTCTCGCGGTTTGCATTGCAGTTTCATCAAGCGGGCAAATCGCCCGTCGAATTTCATCAAGCGTCAAAACGCATGCCTCCCTTTTCCATGCGCCGGTAACGCGCGCGTGGATTTCTTTGAATTCCATTCATATAGTAACCTTTTTTGTTGAAAATTCCAAGTGGGGGTGCAATAATTAGCGTATGCTTACGCTCACAAACATCGTTGATAACGCTGAACTGCTTTCCGCCGAAACGGAGGAAAGCCTCCGTGCGTACCTCTCTGCATGCGGGCTTAACGGCTTTGAAGTCATTCGCTGCGGCATGCATGCTCCCGCCCTTGTACCCGGGCTTGCGCCCGGCGTGCATCTGGTTTTTTGGGCGGATTGGGTGGATTTCTGGCGCGGCGATACCAAGGCTTTGCTGCAAAAATTTGGTTCCCGCGCGGCATGGGAAGCATACTACGGCTGCGCCGGACCGGAAGGCCTGCTTGCACAATTCCGCGCCGAATTGGACTATGCAAAGGCAATGGGCGCAAGGTATGTCGTATTCCATGTTTCCGATGTTTCGCCGGAGGAAACGCTGACCTATCGCCGGCTGCATTCGGATGAAACCGTAATCGACGCTTCCGCAGAGCTTTTAAACCTGCTGTTCAAAGGAAGTGAATATTCGTTTGAATTGCTGCTTGAAAACCTTTGGTGGCCGGGTTTTTCGATGACCTCCCCCGCCATGACCGCACGCCTTCTCGCCGCTGTGCAGTACGATAAAACCGGCATCCTGCTGGATATCGGCCATCTGTTCAATGCAAACCCCGCCCTTTCGGATGAAGCCGCATGCCTCGCCTTTGCGCATGCTATGCTGGATGCGCATGGCAGCCTTTGCCCTCGCATTCGCGGCATGCACCTGCACGGCGCAGCAACGGGGTGCATTGTGCGGGAAATGCTGGCCTCGCCCCTCATGCTTGCGGCGGATTTTCCCGGCCGCTTCGCAGATGCCTATGATTGGGTGACACGTATCGACCCGCATTGTCCCCTTCTCTCTCCCGGTGTGCAGGAGCTCGTTTCCCGTGTTGCTCCGGAATACCTCGTGCTGGAGCTTTCCGGCACAGACCTTGCCGCCCGCCGGCCGGGTATTATGGCGCAGCTCGCGGCGCTGCGGAAAGAATAACAAACAAGCGCTGCCCAATTGAGCAGCGCTTGCGTTTGTTCGGCTTGTTATTTTTCCACGATACGCTCGACAACCTTCGCAGCTTTGCCGACGCGGTTGCGCAGATAGTACAGCTTCGCGCGGCGCACTTCACCGTGACGAACGACTTCGATGCGGCCGATGCGGGGGCTGTTGTAGGGGAACGTGCGCTCAACGCCAACGCCGTAGGACATCCTGCGGACGGTGAAGGTTTTGCGGATCCCGCCGCCCTGAATCTTGATGACGATGCCTTCAAAATTCTGAAGCCTCTCGCGCGTACCCTCGATAACCTTAACGTATACGCGGACGGTATCACCAACTTCCAGCTTAGGAAGATCGGTGCGCAACTGTTCTTTTTCAAGTTCCCTGATGATGTCAGCCATTTTTAGCTTTCTCCTTCCTCATAGACGTTCTTGAAGGATGGCTCCCACATTGGACCGCCCGTTTTCCGAACGCCATTATACCATGTTCGTTTCGTGTTTGCAAGGCGTTTTTCGCCTAATTTTCTTGGTTTTTCAGTTCCGCAAGAAAGCGCCTGTCATGCTTGTCCAACCCGCTTTCATCCAGAGATTCCATCAGCTCCGGCCTCCGCTTTAAGGTGAGGCGGAACGATTCCTGCCTTCGCCAGCGCGCAATATGCGCGTGATTGCCGCTCAAGAGCACTTCCGGTACAGCCATACCCTGGTATTCCGCGGGACGGGTGTACTGCGGATATTCCAGCAGCCCTGCGCTGAAGGATTCATCCTCCGCCGATTCGCTGCTGCCGAGCACGCCCGGAATGAAGCGGGAAACGCAGTCAATCAAAACCATCGCAGGGAGTTCCCCGCCGGTGAGCACGTAATCCCCTATGGAAACCTCACGATCCATCTGTGCCATCGCTCGCTCGTCAATGCCCTCATAATGCCCGCAGAGCAGAAGCAAATGCTCCTGCCGTGCAAGGTCACGCGCCATAGCCGTAGTAAGCGTCTCACCGCGCGGCGCAAGCACGATGCGCAGCGCCGTGTGGTCTCTGTCCACCGTGTCCAGGCAGGAAAAGATGGGTTGCGGCATCATGACCATGCCTGCGCCGCCGCCGAAGGGATAATCATCCGTGTTTTTATGCTTGCTTTGGGAATACTCCCGGATGTTGTGCAGGCCGAATTCCAAAATGCCCCGCTCCTGTGCACGGCCGAGCATGCTCGCACCAAGCACTCCGGAAAACATCTCGGGGAAGAGCGTCAGCACATCAATCTTCAAACAGGCCAACCTCCTGCAATATGTCCGCATGGAGCACGATGCGCTTGTTGGCAACATCCACATCGGCCAAAAGTTTTTTCAGCGCCGGGATCAGCAACGTCCGCGTGCCCTTGATGACATACACATCGTTTGCGCCGGTTTCAAGCACATCCGTGAGCACACCATACTCCGCGCCATCTGTGCCGCATACCCGGCAGCCGACCAGGTCCACCACAAAATAGCGGCCCGGCGGCAACTTCACCGCATGCGCACGATCCACGCAAAGGTAGACATTGCGCAGGCGCTCCGCATCCTCCCGCGTTGTGACGCCGGAGATGGATGCATACACCGCATCTTCCCGCACGCCAACATCGGAAACCGCAACAGGCTCGTAACACCCACTCCGCTCAAGATATGCTTCCTTGAGCGAAGCATATCGGCCGAGGTCATCTGAAAGCGGCAGAAGCTTTACCGCGCCGTGCACGCCGTGCGGGCGCACAATCAGGCCTACGCGCAGGTATTCCATCAGACGATCTCTACGATGTATTTCTTGTTCTCGCGGATGGAGGCGGCCTTTACAACGGTGCGGATCGCCTTTGCGATGCGCCCCTGCTTGCCGATGACCTTGCCCATGTCGTCGGGTGCCACGGTCAGTTCGATGATCGTGGCATGGTCGCCCTGTTTTTCAACGACCTTCACTTCTTCGGGCTTATCCACGAGATTGATTGCGATGTATTTGACCAGTTCTCCCATGGTTTGCCTCCTTGCTGAATCTTCTTCCGAATTTGTCACTGGATCGCCCCGGACTTCTTGAGCAGGCCGCGGACGGTATCGGTGGGCTGCGCGCCGTTCTTGATCCACTGCTGCGCCTTCTCGTTATCGACCTTGATCTCGGCGGGGTCGGTCAGCGGGTTGTAATAGCCGATCTCTTCCACAAAAGCGCCATCGCGCGGAGCGCGGGAATCCGCGACCACAATGCGGTAAAACGGAGCCTTCTTGGCGCCCATCCTGCGAAGCCTGATCTTAAGCATAGTTGTTGTTCCTCCTGAAAAATACAATTGTTGGTTTGTTCTATCGAAAACGGAAAACCGTTGTTCGCATTTTTTGCTGCGGCTCAGAAGCCGAACGGGAAACGCTTCTTTCCCTTTTTAAATTTGCCGCCCTTGCCCATGTTCGTGAGCTGCTTCATCATTTTGCGGGAGGCCTCGTACTGGTTGAGCAGGCGGTTTACTTCCTGGATGGAGGTGCCGCTGCCGCGCGCGATGCGTTTCCTGCGGCTCGCGTTTAAAATATCCGGCCGGCGGCGCTCCTGCGGGGTCATCGCCCGGATGATCGCCTGCGTACGGGCCATTTGCTTTTCGTCGATCTCAACGTTTCCAAGCTTGCTCGCATCCATGCCGGGAATCATGCCAAGGATATCCTGCATGGAACCCATGTTCTTCATCTGCTCAAACTGGTCGAGATAATCTTCCAGCGTGAATTCGTCTTTGCGGAGCTTCGCTTCAAGCTCCAAGGCCTTTTTTTCGTCGAACGCGGTCTGCGCTTTCTCGATGAGGGTAAGCACATCGCCCATGCCGAGGATGCGGGAAGCCATACGGTCCGGGTGAAAGGGTTCGATGTCTGTCAGCTTTTCTCCCGTGCCGGAGAACTTGATGGGCTTACCCGTCACGGCCTTTACGGAAAGCGCCGCACCGCCGCGGGTGTCGCCGTCAAGCTTGGTGACGATCACACCCGTAAGCTCCAGCGTTTCGTTGAACGCCTTGGCAACGTTCACCGCGTCCTGACCGGTCATCGCGTCAATCACAAGCAAAATCTCGCTCGGGTTCACCGCTTCCTTTACGGCCGCGATCTCTGCCATCATATCGCCATCGATGTGCAGGCGGCCCGCCGTATCGATGATGACGAGGTCCTTTAAATTCCGCCGCGCATATTCTATGCCGAGCTTCGCCGTTTCTACAGGGTCGTTCTGCCCGCGTTCAAATACGGGGACGCCAACCTTTTCGCCCACCACCTGCAATTGTTTGATGGCCGCCGGGCGGTAAATGTCGCATGCAACGAGCAGCGGGGATTTGCCGTATTGCTTGGCAAGGTATGCCGCAAGCTTGCCGGCCATGGTCGTTTTACCCGCGCCCTGAAGGCCCGCGAGCAAAATTACGGAAGGCGTCTGCGAGCCGAATTCCACTTTTGCGTTCGTGCCGCCCATGAGCTTGGTCATCTCTTCGTTGACGATCTTGATGACCTGCTGGCCGGGCGTGAGGCTTTCGAGCACTTCTGCGCCCACCGCGCGCTCCGTTACGGCGTTTACAAAGCCCTTGACGACGGTAAAATTAACGTCCGCCTCAAGCAGCGCGAGTTTCACCTCGCGCATGGCTTCTTTTACGTCCTTTTCATTCAGCTTGCCCTTGCCGGAAAGCTTTTTGAACACGGTTTGCAGTTTGGAAGAAAGCCCTTCAAACGCCATTGTTTATTCCTCGATCATGTCGTAAAATTCATCCAGTTTAGCGCAAAACGTTTCTTTCTCACGCATGCTGTCCGGCAGTGCATCCGCAATGCGTTTAAGCTCGCCCACCGCTTGCAGCAGCGCCGCATCCCGCTTCATAAGGCCAAGCTTGTGCTCCAGCTCGTAAAGCTGCTCTTCCCCGCGTTTGAGCGCATCCCGCACGCCCTGCCGGGAGATGCCCTCGCGTTCCGCAATTTCAGCCAGCGAGCAATCCTCCGAAACATGCTGCTCCAAAAGCGCCCGCTGGCGCTCGGTCAGCAATGCGCCGTAGTAATCCAATAAGCAGCCAAGCTCAACGTGCTTTTCCATGGTACACGCTCCGCTGTAAAGGTATTTTGCTTTACACCTTTGTTATTATACAGGACTGCGGCCAAATGTCAAGCTTTTTTCTTCCTTTTTGGCGTATCGCCGCGCTCCTTTTTGCGCAGCTGACGCACCGTGCCGTATGTGTTGTAACAATGTGCAAGCGCGAACACCGCCGCAAAGAGCAAAAGCGCCACATTAAGGCACAATGCGCCCGTAAGCAGGAACACGACGCTCGGCAGAATCGCCATGGGCATCCGGGACCACAGCGCAAACCGGCGGTCGTTCACAAAGTACCAGACCCACATGCCCCAATATCCGGCGATGCATCCGGCCACAGCAATCAACCAAATTGCAAATGCCGCGTCGCTGCGAAATCCAAACTGGAACGGGCCAATGTTGACGCACATCAGCAGGATGCAGCCCATGCGGCCAAGCTGTTCCAGCCAGCCAAAAAACGGTTTGGGCGGCTCTGCCTTTTCCGGGTTCACAGGCTTAAAAAACACATACAGCAAATTCGGCAGCAGCAATGCCGCGAGCGTCACCGCGCTCCAAAGGGAAATTTCAATCGTCATTTCATTCGCTCCGTTTCTTCAAACAGTTCCGGAAAATGCGCCCGGTAGAACTTTGACAGAGGATGCTCCGGGTGCTCACACAGCCTCTGCGCTTTCATGTCCTCGCGGATCATGCGTGTGACGCGCGGCAGGCGGCCCAGCGTCCGCATTTCCTCATAAAGGAAGATGCGCAGCTTCCCTTCCCCGGCCCGCGCGCGGAGATATTCCGCCACATCCGGAATGCGGGTGCAGCGGCTGACCGGCACGGGCGCTGCGCTCACCAATACATGCGGAATCTGCGTTGGGTTGAAAGCGTCCGGCACGTTGTCGCATTCATACAAAAAGCCCTCGCGTCTGCCGTAAAGCTGTTCAAACTGACCTTCGTAATATTCCTCGTAGATCAGCCGTCCTTCCCGGTCAAACCCATAAGGGAAGAACGCATGCGGCGCAGGCAGCGGATTGAACGCATACATCGCCGCAATCACCGGGTTTGTGCTGAAATAAACATAAGCCTTTCCATGTTGGGAAAGGCTCGGTTGAAGCATCCCGATCCCGCCCTGCGGGCTGCCGTGGTAAAGGGGCATTATACGCACCTCCAAAAACTCGTTTCAACAGCTTCAGCGCCCTTGTGCTCGCATTTCTCTCACACCAGGCCTCCGATTTTTATCCGAGCTGCCGTCCGCTGCGCTCAACGCAGGATTTACGCTCATTATGCATTCCTACTATGGCATAAGAGCGGCCCTGTTCACCGAGCAGACCTCCGGCTGCGTTTACGCGCCAATCAACGCCCGGGCAAAGGCATCTGCATCGAAGGGCTGCAGATCGTCAATGCCTTCCCCCACGCCTACAAAGCGCACCGGAAGCCCCAGCTCCTGCTTGATGGCAACCGTCATGCCGCCCTTTGCAGTGCCGTCAAGCTTGGTGAGCACAACGCCCGTGAGCCCGGCAGATTCTCCGAACACGCGCGCCTGCGCAATGGCGTTTTGCCCCGTTGTGGCGTCGAGCACAAGCAGCACCTCCGTATGCACACCGGGAAGCTCCCGGGCAATTACACGGCGGATCTTTTCAAGCTCGCTCATCAGGTTCTTCTTGTTATGAAGCCTTCCCGCCGTATCGCACAGCAGCAGGTCGCACCCTTTTGCCTTGAAGGAGGCAATCGCATCAAACACCACGGCCGCCGGATCTGCCCCTTCGCCATGTTTGATGATCGGGACGCCCGCACGCTCCGCCCAAACGGAAAGCTGCTCCGCCGCCGCCGCGCGGAAGGTATCCGCCGCCGCCATCATAGGCTTGCGCCCTTCGGATTTATAATGCGCCGCCATCTTGCCGATGGAGGTTGTTTTTCCTACGCCGTTTACGCCCACGATGAGAAGCACCGCAGGTTCTCCTTCCGGGAGGAAGGCACGCTCCTCCGGGCGCATGCAGCCCGCAAGGATCCCGGCAAGCGCTTCGCGCGCCTCTGTGCGCGTTTTAAGTTTTTGCTCCGAAACCGCATTTTCCAGCGCTTCAAGCAGCGTTCCGGCAGTCGCCATACCCATGTCGGCAACGATCATTGCCTCCTCCAGTTCGTCATAAAAGTCCGCATCGATGCGCTCGTCCCCGGAGAACAGGCTTGCGAACAGCCCGCCGCCCGTTTTGGAAAGCCCCTTCTTCAGTTTTTCAAAAAAGCCCTGCTTCTTTTCCATGCACTTCCCCTTTCAAAACCATTTTTACCGAAAATCAATGTGCTTTACGCACTCTCGTTAAACCGCGCGGACACGATCTTTGAGATTCCTTTCTCCTCCATCGCCACGCCATAGAGCGCATTGCAGACCTCCATGCTGCCCTTGCGGTGCGTGATCAGGATAAACTGTGTATCCTCGGAATAGCGCTTCACATATTCCGCAAAGTTGGAAACGTTCACCTCGTCCAGCGAGGTTTCGATCTCATCCAGGATGCAGAATGCCGTGGGTTTGAGTTTGAGCATCGCAAACAGCAGCGCGATGGCCGTAAGCGCCCGCTCGCCGCCTGAAAGCAGGGAAAGCAACTGTAATTTCTTTCCCGGCGGCTGCGCGATAATGTCAATGTCGCAGTTGAGGATGTCATTTTTGTCGGAAAGCAGCAGCTCCGCCTTTCCGCCGCCAAAGAGTTCTGTGAACGTTGTGGTGAAGTTCTCGCCGATGCGCTCGAACTGCTTGCGGAACTCTGTCTCCATCGTGGCTACAAGCTCGCCGATGAGCTTCTGCAGATCCGCCTCCGCCTGCATGAGATCGTTGCACTGTGTGCTCAGGCTCTCATAGCGTTCCTTCACATTTTTGTAATCATCAATCGCGCTCACGTTCACATCGCCGAGCGCACGAATGGCTTTTTTCAGCTCGTCCACCCGAATGTGCGAGGCCGTGACGGCAATCTGCCTTCGGAACGGCTGTGCATTTTCGTAGGTAAGCTCATATTCCTCCCAAATGCGATCCTGCATGGTTTGCAGCTCCATCTGCGTGCGGCTTTGGTTCAGCTCCGCCTTGTGGCTGCGTTCCCGCATGTCCCCAAGCTCGGCCGATACGGCTTCCCGCCGTGCGCGCAGTTCATCCAGCGCATTCAAATGCTTCGCGCGCTCATTTTCCATTGCATGCAGCCGGTCGGTATGCGCATCAACTTCCCTGCGCTCCGCATCAATGGTTTCATCGATGGCGGAAAGCGCATTGCGCATCTCTCCGAATTTTGCCAGCGCTTCCTCCGCTGCACGCCGGTCTGCCTCAATGGCGGCGCCGACCTGCGCAAGCTCGCGCCGCATGCGCGCACGCTCGTTCTCTGCCGCGGAGCCTTCCTTTTCAAGCGCCATAAGCGCAACGCGCCGCTCGGTTGCGCGCTCGGTTTCCGCCGCATGCTCCGCGCGCAGCGCCGCAAGCGCCTCCTGCGTTTTCTTAATGTCTTCCTGCGTGGCAAAATTCCCCTCTTCGAGGCCCTCCCGGTCCGTCTCCGCCGCACGGCGCTGTTCATCGATGTTTTCGATATTATCCCGTATCTGTGCGCGTTCAAGCTCCGTTTCCTTCAGCTCCTCCTGCGCCTCGTCCACATAGTTTAAAATAATGTCGAGCTTTTCCTTTTGCGTTGCGAGCTCCACGTCCTTTTTATGCAGCGCTTCCGCCGCAGCTTCAACAGCCGCGTTTGCGCCGCTGAGAGAAGCCTCCGCAGCCTCCGCCTCCGCAGTTTGCGCTGCAAGCCCCTCGGCAAGGGACGCCATGCGCTTTTTCAGTTCCTCGATCTCCCGCTCGCGGCCGATCAGGCTGAACTCACGCTTCTGCACGCTTCCGCCTGTCATGGAGCCGCCCGGATTGATGATGTCGCCCTTCACCGTTGCGATCCGAAATGCGCCACGCGCCCGCTTGTTGACTGCGATGCCCGCATCAAGATCCCGCACGATGACCGTGCGGCCAAGCAGGTTTTCAAACACACCCCTGTATTTTGCATCATACCCCACAAGTTCGGAGGCTACTCCCAAAAAGCCATCCACCCGGCAGGCCTCACGCTCGTTCGCCTCCAACGTGCGCGGGCGCATCGCCGAAATGGGCAACAACGTGGCGCGCCCGTATTCCTTGCGCCGCAGGTATTCGATCACATACTTCGCGTCCTGCTCCGTTGGCGTCACAATGTTTTGCAACGCCGATCCAAGCGCCATTTCCACTGCCGTTTCATATTCCTTCGGCACGCGGATCAACTCGGCAACTACGCCCTCCATACGCTTTTTCAGTTCAAAATCGCGTCCGCTGTCACGGAGTACGTTGCGCACGCTCGCGTAATAGCCCTCGTGCGCGCGCTTCATTTCCTCCAACACCTTCAGGCGGGATTTTCCCGCCTCCATCTGCTGCTCCGTCGCACGCACAGACTCGCGCGCTTCACGCAGGCGCTGGTTTGTTTCATTCAGCGATGCGATGGCCGCTGTCCGGTTCGCCTCGCATGCCGTGCGCGCAGATTTTACCGCGTCAAACTGTGCCTGCGCCTGCGCATGTTCCGCATGCAGCTTTTCCGCTTTCTCCTTTAGCGCCGCTTCCTCACCGTCAATGGCAGAAAGCCGCTCCTCCAGCGTACCGCGAATCGCTTCAAAGCGGGAAAGCATGCTTTTCGCATCAGAGATGCGATTCATCGCCTCGATCATCTCGCGCTTCTGCCGCTCCAACAGCGCTTCTTTTTGCTCAATTTCCCCTGCCATTGCGCTGAGCTTTTCGGTAAGCACGCCAAGCGCCTCCCGCTCCGCCGTTTGCCGCCCCGCGTTGCCGGAAAGCTCGCCTTCGCGCGCCGCAAGGCTGCCCGAAAGTTCCTTTTCGCGCGCTTCGTTTTCCGCAACGCGCGAAAGCAGACGTTCGCGCTCCTTTAAAAGGTTTTCCGTGCGCTCCTGAACTACACGCGATTCACCGGTTTTTGCCTCTACGCCGGAGGTAAGGGCGAGCAGCTTGTTCTGCAGCTCGCTGATTGCGCCGGAAAGCGCGCGTTCGCGTTCTTCCAAAGCCGCGCAGTCCGTGCCGAGGCTTCCCTCCAGCGCAGCGTTTTTTTCAATCTCGCCGGAAAGCTGGGCAAGCGTTTCCGCAAGGCCTGAAAGGCGCTCGTTTAATTTATCATACTGGTATAGAAAAACGTTGATTTCGATTTCCTTGAGTTCATCCCTAAGACGCAGATATTCACGCGCCGCCGTGCTCTGCTCTTCAAGTGGCCCCACCTGATTCCCAAGCTCTTCCAAAATGTCTCCGAGGCGCTGAAGGTTCTTCTTTGTGTTTTCCAGTTTGCGTTCCGCATCCTCTTTGCGCACGCGGTACTTCATCACGCCCGCCGCTTCTTCAAAAGCATTGCGCCGTTCGCTCGATTTGTTGGAAAGAATTTCTTCCACGCGCCCCTGGCCAATGATGGAATATCCTTCCTTCCCGATGCCCGTGTCCCGGAACACTTCGCCGATGTCCTTTAAACGGCACGCCGCGCGGTTGATGAGATACTCGCTTTCTCCGGAACGGTAAACGCGCCGTGTCACGGTAACTTCCGCAAACTCTGTATTCAGCTTTCCGTCCGCATTGTCAAACGTCAGCGATACCTCACAGTATGCAAGCGGCTTTTTTTGTTCCGTGCCGTTGAAAATGACGTCTTCCATCTTTGCGCCGCGCAAAGCGCGCGCGCTCTGTTCGCCAAGCACCCAGCGCACGGCGTCTGCGATGTTGCTCTTGCCGCTTCCATTGGGGCCGACAATGGCCGTCACGCCCTTTTCAAATTCGATCTCCGTCTTCCGGGCAAAGGATTTAAACCCGTTTATCTCAAGCTTAATCAGTCTCAATCGCGTATACCAAACCTTTTCCGCTTCAATCCGCAGCGTGGATCACGCCGAATTCAATGAGCGCCGCGCGCGCCGCCTGCTGCCCCGCTTCCTGCTTTGTGCGGCCTTCCCCAATGCCTGCGGTCTCCCCCGCGACAAGCACCCGCATGGTAAAGGTCTTGTTGTGGTCGGGGCCGCTGCTGCCTGTAAGTTCGTAAACGATCTGGCCCATGTGGCGCTTTTGCACATATTCCTGAAGCATAGTTTTGTGGTCTTTGATCAGCCGCCCGGCCATCGCGTCCGCCACGCTATTGTGAACAAACCGCATGATGAATCCCTTTGCGACCTCCATGCCTCCGTCAATATACAAAGCGCCGATCACCGCCTCCACCGCATCCGAAAGAATGGACGGTTTCTCCCTGCCGCCGGAATGATCCTCTCCGCGGCCGAGCAGGAGCATTGCCCCGAGGCCGTATTCCCGCGCCACCTCATACAGCGCGCCCTCGCAAACCGCTTGCGCCCGAAGGCGGGTCATTGCGCCTTCATCATAATCCGGGAAGCGCAGGTACAGATATTCGCTCGTGCACAGTTCCAGTACTGCATCTCCCAAAAACTCCAGCCTTTCGTTGTGTGCGCTGGCGCGCCCATCCCCTTTTACATAGGACGTATGGGTGAGCGCCGTATCCAGCAGCGCCAGATCGTGAAAGCGGTATTCAAGCCGCTCCTCCAAGGCATTAAGCGTCTTTCTTCGCTGAAATTCCAAGCTTACCTCCACATGCCAAAAACCCGCATCGGCGATGCGGGTATCAGCGAACCCCTTAGTTATTTCTGCACGTACTTCACGATGTCACCCACGCAGTGGATGTTGGGCAACTCGTCATCCGGGATCTGCACGCCATACTGCTGCTCCAGATCCATAATAAGTTCCACGATGTCAAGGGAATCGGCCTTCAGGTCTTCAATGAGCCTGGATTCCATCGTAATCTCCTCCTCCGGGAGGTCAAGCTGCTTTGCGATTGCAGCGCGTACGCTTTCAAATTCCATGAATTAATACCGCCTTTCCAAATGATTCCAATATAAATCCGCCGGCATACCCGGCAATTATAATTTAAGTTTAACTTTAACGGTGCGCTCTGTCAATCCTCTACCACGGGCAAAGCGGTAATCGCAGCGCTGATTGCACCGTTTACGTCCGCCTGTGCAAAGCGCCTTGCCTGCATCACGGCAGAGCAGAACGCCTTTGCATTCGAACTGCCATGCGCCTTGATGACCCCGCCGTTTACGCCAAGCAACGGCGCGCCGCCATGTTCGGTATAGTCCATCTTCTTTTTCATCCGCCGGAACGCGGGCTTTGCAAGCAGTGCGCCAAGCTTTGCCCGCGGGTCTGCCATAAGTTCTTCCTTAAGCATGGCAAGGATCGTTGCGGAAAGGCCCTCCGTATATTTGAGCACCACATTGCCGGAGAACCCGTCGCACACCAACACGTCGTAATTGCCGGAAAGGATGTCCCGCGCCTCGCAGTTGCCTGCGAAATTCACCGGTGCAGCCTGAATCAGCGGGTATGCGGTCTTGGTGAGCTCATTGCCTTTTTCAGCTTCCGCACCGTTGTTGAGAAGACCCACGCGCGGGCTTTCAAGGCCCATAACACCCTTCATGTAAGCGGACCCCATCACCGCGAACTGCTGCAGGTAAGATGGTTTGCAATCCGCATTCGCCCCACAGTCGATCAGCATCAGCCATCCTCCCGTGCGCGTCGGCAGCAGCGGCGCAAGCGCCGGGCGCTTCACGCCTTTCATGCGCCGCACAATAAGCGTTGCACCGGTCAAAAGCGCGCCGGTGCTTCCTGCGGAAACAACGCAGTCTGCCTCGCCATTTGCAACCGCCGCAAGCGATTTCACAAGCGAAGAATCCTTCTTGCGCTTGATGGCAAGCGTGGGCGCTTCGTGGCAGTCGATCACCTCGGAAGCGTCGAGCACAGCCATGCGCTGTGCGTCAAAGCTGTGCTTTTGAAGTTCCGCACGGACGGCGTCCTCCCTGCCGCAAAGGGTGATGGTAATGTCGTTAAAGCGGTTAAGCGCAAGCGCAGCACCCGCAACGACCGCCGCCGGTGCGTTGTCGCCGCCGAACGCATCCATAATAATCCGAATCATTGTAAATCAGTCCTCAATAAACAAGTATTATGCTTGATTTTACCACTCCGCACGCAAGATTGCAAACCGCAAAGCGCACGGCACAGGAAAAGGGCTTCCCCCCGGTTACGGGAAAAAGCCCCTGCCTTTGCAAATCAGGATCAAACTGCGTTACGCCTTCTGATCTTCCACTTTGACGACCTGCTTGCCATCGTAATAGCCGCACTTTTTGCATACCCGATGAGCCAGCTTGGGCTCATGGCACTGCGGGCATTCCACGATGCCGGGGATGGAAAGTTTCCAGTTCGCCCTGCGCGCATCGCGCCTCGCCTTCGAAGTTTTTCTCTTGGGGACTGCCATGGTTACACCTCCTTATCGTCGTTCAACAGCGTCCTGAGCGCGGCGAAGGGCGAAGGAGGTTCTTCCTCGGCTGCTTCCTGCGCGCAGGCGCACTGCGCTGTGTTCAAATCGCACCCGCAAACGGGGCATAGCCCGCGGCAGTCCGGCCTGCACACGCTGTAAGGCTGCATGTTGAGCAGGATCGCATCACGGAGCATTTGGCTGACATCAAGTTCCTCGCCCGAAAAACCGTAGCATTCACCGTCCTCGTCTGCATTTTTTTCAAAACGCTCGTCAAACTTCGTTTCAAACGGTTCCTCAAATTCCTTTGCACAGCGTGCGCATTGGGAATGCAGCGAAGTTTTCAAAGTTCCTTTCACGGAAAACCCGCTGCCGTCAAACACATATTCCGCGTCCACCGAAACCGGGGCGGCAAACCGAAGGGTGCGGCCCAAATATTCCATGTCCGCGAAGGGCTCCGACGCATGAAACGCGCCGATGTGCCCGGGGAGTTTCAACTCCAAAGCTACGGGTATTTTCATTGAAAGTCAACCTCGTTTATTTTATCCATTGCCCTATTGTTTGTCAACAATATTTTTCGGATTCATGCCGTTTTCGGGCGTTATTTTGCAGCAAGCGCCGCAGTGTCGCGCGCAATCACCATTTCTTCATCCGTCGGGATCACGAACACCTTTACGCGGCTGCCCTTCGCACTGATTTCGGCTTCTTCGCCGCGCGGGCAGGTCAGATTGGCCTCGCGGTCAAACTCCACGCCGAGATACCCAAGGTCGCCCGCAATCGCTTCGCGGATCGCGCGGTCGTTCTCGCCGACACCCGCCGTGAACACGATCGCATCCACGCCGCCGAGCGCCGCAGCATATGCGCCGATGTATTTCTTAACTTTGTACGCAAAGGTTTTAAGCGCAAGTTTTGCACGCTCGTTGCCCGCCTTCGCAGCCTCATCCAGATCGCGGAAATCGCTCGACACGCCGGAAATGCCCAGCACGCCGCTCTTTTTGTTCATATAGGTGTCGATGCCCTTCTTGTCAAGGTCGAGCTTCTCCATCAAATAAGTCACGATCGCCGGATCCATGTCGCCGCAGCGGGTGCCCATCGGAACGCCCTCAAGCGGAGTGAGGCCCATGGAGGTATCGATGCACTTTCCGCCCTTCACGGCCGCAATGCTGGAACCGTTGCCCAGGTGGCAGGTGATGATGCGCGTATCCTCCGCCGGCATGTTAAGTTTTTCCATGGCCCTGCGGGAAACATAAAAATGCGAAGTGCCGTGGAATCCGTAACGCCGCACCATGAGCTCGGTGTATGCTTCATAAGGCAGGCCATACAGGAACGCTTCCGGCGGCATGGTCTGGTGGAATGCGGTGTCGAACACGGCAACCATCGGCGTGTTGGGCATGATGGCGCGGCAGGCGTCGATGCCCATAAGGTTCGCGGGGTTGTGCAGCGGCGCAAGATCCGTAAGGCTCTTGACGGCCTCGATCAGTTCATCGGTGATGAGCGCGGACTTTGCAAACTTCTCGCCGCCATGAACAATGCGGTGGCCAACTGCATCGATCTCATCCATGCTCTTCACAACGCCGATTTCGGGATCGGCCAGCGCGTCGAGCACCATGCGGATCGCATCGGTATGGTCTTTCATGTCCTGCTTAAATTCGTGCTTGTCTCCGCCGGCCGGTTTATAGGTCAGCATGGAACCGCCGATGCCGATGCGCTCGCAGAGGCCCTTTGCGATGACGTTGCCGTTGTCAACGTCGATCAGCTGATATTTCAGCGAGGAACTTCCCGCGTTGATGACCAGTACTTTCATGCTTCTTTCCCCCTCTTATTTCACCAGGTTCTGCGCCTGTACAGCCGTGATGGCAACAACAGACACGATGTCCTCCACGCTGCAGCCGCGGGAGAGGTCGTTGATGGGCTTGCGGAAGCCTTGGCAGATCGGGCCCGTAGCCTCTGCGCCCGCAAGGCGCTGCACGAGCTTATAGCCGATATTGCCGGCCTGAAGATCCGGGAACACAAGGACGTTCGCTTTGCCTGCAACGGGGCTTCCGGGAGACTTGAGCTGGCCGACCTTCTCAACAAGAGCCGCATCTGCCTGAAGCTCGCCATCCACATTGAGGTTCGGCGCAAGTTCCTTGACCATTGCCGTCGCCGCAACCACCTTGTCCACATTTTCATGCTTCGCACTGCCCTTGGTGGAGAAGGAAAGCATTGCAACGCGCGGATCGATGCCGCAGAGCACCTTTCCGGTTTCCGCGGAAGCGACTGCGATGGAAGCGAGTTGTTCTGCCGTGGGAACAATGTTCACTGCGCAGTCCGCAAAAATCATCACGCCATCGTCGCCATAGGCCTTGTTGGGGAGTTCCATAATGAAGCAGCTCGACACGGTGTTCATGCCGGGAGCCATTTTGATGATTTGCAGGCCCGGGCGCAGCGTTGCGGCTGTGGTGCAGATCGCGCCGGCGACCATGCCATCCACCTTGTCGTCATACAGCATCATCGCGCCAAAGAACATGGTGTCCTTCATGGTGGCTTCGGCCTTTTCGGGGGTCATGCCCTTGGCCTTGCGCATTTCATAAAACTCATTCGCATAGCGTCCGAAATCGGGCGAGGCAGCGGGATTCACAACATCAACGCCCGAGAGACACACGCCGAGCGTTTCCGCCTTTGCCTTGATGGCTTCAGGGTTGCCCAGAAGCGTCAGCTTGGCAATGCCTTCTTTGGTGATGATCTCCGCCGCGCGGATGGTGCGTTCTTCCTCGCCCTCGGGCAGCACGACATGTTTCACGTCGGCTTTGGCTTTCACTTTGATCTTGTCGAGAACGGACATTTTGGAATGATCTCCTTTCGAAACTCTTGTGTTCGGTGAGCATTTTGCTCTAACTTGGTTATTATAGCACAAGAAACGCTTTTCGCCTACCGAAACCGGCAATTTTGCAGGAGAAATTGCAGTTTCTTCCGTATACCGCCCCACTTTATGCTATAATCATGCTGCAATACGCTTTCTTTGGGAGGACTCCATGCACGCGGTCGGCATTATCGCAGAATACAATCCGTTTCACAACGGGCATGCATACCACCTTTCCTGCGCGAAGCGGCTTTCCGGCTGTACGCATGCGATCGTAGCCATGAGCGGCAGCTTCGTGCAGCGTGGGGATACGGCCGCGTTCGATAAGTTTGCCCGCGCACGCTGGGCGCTGTGCCATGGAGCGGATCTGGTTTTGGAGCTGCCCACAGCGTTTGCCTGTGCAAGTGCGGAACGCTTTGCCCGCGGCGGCGTTGCGCTGCTTGCAGGCACCGGGCTCATCTGCGCACTCGCTTTCGGCGCAGAACATGCGGATCTTGCCCTGCTTTCTTCAATGGCCTTTTCCTCCGCCGGAGGAACGGATTCGGACGCGCCCGAACGCAGAATTGCCTTTTATCTCAAGCAGGGGCTTTCCTTTCCTGCCGCCCGCGCGCGCGCCTATACGGAAATTGCACCCGATGCCGGGAATGCGGAAGCGTTTGCCTCGCCCAACAACATTCTTGCAATCGAATATCTGCGGGCGCTCGCAAGCATTGCGCCGGACATTTCGCCCATTGCCGTCCCCCGCACGGGCGCAGCGCACGATGCTCCGTGCGCCAGTGCAAAAGCCGGCTTTGCGAGCGCTTCCGCCCTGCGTGAAGCCGCCGAACGCTGCGATATGCTTTTGCTGCGCAATGCCGCGCCGGCGCAGGTCGCCGCGGAAATCGAAGCCGCAGTCATGGCGCTCCATGCGCCCAAAAACGCTGCGCACCTTTCCGATGCAATCCTGTATGCATTGCGCAGGGATACGCGCACAGCGCTTGCCTCCCTCCCGGATGTCAGTGAAGGGTTGGAAAACGTACTGTACGAAAAAGCGCGCTCCTGCACGGATTATCCTGCCTTCCTTGCCGCCGTCAAAACGAAACGTTACACGCTTGCGCGCCTCCGGCGTATTGCCATGCATGCGCTTCTCGGCGTGGATAAAGCGTTTGTTGCCCGCCATCCCGCGCCGCGTTACCTGCGCGTGCTCGGCGTGCGTCGGGATGCGCTTGCGCTGCTTTCCGCGCTTTCCGAATGCGCTTCGCTCCCGGTCGTCGCCGGTTATCAGGACTATACCGCGCTCAACGGCATGGCAAAAGAACAGTTTGATCTCGACCTTTTTGCAGGTGAACTTTCTTCCATGGCCGCTCCCGCGCCGGAGGCCGCAAGCAGCGAATTTTCACGCCCACTGCTGATCGTTTAAATTAAAACCTGCATTTGTATTGAAACCATATCCACACCCTGCCGCGCATAGGATAAAGCATGAAAAGAAAACTTGCTTTGTTTTTTTGCGCGCTCACATGCGCGCTTCTCATCGCATTCAACCCGGATGCCATGGCGGCTGCGCGGGAGGGCTTCTCGCTGTGGCGGGATTCCGTCATGCCCGCGCTTCTGCCGTTTTTTGTGTGTACCTCCCTGATGCGTCAGATGGGCGCGCTGCAAAGAGGCAACGCTGCGGCGCTTTTCGCGCTTGCTTTCGTTTCGGGTGCACCGGGCGGCGCGCGTCTTTCTTCCCAATACGCAGCGGATGGTGATGTGGATGCCGGGCTTACCTGCCTTGCCGCTTCGCTCAACACCATCAGCCCCATGTATATTGCGGGCACGTTCGCAACCGGCATGCTTGGTGCGCCGCAAGCTGCGTTCCCCATTTTAACCGCACAGTTGCTTTCAGCGCTTCTCACCGTGTTTCTTGTGCGAAAAGCCTACGCACCTGTGCTCACTGCAAGCGCACCGGAGCAGGCGCTCCCTTTTACGCGCCTGTTTGCCGCAAGTATCGCGGAATCCGTTTCCTCCCTGCTCTCCATCTGCGGAACAATCATCTTCTTTCTTGTCCTTACGCGCCTGCTTTCAGCCACGGGTGCAATGGCTGTGCTGCTCTGGCCGTTTCGGACCCTCCTTGCCCTGCTTGGCAGCAATGGGGCGCTTGCGGAGGCCGTATTCACGGGGATGCTTGAAATGACAGCCGGCTCAAAAGCGCTTGCAGAGGCCGGTTTGCCGCTGCGCACAGCCGCAAGCGCGGGCGCGTTTCTCTTCTCCTTCGGCGGGCTGTGTATTGCCGCGCAATCCATGCTGTTCCTGCCTGTCAAGCTCAAGCAATATCTTCCGCTCAAGCTTGCACAGGGTGTGCTCGCTGCCCTTCTGTGTTATTTTCTCTTTCCCGTCTGCTTCCCCGGCGCAGCACACGCGGGTGCAGTCAGCGGGGAAACGCTAGCGGAAAACGCGCTTACCGCAACGGCCATCTTTGCCGTTTCGCTGCTCGGCGTGGGGACGGTTCTGTTGTTCTCGGCCATAGCGGGAAAGCGCAAACGCCTGCGCACACGAAAATAAACATAAAAAAGCGGCCCCTGCAACCATCGCAGGAGCCGCTCCTGTAATCCGCGGCCTGAACCCGGGCTTATTCTTCTTCGTCGTCGAAATCAATGTCCTCGACTTTCTTCTTGCGTTTGAACAGGCCGCTCAGGAAGCCGCCTTTTGCGTCATCCTCAAACTCGTCTTCATCATCGAAGCCATCATCATATGCCTCATCAATCGGTTCAGGCGCGGGCTTCGCCCTCCGGCGCGCAGGCTGCGGGGCTGCCGTCTGATCAGCGGCAGGTTGGTATTCCGGCTGCGGCGCTGCGGGGGCAGCCGGTTCGCTCTGTTGGGTACGCGCATCAAGATCCTTCCGGTTGAGCGCAACGAGCTGCTTATATTCGCCAAGGAAGCTCTCGAGGTCTTTCAAAACGTCGTCCGCATAGCATTTTGCGTTTTCAAACACAAGGCTTGCGTTCGCTTCCGCCTTCTTGGCAAGAAGTTCGGCGCGCCGCTGCGCTTCCTGATAGATCTCATCTTCCTGCACAAGGCGTTCGTATTCCTGCTTCGCCTTCTCCACAATGTCATCCGCAGCAGCGTGTGCCTGCGCAATAAGCCTGTCGGCCTCTTCCTGCGCGTTTGCCACAACGTCGCGTGCATGCTCATCTGCATTGTCGATCATCGTTTGGGATTCAATCATCACGCTGTTCGCGCGGCGGATATCCTCCGGAATGGTTACCTTGAGGTCTCCCAGAAGATCGATCATCTCCTCCGCATCGATCACGCGCTTGTTTGCTCCGTTGCCGAGTTTCGGCCTCGGGCTGCGCTCGATCATATCTTCAAGCTGGCCGATAATGGTAAAAATCTGCATGTTTTGCGTGTTATTGCTCATCGCTTCTGACCCTTTCTGCGATTATTTTACATATTTGATCGGGCACAAGCCCGCTTATATCGGCTCCGGATGCCATCAGCATGCGCACGGCGCTCGAGCTGATGTGTACGTGTGCAGGGTCGGATGCAAGATAAACGGTTTCAAGCTCCGGCGAAAGCCTGCGGTTAAAATATTCCATGGAATATTCATAATCAAAATCCACGCCGTTTCTAAGGCCGCGCACGTTATATGCTGCACCCGCAAGGCGCGCAAAATCCACCAGAAGTCCCGAAAATACCGAAACGGGCGCGTTATCGATCCCTGCTTTGCGCACGGCAGAGCGGATCATTGCGCAGCGTTCCTCCGGAGAAAACAGCGGATGCTTCTCCGGGTTAACGAGCACGCCCACATGCACCTCGTCGAACAGCGCCGCCGCGCGGCGCAGCACATCCATATGGCCGATGGTAAACGGGTCGAACGACCCGGCGAATACCGCCTTTTTCATGCACGCTCCTCCTCGAAGATGGAAAGACCCGCAATCCCATATTTCCTTCGGTCGCAAAGCGTGAAGCCCGGAGGCGTTTCGGGCGGGAGGTTCGCCGCATGCTCTGCGATGATGCGGCAGCCCGGAGCAAGCACGCCTGCCGTTTTCAGCGCGGCAAGCGTTTCTTCCAAAAGCCCCGCACGATACGGCGGATCAAGAAACACGAGCCCGAATCGGAACCCTGCACGCGCCGCAGCTTGAATTGCCGCGCGGTAATCCAGCGAATATATGGTGGATTGCCGCAAAAAGCCCAGTTTTTCAACGTTTGTGCGCACAACCGCAGCGCTCTCGCGCGCCGCATCGTTAAACACGGCATGCTCAGCGCCCCGGGAAAGCGCTTCCAAGCCCAGATTTCCTGAGCCTGCGAACAGGTCGAGCACGGTTTTTCCCGCAATCTCGAACTGGATAATGCCAAAAAGCGATTCCTTGACCCTGTCAAGCGTGGGACGCGTATCGCGGCCTTTCGGCGCTGCGATGGGTTGCCCGCGCTTTGTGCCGGCTATGATGCGCAATGCTTTCCTCCACAAATGGATTCAAAGTATTTTATCATTGTTTTATCCCTGCTTACAAGCATGAATACATTTTATTAACAATAATTCCATTGTTTTCCGCAATTAGATCCATTTTTACATCCCATTCCTCACGCGGAACCCTCTCCAGCACCTGAAAATCGAACGCAAGGCCCGCTTTCGGGCAGGAAAGCTCCGGCAGCAGACGGTCATAATATCCTGCCCCCTGGCCAAGGCGGCTGCAATCCCGTCCGAACGCCACACCGGGGATGACAGCAAATTCTATCTCCGCAGGAAAAACAGCCCTGCACCGATCCGGAACCGGCTCCAGGATGCCATATTTCCCTGGTGCAAGCGCATCCGGCGCAAGCGGTTCATACAACGCAAGGCGGTTCCCCGGCAAGCACAGTGGAAAGGCAATGCGCTTGCCTGCCGCACGTGCAGCGAGAACCGCCGGGGCCGGATCACACTCCTGCGGCATGGCGCAATAGGCAAGCAGCACAGCCGCCCGCTGAAACGCGGGATACGCAATGATCTGCGCACAGGCATCGGCGGAACGCAGCGCGCGCTCCGCCGGAGGCTGTGCATGAAGGCGCGTGCGCACCGCACGGCGCACCGCCTGTTTTTCTTCCATCAGGCGCATTTTTGTTTCAGCTCATTCCTCGTGGGCAATTTTTCCGTTTACGAGCGTCAGCACACAGCGCGCGCGGAAATCGAGCGGGTGTCCGTTGAACACGGCGACATCCGCATCCTTTCCGGGTTCAAGGCTTCCCACGCGGTCGTCAATGCCGACGATGCGCGCCGCATTGATCGTAATGGAACGGAGCGCCGCTTCCTCCGGCAAACCTTCCCGTACGGCGAGCGCCGCGCACACGGGCAGGTATTGTTCCGGGATAACGGGATGATCCGTCATCATCGCGAATTCGATGCCATTGTCGTAGAGCGCCTTGGGCGCAGCAAACGAAAGGTTTTTCAGTTCAATTTTGCTGCGTTCGGAAAGAAGCGGTCCCACGATGATGCCGGCACCCTGTTCGGCGATGGCGCGCTTTAAATGCTCCGGAATCAGGTAGCCTTCCGTGCAGTGATCCAGCGTAAAGCGGATGTTGAATTCCTTTGCGATGCGGATCGCGGTCAGGATGTCATCCGCGCGATGGCAGTGAATTTTGAGCGGAAGCTCCCGCCGTACAACGGCGAGCAGCGCCTCCCTGCCGAAATCGCGTGCAGGGCGCTTTGCGGGATCGTCCTTCGCCTCCTCCAGTTTCCGGCCGTATTCCTGCGCATCCAAAAGGGCTTTGCGCAGAATTGCAGCCGTTGCCATACGCGTCTGCGGTGTTTTGTCTGAGCTTCCATATACGCGCTTTGGGTTTTCGCCGAAGGCGGCCTTCATCGCAACCGGGAAGCGCAGGGTCATATCCTCTACGGAGTCGCCCGCGGTTTTGACGGCCACGAACTGCCCGCCTACAACGTTTGCACTGCCGGGGCCTGTGACGCAGGTCGTAACGCCCGCAGCGCATGCCTCCGTAAAGCAGCGGTCATATGGGTTGATGGCGTCGATTGCGCGCAGCTCCGGCGTGACCGGATTCGTGCATTCGTTGCCGTCCGAGCCTTCCCTGCCCATGCCGTCCTCCCACATGCCGATATGGCAATGGGCATCCACGATGCCGGGCAGGACATAGCAGCCCGAAACATCCCGCACTTCAGCGTTTTCCGCAAGCAGGTTTTCACCAATTGCAGCGATTTTTCCGTTTTCCACCGCAATGTCCCCCACGAATTCGGGGCCGGCCATGGTCAAAAGCCTTCCGTTTTTTAAAATCAGCACAGCAATTTCTCCTTTTCGTTATTTGGGTTGATACACGCTGTTTTGCAGCGTTAATTCGATCATTTCCGTCACGTCCCGCGCCATGAGCATCCGCTCGCGCAGAAGGTCAAGTGCCGTGTCTGCGGATGCGCCGAGCAGGTAAGAAGCAGCGCATGCCGCATCAAATGGCGCAAGCTTCTGCCCAAGCATTGCAAGCGCAATGCCGGAGAGCACATCGCCGCTGCCGCCCTTTGCAAGGCCGGGGTTTCCCGTTTCGTTCCACGCAAAACGGCCGTCCGGCGCAGCCACCACGCTGCGGGCGCCCTTTAAGAGCACTGTGCAGCCCCATTGCGCCGCCGAGCGCAACGCGAGCGCCTCCTGGTTTTCCCGCACTTCAGGGATGCTGATGCCTAAAAGCCGTGCCATCTCGCCGAAATGCGGCGTGAGCACCACTTTGTCATGGAGCGCAGCGCGCGCCTCTATGCTGCGCGCAAGCGCGAACAACCCGTCCGCATCCACGACCACAGGCTTTCCCGCAGAGAGTACAAGCCGGAGCACACCGTCCGTTTCCGCTGCACGCCCCATGCCCGGGCCGATGGCGATGCAGGTTGCCGCATCAAGATACGACCGCAGGAACGCTTCCGTGCAGGCATCCCAGCGTTCGCCCGGGAGCGGGGCCAGCATGGCTTCCGGCAATGCGCAGAGACCTGCGGCAGCAGATGCAGGGCACAGAACCTTCAGCGTGCCAATGCCCGCGCGCAAAGCGGCCGTTGCCGCCATGCAGGCTGCGCCCGGCATGCTACCGCTGCCCGCGAGCAAAAGCCCGTGGCCATTGTCGCCCTTGTTGCTTTCCCGCCTGCGCGGCCCAAGCAGCGCCGCGATTTTATCCTTTGTCAGCGTGTGCCCGTCCATCCGTTTCCTTTCCTTGGTTTCCGCCGCATAAAAAAGGCGGGGAACTACTCCCGCCTGGCAGAACGAAACTCAATCTTCAACGATTGCCTGCGCCACTGCGAGCTGCTTGATGTGGGAAATGCTGACATGCACCGTTTTCCCGGTCAGTTCCCGCATGCGCGAAAGCGCAGCATTTTGCAGCGTGGCATAGGGTTTGCCGTTTTCATCGTGCAGCACCTCGATATCCGTCCACTTGATGCCCCGAAAGCCCACGGAAAGCGCTTTTGCCGTCGCTTCTTTGGCGGCAAAGGTGCCTGCAATCGTCTGCGGTTCAAAATTAAACCGTTCAAAATAGGCCTGTTCCGCCGGGGTGAACACCATCTTAAGGAACGCTGGCTTCGCCGCAGCCTTCTTTACGCGCTCAACTTCGATGATATCAATGCCGGTTCCAATTACCATGCGCTCACTCCCATGCCTTTGAATTTTACCATGTAATATTCTACCATAGATCGCTAAAATGTCAAACCGCGCCCCACTTAGGCATGCTTTTCGGCGCTTTTGACCGCATCAAGCACCGCCATGGCCATCACCGTGGGTGCAGCGGCCAGGACCGGCAGCAAAGGCTGCTGCGGAAGCGCACAGGTTGAAACGCCGAAGATCGTGTCCCCATCCATGGAAGTATGCACCGGGCGGATCGCCATTGCAAGGCCGTCGTGCGCCATGGAGGCAAGCTTGTTCGCCTCCTCACGCGTAAGCGCGGCATCCGTTGCAATCACGCCGATTGTGGTGTTTCCAAAGCCAGCCCCGGCAAGCGCCGCCGCGCCCAGGCAGGGCGTTTTCACACCGTTTATCGTAGCGGCTGCAATCAGCTCGCCCGTTCCGGGATCGTAAACATCGCCAAGCGCATTCACCACCACGAGCGCCGCAAGCTTTGCACCTCCGGGAAGCGTAATGCACGCGGTGCCTACGCCGCCCTTTGCGGCATGCTCCGGCCCCATCGCTTTGCCGAGCGTTGCCCCCGTCCCTGCACCCACACTGCCGGTCTCCACCGGGCCGTCCGTCGCCGCCCTGCAGGCAAAATATCCTTCCTCCCTGCCCGGGCGCACATGCGCGCTGCCTACGCCAAGATCAAAAATCACCGCCGCAGGCACGATGGGTACCACGCCTACGCCAACATCCGTGCCGAGATTTTTTTCTTCAAGATATTGCATTGCGCCGGAGGCCGCATCCAGCCCATATGCGCTGCCGCCCGAGAGCATCACCGCCTGAATGCGTTCCACAACGTTATACCCGCGCAGAAGATCCGTTTCCCGCGTTCCGGGTGCGCTGCCGCGCACATCCACGCCTCCGACCGCGCCTCCCTCGAACAAAACGGCCGTGCAGCCTGTCATTGCCGCCGCATCCGTATAATGGCCGACCTTGATTCCCGCAATCTCTGTAATACCCCTGCTCATGCTTATTCTTTCTCCCTTTCTTCCGATTTTTCCGCATTGCGAAGCGAAACATCCCCGGCTTGAATCGTAAGGAGCGTACCATCCGCCGTGCGCAGAAGGAGCCGCCCCAATGCATCGAGTCCCTCTGCCCTGCCGCAGCGGACGCCATCCACACCCGTTATCTTCACCTGTCGCCCCAACGTGCAGGACAGGCGGCGGTATTCTTCCATCAACACTGCATAGGCCGCATCCTCCCCGCAGGCGGGAAAAAGCGGCGCAAGCGCACACACAACTTCCGAAATCACCCGCTCGAGCGCAACCGTATGCCCTGTTTCAAGAAGGAGCGACGTCGCTGTTTCCGCAAGTTCTCCGGAAAACGCGCGCTGCCCCACATTGATGCCAATACCGCAAACGATAAACGGGCGTTCCCCGCCCTGCATTCCCAGCTCCGAAAGGATGCCGGAAAGCTTTTTGCCGCCTGCATACACATCATTCGGCCACTTGATTGCCGCATCCGCACCGAACACGCGGAGCGCGCGGCAAACGCCGAGCGCCGCCGCGATCGTAATGCGCGGCGCCCACTCCGCCGGGAATTCCGGCCGCAGCAGCAGGCTCATGCAGACCGCAGCGCCCGCTTCGCTTTGCCAGGCCCTGCCGCGCCGCCCGCGCCCTGCCGTCTGCCGGTTTGCGAGCACAAGCGTGCCGGATGGCGCGTCCTGCGCTGCGAGCGCCTTTGCCGCAAGGTTTGTTGAGGGCGTTTCCTCTAAAACGACAATGCGTCGCGCAAGGGGGTTCCCCGCAAGCCTCTCCGCCAGCGCGGCGGGGTCAATCCTCGTCATCATCCTCTCCTATGCAAGCTGAAAGGCCTTCCGCATCCCCGAACACGGCTTCAAGCGCTGCACGCGAAGCCTCATATTCAAACCCGCGCCCCACGAGCCTGCGCATCGTGCGCAGTTTCCGCTCCTCCGGCTCCAGCGCCGAAAACTGGCGGGCAAACTTTTCTGCAACGGTGCGCGCACCTGCCCACTCGGTTTCATCCGTCACCTGTTCCATAGCTGCATCAATCAAATCCTTCGGCAGCTTATGCGTATAAAGCTGCTCCCTGAGTTTGCGGCGGCTGACGGGCTTTGCCGCAAGGCGGGTGGAAACGAAATCCGCAGCGTACTTTGCATCGTCCAAATATCCGAGTTCTTTCAGACGCTCGACCACCTGATACACTTCATATTCGCCGTAGTTGAGCGAATCCAGATGATCCTCCATTTCGCGCACGGTACGCGCCTTTGCGGTGAGGAACTTGAGCCCAGCGTCCATGGGTGTGTTTCCGACCTTGTTCTTCTTCATCAAAAATTACCAATTCCTTCTCTATATATTCAAATTTCGGAAAAACAATTCCCTCCAAATCTGTTCTGCTTCTATCATAATAATCAACGCAGCGCCGTGCAATACTAAATCCATCAATCATCCATACAAGGAGGGCAAAATGGCAAACAACCAACAGACGTTCAACCCGAACGCTACATTCAATTGGGACACAGAAGCCGGCGCACCGCAGATCGATACGAAAAACCTCGGCATCATCCAGGATCAGATGCATCACGAGGCGCTGGCGTACAAAAAATGCTGCATGTTTACCGAATGGTTTACTGAGCAGCCGCTTAAGGACCTGAGCAATCGCGCGGCGCAGCACCACAAGCAGCATTTTGACGCGCTGATGAACTATCTCAACAGCCACCAATAAGAAGGAGGACTTAGCATGAACAGCACCCGACCCAACATGACAGAGCAGGAATTGCTCACCGATTTCCTTTCCCAGGAAAAGCAGCTCGTTAAGGATTACGCGGGCGATGTGACGGAAGCCTCGTGCGAAAATCTGCGGCAGCTTCTTCTCAGGAATCTGACCGAATGTTCCTCTGATCAACTTGCCGTGTTCGAGCAGATGAAGCAGCGCAACATGTATCAAACCAAGGATGCGCCCGACAACGAGGTGCAGTCCGCCAAACAAAGCATGCAGCAATTGAAACAGCAGACTGGCTTTTAATACCGGCCATGGACGGACAAAAGGCAGCGGAAGGCCCGCTGCCTTTTTTGCTTTCCCGTCAGTCCGTGTCCGGATCCGGGCGCATTGCCTCCAGTGGATCAACGCCGCCCGTACCGTTTTCTTCCGCCCCGGCGCGCATGCGCAGCATCATCTGTGCACGAAGCTCGCTCACGGACATCGGTGGCTGTTCGCTCCCCATGCAGTCGTGGCACATAGCGCCGCAGTCCGGGCATTTGCATCCGCTTTCAAGGCCATGCTCAACCTGAACCATGTAGGTTCCGCATACGCGGCAGCTGCATCTCATGGCTTCCGTTCCTCCGTTTCCGTGTTTTCCGAAGCATATTCTCCGGGGTTTTGCTCATTATAATATTCCCGTTCTTCAGGCGCCGCTGCCCCGTTCCCGGCAAGCCGCATCAACGGGCCATCCCCTAAAAGAAAATCCGTCAATTGACTGAGCGGGATGGAAAATTCCGGCCAGCCCGCAGAATAGGTGGCAATCTCATAAGGGCGGTACAAAATCACAAGCGTGCTTTCCGTTACATAAAACGCCTGCTCGTCCGATGCAGGCATTACATCGCACAGAAGCGTAAGTTCCGCCTTTTCAGCCTGCAGCATAACGATATCCGGGATCAGGCCGCGCCAGCGCTCATTTTCCGGGTCGAACAGATCTTTCAGCATAAGCCGGCTACAGGCGGCTGTATCAAATGTAAGCGGCGCCACGGCAAGCGTTTCATTTGTAGCAAGGTCGCGCACGGTGATCCGCACCGAGAACACGCCGCAATCGTTGCACATAATGTCGCACCGGGTATAGGTCGGCATATCCATAGCGTCAAGCGCGGCACGGATTGCGCTCTGAATTGCAGAATTGATCGCATCGTATTCCGCATCCATCAGATACGGATAGCTGATGAAGCTGCTGTCGCCGTACTGCTGTTCCGCCCGCATATAAGAAAGCGGTCCAAGCGAATCGGTTTCAAACCGGGAAAATGCATCTTCGAGCTCTGCGGAGGGAATCGTAAATGCAGCCGCAGGTTCACTTTCCGGCACCTTTTGGGAAGACGGCGCGCCACAAGCGGCACAGCACGCAAAAAGCAACCCCATAAGGCATATCGCAACGCGCTTCACGCGCCGCACCTCCCTTCAAACTTTTTGCCGTTTCCAGTATATCACCACACGCAGCGGCAAAGTGTAAATAAAGGGTAAACCGTCAGTTTGCTTCCACCGCAAGGGTCTCCGTCTTTTCGAGCGCGGTTGCGATCATAGGCGTGAAATCCACCATAGCTTCGCTTTCGCGCAGCTTCTTCACTTCGGGCTTTGTAACCGGATGCTGCGGCACAAACACCGTGCAGCAGTCCTCATACGGCAGGATGGAGGTTTCAAATGTCCCGATGCGCTTTGCAATGGTCACAATGTCCTCCTTGTCAAAGCCGATCAGCGGGCGGAACACGGGCATCTCTACCGCATCGTCCGTCACGCAGAGGCTTTCGAGCGTCTGGCTTGCTACCTGGCCAAGCGCTTCGCCCGTGATGAGCGCAAGCGCGCCGTCGCGTTCGGCGAGCATCTCGGCAATGCGCATCATAAGCCGGCGCATGAGCACCGTTGTTTCCTTCGGCGGGCATTTTTCATAAATTGCAAGCTGAATCTCCGTAAACGGCACGAGGTGCAGCCGCACTGGCCCGGCATAGCGGGAAACAAGGCGCGTCAGCTCCACAACCTTGTCCCGCGCGCGTTCGCTGGTGTAAGGATAGCTGTAAAAATGCACGGCGGAAAGCGTAAGCCCGCGCTTTGCCATCAGATAGCCGGCAACCGGGCTGTCGATGCCGCCGGAAATAAGCAGCGCCGCCCGCCCTGCCGTTCCGCTCGGCATGCCGCCCGCGCCCATGATCTCCGCAGCGTATATGAACGCCTGCTCGCGGATCTCCACGCACACCTTCAGCTCCGGCGCATGCACATCAACGGTAAGGTTTGGGAACCGTTCAAGCAGCACATGGCCAAGCTCATGGTTGATCGTTTCAGAGTTCATGGGGAAGCCCTTGTCCGAGCGGCGGGAAAAGACCTTAAAAGTGACGTTTTTTCCGCCGGCAGCCTGCTCCGTAAGGCATGCTGCAGCCTCCACGATGGCATTCCATTCTTTTTCCACAGCCATGGCGGGGCTTATGGAATGCACGCCAAACACGCGGGTAAGTGCATCCGAAGCAGCCTCCATGCGCTCCGGCGCAATGCCATGCACATAGATGCGCCCCTGTTCGCGGCGTACCTTGGCGCCAAACCCACGCAGCGCGTTGTTGATCCCGTCGATGAGTTTGCGCTCAAAGAAGGGGCGGTTAAGCCCCTTGAGATGAATCTCGCCATAGCGGACGAGCAGTACCTGTTCCACTGTGATCTTCTCTCCTCTGTGTTTTTCTGATGTAAGCTTCTGAAGGTTACCTTCTTTTGAACCGTCTGAGCAGCCCGAGCAGATCCGCGATTGCCGCAGCGGTTTCGTCCATTTCTCCCGGGGTGTTAAATGCTGAAAAGCTGAACCGGATCGCCCCTTCCTGGCGCTCCCCGGTCACACCCATGGCGTTCAGGATGCGGTTCTTTCCCTTTTTGTGCGCGGAACACGCAGAGCCCGTAGAAACATAGATTTTCTTTTCTTCCAATGCATGCAGAAGCACCTCGCCGCGCACGCCAAGGAAGGATACGTTCAGGATGTGCGGCGCACCCTCCTCCGGCGCCGGGCCATTGATGAACACATCCGGCAGCGCGAGGAGGTTTTCCGCCAGGTGCAGCTTGCACGCCCGCATATTTTCCCACATCGTTTCCTGATTTGCAAGGTAATATTGCAGCGCGGCGTCCATCCCCATAATGCCCGGCGTGTTGGTCGTACCGGAGCGGAGGTTTTTTTCCTGCCCGCCGCCGATTTGCCCGCCCAAAAAACGCGTTCCTTTTTTGACATACAGCGCGCCCACGCCCTTCGGGCCATGGAATTTGTGGCCGCTGACGGTATAAAAATCACAGTTGCGCGCTTCAAACGGAACTTTCAGGAAACCCTGCACGCCGTCCACATGCAAAAGAGCGCCGGGAGCTTCCCGCTTTACGAGCTTATAAATGGCGGGGATGTCGTTGATTGCTCCCGTTTCATTGTTTACCTGCATTACCGACACAAAGCGCGTGCCCGGCGTCACAAGCTGCGCAAGGCCGGCAACATCCACGCGGCCTTGCTGATCCACACCGGCTTCAACTACGTCGTATTCGGGGGAAAGCCGTTTCATCACCTCGTAAACGGAAGGATGCTCCACCGCGCTTACCACAAGCCGGCCTTGTCCGCGCATCGCGCCAAGGGACCCGTAGATCGCCATGTTGTTGCTTTCCGTGCCGCCTGAGGTAAAGACGATTTCGTCGGCTGCCGCATTCATGGCTCCGGCAAGCCGCGCCCGCGCCGCATTCACCGCGCGTTCGCTCTCCACCGCCGGCGAATAGGCCGCCGCCGGGTTAAAAAAGCTTTCGCTCATATAGTATTGCGCCGCCTCCGCCGCCGCGGGCAGCGTGCGGGTCGTGGCGCTGTTGTCCAAATAAATCATATTCTCACTCCTTAAAACCGGAGACAAACTCCTTTTTGTCCATATATATGCCGCGCACGCATATGGCGACAGTTTTGGAACGGCTTATACTGTTTTATCATACCACACCAGCGCGCGTTTGTTGACGCTTTTTTATAAAAACCGCTCAAGTGCAACGGTTGCAGGCGCTCCTGTTTTGCTATAAAATTAAGGCGAACAGACGAATTATCCCGAAAGGACACAGCATGAGCTTTTTGGATCGGTGCACCGAAGGTGCAAAACGCGCGCTCGCTTTGGCGCAGGAGGCGGCGCGGGCGATGGGACACAACTATGTGGGCAGTGAGCATCTGCTGCTCGGCCTCATCCGCGAAGGGGAAGGCGCGGCATTTAAGGCACTCTCCGCCTTTGGCGTGACCGCAAACGCCGTTGCAGAACGCGCGGATACGCTTGTCGGCCGGGGGGATTATCATTTTACCGACAGCTTCGGTTATACGCCGCGCACGAAAAAAATTCTGGAGCTAAGCCTTTATGAAGCAAAATCCCTGAAAATGGGCTATATTGGCACAGAACATATCCTGCTCGCCATTTTGCGGGAGCGGGACTCGGTCGCCGTGCGCATCCTGCAGGATCTCGGCGCGGATGTGCCCGGCCTGCAATCCGTGCTTGCGGGAGGGCGGCCCGCCGGGGAAAGCGCCCCGCAGCCCGCACATGCGGGGCAGGGTACGCCGGTGCTCGATCAATACGGCCGGGATCTGACGCGCGCCGCGCGCGATGGGGAACTCGACCCCGTGGTGGGGCGGGAAGCGGAAATTCAGCGTGTGATCCAGATCCTCTGCCGCCGCACGAAAAACAACCCCACCCTCATCGGCGACCCGGGCGTTGGCAAAAGCACAGTCATCGAAGGTCTGGCCCAACGCATTGCATCCGGTAAAATCCCCGAACTTTTGAAGGACAAGCGGATCGTCACGCTCGACCTTGGTTCCATGCTCGCGGGCACCAAATACCGCGGCGAATTTGAGGAACGCATCACAAACGCCATTTCCGAACTACGGGAGGACGGCAGCACTATCCTGTTTATCGACGAGCTGCATACCATCGTCGGCGCAGGCGCAACGGAGGGCAGTATCGACGCTTCCAACATCCTTAAGCCCGCTCTCGCGCGCGGAGAAATCCAGGTCATCGGGGCGACAACGCTCGACGAATACCGCCGGCATATCGAAAAAGACGCAGCGCTTGAACGGCGGTTCCAACCCGTTACAGTCGGCGAACCCACGCGCGAAGAGGCCGTAGCCATCCTGTTCGGCCTGCGTGACCGCTATGAGGCGCACCACAAAGCCCGCATCACGGACGCGGCCATCCGCGCTGCGGTGGAGCTTTCCGGCCGCTACATTTCGGACCGCTTCCTGCCGGACAAGGCCATCGACCTAATGGATGAAGCCGCAAGCCGCGTACGCCTTCGCGCTTACAACACACCGCCGGACGTAAAAGAGCTGCGCGAGCGCATCGAATCGCTGCGCAAGGAAAAGGAAGAAGCCGTCAACAACCAGAACTATGAACGCGCTGCCGCGCTGCGCGACGAGGAGCAGCGTCTTGCGGCGCAAATCGCAGGGATTGAGGCCGATTGGGAGCGCGAGCGGGACAATGAAGAATCCATCGTTACCGAAAACGACATCGCGGATGTTGTAAACGCATGGACAGGCATTCCCGTGCGCCAGCTCACGGAAGATGAAAGCGAAAAGCTGTTGCATTTGGAAGATGCGCTGCACAGGCGTGTCATCGGCCAGGAAGAAGCCGTCTCCGCCGTTTCCCGCGCCATCCGCCGCGCGCGCGCCGGGCTGAAGGATCCTGCGCGGCCCATCGGCTCCTACATTTTTCTCGGCCCCACGGGCGTCGGAAAAACCGAGCTTTCCCGCGCGCTTGCAGCGGCGCTTTTTGCAGATGAAACCGCCATGGTGCGTTTGGACATGAGCGAGTACATGGAACTGCACAGCGTGAGCAAACTCATCGGCTCCCCGCCGGGCTATGTTGGTTACGACGACGGCGGCCAGCTCACCGAGCGTGTGCGCAGGAGGCCGTACTGCGTTATCCTGCTTGACGAAATCGAAAAGGCGCACCCCGATGTGTTCAATCTGCTTCTTCAAGTGCTTGAGGATGGCCGGCTCACAGATTCTCAGGGGCGCACAGTGGATTTCCGCAACACGGTTATCATCATGACCTCCAACGCCGGCGCGCCGCGCACACAGCAAGCGCATGCCGTCGGTTTCGGCACGGCGGAGGACGCGCTTACGCATGAGCGCCTGCGCGAAACCATGATGGCCGAACTGAAAAAGACATTCCGGCCGGAATTTCTGAACCGCGTGGATGAGATCATCGTATTCCGGCCGCTTGCGCGGGAAGAAACGCGCGCAATCACCCGGTTGATGCTCGAAAATGTGAAAGCGCGGCTCCGGGAGCGCGGCATCGCGCTCACCGTTACGCCTGAGGCGGAGGATCTGCTTTCCGGCGCCGGGTTTGACCCGCTTTACGGTGCGCGTCCGCTTCGCCGTGCCATCCAGCATCAGGTGGAGGACAGCCTGAGCGAAGAAATTCTTTCCGGGCGCGTTTCTCTGGGCGATGCTGTAACAGCATCCGCCGAGGATGGAAAGCTCGTTTTTCACAAAGCGTAAGCATTTTCCCTTCCGCCTAAGTTTACAGTTTATTTATGGATGAGCGATTGCAAAATCCGGCGGAGATGGTAGAATAAAGGAAACTTTAAGTATTGACTTTCAGGAGTTTTGCCGGAAATGCGTTCCTTTCTCAGGCGGTTTGCCGCACTTTGCTGCGTTTTCGCGGTGTTGCTCTCATGCAGCGCCGCGTTTGCCGCGCCCACTATGCCCGAAATTCCTTCTCAGGAAATTCTTTCCGCCGGGGATTTTGGCGAGGATGTGGAAACGCTGCAAACGGAGCTGCGTGCCCTCGGCTTTTATGAAGGGGAAATTACCGGCCTTTTTGACGGAGCTACAAAGCAGGCTGTCATCCGTCTGCAGGCGTTTCTTGGCGTACGGGAGGATGGCGCGTTCGGCCCACTTACTTTTGCCGCCTACTGGAACGCGTTTGAGCTCGGCCTGCTCGCCTTTCCAGAGCAACAATCCGCTAAATCGGACGAAACAGACCGCCTTGCGGGGTATACGATCGGCATTGACCCCGGGCATCAGGAAACTCCGGATGCGGAGCTTGAGCAGATGGCTCCTGGCGTTAAGCGTACCAAGGAACGCCAAAGCCCCGGCAGCACCGGCGTGAAAACCGGCGTTCCCGAATACAAGATCAACCTGCTCATCGCTTTTAAACTGCGCGACCTGCTTGAAGCCGAAGGCGCAACGGTGGTTTTGACACGCGAAACATCGGACTTTTCGCTCTCCAACATGGAGCGCGCGCTTCTGATGAACGAATCCGGCGTAGACATTTGGTTGCGTTTGCACTGTGACAGTGTATCCTCCGCCAACAAGAGCGGTGCAAGCGTGCTGATCCCTTCCCGCGCATATGGCGCTGCGATTTATCAGGAAAGCCTGCGCCTTGGGCAATGCGTATATGAAAGTTTTTCCGAAGCCACCGGCGCTACGATGATTTCCCTTCGCGCCCTGATGGATCAAACCGGCTTTAACTGGTCTGAAAAGCCGGTGATCGCCGTTGAAATGGGCATGCTTTCCAACCCGCAGGAAGACATCCGGCTCAACCGCGATTCCTATCAGACGAGCTGTGCCGCAGGGCTGTTCAACGGCATCCTCGCCTATTTTGAACAATCCGGCGGCGGGTCTGCTGAAAATGAGGTGCCATCTTGATAAAGCTCCGTTGGAATTCAAAACGCCCTGTATGTTTATGTTGTGCGGCATGCCTTTCGGTCATGCTTTTTTTCGGTTGCAGTGCTGGCAATGCAGGGAACTCCACATCGCCTGTGCTCCCCTCCGCAACGCCGTCTGCCTCCCCCTTGCCTGCGGCTTCCGTTTCCCCCTCCCCCGCCGTGTCCGAACTGCCGGAAGCTTCGCCAACGCCGAGCGCTACGCCTTTTGCGGTAAATCCCGTATACGCTTTCTATGCGGAGTATCAGGCGGACTGCGCCGCACTTCTGGATGCATATGCCGCAGGGCTTTCCGCACTTCAAAGCGTTGATGGGCTTTCCTATTCGCTGGCGCTGACGGAACACCGTGCGCTGCTTTCTGAAGGGCGCATCACCATTGCAAGGCTCTTCGGCAGCGATGACAGCGGATACAGCGGCACGTTGGAATCCGCCGCTTCCGGCAGCGGAAGCATGTATGGAAGCCCGGAAAAAGGCTATACGTTTCAGTTTTCCTATACAGACGGCAACACGCTGGCGGGAAGTTTATCCGGCGCTGTACTCCGTTTCACCATCAGCTCCCCAAAGGGAGTGGAGCGGTTTTGCAGCATGGAAAAAGCCGGGGACACCTGGTTGTCCACGGCCTGTACTTCCTCATACCAAAGCGAGCTTACAGTATGTCTTTCCCCCGCAGAAGGGGAAACGCCCATCCGGTTCGGCATGCGGACCGGCAATTATCTTCCTGTCACAGAATCCACTGCAGCACCAGAAGGAGAATAACGCCTGGGACGCCCAGCACACCTGTAATCAGAGCATTGAGCGCATTGATCGGGATGGAAAGGGAAAAAAAACCGCCCACAAAATTAAACAAAAACAGGATCACCGCGCCTAAAAGCGCATTAACCACAAGTTTCCAAAGCACCTTGAGCGGGAAAGCGAGCAGTTTGCAGATCAGCCAAAGAACCAAAAGGCCCGCTGCAAACGCCAAAATTGAACCGAAGGGATTCATGTCCGTTGACCTCCATCGTTTTGAGGGCGGGCAGGAATCCCTTTTCCGTCCTCACTTTATTCTGCTTCTTCGTCGTCCCGCGCTTTTTGGCGAAGCAGGAACATATACTTGCGCCGGGCAGCCTCCATATCATAAATTGCGTAATCCATAAGCTCCGGATCGTTTACGCTCTCAAAAAAGCGCGTGGCATCCTTCCACTTTTTCAGAGCCTCACGGATTTCTGCCTCTCCCCTGTGCGCCGCACGTTCCCGCCCCGAAATGCGCGGGAGCAAACCTGTAATCGACATCATACCACCTCCGAAGGAGTCTTAATAAGAGGAAGTATGCTCCAATTTCGGAAGTTTATACATAATTTAGAGCGTGCTTTGTGCCTTTCACCAACCGTGTGTCAACCGGCAGGGATGATGTATGTCGCCCGAACCACATCGCCAAGCGTAGCGCCATCGGTATAACAAAGGTAAACTTCATCCGCCCGGTGGGAAACCGCAATAGAGGCATACGGCAGGTCCGCAATTGTGCGGCTTTCACCCGAGGCTATGTCGTATACCCAGAGGCGGTAGGGATATGCATCGTTCGCATCTCCCGTGCTTTCCGTCTCCTCTCCCGCGCTGCCGGACAGGCGGTTTTCAATGTAGTAGAGCCTGCTTCCATCATACGACCAGAGGAAAGTATAGACGGAGAATTCATCCGTGATGGTGGTGAGCGCACCGTTATGCATATCGCGAATTCCGAAATGCGTTTCTCCGCCGCCTAACGCATCATCGCCCGATGCGCTGAAGGCCATATATCGTCCGTCGCCTGACAGGGCGAATGCGCTGCCCTCCATGTAACTGCGCCGCGTTCCTCCCTCCGGCTTGATGCGGTAGATCATTCCGCCGCCTTCAAGCGTGGTCTCACAGAAATACAGCTCTCCGTCAAAAAATGCAAGGCTTCCTTCATCCACGCCCTTTCTATCCACAACCGTGTGGCGTTTGCTTTCCGTCGGCACATTGAAGTCATACTGGTGGATGGAGATTTCGCCGGAACCGCCGATGGAAAACACACGCCCGCCCATGCTGTCCCAAACATAAGCGCTGACCGTGTCGCCAAAGCCCATATCCGTGAGGTCTGTCAAAAGTTCTTTGGTGTCGAGATCGAATATGTACAGATGCGCACTTTCGGCCGCACGTTCCAGCACCGCGAGCCTCCGCCCATCCGGCGAGTATTTCGCGGATTCTATGGTCTGAAATTCAAAAGAAAGCAATGGTTTGGAAACCCCGCCCATGCTCTGCACGCAAAGCTGTTCGTATGTATAGGTTTCCGCCAAGCTGCCGCGCGTAATCCGCCTGCTGTAAAGGAACCCATCCCGTTGCGGCGTGACGGAAAGCAGCAGCCCATCCGGGATGAGCGGCGTGAGCGCGGTTTCCTTGCCGTCAATGCGGGCAGGAAGCTGATCATAGGCAGCCATATACTCCATCGTTTCATCATATGCGGGAAGCGCTCCGTTCTTGAGTTTCACAACGCTCCAATCTGACGGCACCGCGCCGGGTTCCTCTGTGAGAATCCGCTCACGCAGGCGTTCAGCCTCCGATTTTGCGGAAACCCCTTCGGAAATCAAAAGCACCGTGCTGTGGTCCGCCGCAAGGACCGGGGTCATTCCGCAGCCGCTCGAAAACGTGCCCGCGCAATAGGCCTCAAATGCATTTGCCACAACATAGTAACGCTCGTCCGCCGCAGCGTACTCATCGGCAACGATGTCAATCGCATCTGCAGCCGGTGTCTCCTGCGCTTCTGGCTCTGCCGCTTGCGCCGCGATGGGCCGCAGGAGGATTTCGATGCTCGTTTCATGTTCAACAACCTGAAAGGCGGCCTCTCCTGCCAGCTGGAAATACAGCGTAAACGCCTCGCTGCCTTCAAATACCGTGCCAAAGCTGCCGAGCAGGAATCCGCTCGCGCTCAGGTCCAAATCGCGCAAATAATCCCAATAGGTGATCGAATCAAACGACACCGCAAGCCGGGTTGGCTGCGGCAGCAGTGTGACGGCATAGCGCGGTACGTTGGCAACCTCACGCTCGTCCGTCCCGCCGGACATGCGGCTACCTCCGATAAACCCAAGGGTCAGGCGTACATCGCCGTTTTCCTCCGCCGCACCAACGGCGTTGATGTTCGCGTTCAGCAGCGTTCCGCCGCCCGTGGCTTCCCCTTCCGTTTGGAATCCTTCAAAGGATTGGGGCGGCGGCGTTCCTTCTGATGCTTCGCGTGCACAGCCGGTGCAAGCTGCAAGCAAAAAGCATGCAGAAAGAATCAGTATCATTATTCCCTTTCCCTTTTGCGTAAGGCACATAATCGTACTCCTGTTCGGCAAAAATCATAGTCCAAAGCGCGATGGGCGTTTTTCGCCTGTTGTGATTATAGCATAAAACTGTGTATGCGAAAACGCCGCATATGCGTTTCGGCTTTATTTCATAGTTTGTTTCCAAATAAAAAGCGTAAAAGTGTTTTCACACTGGGGGAGATTTGCTATAATAAATTGATAATTCCTGTACAGGAGGTTTTTTCGATATGAAATGCAAGGTATGCGGCGCATACAATGAGGATTACCTCGAATACTGCGAAAACTGCGCTGCTCCGCTTACGCCCGACGAGCCGGAGCCTGCGCCCGCTGAGGATTCCTACGTTGCCTCCACAGGCGAAACGCCGCCGGCGTGGGGGTTTGTCCGCGCGCCGCAGTGGCCGAAGCCTGAATTTGATGCCAACACCGTAAGCGAGGAAGATATTCCCGAAACCTATTCCTCCCGCTTCAACCCAAGGCCCGCACAATCCCAATCCCAGGCGGCTGCCCAACAGCCTGCGCCGCCCGTGCCGGGTGAACGCGGTTACAGCAACAATGTGCGCGTGCATGCGCCGGTCAGGGAGCAGACTCAGCCTACCCCCAGCGCGGCGGACACACCGCGTCAGGCTGCTCCCGTTTCCGATTTTGATGAAGCGCCCGTGCGCCCTTATACGCCGCAGCGCAGCGCAGCCACCACACGGGTGGCCAAGCAGGCGCCGGAGAGGAAGTCTGCCACACACGCGCGGCAGGCTCCCGTTGAAGCGGCGGCATCGGCAGGCGGATACGATGCGCTTGACGATTTTGAGTATGATGTCAAGCCTTCCCGCAAAAAGAAGCAAAACCGGGCCGCAGCAGGTTCCCGCAATTTGCTTTTCATCGCAGCGGTGGCGGTGCTCGTGGTGCTCATCGCTGTGTTTGCGATCATCTACTTAAATAAAAATTTCGATGGCAGTGTGGGCGCTTTCTTTGATTACGCCTTTGGCGGCAACCCATTCCCCAAGGCTGCGACCATCACTGCTGCACAAACAAAAAATGGCGACCCGGCCTATATCGTTACGGTTTATTGCAAAAACAATTACACGGCCCGTTTCACCTCAGGAGAAACCGTAAGTGAGGATGTTGTTGGTGCGCAATCCCGCAACTGCGTTGCCTGGCGCATTCCGGAAGATATTTTTGTGCCCGATGCGCCGATCGCCGAAAGCGAATTGCACATCAAGCCGAACGTCGTAGTCATCAGCCCAAATGGCGAAGAAACGGCAGTGGAATTTGAGGACGAGATCGTAATCTCCATCCCGGCAATCGAGCTGAACGTGACCTCTCCTACCGTAAGCGACTTCACCACGGATACCGCCGTCGTTCCCATTACGGGTACGGTCAGCGACAATACGGCGGCTGTGTACGTGAACGAGACGCAGGTGCCCATCGATGAATCCGGCAATTTCAATACATCCTATACGCTGCCTGAAAGCGGTGTTTATGCAGTCACGATCGAAGCGCGTAAGAACCGCTATCAGACCGCCTCGCAAACCTTTAACATTACCTTTGGCGCAGGCACATCCGGGGATCCCGAAGGAACCGGCGCCACAACGCCTGGCACCGTTGAGGGCAATGTGACGTTTGCCGTAAACGATTCCGTTGTGCGGTATGCCACCACTTCCACCATGACCGTTTCCGGCACCATGGAAACAGGCGCAGTAATCTCCGTTTCGGGCGTTGAACTGGAAAGGGATGTAACGCAGGACGCTGCTGCCGGCACATTCAGCTTTACGGTAAAAACGGAAAGCGTCGGACTGTATGCTGCCGTCATCACCGCCACCA
>Ga0129308_1000202_pt1 | contig 105828 bp, 93 predicted proteins | sample L827metagenome_FD_94440 | JGI IMG/M metagenome (GOLD analysis project Ga0129308, IMG submission 94440) | Ring-tailed lemur group fecal microbial communities from Wisconsin, USA - L827 metagenome | ecosystem: Host-associated > Mammals > Digestive system > Large intestine > Fecal | place: USA...
TGATTCAAAAGGTCTGGAATTGGAAGAACAGTGGCATCGGCCTTCTGTTTCTGCTGTCAGCCCGGAGGAAACGCTTATCAACAGAGAACGGATGGAGATGATTCAGGTGAAACTTGATGAACAGCTCAGTTCTTTTGAATTGTCGGTTTTAAAATTATTCCTTGAGGGATACAGCTATGCCCAGATGGCGGAAAAACTTGAAAAAAAGGAAAAATCCATCGACAATGCGCTGCGCCGAATCAAAGGGAAACTCCAGGATATTCTGGAAAGAATGAATCAGGTGTAACCTTTTTCAATGTGGCTAAAATTGAAAAAACAGTTGACAAGAAAGCGTTTATATATTATATTAATTAAGCGGTTCAAAGATTTGATACCACGCTGATGTGGCTCAGAGGTAGAGCACTTCCTTGGTAAGGAAGGGGTCACGGGTTCAATTCCCGTCATCAGCTTTGCGGACAGTAGAAAATAAAGGCTTTTCGAGGAATGGTTTCGAAAAGCCTTTATTTCATTTCAAGGGTATATGATATTAGTAAGGGAGATATTTTTTATGATTAAAACAGGCGGAGAAACCGTACTTTTATATAATTTGAATAACGAAAAGGGCCGGAAGATTCGTTTCCTTCTGGTGCGTTTAGGGATGCGTATCCGTGTGGTTGAAAAGGAAGACTATGGTAAGCCCCTGGGTGTGCTGGCCGGAATGAAAGATGTGACGCTGGAGGATGAAAATGCCCCGGTGGAAGATTTTCAGGATGAGATGATGGTCCTGCGCGGATTTACGGATAAGCGTCTGGACGCATTTTTAAAGGGCATGCGCAAAGAGGGGATTGAGCGTGTGGATTTAAAAGCTATTTTGACACCGACAAATTGCCGATGGAATTCCTGGCAGCTTTACAAAGAAATCCGGGAGGAGCATGAAGCGATGACCGGCGGCAGAGCATAGAACGGCGTCTTGCGGCAAACGATGGAATATGATAAAATCAATATTTAGGAATTAACAGGAGGCAGATGTTATGGAAGAAAAAGAAGTAGTGTCTAAAAATTTTATAGAGCAGATTATCGATAAAGACCTGGAGGAAGGTCATGTTCATGCTGTGGCTACACGGTTTCCTCCGGAGCCGAATGGTTATCTGCATATCGGACATGCTAAATCTATTTTATTAAATTATGGATTGGCACAGAAATACCAGGGACATTTCAATCTTCGTTTTGATGATACAAACCCAACGAAAGAAAAAACAGAATTTGTTGAATCCATTATCAAAGATGTTGAATGGCTGGGGGCAAAATATGACGGTGAAGTGCGTTTTGCATCCAATTATTTTCAGGAAATGTACGAAGCAGCGATTAAGTTAATTAAAAAGGGCAAAGCTTATGTATGTGATCTGAGTGCGGAGCAGATTCGTGAATACCGCGGTACACTTAAAGAGCCTGGAAAGGAAAGCCCATACAGAAACCGTTCAATTGAAGAAAATCTTGAACTTTTTGAAGGCATGAAAAACGGCGAATTTCCGGATGGTTCCAAAGTTCTCCGGGCAAAAATCGACATGGCTTCTCCGAATATGAATATGAGAGACCCGGTACTTTATCGTGTGGCCCGCATGAGTCATCACAATACCGGAGATACCTGGTGTATTTATCCGATGTACGATTTTGCCCACCCGATCGAAGATGCGATCGAGGGTATCAGTCATTCCATCTGTACGCTGGAATTTGAAGATCACCGTCCGCTCTATGATTGGGTTGTTCGTGAACTTGAATATCCGGAACCACCGAAGCAGATTGAATTTGCAAAGATGTATCTGACTAATGTCGTTACCGGAAAGCGTTATATCAAGCGTCTGGTTGATGATGGTATTGTGGACGGCTGGGATGACCCGCGTCTTGTGACTATTGCCGCACTGCGCCGCCGTGGTTTTACACCGGAATCTATCCGTAATTTCATGGAACTGGTCGGTGTATCTAAGGGTAACAGCTCTGTGGATTATGCAATGCTTGAATATTGTATCCGTGAGGATTTGAAGCTGAAACGTCCACGTGTGATGGCGATTCTGGATCCTGTAAAATTAATTATCGACAATTATCCGGAAGATCAGATTGAGTATATGGATGTGATGAATAATCAGGAAAATGAGGAAATGGGCATGCGTCAGGTACCATTTGGCCGTGAACTTTATATCGAAAGAGAAGATTTCATGGAAGAACCGCCGAAAAAATATTTCCGCCTCTATCCGGGAAATGAAGTTCGTCTGATGAATGCATATTTTGTCAAATGTGTGGATTACAAAAAAGACGAAAATGGCAATGTTACAGAAATTCACTGTACTTATGATCCTGAGACACGGAGCGGCAGCGGATTTACCGGCCGTAAAGTGAAAGGAACGATTCATTGGGTGGCTGCGCCGACAGCGGTGAAAGCTACGGTGCGTCTGTATGAAAATCTGGTGGATGAGGAAAAAGGCGTTTATAATGAGGACGGTTCTTTAAATCTGAATCCGAATTCCTTAAAGGTTTTGGAAAACTGTTATCTGGAGCCATCGCTGGCGGAGGCAAAAGCAGGTGAAAGCTTCCAGTTTGTCCGTAATGGATATTTTTGTGTTGATGAAAAAGACAGCACACCGGAACAGTTGGTATTTAACCGGATCGTTTCATTAAAGAGTTCTTACAAACCTGGAAAATAATATGTACCCATTCGGGCATACAAAAGATAAAAGGATGCGAAGCGAAAGCCTGGCATCCTTTTTAATAAACAAAATAAAAAAGAGAGATTTCGAGAGAAAAAAAGAGATAATTAAAGATTTACAAGAATATATTAAAAAATATGGACCTTTTACAGGTTGCATATTGGAACATAATAAAATATTATATATCCAGTGGTTAGCACTCGAACTTGATGAGTGCTAATAAATTAGAAATGCATTGTCAGGAGGAATTTAGATATGAAATTAGTACCATTGGGCGACAGAGTCGTATTAAAACAGCTTGTAGCAGAAGAAACAACAAAATCCGGTATCGTTTTAACCGGTCAGGCAAAAGAAAAACCACAGGAAGCAGAAGTTATTGCTGTAGGTCCTGGCGGAGTTGTTGATGGCAAAGAAGTAAAAATGGAAGTTGCTGTTGGTCAGAAAGTAATTTATTCCAAATATGCCGGAACCGAAGTAAAACTTGAAGGCGAAGAATTTATCATTGTAAGACAGTCTGATATTTTAGCTGTTGTAGAATAATTTGATTTTATATTGGAGGTAGACAGATATGGCAAAAGAAATTAAATATGGTGCAGAGGCAAGAAAAGCTCTGGAAGCCGGTGTAAATCAGTTAGCAGATACAGTGCGTGTAACATTAGGACCAAAAGGAAGAAATGTTGTTTTAGACAAATCCTTCGGAACACCATTGATTACTAATGATGGTGTAACTATTGCAAAAGATATTGAACTGGATGACGCTTTTGAAAATATGGGCGCACAGATTGTTAAAGAAGTTGCTACAAAGACAAATGATGTAGCTGGTGACGGTACAACAACAGCTACCGTACTTGCACAGGCTATGATCAATGAAGGTATGAAAAACCTGGCTGCTGGCGCAAACCCGATTATTTTAAGAAAAGGTATGAAGAAAGCAACGGAGTGTGCTGTAGAAGCCATCAAAGAAATGAGTTCTACCATTACAGGTAAAAACCAGATCGCTAAAGTTGCTGCAATTTCCGCAGGTGATGAGCATGTTGGCGAAATGGTTGCTGAAGCTATGGAAAAAGTATCCACAAACGGCGTTATTACTATCGAAGAATCCAAGACTATGCAGACAGAATTAGATTTGGTAGAAGGTATGCAGTTTGACCGCGGTTATCTGTCCGCATATATGGCTACAGATATGGATAAAATGGTTGCTGAACTGGATAATCCATATATTCTCATTACAGATAAGAAAATTTCCAATATTCAGGAGATCCTTCCGGTTCTGGAACAGATTGTACAAACAGGTTCCAAACTTGTTATCATCGCTGAAGATGTTGAAGGTGAAGCTCTTGCAACTCTCGTTGTTAATAAATTAAAAGGTGTATTCTCTGTTGTTGCTGTTAAGGCTCCAGGTTTTGGTGACAGAAGAAAAGCAATGCTCCAGGATATTGCTATCCTGACAGGTGGTACAGTAATCTCCGAAGAATTGGGTTATGAATTAAAAGATGCCACTATGGATATGCTTGGACGTGCTAAATCTGTTAAGGTTGAAAAGGAAAATACAATCATCGTTGATGGTTTGGGTGATCCGGAAGCTATTAAATCCAGATGCAGCCAGATTCAGACTCAGGCTAATGAAACAACATCTGAATTCGATAAAGAAAAATTACTTGAAAGACTTGCAAAACTTTCCGGCGGCGTAGGCGTTATCAAAGTTGGTGCAGCTACAGAAACTGAAATGAAAGAAAAGAAACTTCGTATGGAAGATGCTTTAGCTGCTACCCGTGCAGCCGTTGAAGAAGGTATCATCTGTGGTGGTGGTTCCGCATACATTCATGCTTCTAAGAAAGTAGCTGAACTGGCTGCCGGACTTAGCGGAGATGAAAAGACTGGTGCTAATGTGGTTCTTAAAGCTCTTGAAGCTCCATTATTCCATATCGCAGCAAATGCTGGTCTTGAAGGCGCTGTCATCATCAACAAAGTTCGTGAAAGCGAAGCAGGTATCGGTTTTGATGCATTGAAAGAAGAATATGTAAATATGATCGATGCTGGTATCATTGACCCGGCGAAAGTGACAAGAAGCGCTCTTCAGAACGCTACAAGTGTTGCTTCCACATTGCTCACAACAGAATCTGTTGTTGCAGAGATCAAATCTGACAATCCAATGCCGGCTATGCCACAGGGCGGTATGGGAATGATGTAATCTAAATGGCCCATTCATTTGTGTAAGTATTAAAAATATGGTTAAGCCCCATTTTCGGCGGCTTAAAATCAGGGAGACATCCAAAGGTCTGTTGGGACGGAGGGTGTCTCCCTTTTTTCTGTTTTTTGTCGAAATTCATCGAAGGATGATAAGTGAAAAACAATATCTTATCTATTATAATGATTTTCATAATATATCATATCAAAATTTTCTTTTAAATTTCCCAGAATAAAACAATTAAATAGATATTTATGGAGGTATAATGGACGATAAAAAGCAGATAATTATTGCACTGGATGAGAACGGAAATAAAATGGTCGTTATTCCAATAATTGAGTTTACAGGAAGACGGAAAATTAACTGGAAAGCTGTAGAAAAAAGTTTGAGAAAATATGTTGGTATGTTGGTTGAAACAGCAGATACTAAGGATGTTATCTATATAGGCAGAGATTTTCCAGATGAATTTGCAAATTCTGTTTATACGAAAAATTTAAAAGGGGGATTGGCGAAAGCAAAAGCAAATTTAGCCGCTGGAATTCCAGAATTGATTGAAACCGCTAAGGAAAAACGGTGGAGCGAAAATTTTAAGGATAAACACAAAAGGAACGCCATGAAAGGGTGGTATCGATATAATGTTAGATTTGCACTTCCCAAAATAGATAACCAAGGTAACATTATGGGATTGAATACATACCAGGCAGTACTGATCGTACGGCATGCAAGTGACGACCGATTATATTTGTATGATGTACAAAATATAAGAAAAAAAGAAACAAGTAAACCACTTTAGACAATATGCCGAGTGGTAAGAAACTCGTTTCTACGTATAGTATATGATTAAAAAATTTAAAAGTCAACAATAATCTCTATTAGCAAAACTTAACAAAGAATTAAGTAATTATAATGATAACCTTATGTTGACTTTTGTCGGAAGAGTTGATATACTTTAGAAACCTATAAAATAGTAAGAAAGAGAGGATGATAAGAATGGGTAGAATTATCGGTGAAGGCATTACCTTTGACGACGTGCTTCTTGTTCCAGCGTATTCGGAAGTGATTCCAAATCAGGTAAACATTCAGACACATTTAACAAAGAAGATTCTTCTGAATGTGCCATTAATGAGTGCAGGTATGGATACTGTAACAGAACATCGTATGGCAATTGCGATGGCAAGACAGGGCGGTATCGGTATTATTCATAAAAATATGTCTATTGCGGCACAGGCTGAAGAGGTTGATAAGGTAAAACGTTCAGAGAACGGTGTTATTTCCGATCCATTTTCATTATCTTCTGAACATACATTGGCAGATGCGGACATGCTGATGGCAAAATTCCGTATATCTGGTGTTCCGATCACAGACAACGGTAAACTGGTTGGTATTATTACAAACCGAGATCTTAAATTTGAAACAGATTTTTCTAAGAAAATTTCCGAGTGTATGACTTCCAAGAACCTGATCACAGCAAAGGAAGGTGTAACACTGGAAGAGGCAAAAGCTATTCTGGCCAAAGCCCGTGTGGAAAAACTCCCAATCGTTGATGATAATTTCAATTTAAAAGGTTTAATCACCATTAAAGATATTGAAAAGCAGATTAAATATCCATTATCCGCAAAGGATTCTCAGGGACGGCTTCTCTGCGGTGCAGCTTTGGGTGTAACACAGAATATTCTTGAACGTGCAGAAGCGCTGGTGAATGCAAAAGTCGATGTTGTTGTTGTAGATTCAGCGCATGGACATTCAGCAAATGTTCTCAACTGTGTACGTATGCTGAAAAATGCTTTCCCGGATCTGCAGGTTATTGCCGGTAACGTAGCAACAGCCGATGCAACCCGTGCTTTGATTGAAGCTGGTGTAGATGCTGTTAAGGTTGGTATCGGACCTGGTTCTATCTGTACGACCCGTGTTGTATCCGGTATCGGTGTACCTCAGATTTCAGCCGTTATGGACTGCTATTCCGTAGCTAAAGAATATGGCATTCCGTTGATTGCTGACGGCGGTATCAAATATTCCGGTGATGTAACAAAAGCGATTGCTGCCGGAGCTGATGTCTGCATGATGGGCAGCATGTTTGCTGGTTGTGATGAAAGCCCTGGAGATTTCGAACTTTATCAGGGAAGAAAATATAAAGTATATCGTGGTATGGGTTCCATCGCTGCTATGGAAAACGGAAGTAAAGACCGTTATTTCCAGGCTGATGCAAAGAAACTGGTTCCTGAAGGTGTTGAAGGACGAGTAGCTTACAAAGGTCTTGTGGAAGACACCGTATTCCAGCTGATCGGAGGCCTGCGTGCAGGTATGGGATACTGTGGCACAAAGAGTATTGAAGAACTGAAAAATAATGGACAGTTTGTAAAGATCAGTGCGGCTTCTCTGAAAGAAAGTCATCCGCATGACATTCAGATTACAAAAGAAGCACCGAACTATAGTGTGGACTAATTTGTGTTGCTGCATAAAATGAAATAAGAATGAATTCAAGGTGTTGTCAATCGACAGCACCTTGTTTTTCTTCCAGGAGAAGTTTCGTTGAAAAGTCTATCAATATGGTATAAAATGGAATGGGTAGAATTTTGTCGTTGAATGGGAGAGGGTGGATGCCATCAAAAATAAAAAGAAGAAGATAAAAAAAGTTAAACGTATCAATGAAGAACGGGTGCGTTTATTTGCAATTTTAGGCTGTCTGATTATACTTGTTATAACTTTGTGCGGTCTGATTTTCCGGGCCTGTACCCGGGACGACCGGGTGAGTCCTTACGGAATGCCAGACCCGGCTTATGATGATGGCCGGCCGTATATTGATGTACAACTTTTGACGCCGAACGAGTATTCAAGACCGTGTATACCATCGGATGGTGTTCGGGGGATTGTCATTCATTATGTAGGAAATCCGGGCAGCAGTGCACAGGCGAATCGGGACTTTTTTGAAGGGCTGAAAGACAGCGGGGAAACCTATGCCAGCAGTAATTTTATTGTTGGTCTGGAAGGGGAAATCATCCAGTGTATACCGACAAACGAGATTGCCTACTGTTCGAATGAAAGAAATTCAGATACCGTTTCCATAGAGGTCTGTCATGAGACGGCCGACGGTAAATTTAATGATTATACATATAGTTCACTGGTGAACCTGACCGGATGGCTCTGCATGTACCTGGACGTTTCGCCGAAAGACGTGATCCGTCATTATGATGTCACGGGAAAGATTTGTCCGAAGTATTATGTGGAGCATGAGGATGCCTGGGATACCTTTATTGATGATGTGAAGGTGTGGATTCGGACTGAGAAAAGCCGTCAGTAATCCGGTTGTATAAATCTTGGGAATATGGTACAGTTTATATAATAAATGGAGGTTGATGTATGAATCAGACAGTGAAAATACCGGAAGCGTATACAATTCTGGAGAAGACATATATTGAAGAGTTAAAATCAGAAGCCTGGCTTTTAAAGCACAAAAAAAGCGGTGCCCGTGTGGCCGTTTTATCCAATGAAGATATAAATAAAGTATTTCATGTGGCTTTCCGAACACCGCCGAAGGACAGTACCGGGGTGGCTCATATCCTGGAGCATTCGGTACTCTGCGGTTCAGAGGAATTCCCGGTCAAAGACCCCTTTGTGGAGCTTGTCAAAGGCTCATTGAATACATTTTTAAATGCCATGACTTATTCAGATAAAACGGTTTATCCGGTGGCGAGCTGCAATGATACGGATTTCCAAAATTTGATGCATGTCTATCTGGATGCAGTGTTCAGGCCTAATATTTATCAGCATAAAGAAATCTTTTTGCAGGAAGGCTGGCATTATGAACTGGAAAACGAGGAGGCTCCTTTAAAATATAATGGTGTCGTTTATAATGAAATGAAAGGGGCTTTTTCATCACCGGAACAGGTACTTTTCCGAAAAATCAGTCAGACCCTTTATCCGGATACGACCTATGGTGTGGAATCCGGCGGTGATCCGGCAAATATCCCGGATTTAAGTTACGAACAGTTTTTAGATTTTCACAGACGATTTTATCATCCGTCCAATGCCTGGCTGTATCTCTATGGAAATATGGATGTGGAAGAAAAACTGAGTTTTATCGATGCACATTATCTGGGTCATTATGACAGCATTGAGGTGGATTCTTCTATTAAAATGCAGACACCTTTTGAAGCTATGCGGGAGGTGTGTTCGTCCTATGCTGTCAGTGATGACAGTGAATTAAAAGAAAACACCTATTTGAGCTATAATGTGGTCATTGGCACGAGCCTTGACAGAGAACTTTATCTGGCGATGCAGGTTCTGGAATATGTCCTTATGTCTTCACCGGGAGCCGTACTTAAAAAAGCCCTTCTGGAGAGCGGTATCGGCATGGATGTTTTTGGCGAACTGGATAATGGTGTTTTACAGCCTTATATGAGCATTATTGTAAAAAATGCGGAAGCCAGTCAGAAGGAAGAATTTCTGAAAGTGATCCGGAAAACGCTGACAAAACTTGTTGAAGAAGGAATTAACAGAAAGTCATTGATGGCCGCTATTAATTACTATGAATTTAAATACCGGGAAGGTGATTTCGGACGCTATCCGGCGGGACTTATGTATGGCCTTCAGATAATGGATAGCTGGCTCTATGACGAGACAAAACCTTTTATTCATATTCAGGCCAGTGATACATTTGATATGCTGAAAGAAAATGTCGATAAAGGCTATTTCGAACAGTTAATTCAGACATATTTGCTGGATAATCATCATAGTTCTTTGCTTATTCTCACACCGGAGAAGGGATTGACGGAAAAGACAGAAGCGGAAACGGACAGAAAGCTGGCTGAATATAAAGCTGAGCTGTCCAGAGAGACTTTGGAAGCCATGGTCCTCCAGACAAAGGCGTTGAAGCAGTACCAGGAGGAGCCGTCCGCACCAGAGGATTTAGAGAAAATTCCGATTCTTGAAATTGAAGATATTGAGCCAAAGCCGCAGCCATTTTACAATCATTATGAGGAAATTCAGGGCTATCCGGTACTTTATCATGATGTGGAAAGCCGTGGAATTGCCTATGTGAAATGGATATTTGATACGGGCAGTGTTCCTTTTGAAAAGATACCTTATATTGGGTTATTATCGTCAGTTCTGGGCAATGTGGACACAGACCGTCACGACTATACGGAACTGGCCGACGAAATCAATATTCATTCCGGCGGTATCCGGGCCAATACAAATATTTACACAGAACAGGGAAGCGCGGATATCATGTATCCAAAGCTGGAAGTGGTTATGAAAGTGCTGGTACCAAAGCTTTCCGATGGTGTTCAGTTAATGGGAGAGATCATGTCAGAGAGCCATCTGTCTGATACAAAACGGCTGAAAGAAATTATCGGTCAGTTAAAATCCCGCCTGGAAATGATGATGAACGGTAATGGTCATATGGTGGCTGTGAATCGGGCAACCAGTTTCATGTCACTGGCCGGAATGTATAAAGAATATGAAGAGGGCATGGCCTACTATCGTTTTATTGAAAAAATGAATAAGGATTTTGATGCTCAGAAGGAAGCACTTGTTTCCGGCCTGGAAGAAACGGCAAAAATGATTTTCCGCAAAGAAAATCTATTAATTGATGTCACTTGTTCGGACGTGTCGCTGAATGATGTTGTGGGTACTATGACAAAAGTTCTCGATCCGATTTTGGCTGCTGGAGCAGATAAGTCTGAGCCGGAAGGCGGCATATTACCGGAAGTAAAATCTGCGCTTCATCAGTCAATGGAAGGTGTTTCCACGGAGGCTTATACGACGGCGGGAATGGTTCAGTATGATGCCTGTGCCGGCAATTTTGCAAAGGCCGGCTATTCGTATCATGGGGCGCTCAGTGTCCTTAAAGTCATGATGAATTATGATTATCTCTGGATTCGTTTAAGAGTTCAGGGCGGCGCCTACGGCTGTATGTGCGGTTTCTCTCCGAATGGTACGGGCTATTTTACATCCTACCGGGATCCAAATCTGAAAGAGACTTACGATGTATATGAGGGTGCTGTGGATTATGTGAAAAATTATGAAGCGGATGAGCGGACCATGCGCAAGTTTATCATCGGAGCCATCAGCGGCGTGGATGTGCCTTTAGGTGCATCGGACAAGGGCGCACGGTCCTTAAGCGCATGGCTGACACATACTTCTTATGAAAAACTGGAAAAGAATCGCTATGAGCTGCTTCATACCGATGTGGAAACGATACGCAGCCTTTATGGAATCGTTGATGCAGTGGTCCATTCCGGGCTTCGCTGTGTTGTCGGAAATGCAGCCAAAATACAGGAAAATAAAGATATGTTCCAGAAAATTGAACCATTGACTGGAGCATGATAAGGAGAATACAATATATGGAAAAAAATCATTTTAAATCCGGCTTTGTCACACTGATCGGCCGTCCGAATGTGGGAAAATCCACTTTGATGAATCAGCTCATCGGGCAGAAGATAGCGATTACATCCAATAAGCCTCAGACGACAAGGAACCGGATTCAGACCGTATACACAAGCGAGGAAGGCCAGATCGTCTTTCTGGATACGCCGGGAATTCATAAGGCGAAAAATAAGCTTGGCGAGTATATGGTAAATGTGGCGGAACGGACGCTCAATGAGGTGGATGTGGTATTATGGCTTGTGGAACCATCTACCTTTGTCGGGGCCGGAGAACAGCATATCATTGAGCAGCTTAAAAAGACGAAGACGCCGATTCTTCTCATTATCAATAAAATGGACATGGTAAAGAAAGAAGAACTTCTGGAAGTTATGAAAGTATATGGCGGCCTGATGGATTTTGCGGAAATTATTCCATGCTGTGCCTTCACTGGCGAGAATTGTAAAGATGTTATTGCTTCAATTATGAAATATCTTCCGGAAGGACCGAAATTTTATGATGATGATGTGGTAACTGACCAGCCGGAACGCCAGATTGTGGCCGAACTGATCCGGGAAAAGGTACTGCGTCTTATGGATGCGGAAGTGCCTCATGGGATTGCGGTTTCTGTGGAATCTATGAAAATGCGCCGTCATGGTCATATGATGGATATTCATGCAACTATTGTCTGTGAGAGGGAATCTCACAAGGGAATGATCATTGGCAAGCAGGGGCGGATGCTCCAGCAGATTGGTCAAAATGCCCGGTTTGAGATTGAGAATCTGCTGGACACAAAGGTTAATTTACAGCTTTGGGTCAAGGTCAAAAAAGACTGGAGAGACAGCGATTTTCTTATAAAGAATTTTGGCTACGATAAAAACGATTATTAGGTGATAGGATGATAGAATCGACGGCGGTCACTGGAATGGTGATCGGTACATCTCCGATAAATGAATACGACCGGCGTGTGGTGCTTCTGACAAAGGAACGGGGGAAAATTACGGCCTTTGCCAGAGGGGCCAGGCGGCAATACAGCGCTTTGCTGGCCGGGACCCAGTTGTTTGCCTTTGGCACCTTTCGGGTGATTGAAGGCAAAAACGCCTACACCCTTGTTTCAGCGGAGATTACCAATTATTTTGAAGAAATTCCAAGGGAACCGCTGAGGGCCTGTTATGCTTCCTATTTTCTTGAAATGGCCGGGTATTATGCCAGAGAGAATAATAATGAAGTAGAGCTGCTGAAACTCCTTTACCAAACCCTTCGTATTCTCTGTCGGGATTCGGTGCCGAAGGCTTTGATACGGGTGATTTATGAGCTTAGAATCTTTGTTGTCAACGGTGAATATCCGGAATGTTTCCACTGCATCATCTGCGGGGAAGAAAAGGAATTGAGACATTTCAGCCCAATACGAAACGGTGTTGTCTGTGAACAGTGTCTTCCCGAGGCCGGCAGGGTTCTGCCTTTAGACCCTTCGGCCCTCTATGCGGCCCAGTATATTATTGCGTCACCGATTGAGAAACTTTATACATTTAACGTATCTCCGGAAGTACTGCATCAATTGCAGAAAGTGATGGAGCATTACATAAGGGAACATATTGATAAAACATTCAAATCCCTGGAAATTCTGAATATTATGGAAAATCCGGGTAATTTTTAAAAGAAATAGATTTTACAGGGGTTGTACCCATAAAAAATCTTGAAAAAAGCATTGATAAAGGATACAATAAAACAAGCGAAAAGAATTGAGTGAGGTAGAAGCATTATGGAAAAAACAATGGAAAAAATTGTTGCTTTGGCGAAGGCCAGAGGATTTGTATATCCTGGTTCTGAAATTTACGGCGGTCTTGCCAATACATGGGATTACGGAAATCTCGGTGTAGAGCTGAAAAATAATGTAAAACGTGCATGGTGGCAGAAATTTATTCAGGAGAATCCATACAATGTTGGTGTGGACTGTGCGATTCTCATGAATCCTCAGACATGGGTAGCTTCCGGTCATCTGGGCGGCTTTTCAGATCCTTTGATGGATTGTAAAGAATGTCATGAACGTTTCCGTGCAGATAAGATCATTGAGGATTTCAGCGCTGAAAAGGGTATCGAACTGACAAGTTCTGTGGATGGATGGTCCAATGAGGAAATGCAGAATTTTATTGCAGAACATAAGATTCCATGTCCGACCTGCGGTGCCCATAATTTTACAGAGATCCGTCAGTTCAATCTGATGTTCAAAACCTTCCAGGGTGTTACAGAAGATGCAAAGAATACGGTATATCTGAGACCGGAAACAGCACAGGGTATCTTTGTAAACTTTAAAAATGTTCAGAGAACATCCCGTAAAAAAATTCCTTTCGGTATTGGACAGATTGGTAAATCTTTCAGAAACGAAATCACACCGGGTAATTTTACATTCCGTACCCGTGAATTTGAGCAGATGGAGCTGGAATTCTTCTGTGAACCAGATACAGATTTGGAATGGTTTGCATATTGGAAAGAGTTCTGTATTAACTGGCTGAAATCTCTCGGTATGAAAGAAGAAGAGATGCGTGTCCGTGATCATGATAAAGAAGAATTGTCCTTCTACAGCAAGGCGACTTCCGATATCGAATTCCTCTTCCCATTTGGTTGGGGTGAGTTATGGGGAATCGCAGACAGAACCGATTATGACCTGACACAGCATCAGAATGTATCCAATGTGGATCTGACTTACTTCGATGACCAGAAGAAAGAAAAATATATTCCATATGTTATTGAGCCGTCTCTGGGAGCAGACCGTGTCGTTTTGGCCTTCCTTTGCGGAGCTTATGATGAAGAAGAGCTCGAGGGCGGCGATATGCGTACTGTTCTTCGGTTCCATCCGGCACTGGCTCCGGTTAAAGTTGGTGTACTGCCATTATCCAAGAAATTAAATGAGGGTGCTGAGAAGGTATTCGAAATGCTCAGTAAAAAATACAACTGCGAATATGATGACAGAGGAAATATCGGCAAACGTTACCGTCGTCAGGATGAAATTGGTACACCATATTGTGTAACATATGATTTTGAATCCGAAGAAGATGGCTGCGTTACAGTGCGTGAACGTGACAGCATGGCACAGGAACGTATTAAAATTGAGGATCTGGCTGCATATTTTGAAGAAAAGTTGCAGTTCTAATCCTTGACTAACACGGGGTTATGTTATAATATTAACATATAAATTGTATTTGATAAAATACAAAGAACAAAAAATCATAATGAATTAGGAGGAATGACCGATGAACAAATGGGTCTATATGTTTACGGAAGGTAATGCCAACATGCGTGAACTCCTTGGTGGTAAAGGTGCAAACCTCGCCGAGATGACAAACTTGGGACTGCCGGTTCCGCAGGGCTTCACTATTACAACAGAGGCTTGTACACAGTACTACGAGGATGGCCGGACAATCAATGATGAAATCATGGGACAGATTATGGAAGCTATTACCAAGATGGAAGCTATTACAGGCAAGAAATTTGGTGATAAAGAAAATCCATTGCTTGTTTCTGTTCGTTCTGGTGCAAGAGCATCCATGCCAGGTATGATGGATACTATCCTGAACCTTGGTCTGAACGAGGAAGTTGTTGAAGTTTTATCTGCAAAATCCGGAAATCCACGTTGGGCTTGGGACTGCTACAGAAGATTCATTCAGATGTATTCTGACGTAGTTATGGAAGTAGGTAAAAAATATTTTGAAGAGCTGATCGACAAGATGAAAGCTGAAAAAGGCGTAACTCAGGACGTTGAGCTTACTGCTGAAGACCTTCATGAACTTGCAAATCAGTTCAAAGCTGAATATAAAGAAAAAATCGGTGTTGATTTCCCAACAGATCCAAAGGAACAGCTGATGGGCGCTATCAAAGCCGTATTCCGTTCCTGGGACAACCCACGTGCGAATGTATACCGTCGTGATAACGATATCCCTTATTCCTGGGGTACAGCTGTTAACGTACAGATGATGGCCTTTGGTAACATGGGTGAAACATCCGGTACAGGTGTTGCATTTACTCGTGATCCGGCGACCGGTGAAAAACATCTGATGGGCGAATTCCTTATGAATGCTCAGGGCGAAGACGTTGTTGCCGGCGTTCGTACACCGCAGAAGATTGACCAGTTAAAGGATGTTATGCCTGAAGTTTATGAGCAGTTTGTAGGTATCTGCAATACTCTGGAAAATCATTACAGAGATATGCAGGATATGGAGTTTACTATTGAAGATAAACATCTCTATATGCTGCAGACACGTAACGGTAAGAGAACAGCTCAGGCTGCGTTAAAGATTGCATGTGACCTTGTTGATGAAGGCATGATCACAGAAGAAAAAGCTGTTGCTATGATCGAGCCTCGTAACCTGGATACATTGTTACATCCACAGTTTGACCAGGCTGCGTTAAAAGCAGCTGTTCCTGTTGGAAAAGCCCTTGGCGCTTCTCCTGGAGCTGCCTGCGGTAAGATCGTATTCTCTGCAGACGATGCAAAAGAATGGGCAGCCAGAGGTGAGAAAGTCGTTCTCGTTCGTCTTGAGACATCTCCGGAAGATATCGAAGGTATGAAAGCTGCCCAGGGTATTCTGACAGTTCGTGGTGGTATGACATCTCATGCAGCCGTTGTTGCTCGTGGTATGGGTACATGCTGTGTATCCGGCTGTGGCGACATCGTTATGGATGAAGAAAATAAGAGATTCACATTGGCTGGAAAAGAATATCATGAAGGTGATGAAATTTCCATCGATGGTACAACAGGTAACATTTATGAGGGTATTATCCCTACTGTAGATGCTACGATCGCAGGTGAGTTCGGCCGGATCATGGGCTGGGCTGACAAATACAGAGTCCTTAAAGTACGTACAAATGCAGATACACCGGCTGACGCTAAGAAAGCCCGTGAACTTGGTGCAGAAGGTATCGGTCTTTGCCGTACAGAGCATATGTTCTTCGGTGAAGGCAGAATCGACGCTTTCCGTGAAATGATCTGTTCTGAAACTGTTGAAGAAAGAGAAGCTGCCCTTGAAAAGATTCTTCCATATCAGCAGGGTGACTTTGAAGCATTGTATGAAGCTCTTGAAGGAACACCGGTTACTATTCGTTTCCTGGATCCGCCGCTTCATGAATTCGTTCCTACAGAGGAAGAAGATATTGAAAAACTGGCTGCAGCTCAGGGTAAGAGCGTTGAAACCATTAAAGGTATCATTCAGGGCCTTCATGAATTTAACCCAATGATGGGTCATCGTGGATGCCGTCTGCCAGTAACATATCCTGAAATTGCAGTAATGCAGACAAAGGCTGTTATCCGTGCAGCGATCAATGTTAAGAAAGCTCATCCAGACTGGACAATCGTGCCTGAAATCATGATTCCGCTGGTTGGCGAAGTTAAAGAATTAAAATATGTAAAGAAATTCGTTGTTGAGACAGCAGACGCTGAAATCGCTGCATCCGGCATTGAATTAGAATACGAAGTTGGTACAATGATCGAAATACCAAGAGCTTGTCTGACAGCTGATGAAATTGCTACAGAAGCTGACTTCTTCTGCTTCGGTACAAACGATTTGACACAGATGTGCTTTGGTTTCTCCCGTGATGATGCTGGTAAGTTCCTTGATGCTTACTATGATGCAAAGATTCTGGAGAACGATCCATTTGCTAAACTCGACCAGAAAGGTGTTGGTAAGTTAATGGATATGGCTATTACATTAGGTAAGCCGGTAAATCCAAACCTTCACATTGGTATCTGTGGCGAGCACGGCGGAGATCCATCTTCTGTTGAATTCTGCCATAAGATTGGTCTGGATTATGTATCCTGTTCACCATTCCGTGTGCCAATCGCAAGACTGGCCGCAGCCCAGGCAGCTATTAACAATAAGTAAGATTTAAATCAGATAGGCGTACCATTAGAAATAGTGGTACGCTTATTTTTTGGAGATATGAGATGAATATATACGATGGTGTTTTAAAATTTCATGGAACGTGGAGAACTTATCAGAAGCGGATATTAGAGAATGCAGATAAATACCTTGCCGATGGTAAGATACATATCGTTGCAGCACCTGGGTCGGGCAAAACAACATTGGGAATCGAATTGATTCGAAAGATCGGGGAACCGTGTCTTATTTTATCTCCGAGTATTACGATCCGTCAGCAGTGGATTGCAAGGATGGAAGAAGGCTTTTTGCAGGAGGGGTGTGTGCCGCAGGAGTGGTTTTCGAATGATATACGAAATATCCGTCCTGTCACAGTGATTACTTACCAGGCACTGCACAGCGCTGTGAAGCACTATGCAGGAGTTTTGAATGAAGAGACAGAGATTGAGGAACTATCTGAAAATGGTGAAGAAATCGTCGATTACAGGACTTTTGACATTTTGGAAGCGGTAAGAGCTGCAGGAATCCGCACAATTTGTCTGGATGAGGCGCATCATTTGAGAAGCGAATGGTGGAAAGCTTTGGAGAAATTTTTAAAAGAAATGCCGGATATGAATATCATATCACTTACGGCGACGCCTCCATATGACAGCACTCCGGCTCAGTGGAAACGCTATACAGATTTATGTGGGCCAATCGATGAAGAGATTTTTACCCCGGAGCTGGTGAAGGAAGGCAGCCTATGTCCGCATCAGGATTATGTCTATTTTAATTGGCCTAAAGAAGAAGAAATTCAGGTGGTTAGAGAATATACACGTCAGACCAAAGCCATAGTTGAAGAATTGTCGCAGGACCGCGAGTTTATCCGTGTGGTAGCCGGTCACAGGGGAATTTTATCTCCGGAAGAATATAGCGAAATATTTTTGGAAAATCCCAAATATTTTTCATCGATTCTTATATTTTTGAATGAGGCCAGAGTGCCATTTTCGCGATATCTTATAGAGCTGACAGGAACAAAAGGAAATTTGCCGAAATTGGATCATGGCTGGATGGAGACACTTTTACAGGGATTTTTATATGACGATGCGGATGCCTATCCCTGTGATAAGGTGTATAGAGAAACGTTGATTACCAGACTTAAGGCTGCAGGCTGTATTCGCAGGAATAGAGTGCAGCTTACCAAAAGCGATGAAATGACAAAGCTGCTCGCTTCAAGCAAGGGAAAACTGGACAGTATTAATGAGATTGTAGAAGCGGAGTATCAAAGCCTGGGAAATGAACTTCGTCTTTTGATATTATGTGATTTTATCAAAAAAGAAATGCTCTCCTCGGTGGGAAATGAGAAAAAAATCACGGGTGAAATCGGAGCAGTACCTATATTTGAACATATCCGAAGAAAGGGAATACGGGGTGTTCGTCTTGGGGTATTAAGCGGCAGCGTGATCATTGTGCCTTCGGATGTTTATGAGGAACTGAATCAGCTGCTTGAAGAATATTATTGTGAGGGAAATCTGATTTCTCTTAAAGAAACAGGATATAGTAAAGTTAATATAAAGGGAAATGGTCATAATATAGTTTCTGTTGTAACTGAATTATTTACACGTGGCCGGATCAATGTGTTGGTAGGGACAAAGTCACTTTTGGGGGAAGGCTGGGATTCACCCTGCATCAATTCGCTGATTCTGGCAACCTATGTAGGTTCTTTTATGCTCAGCAATCAGATGCGCGGGCGGGCCATTCGCGTTTTTAAAGACCAGCCGGATAAGGTAAGCAATATCTGGCATCTTGCCTGTGTATTTCCATCCGGAACAGAAAAGAATGGGCATCTTTCTGGAGATTATGAAACTCTGACACGGAGGTTCGAAGCATTTCTGGGAGTATCTTTAGAGGAAAAGGTCATTGAAAGCGGTATCGGACGGCTTGGTTTAGAAAGTAATCTGAATTCACCCAGAGATATAGAAAAATGTAATAAACAGACTATGAAAAGAGCCATAGACAGAAAAGAACTGCGGAAAGCCTGGGAGGATTATTTAAAAGTTGTTTATGATGATATGAGTGTGGAAGAAGTAGAAGAAGTCGATAAAAAGATATTGGAACCAGGATATTTCTTTTTTAATGCAGTTACTATGGAAATCATCTCCGTAATTGCGATGATATTATTTACCATGTTCCGTACATTTTTAACAACTTCATTGGAAGATATTTTTCTTCCGGGAATCTTTATCAGTGCAGGTTTTTTTCTGACATTAATCGGAGTATGTAAATACGGTTATCGAATTGTCAGTCTGTGCACACCTCAAAAACGGATGAGAAAAGCAGCCAATGGTATTTTGGATGCATTAATACAGTCTGGTAAGCTGGAAGAACCTCTGCATTGCCGTGCTGTGACAGAGGAGACGGAAGCGGCGGCTTTTGTGTACTTAAAGGGCGGCAACACCAGAGATAAAACACTTTTTGCAGCCTGCCTGGCGGAATTTTGGGGAGTCATTGATAATCCACGATATCTGCTTATTCGAAAGAAGGGTATGCGCCGGATGAGTGAATCGTATGCTGTTCCTGAAGTGTTTGGAAAGAAAAAAGAGGATGCTCAGTGTTTTGCGGCCTGTATGAAAAAAGCGGTAGGGCCATATGATGCTGTCTATACAAGGACACCGGAAGGACGGCGGATATTGCTGAAAGCGAGAACCCGGTCATTTGTGAATAAGAATGATAAAATTCTGCATGGAAAGAAGCAGGTAAAAGGAGAATTTGAATAGAGAAGAAACCAGTAATGACACTAATGAAAAAATCCTACAAATAGAGTATTGTCTATTGAAAAAGCGGGTGACATAAGCTATACTATATCTGATACCGTTTAAGCACATTTTGAGATTAGACAGAAAAAGGATTGATGTAGATGAAATATTCAAAGGCAATCCGTGTAGCGGCAATGTCGTTGGCTTTGTCGTTAGCGTTGCCAGGACAAGCTTTTGCCGTTGTGCCGGAAGGCGCAGTCGTGAGCGGGGAAACGCCGGAGGACTATCAGGCCCGAACAGGCTATCAGCTTCCAGATGGCTGGCATTACATATTGGAAAATAATAGTGTTGTTCTGTATGGTGATGGAACGCCGGTTATTGAGGCTGATTTTGTTGATGTGGATGTACCGACGGAGACAGTAATGCCTGAGGAGACCGAGAGTTCCAACGAAACAGAAGGCACTAAGGAAACCGAAAGCACTAAGGAAACCGAAGATTCCAGAGAAACAGAAACTACGAAAGAAACGGAAAATTCTAAGGAGACGGAGAGCTCCAAGGAAACAGAAAGCTCCAAAGAGACGGAGAGCTCCAAGGAAACAGAAAGCTCCAAAGAGACAGAAAACTCTAAGGAGACAGAGAATTCCAAAGAAACTAAAGAGACAAAAGAATCTGAAACTTCAAAGGAAACTAATACGGAAACAGAAAGCAAGCAGCCAGAGCATGAGAAAGAAACACAGGCACCTAAACCGGTGGTTGGAGATTCATTCAGTTCAGAAAGTTTTCTTTCTTCCGAACAGTTTTCAAAGGTGAAAGATCGTATTCAGTATAATGTGACCGTACCGATTGAAGGACTTCCTCCATTTATTACACAGGAGATGGTCGTCGGCGCTTTAAAATGCCAGGATGAGAGTGGCTATCCGGCTTCTGTGACGATCGCGCAGATTATTCAGGAATCCGGTTATGGTTCCTATGGTCCGGGTGGTGACGAAGGAAAGGGACTTTCTTATCTGGCCTATCAGTATTGCAACCTTTTTGGAATCAAGGGTACAGGTACTGCAGGAAGCGTAAACATGGGAACGGTGGAGATGAACGCTGATGGCAGACTTTATTCAACAAGCGCCGGATTCCGAGCCTATCGTACATATACAGAGGCCATTGAGGATCGCCAGAAGCTGATTGAAGAAAATTATGCCGATTTGATCAAGGATGCCAAAGATGCGAATACCTTTGCTGTGCGTATTGGAAGCCGTTGGGCTACTGATTCGAATTACGGCAATAGCCTTATCCGAATCATGACGACTTATGATCTGTATCGACTGGATAATTTAACATTGATTGATTTTTCAAATATGATCGGTCGTTTTGCAAATCCATGTCCGGGTTCAACTATTTCCAGTACTTTTGGTTACCGGAGTTTTGATATGCAGTTCCATAAGGGCCTTGATTTGGCTACTGGTTCAGAAAACATCCCGACTTATGCTGCTGAAGCCGGTGTTGTAACACAGGCGGGATACAGTGAATCTGCCGGAAACTGGATCGTTATTGACCATGGCGATGGTCTGGTTACAAAATATATGCACCATGCCGAAATTTACGTTGAAGTCGGGCAGAAGGTTGCCAAGGGACAGCAGATTGGGCTGAGCGGGACAACAGGATATTCCACAGGTAATCATCTTCATTTCCAGGTGGAAGAAAATGGCGTGGCCGTTGACCCGTTACTTTATCTTTTAGATGAAGGGAATGGAGAATCTGTAAAGAAGCGGAATGTTTTTATGGCCGCATATAATAGTCGAACCAATTTAAGCAGTTTTCTGAAAGCATTTACGAAAAAGAAATAAGATTTAAAATAAAAATCCGTATCAGCAATGATGCGGATTTTTCATCTTATTGAGAAATTATTCATTTGACATCCAGAGGGTTCGGATGTATTATAACAGTGTTATATAACAATGTTACATGGAGGCTGAGGATGGGTGAAAAAGATCAAAGTACACTTGAAAATATTCATGAAGCGGGGAAGAGGGAGTTCTTGGCTAAAGGTTTTCGGGCGGCTTCGCTTCGGAGTATTGTCAAGGAAGCCGGCGTGACGACAGGAGCATTTTATGGATATTATAAGAGTAAGGAAGAGTTATTTGACAAGTTGGCCGGAGAGCAGGCAAGGGCAATACAAGCACGTTATATGCAGGCTCATGCGGATTTTGCAAGGTTATCACCGGAACAACAGCGGGCGGATATGTCTTCTATATCTTATGAGTGTATGGATTGGATGCTGGATTATGTCTATGACAACCTGGATGCTTTTAAGCTGCTCATCTGCTGTTCTGAAGGTACGAAGTATGAGAATCTGATTCATGAGATGGTGGAAATTGAAGTGGAAAGTACACGGTGTTTTGTTCAAAATCTCAGGAATCTTGGTCAGGAAGTACCGGAGGTGGATCCCCAGTTGGAACATATTTTAGCCAGCGGAATGTTGACTGCGTTTTTTGAAATGGTGGTTCATGACATGACAAAGAGCCAGGCGGTGAATTATGTCCGTGAATTGCGGGAGTTTTACACGGCAGGCTGGGGAAAAATCATGGGATTATAAAAGCCTCGAATTGTGCCGCATTAAATGCGGCATAAGTTTTAATCAACGGTTAGTTGAAACTAATTATCAACAAAGAAGAGGAGGAATTGAGTTGAGGAAGACAACAAACTTATCCAGACTCATGGAGTATGCCGGGAAACATAGATATCTTACCTATACTTCATGGATATTATCGGCGTTGAGTGCGTTAATGGCGCTGGTTCCTTTCTGGTATATCTGGAAGATTATTAAGGAAGTGCTTGAGGTGGCGCCGGATTTTGAAAGAGCTGAGAATTTGGTACATAATGGATGGATGGCAGTACTCATAGCGGTTTTAGCTGTATTGGTTTATATATGTGGTCTGATGTGTTCCCATATAGCGGCTTTCCGGGTGGCAACGAATTTAAGGAAAACGGTTTTGCATCATATGGTGAAACTGCCGTTGGGTTTTGTGGATAGCTTTGGAAGCGGACGACTGCGTAAGATTGTCAATGAGTCCAGTGCGGCTACAGAAAACTATCTGGCGCACCAGCTTCCGGATAAAGCAGGTGCTATAGCAACTCCGATAGGGTTGTTGGTGCTTCTTTTGGTATTTGACTGGAGGTTGGGAATTTTAAGTCTGATTCCTGTATTTTTAGGCTTCTTGATTATGATGAGTATGACTGGGGCAAAAATGCAGAAAAAAATGCAGGAATATCAAAATTCTCTGGAGGACATGTCTAATGAGGCGGTGGAGTATGTTCGTGGAATTCCAGTAGTAAAAACTTTTGGCCAGACAGTGTTTTCCTTTAAGAAATTTAAGGATTCCATTGACAGTTATGGCCGCTGGGTTATTGACTATACGAAGGACCTTCGGATGCCGATGTTGTTCTATACGGCGGCTATTAATGGTGTATTTGTCTTTTTGATTGCCGCAGGTATTGTATTTACCCAAAATGGCGTGACCAGCGAATTTTTGTTGAATCTGTTATTTTATATTATTATTACCCCTGTAATTTCTGTGACCTTGACAAAAATCATGTTTCAGAGTGAAAATGCCATGATCGTGGATGATGCGCTGAAACGGATCGACAGTGTATTAAAACTTGAGCCTTTGTCGGAAACAGAAGATTCCGAACATCCGGTAAACAGTTCTATTGAACTTCAGAATGTAAGCTACAGTTATGACGGAGAGAAAAATGCACTGGAAAATATTTCTCTGCGCATAGAAGCAGGAGAAACAGCCGCCTTTGTCGGACCTTCCGGCGGCGGCAAATCCACCCTTGCCAGCATAATTTCCAGGTTCTTTGATCCCCAGTCAGGGCGGGTACTCATCGGAGGCGTAGATGTCCGGAATATTGGCAAGGAAGAGCTGATGAACAAGGTTTCCTTTGTATTTCAGAATAGTAAATTAATTAAGACTTCGATTTTGGAAAATGTCCGTCTTGGTAAGCCGGAAGCAAGCCGTGAAGAAGTTATGAAGGCTTTGAAAAATGCACAGTGCATGGATATTATTGAAAAACTTCCGCAGGGCGTGGATACTGTCGTTGGCACAAAGGGCGTTTATCTTTCAGGCGGAGAACAACAGCGAATCGCCATTGCAAGAGTTATGCTTAAAAATACGCCGATTATTATTCTTGACGAGGCCACGGCCTTTGCGGACCCGGATAATGAAATCCGCGTCCAGCAGGCCTTTAATCAACTTTCAAAGGGAAAAACGGTCATTATGATTGCCCATCGGCTGTCTACTGTGGTCAATGCGGATAAAATATTTGTTCTCAAAGAGGGACATATTGTAGAACAGGGAACTTGTCGGGAACTGGAGGAAAAGCAGGGATTATTTGCCCGGATGTGGAAAAATTATCAGACTTCGGTGCAGTGGAAGGTCAAAAAGGAGGCGTGATATAGATGGTAAAGATGTTGCGGAAAAAATATGCTTTGTCTGAACAGGGAGCAAAAGATTTAATCAAAGGCTGTATCGCCTGCATGTGTCAAAACTTGTCCTTTATGTTTCCTGTCGGCCTTTTATATAATCTTGTCGGTGATTTGATGGATGGCGGTGTTCCGTCGGAAAAAGTTTCATTTTATATTGTTGGTTGTGTTCTCTGTGTTGGCTTGATCCTTCTGACCACCTGGTTTCAGTACAATTCAACCTATTTTGCCACATATGTCGAAAGTGGTGTCCGGAGAATCACTCTGGCTGAGCAGCTTCGTAAGATTCCATTATCCTTTTTTGGAAAGAGGGATTTAGCAGACCTGACCAGTGCCATTATGGCTGACTGTACTTTTTTGGAAACGGCTTTTTCCCATTTCATTCCTGAATTGGCCGGTTCTATGATATCCACAGTGATTGTGGCCATCAGCCTTTTCACCTTTGACTGGCGTATGGCCCTGGCAGCTTTGTGGGTACTTCCGGTGGCTTTTGCCATTGTATGGCTTTCGGCAAAGGTTCAGGAACGGCTGAATGCAAAGGCTATGGATGCAAAGATGGCCTGCGCCGATGGAATTCAGGAGTGTATAGAGACTGTGCGGGATTTGAAGGCCAGTAATGCGGAAGAAGATTATCTGAAAGGATTGGATAAAAAGATTGAGGCGGTGGAACACAGGGCAATCATCACCGAATTCGGAACGGCAGCCTTTGTTGTGTCTGCATCACTTATCCTGAAGCTGGGTATTGCCACGGTGGCTTTGGCTGGTTCGGTTTTTCTGATTCAGGGAAGTTTGGATGTTTTAACGTTTTTTATGTACCTGCTTGTCGTATCTCGTCTCTATGATCCGCTTCAGGGGGCGCTTCAAAACCTGGCGGCGATTATCAGTGCCCGGACAAATATCGGGCGTATGAAAGAAATTCTGGATTGTCCGATACAGAGCGGCGAAACAAAACTTTCCAATAAAGGTTATGATATTGTGTTTGATCACGTAGGTTTTGCATATAACAGCGGAGAAACCGTTCTGAAAGATGTTTCCTTTACAGCAAAACAGGGTGAGGTAACGGCTTTGGTCGGACCTTCCGGCGGAGGAAAGACAACCGTGTCTCGTCTGGCATCCAGATTCTGGGATATTAATAAAGGAAAAATTACAGTGGGCGGTATGGATATATCCAAAATCGATCCGGAAACATTACTCTCCCTTTATTCGATTGTATTTCAGGATGTAACGCTTTTTGATAATACGATCATGGAAAATATCCGTCTCGGCAGAAAGGATGCTACGGATGAGGAAGTGATTGCTGCCGCCCGTCTGGCCAATTGTGACGAATTTGCGGAAAAGCTTCCGGAAGGATGGAACAGCCGTATCGGAGAAAATGGTTCCAACCTTTCCGGCGGAGAACGGCAGCGGATTTCCATTGCCCGGGCTTTTCTTAAAAATGCACCGATTATTTTGCTGGATGAAGCGACAGCCTCACTTGATGTGGAAAATGAAACACTGATTCAAACAGCTCTATCAAGGTTGATTCAGGATAAAACCGTTCTTGTCATTGCTCATCGTATGCGTACCGTGGCTGGGGCAGATAAGATTATAGTTTTGGCTGATGGCCAGGTGGCTGAGCAGGGAGCTCCGGAGAATCTTTATAAGAAGAACGGTATTTATACCCATATGACAAAACTTCAGATTGAAAGTCAGAATTGGGTTATTGGTAATATTTCTTGACAATACAGCCTCAATTTAATATAATAAAAAAGTAAAAATCAGCGGAGGACGATGGTGTCAAAGATGCGTTTGATGACCTTGTGTTCCGCTTTTTTAAATCATTTTGAGGAGGAATTATAAAATGAAAAAACCATTGGCATTATTATTATGTTCCGCTATGGTCGTTGGAGCACTTGTTGGATGTGGTTCCAAAAAAGAAGAAACAAATGCTGCTGAAACGACCGCTGAAACAACAGCAGAAACCGGTGAAAGCAAAGAAGCAGCAGGCAGTGACAAAGAATGGATCATTGCTACAGATACGGTTTTCAAACCTTTCGAATATACCGATGAAAGCGGTAACTTCGTAGGTATTGACGTGGATATTCTTGCAGCAATTGCAGAAGATCAGGGATTTAAGTATGATTTACAGAGCCTTGGTTTTGATGCGGCTGCTATGGCTGTACAGGCTGGACAGGCTGATGCCATCATCGCTGGTGCAACCATCAAACAGGAACGTATTGATTCCGGCTGGATTTTCTCTGAAGGCTACTATAATGCAACACAGACATTCGTTGTTGCAGCAGATAGTGATGTTGCATCCTATGAAGATTTAAGTGGTAAGAATGTTGCTGTAAAACAGGGTACAGCAGGTGCTGATTTTGCTAACAGCCTGAAAGATGAATATGGATTCACAATAACTACATTTGAAGATTCACCATCTATGTATCAGGATGTTGTTCTCGGAAACAGTGTAGCTTGTGTTGAAGATACACCAATCATGGCTGCTAACATTAAGGAAGGCGGACTTGATCTGAAGATTCCGGAAGGTATGGAGAGCGAAGGCGCACCTTATGGTTTCGCAATCATGGACGAAAAGAATCAGGAATTACTGGATATGTTCAATACCGGTCTTGCCAACATTAAAGAAAACGGTAAATACGATGAGATTATCGCAAAATATTTAGGTGAATAATTATTCGTAAATTGAATACTTGATATGTTAAAGGAAACGCCGGAGATTCTAAAAGAGTTTTCGGCGTTCTTGTTTTTTCTCTATCAATATGATAAAATTATAACTATTCAGTAAATAAATATATACAGAAGGAGAAGTGCGAATGGGTGCGATACTTAATACTTATTTCAGCATGTTGTTGAAATCCCTCGGAAATACAATGCTGCTGACATTGTTGGCATTGATTTTTGCTTTGGTCATCGGTTTGATTTTTGCCTTGATGAACGTTGGCAAAAACAGAGTATTTAATCTGATAGGTACGATTTATGTGGATGCGGTACGAGGGGTGCCTTTAATTGTTTTGGCATATTTTATTTATTTTGGTATACCTCAGGGAATGAAATCTCTGGGATTTACGGATTTCAGATTGACGGCTTTGCAGGCTGGTGTTGCCGCGCTGGCGATGAACTGCGGTGCCTATATGGCGGAGATTATCCGTGCTGGTATTGAAAGTGTTGACAAAGGCCAGATGGAGGCTGCCCGGAGTCTGGGACTTCCGTATGGAACAAGTATGCGGAGGGTCGTTCTTCCTCAGGCGATTCGCACGATGATTCCTTCCATTATCAATCAGTTTATCATTACATTGAAAGATACATCCATTCTTTCTGCGATTGGTTTTCCGGAACTTACCAATACAGGTAAGACGGTGGCCAGCAATACGATGGCTCTGATACAGACATGGGCTGTGATTGCCCTCTTCTATTTGGTCGTTATTACATTACTCAGTAAACTGGCCAAGTATATGGAAAGGAGGATAAAACGTGGAACAGAAGAATACTAAAGTTCATGTAGCAAATCTGAAAAAAAGTTTCGGTAAGCTGGAAGTTTTAAAAGATATCAGTATGGATATCACTGAGGGCGAAGTTGTCGTTCTCCTGGGACCTTCCGGAAGTGGTAAATCCACCTTCCTCCGTTGTCTGAACCAGCTTGAGGTGGCAACGGACGGTACGATCATTGTTGATGGCTTTAATGTGACAGATAAGCATGTAGATATTAATAAAGTCCGTGAAAATATTGGTATGGTGTTCCAGCATTTCAATTTGTTCCCGCATATGTCGGTCATTGAAAATATCATGCTGGCGCCGGTGGAATTGAAAAAGATGACGAAGGATGAAGCCAGAGAGAAAGGTATGCAGCTTCTCAGACGTGTTGGTATGGAAGCGAAAGCAGATGTCTATCCGCCGCAGCTTTCTGGTGGTCAGAAACAGCGAGTGGCTATTGCCAGAGCTTTGGCTATGAATCCGGATATCATGCTTTTTGATGAACCGACCTCTGCATTGGACCCGGAGATGGTTGGTGAAGTTCTGGAGGTTATGAAAGAATTGGCCCGGGGCGGGATGACTATGGTGGTCGTTACCCATGAGATCGGTTTTGCCAGAGAGGTCGCAAACCGTATCGTTTTTATGGACGGCGGCTATATTGTGGAGCAGGGAACACCGGAAGAAGTTCTCAAAAATCCAAAAGAAGCAAGAACTATTGATTTCCTGAATAAAGTTTTATAAGCCGAGGGGGAAAGTCTTTATGAGGAAAATTATTACGATCAGCCGTGAATTTGGAGCTTATGGCGGAACGATTGGTCTGAAAGTTGCAGAAAAGTTGGGTTATGAGTTTTACAATAAAGAGATCATTCTGCAGGCTGCTAAATATTCCAATGTGGATATGGACAGCTTACAAAAATGGGATGAAAAAGTGCCGATTAATTTTGGCTTTGCCCAGAGCTTATTTGACTTTTATAATAAACCTTTAAATGAAAAGCTGTTTGCGGCACAAAAAAAGGTAATCCGGGAGATCGGTGAAAAAGGCAATTGCGTCATTGTCGGAAGAAATGCCAATTCCATTCTGAGAGAATTTGATAATGCGCTCCATATCTTTGTCCATGCGGAACCTTATTTCCGAATTATGCATCTCAAAGAGAAAATGCCGGATTCATCGGAAGCAAAGATTATTGAGCGGATGCGGGCCGTGGACAAGACACGAAGAAAATATTGTTCTTATTATACCAACACAGAGTTTGGTGTAGCTGATTTTTATGATCTCTGTTTGAGTTCGTCCACGTTGGGCGTCGATACCTGTGTGGATATCATTTGCCAGTTGGCAGAGAAATAAATTTATAGAATACAAAAGATAAAACGGTGGAGTCCATGCAATACATGTGATTTCACCGTTTGATTCTTTGGAGCAGAAAGGTATTGGGTAAAGCAGCGATGAAGATTTTAATTATCGAAGATGACGAGGGATTGAATCGGGGATTGTCTTTTGCGCTTTCTCAGGAAGGTTACGAGGTGGCGGCTGCAGCTTCGGCCGGAGATGGCCTTGGACTGTTCGAAAGGGAAAATCCGGACGGAGTAATTTTAGATTTAAATCTGCCCGATGGGGACGGCATTGATGTATGCCGGAAAATCCGGGAGATTTCAGAGTCCCCTGTACTGATGTTGACGGCCAGAGATATGGAAGTCGATGAGATTATGGGATTAAAAAGCGGCGCCGATGATTATATGACAAAACCCTTTTCTGTTGCAGTTCTGAAAGCACGTCTGGAAAATCTTCTGGAGAGGAAAGGCAGCAGGAAGGTGAAGAGTGACCGGGAGTCCGGAGAGGCTGTATTGATTTCAGGTTCTATAAGACTGTATCCGGATGGATTGAAGGTTTACAGGGAAGATGAGGTGCTGGATTTAAGTTTAACGGAATTTCGCCTGCTTCAATATTTTATGGAAAATAAAAATCGGGTGCTCTTAAAGGAACAGATTTTAGAGCGGATCTGGGATGATGGCGGTAACTTTGTCGAAGAAAATACTCTTCCGGTCAATATCAGTCGGCTTCGTAAAAAGATTAAGGAAAATCATATACGTACGATTCATGGTATGGGTTATCTCTGGGAGGATAGTCTATGACAGTCAGTGTTTTGGATATATGTCTGGCTGTCGGAATTTTGCTGTGTCTGGCGGCACTGATTACTTGGGCATGCTATTATTTCAGACAGCTAAAGAAAATGGATGCTCTGCTTGAAAATTATAGCCTCTGGCAGTTAAGTGCGGAGGATGTACAGGATATCCAGGAAACCCGGGAATCCAGAATTATCAGCCAGCTTCGTCAGATATTAAGCGATGCGTCGGAGAAGGAGCGTCTGGCAGTTTCGGAGAAGAATCAGGTTATGGAGCTGATTTCTGATCTGTCCCATCAATTAAAGACGCCATTGGCAAATATCGTTATGAATACGGAAATTTTGATGGATGATGGATTGGATGCGGAGAACAGAAAAGATTTTCTGGAGCGTACAAGGGGACAGGCGGAAAAGATGCAGTGGTTGATGGCAAACCTCATCAAAGCTTCCCGATTGGAGAATGGAATTATTGATTTTAAGGCGGAAAATGCGATGATCAAGCCAACACTGGCTTCGGCCATTGGTACTGTCTACGCCCAGGCATCTAAAAAGAATATTGAGATTTTTATGGAAGAATTTCAAGACAGAACCCTGTGGCATAATCCAAAGTGGACAGGAGAGGCCATTACTAATATTTTGGAAAATGCTGTAAAATATTCTCCGGAACACAGTCATATACGAATTGGAATTCGGCCGTTAGACATTTATACGTGTATTACTATTGCTGATGAGGGAATGGGGATTTCGGAAGAGGAATATCCGAAAATATTTCAGCGTTTTTATCGAGGTGAACAGGCAGAATCCAACGATGGCAGCGGTTTGGGGCTTTATTTGTCCCAACTGATTCTCCAGAGTGAAAAGGGATATGTAACCGTGTCTTCAAGGCTGGGTGAAGGAAGCTGTTTTTCGGTATTTTTGTTAAATCATGGGTAGGTTCTTACAAAATTGTAAGAACTTACCTTCTTTTTTGTCAATGGACTGTAAGATAGGGATGCTAGAATAAAGACAAATCAAATAAGGGGGGCATCGCTCATGAAAATATTGGAGACAAAAGATTTAAAAAAATATTATGGGAAAGGCGCCGGATTGGTGAAGGCATTGGACGGTATAAATCTGAGTGTAGAGGAAGGAGAGTTTGCAGCGGTTGTCGGAACTTCTGGTTCGGGAAAATCTACGCTGCTTCATATGCTGGGCGGCTTGGATTATGCTACGTCGGGAACAGTGACAGTGGCTGGTAAGGAGATTTTTAAATTAAATGAAAATGAATTGACTATTTTCAGGAGACGGCGTATCGGATTTATTTTTCAGAGTTATAATCTGGTGCCGATTTTAAGTGTCCGGGAAAATATTACCTTGCCCGTAGAGCTGGATGGACGGCGTGCAGACCAGAGATATATTAATGAAATCGTTGAAATGCTCGGTATTCAGGATAAAATGAACAGTCTTCCGAACCAGCTTTCCGGCGGCCAGCAGCAGCGGGTGGCCATAGCCAGGGCTTTGGCATCCAAACCGGCGATTATCCTGGCCGATGAGCCGACGGGGAACTTGGACAGCAAGACCACTCAGGAGGTGTTGGGACTTTTAAAACTGACCGGAGAGCGTTTTCACCAGACGATTGTTATGATTACCCATAATGAGGCGCTGGCCCAGCTCTGTGATCGTGTCATTCATATTGAGGATGGCCGGATTGTCGGCGATTCTGTCCGGGGAGGTGTCCGGCATGAGAAATAATAATCAGGCGGTTATTCGGAAGATTTCGGGAAAAAGTCTCAAAAATAACCGTATGCGTAATATTTTTGCGATATTGGCGATCATTCTTACGGGAATGCTTTTTACAGCCGTATTTTCTCTGTGCGGCGGAATGATCCAGGTGGCTCAGGAGCAGACGATGCGTGAGGTTGGAGGAAAATTTCATGCGGGATTGAAACGGGCGACGGAAGAGCAATATGAAAGGATTTCAGCGGATCCATCGGTCAAGCGGAGCAGTTATAATATTTTTCTTGGCTATGCGGAAAATGTTATGAAACGTCAGGCAGAACTGAGATATATCCCGGATGAAAAGGATTTGGAGGATTATTTTATCATTTTAGAAGAAGGCCGTCTTCCAATGGAAGAAGATGAGGTCGTTGTCGATACCATTGTTATGGATGAATTTCAACTGCCCCATAAGGTCGGTGAAAAGATCCCATTAAGTTTTTATTTCTGTGGTGAATTCATTGAGAAGGAATTTACTGTCAGCGGCTGGTACGAAGGCGATTATGTCAGTCACGCCAGTGAACTGTTTCTTTCCGAAGCATTCTGGCAGGAACTTCGGGGTGAGCGGACGGATGAGGATTTTCTTGATTGGTTTGAGACACATCCAAATGACAGCGGCATTGGTCTGCGACAGATTAATATGTTTTTTTCAAATACATCGAAGTTGGAAGAAAAGGTTTGTAAAGTCATTGAGAATGCCGGATACATGCCGGGCACAGAATTGGATTACGGTGTCAATTGGGCTTATATGCAGAGTCGTTTAGAGTCGGTGGATCCTCTGACCTATGTTTTTTTGGGAGCAGCGGTTCTGGTCATATTAATTACGGGTTATTTGATTATTTATAATATTTTCCAGATTTCTGTCGTATCCGATATCCGATTCTATGGATTATTGAAGACGATTGGAACGACAAAACGTCAAATTCGACGGTTGGTAAACCGCCAGGCGCTTATGTTGTCCATCATTGGAATTCCTATAGGTATTCTTTTGGGGTATGCCATTGGTAAGTGGCTCTTGCCTTTTACAATGAGTTTTATGCAGTATCAAACAGATATTTCATTGAAATTTAATCCGCTGATCATTCTTTTGGGCGCTGTGTTCTCTATCATGACTGTATTTTTAAGTTGCCGGAAACCCGGAAAGATTGCCGGAAGTGTGTCCCCGGTAGAAGCTGTGAAATATACGGAAGGAAGCGGCGGAGTGAAAAATAAGCGCAGAAAAGCCAGAAATTTCAGTATATTTGCCATGGCTATAGCAAACCTCGGACGAAATAAAAAGAAAACATCGGTTGTGGTGGCCGCCATTTCCCTGAGTATCATTTTATTGACGGTTGTAATGACTGGCGTTGGAAGTTTTCGTATTGAAAAGTTTTTGGAAGACCGCATGATCGGAGATTTTGTTCTTGGAAGTGTGAATATAACCAGCGGCCATCGGGATGGAGATTTTGATATTGATGAGGACTATTTGGCTATGGCCGATGGACAAAGCGGTATTATCGAAAAAAACGAAATGTACTGGTATAACTATGGTATGGCCTCTATTGAAATGGATGATACGACGCTGGGACGTTACCGAAAGCTGGACGAGACTGGAAAGTTGGAGCGGAATGAAAATACAGAACTGAGGCTTGAAATGGTTCTGGATGGGGAAATGCCATTTTCTACCCATTTCTATGGTTACAGCACACCCCTTCTGAAGAATTTGAAAGTTATCGAAGGAACATTGGATATGGAGAAGTTTCAGTCTGGCGACTATATTTTGGCCGGAGATATCACGGGCTGCGGAGAATTTACCAGTGAAGAGCGGGTATACCGCCCGGGGGATAAGATTGAGGTGAGCCGGCGTACAGAGTCCTCTGAGCTGCATGAAGTAAAAGATGAACATGGAGAGACTCTGGATGTGTGGTATGACAATCTGGAGACAAAGGAATATGAAGTTATGGCTGTCGTATCTATCCCATATAGTATGAATTCTCATATGTACCCAGTGAATGGTATGGATCTGGTACTTCCTTTAAAAGAATTCGAAGGCAACCCGTTTGTAAAGCGTTTTGCCGTATCTTATCAGGTAGAGACGGAAGCTCAGGAGTCCTTTGAGAATAGCCTTAAATCCTATACGGAAACACCGGGAACATCCATGGGATATCTTTCAAAGAATAATATCCGCAGTGAATTTGACGGCATGGTTCGGGTAATCGGAACCATCGGTATTGCTTTGGCTGCAGTGGTCGCCTGGATTGGTATACTGAATTTTGTCAATGCGGTTATTACGGGAATCATTGCAAGAAAGCGGGAGTTTGCCATGCTTCAGAGTATTGGCATGACGAACCGTCAGCTTCAGAAGATGCTGATCATTGAGGGTATCTGTTATGTGGGTATTGCCGGTCTGTTTAGTCTGATTTTAGGAAGTTTGCTTGCATGGCGGCTGCTCTGTGTTTTTAATAACATCATCATGTTTTTTGAATATCGTTTTCAGATTTTACCGTTCCTGATCATGATTCCGATTCTTCTTTTTGTCGCGGTTATTGGTCCGTTGGCGGCCTATCATCGCATACAACGAAAGAGTATTGTGGAAAGGTTAAGGGAAGCAGAGTAAAATAGGTGTTGACTTCTTAATCTTACAAGTGTAATATTATAAAATATATATCCTACATTTGTAAGATTAAGGAGGTATACACGATGAAAAAGCAATATATTTTAAACTTCTTAGCAGCTATATGGCGGATTTCGGGTTGTATTTTGTTGATTTTAGTATTTGCTGCCGGATGCGGATATAGATCACAGGAAGATAATGAGAAGGACATTTTGGAAGCTGGCTGCGATATCGGAAAATGTTTTCAGCATATTTATACAGCGGCATTGGATGAAGGGACATTGGAAAATCCGAATACCATGGAAGAAATTCTTAAATGCCTTGGTGACGCAGGCTACAGTGCTGTGGATGAAGACAATTACTTTAATATGACCCATCCGGAACCGGTGGAAGATTTTTGTCAGAATGTCAGTGAGGGCCATCCGGCCAAAATGCGGCTGATCGTGGTTATGTCTACGGGCAGCTTTCATCTTTATGATTTTTCTTCGGATGGCGATGGTATCGAAATTACGAAATGTATCGTCAATTGGAATGATGATCAGCCGGAAGCCGGATATAAGGAAAACTTTTCAGTGGTATCCTGGCTGTACACGGATAAAGGCTATTTGTTTTTTGAACGTTCCCTGCCGGAAGGTTATGAAAAAAATATGGCCTATACGGCCATTCGGGTAAAACCTCTGGATTCCCAATGCAGGGAAGCCTGCAGGAATTATATAACTCCGATAAATTATTATTTAAATAATATGTTTATCTATGACTGGGATGAAACGAACTTTAATGTATTGAATTTTTATGATTTATTCGAGCCTCTGTATCGAATGGCCTATGGCTGCGAATCTCCCTATGGTGTACATACAGCAGATGACCGTTATGAGATTCCGGAAGAGATATTTGAAACATTGTTTCTGAAATATTTTAATATGGATAGAGATACACTTCGAAAACGTACGGTCTATCAGGAAGAAAGTCATGTCTATCAATATAGTCCCAGAGGTATGCATGATGTGGCACGGATCACGAATATTCCTTATCCGGAAGTAGTGGACTGCGTGCAGAATAACGATGGTACTTTGACTCTGACGGTGGATGCGGTCTGGCCGGAAAAGATGCTGGAACGGGCCTTTTCACATAAAGTCGTGATTCGACCGATGACGGATGGCAGTTTCCGGTATGTATCTAATGAGGTGCTGCCTTTGGAAGATTCTGTAGAACCGAACTGGTATACAGAGCGGACAGCCATAAGCATTTTGTCAGAGGAAGAGCGAAACAGATTGATGAACGAAGCACTGGAATTTGCCGTCAATGATGTCGATATATGCAGCAAAGTCGATGAGATGAATGAGGCGCAGTACGAAGAAGCAGTTCAGTTCTATGAGAATTATAAAGAAGGAAAAGACAGTCAGTTGACCTTATATCAGTCTTATAACAACGGAATATTTGGGGCGATTACCTTTACTTATCGGCAAGGGCGGTTACAGACCTATTATGTGGGTGTTCACTGGAACCGGGAAGGAGCCGCGGAAATCTATCAGACAGGGGACGGCAATATTGTCGATTTGAAGCTGACAGAAAAAGGTTATTTCATTTACATGAATGAATCGACGGTCATGCATGGAAGCCTGAGGGAATATTTTCGGCTGAAACCTTTGCCGGAAGGTTGTCAGGAGTTGACGGAAAAATATATTTCCGGTTTAAGCTATGTGGATTATGAGCTGCTTTTGTCAAATTGGGATAGCGATAGTATTGGAACATATTTGAATTCTTCTTTGTTTTTAGATGTTTACCGTATGCAGATTGGAGGAACCCCTGAATTAAAAGATGGTAAAATTCCTGCAGAGATTTTCGAATCGGTGATGATGAAAAGCTTTCCAGTGACCGCAGAGCAGCTTCGAAGCGGTTGTGGTTATGATGAAGTGAGTAGGAGCTATTCTTTGGAACGGACTTGTTCCCGACAGTTCGCACCTTTTGGTGAGGTGGTCGGTTATCAGGAAAACGGGGATGGCACGCTGACTCTTTTTGTGGAGGCTGTATGGCCGGATTATAATACGGATTGTGCCTATAAAAATGAAATTGTCATAGAACCTCATGGGGACGGAACCTGTCGTTATTTGTCGAATAAGGTAGAGAAAACGGCAACGGATGGAAAAACTCTGGCGGAGGAAGGCTTTGTTGTCCTGGGAGCCGACGATTATGAAGGCATGGCAAATTATGAAAAAATGGAAGAATTTCTGGAGAAGGCTTCAGACGGCGCGGTTTGTGAAATCGAAGTTTATGAGGTCCATGCCGATGGCGGTTACAGTAAGCATCGATTTTATTTTGACGGACAAAATATGAGTGTGACAACTTCTATCGTTATATGGGACAGTCAGGGCCCGGTAAGTACGGGAAATTATGAGCATAGGATCAAAACCTGGTCCTATACGGAAAAAGGTTGGTTTTGTTATGTGCTGGATGTACCTGAACCGCCGGAAGTATCGGAAGTGATTCAGAGCAATGTTCTGATGCGGGTACGGCCTATGGATGAGATCTGCAAAGATTTTACAAAACGATGGCTTGTTCCGGTGGGTTATCAGCGAAATAATTTGTTCAGTACCGAGTGGGACAATGAAAATATATTGGATCTGGATTTTAATGGACTTTACGAATCGCTTTATATGTTGGATTGCGGAGAAACCTTTGAAAGTGATAATTTACCAGAAGGAATACCTGCGGAGGATTTTGAAAATCTTTTGATGAAATATCTGCCGGTTTCACTGGAAACGCTGCGTGAATATGCGGTCTATAATGATGGAACAAATACTTATAGCTGTGCGAATTTAGGCTGTGGTAATTATACGGTGAATGCTTTTTGGACATCGATTCCGGAGGCCACGGAAATTCGGGAGAACGGAGACGGCACATGGACAGTGACAGTGGATGCAGTATGCGAGAGAAAGGGAACAGACTGTATACTGACCCATGAACTGACGGTGGATTTCCCGCAAGGGGATACCATCCGGTATTTGGGGAATCATATTTTAGGTGACGGAGCAAGTCAGATTCCCCTGTACCGGTATCGGGTCAGTGAATAAATCTTTGTTGGAGAGCCGATAAATCAATGGAGAATACCCAGGTCTGATAAAATGGCCTGGGTAATTTCTGCGGCCCGGCTTCCGGAAACATCGTCAGAACCTTCGATATGGGTTGCAAAAAAGCAGGTCCGGCCATAGCTTTCTGTAAATCCCACAAACCATCCATTGACATTGTGATCATTGATATTTCCTGTGCCGGTCTTGCCATAAATGGCACCGCCTGGAATATTGTAAAGGCAGAGGGCATTTTTTACGGTCTGGATATGGGCGTCAGAAAAAGTATGTTGGATCGTTGTGTCTTCTTCGGATGACTGTCCGGAAAAGATTTCTTTTAAAAGGGAAACCTGTTCGGCCGGAGAGATTTTCAGAGAAGATTCAAGCCAACAGGATGGAAAATCACCGTTTAAATTTCTGTTCCCATAGCTGATTTCATCGATGTATTGTTGCACAACGGCTTTGCCCATTTGTTCTTCCAATGTCTGAAAATACCAGTTGACCGAGTTTTCCATGGCGGAATTTAAATCCTGATTTTTATTCCAGGCATCAAATGTCCGGATTTCACCGTCCCACGTCATCTCAGAACTTTCCGGGGTGATGAGACCGGCATCCAGAGCAAAGAGAGCAGCGTAAATTTTATAGGTCGAGTCCGGCGACTTACGGGTGAAGGCATCGGCTTTATTATAAATCTGCCATGAGTCGGCGGATAAATCATATAAGACAAAGCTTCCGTCGATATCTTTAAAATAAGAAGACAGGTCAATGTCAGCGATTGCGGTGTTTTCAGCAAAAAGAGACGATGGCTGATCAATGTCCCGGCTGTCTGAGCTGATTCGGCCTCCATGAGCTGATGCTAAATCATGATAAAGGGCATTGGCAGCAAGTGTGGGAGACAGGGAAAGGAGTAATGCCGCTGTTGCCAGACCAATGCAGGCGCTTTTGATTACCATGGTTCTTGTAGGTCGACGATAAGCGGCAATGTGCCGGATACGCTGTGTCATCTGACGCATATTTCCACTCATACCGGAGACGGACGGAAAAATATCCATGGAAATTTTTTCTGCCAGATTAATCAGGGTATTTCCGTAATCAAAGGCATTTTTTTCACCGAGGACTTTAAGAACTGCTGTGTCACAGGCGATTTCCCGGTCATTTCGCATTTCATTTACAGCAAACCATACCACAGGATTTGACCAGTAAAGCAGGTGAAACAAATTTATCAGGCCGTTTGTAAGAGCATCTTTTTGTTTATAATGAACCAGTTCGTGCAAAAGCATATGACGCAGAGCCGGGAAGGAAGGGCCATGGGATTGGCGCATATCGCACAGCAAATGAGCCGGCAGATAGATGGACGGCCGAATGATGCCGGTCATTACCGGTGACTTTAAAATCGATGTACGAAAGAGTTCCGGTTTTTTTGTAATTCCCAATTCTGCACAGCACTGGTCGTAAAGTTTCCGAAGGGATGGGTCCTCTATCCGGATGGCGGACTGTTTCATCAGAAAGAGTTTCCGGTGAGCTTTTAAGTGAATGATCAGCATGAAAAAAATACCGGTCAGCCATATGACCAGGCAGAGGGTTCCGAGCGTTGCCGGGGCTTTTTTGCTTACGGAAACGGTGAAGTCATTCATCCACTCCTGTGAAGTGTCCATTATTTTTTGCACGGTTCCATTCCCTTGTCCCGGAGCGGCCGGAAGGGCTTGAAAATCCGGCATCCGGGCCGTAACACGGAAAATTTCAGGCAGTCGTACCGGGATAAAAGGTAATGCCATGAATACAAAAAGAACATACCAGAGACGGTAGATGACCTGGGCGGATAAATAGTTTTTAAACAAATGCTTTACAGCAGTGATCATCAGGATACATAATGCAATGAAAAGGTTGCACATCATAAAATGTATAGCAATGGATGTCATTCGGATTCTCCTTTATGTTTAGTTAGAATAGCCCGCAGAGCGTCAATATCATTTTCCGAAAGAGTTTCTTCTCCAAGACAGGCAGACAGCATCCGGGACATGTCTCCGTCAAAGTAGCGTTTTAAAAAAGATTGGCTTTGCTGGCGTACATAGGAAGCTTCTTCGACCAGCGGTGTGTAAACAAAGACCCGTCCCTGTTTTTCGTAGGTCAGAGCCCCCTTGTTCACAAGGCGTTTTAAAAGCGTTTGAATGGTTTTGGGACTCCAATTTGTTGTTTTTGTCAATATTTCAGTAACGCTATTGGTGCTGACAGGGGCTTTCTGCCAGACCACTTTCATCACTTCATACTCTGCTTCGGAAATCTGAGGCAGGTCTTTCATCATATCCCCTCCAAATCTTACATATGTAGTATAAATAGTATAGCTGTCAAATTTCTGGTTGTCAATGTAAGCTCTAAGTTAAATTTCAAATAAATGGTTGACATTCCACAGAGTGGAAGGTATATGCTTTTTATATCATAGTTTACAGGGAGGTAAAAATAGTGCTTGAAATAAAAGATTTAACGAAAACCTACCATGGAGGAAAAATAGCTGTATCCGACTTGAGTCTTAATGTACAATCCGGAGATATTTACGGATTTATCGGTCACAATGGAGCCGGTAAGACCACAACGATCAAATGTGTCGTCGGTATTCAGAAATTTGAACGGGGAGATATCTTTATTGACGGGGTATCTATTAAACAGGATCCGATTCAGTGTAAATCAATGATGGCTTATATTCCGGACAATCCGGATGTATATGATTACCTGACGGGAATTCAATATTTGAATTTTATTGCAGATATTTTTGGACTTTCAGCCAGTGAGAGGGAAGAACGGATTCGGGAAGAAGCGGAAGCTTTTGAGATCACGGAAGCTCTGGGAGATTTGATTTCCTCTTATTCTCATGGAATGAAACAGAAACTTGTCATCATTGGGGCTTTGATCCATCAGCCGAGACTGTTAATACTTGATGAGCCCTTTGTGGGACTGGACCCGAAAGCCACGCTTACATTGAAAAATAAAATGCACAAAATGTGCAGCGAAGGAGCGGCCATTTTCTTTTCTACTCATGTACTGGATGTGGCGGAAAAACTCTGTAATAAAGTCGCTATTATTAAAAAGGGCTGTTTAATTGCCAGCGGACCGATTGAGGAATTGACGAGAGGAGAATCCCTGGAATCTGTATTTATGGAGGTGGTCAGCAATGCTTACGCAGATTAAAATATTAACCCATATCGGATTATGTAATGTGTTCGGTATTAATGAGGCCCGTTACACAAGGGATTCGGGAAAGAAGCAGAGATTTGTCCTTCTAAGTGTAATCTGGATTTTTCTTGCCGTATTGCTCATGTTTTATATGCTTCTGCTGTCAGTTGCTTATATCGGCATGGGACTGGCGGATGTACTTCCGATGTATTTCTATACGGTCGCCAGCATGGTTATTTTGTTCTTTTCTTTTTTTAAAGCAGGAGATATGATGTTTTCCTTAAAAAGTTATGAACTTCAAGCCTCCTGGCCTGTGTCCACGGCCGCCATTGTGATCAGCCGGTTTATTACCATGTATGCGACAAATCTTTTATTCAGTCTGGTGGTCATGGTTCCGGGACTTGGCATTTATGGATGGATATTGCGGCCGGCCCTTTCTTTTTACATTTATGGAATACTTGGAATCTTGTTTTTGCCGGTACTGCCGCTCTGCATTGCCCTTTTAATCGGCGCTGTGATTACGGCCATCGGTGCCCGTATGAAACATAAGAGCCTTGGCATTGCTCTCTTGACCTTAGTCTTTTCAACAGCGGTTATTGTTGGCAGTATGGTTTTTTCACGGAATGTGGAACACATAGGGATGTCCTTGTTTGAAGATATGGCACTGGCGATTACGGAATTGCTTCGGAAAATATATCCTCCGGCCTGGGTGTATGGAAAAGCGGTGGTGGAAGGTCGCTTTTTGTGGATTTTAGGGTTGTGTGTCGGTATGACAGCCTTGTTTATATGTGTTGCTGGGATATTGCAAAAGTATTATGTGGCTATATGCAGTCTGCTAAATGCGACTTCTGCCAAAAATAATTATACGTTGGGGAGCCAGGTAAAAAGTTCAAAAGTGAAGGCTCTGTGGCAGAGGGAATTGCGGCGGTATTTTGCTTCAAGTGTTTATGTCAGTAATACGCTAATCGGTTATATTTTGATGGTTATTGTGTCGGCGTCCCTGCTTTTCTTTGGGGCGGAAAAGATGGAGACGATGATAGGAATTCCAGGACTGGTGAGTCGGTTATGGCCTTTGTTTCTTGGGTTTATGCCGGCCATGATGCCGACAACGTCCTGTTCCATTTCCATGGAAGGAAAATCCCTCTGGAGACTGCAGTCGCTGCCGCTTCAGCCAAGGGAAGTATATAACGGGAAAATTCTTGCCAACTTCTCTTTGGCTGCGCCGTTTTATGTAATATCCGTGATTTTGAGCATTCTGGCTCTGAGACCGGAGCCTTTGAAACTGGTTTTTATGATTCTTGTGCCGGTCTTTTATATTGTATTTTCGGCAGTGGCCGGGTTGGCGGTGAATATGGCCTTGCCATTGCTCAAATGGGACAGTGAGGTTCAGGTTGTCAAGCAGAGCGGAGCAACCCTTGTATCAATGCTTGTAGCTTTTGCGGTTTGGCTGGTTCCGACGGGAATTTTGATGGCTTTTCCAAAGATTTCGATGGAATTGGTATTGTTGGCGGTCATGGTCATCCTTGGTGTTTTGAGTGCAGTACTGTATATGAAAATTCAGGGAAGAGAAATAGATTTTTAACTTGAAAAACAATCCTATGTCTGTCTGGAAATTTTTGTTTTGTAATTTTCACCCCATGTCCACATGGCATCTAAAATAGGTTTCAGGCTATAGCCGAGCTCTGTCAGGGTGTATTCTACACGGGGCGGTACTTCCGGATAAACTTTTCTGGTAAGCAGGCCGCTTTCTTCCATCTGGCGGAGCTGGGTCGTCAATACTTTCTGAGAAACATGACCAATGGATTTTTTTAATTCGCCAAAACGTTTTGTTCCCGTCAATAAATCCCGAAGAATCAATACCTTCCATTTATCACTGATCAACATCAGGGTAGTTTCCACAGGACAGGCTGGTAAATCCTTTGATGGTTTAATGGTACTTTCTTTTTGGCTTTCCATGAAGTAATCCTCCTCTAATAGTATCTTTTAGGTAACTATAGCACAATAAAGTGCTTACTTTACACTTTGGATGTACGGTTTTATTATATAACCAACGAAAGGGAAAATCAATTTATTCCATTTAGTAAAAAATTTTGGAGGTAATTATCATGAAAAAGGTTGTTGAATTTTTAAAGGAAAACCCGGTTCAGTATTTAGCCACTGTTGGACGTGACGGAGAAGCAAAATGTCGTCCGTTTATGTTTGCCGGAGAGATGGAAGGAAAATTGTGGTTCTGTACAAATAATCAGAAAGATGTTTATAAAGATATGCAGGAAAACCCTAATGTGCAGCTTTCTGTTTCCAGTCCTTCATACGCATGGATTCGTTTAAGCGGTAAAGTTGTGTTTGAAAATAATATGGCAGCCAAAGAAATGTGTATTGCAAATCCTATTGTGAAAGGACAGTATCAGACTGCAGATAATCCGATTTTTGAGGTATTTTATCTGGAAAATCCGCATGGTGTTATTGCAGATTTTTCCGGCAATCCGCCTTACGAATTTTAAAAGTGATTTTGGGGAAATAAGATGAACCAGAGTGAACGAAGGAAATTTTTGATTCAGGAGCTTCTTCGGGAAAACACAGAGTACAGCAAAGTGACTGTTCCAAAGGGAGCGGCGGAGGAAAAACAGTTTTTGCGAGGGCTTATGAATGTACGCGCTCCAAAGCCGATTGGAAAAAGTTTTCTGAGGATTCAGGATGAATATTTACGGGAAGAGACAGAAAATAAAGGCATTACCGAATTAGCCACTCTTATGCCGATGCAGGATGGAATTTATCTTTGGCGCGGAGATATTACGACTTTAAAATGCGGGGCCATTGTCAATGCGGCAAATAGCGGCATGACCGGCTGTTACTATCCTTGTCATAATTGTATTGATAATTGCATTCATACTTATGCAGGAATTCAGCTCAGGCTGGATTGTGCAGAATTGATGGAGAGTCAGGGACATGAAGAGCCAACTGGGCAGGCAAAGATTACGCCGGCCTACAATCTTCCTTGTGACTATGTTATCCATACCGTCGGACCGATCGTTCAGGGAAAATTGAAAAAACAGCATTGTGACCTGTTGGCTTCCTGTTATCGTTCCTGTTTGAAGCTGGCAGATGAAACAGGTATAACAAGTATTGCTTTTTGCTGTATTTCTACAGGGGTATTCATGTTTCCTAATGAAAAGGCTGCGGAAATCGCCGTGCAGACAGTAAAAGAATATAAGGCCGAAACAGGAAGCAAAATGGAGGTAATCTTTAATGTTTTTAAAGAGTCTGACGAACAAATCTACAGAAAAATACTCGGATAAAATCGAAAGATTAAAGAAAGAAATGAAACAGGCTGATGCAGTAATCATCGGCGCCGGTTCAGGACTTTCAACCTCTGCTGGATTTACTTATACGGGGGAACGCTTCGATAAGTATTTTCGTGACTTTGCTGAAAAATATCATTTCAGTGATATGTACTCCGGCGGTTTTTATCCCTACAATACACTGGAGGAATATTGGGCTTATTGGAGCCGCTATATCTATATCAACCGATATACGAACGCACCGAAACCGGTTTACAACAAGTTATATACGGCGGTTAAGGATAAGGACTACTTTGTGTTGACGACGAATGTAGATCATTGTTTCCAGAAAGCCGGTTTTGATAAGCATCGCTTATTTTACACTCAGGGGGATTATGGCCTGTTCCAGTGCAGCGAACCATGTCATAAGATTACCTATGAGAACGAGGGAACGATACGCAAGATGGTTGAGGCACAGGGGTATGTGATTGACGAGAACGGTATGTTAGTCTTGCCTGAAGGTATTACACCGAAGATGTCAGTTCCCTCGGAACTTGTTCCATACTGTCCGAAATGTGGTAAACCAATGAGTATGAATCTCCGTGCAGATAATACTTTTGTTGAAGATGAAGGCTGGCATCGTGCTTCGGAGCGATATTCGGATTTTCTTCGGAGACATCAGAAAATGAAAGTGCTGTTTTTAGAGACGGCCGTCGGATTCAATACGCCAACTATAATAAAATATAGCTTCTGGCGCATGACATATGAATGGAAAGATGCAATATATGCCTGCCTTAATTATGGCGAGGCATACGCACCTAATGAGATTAAAAATAAATCTATTTGTATCAACGATGATATTGGTGAAATTTTAGATAGGCTATAACCTTTGGGTATAAACTGATGAACGAATCGAGACTTCTGCGGAAGCCTCGATTTTTTTATACGATAGATGGTAAATGATACAGAAGAACAAAGACATATGAAAAGGGAATGCTGATGCATCGTACCAAAGATAATTGTTTGGAGATGTAATCAAAACTTTGATAAATAAGCCGGTGGCCAATATCAGTTTGCCGAGGTGAAAATTTTTTTGAAATAAATGTTGACAGAGTCCACAAAATTCTATATACTAGAAAGTGGACGGAGTCCATAAAGTTTCAAGGAGGTTATTATGAAAGCAGTATATTATATCAGTAATAGTCGCACATGGGGACATGTAGCAACACAGGTATGGGATATTTTAAAACAAGAAGGTTTTTTGCGGGAGCATACAGGAATTATATTTTCCGGTCAGGAAGTTATGGGATATAGAGATGAAAAACATGAATATTTTTTTGTTCCTATGGATACGGCGGTATGTCTGGACTATCCTCGATTTTTGCCGGAAATGAATCAGTATTTTTCGAATTGCGATATGTCAGGGATGGTAACATGGCATGAAGGGGCAAATGCACCGGAAAATGTTTTGACAGTACATTCTCTTGGAGATGTGGATTCGGGATATTTTGGAAAAGCGCAGCCGAGGTATATGAGAAATCTGCTGCTTGCCTATGAGAAAAACCGCAAAGATCTTGGATTAACGGATTATCAGGTGGTTACGGAAGCAACCCATTGGTCAGGCGTGCATGCGGGACATGGAGACCCGGCATTACTTGTGCAGTATCCTGTTCCAATGATTGATATCGAAGTAGGCAGCAGCCCGAAATGCTGGAATGATGAGACAGCCTGCAGGGCATTGGCTCGTACCCTGACTCATGTATTTGATGATGATGGGAGAGTCGTCCATAATATTTTATGTGTCGGCGGAATCCATTTTGACCCCAATTTTGCGGAAGCTGTTTTTACTACATGGGATAATGAAGCTTTTGGAGTGTCACATATTCTTGCAAATCAATGGCTGGTATCGGGCGAATATGAAAATGAAAGTGGATTTGAACGTGCAAGTGACTGTATCCGTTCGATTGCAGGCGGTGTTGAAGCTATTTTTTTCCATGATAAACTAAAAGGCTGTTATAAAGATTTAGTTCGGAAGCTGGGAAAAGAATTTCAAATTCCGATCTATAAACATCAAAAATTACGAAATCCGAAGGAATTGGAGTGGAAAACTATATGAGAAATGATTCAGGCGCAAAGATTATGCTTAGTGCTTCCATGGCTATTTTTGGAACTCTTGGTCTTTTTACCAGAAATATTTCATTGAGTTCCGGAGAATTGGCATTATACAGGGCAGTTTTAGCTTCTGGAGTGATTCTGATTTATCTGGCTGTTTCAAAACAACGAATTGATTTAAAAATAATAAAAAAGGAAATCCCTCTATTGCTGGTATCCGGCATTGCCATGGGAATTAATTGGATTTTGCTTTTTCAGTCTTACAAATATACGACAATCTCGATAGCGACCTTGAGCTATTATTTTGCTCCGGTGATCGTGACCATTACATGCCCTTTTTTATTTCATGAGAAACTGACAGGGAAGCAGATTCTTTGTTTTTGTATGTCAACAGTTGGGCTGGTTCTGATTATTGGGATTGGCAATATGGGACAGGGCGGAAATGATTTGCTGGGGATTCTATTTGGGCTGGGAGCTGCTGTCTTTTATGCAGCAGTTATCCTACTGAATAAATTTATAAAAAATGTAGCAGGCGTACACCGCACACTTTTACAGTTTTTTGCAGCATTTTTAATTTTGATTCCTTATGTGGCAGGTACAGGCGGCATGCACCTTACAGAATTGAACACTTCTGGATGGATATGTTTGCTTACAGTTGGGATTGTACATACGGGAATTACCTATTGCATGTATTTTTCCGCACTAAAAGATTTAGCTGGGCAGGAGGCAGCTATTTTAAGTTATATTGACCAGTTGGTAGCAGTTCTTGTTTCGGTGTTGATTCTTGGCGAGAGAATGACCTTTATGCAGGTGCTGGGAGGGATGTTCATTCTTGGTTTTACATTATGGAATGAAAAAAGTTCGTGACAGTGATATAATATTTACATATCCAAAGGAAAAGGGGTGGCAGGATTGTTTTCGCCGGATCAGGTAGCAGATGTTCAGGGATTTAACAGGGTTTATTTGTATCTGTGCAAGCAGATTGATGATGCGATACTAAATGCAGGATATTCACTTACGGAAAAAGATGTTTTGTTGGAAATCAGCAAAACGGAACGGTGTACGGCAAATATTTTGACACAGCGGCTTCATATTGATCGAAGCTATATGAGCAGGATGATTGCCAAGTTTGAAAAAAAGGGATTGATTGAGAAAACGCTGTCCAAAACAGACAGCAGAGTCCGCTATATCCGTCTGACAGAGAAGGGCAGAAAAGAGTTTAACCGATTAAGTGATATTCAAAGCTCGCAGATTCAGAAGATTTTTCAACAGTTGAATGAAAATGACCAGCAGGCCGTACTAAGTGCAATGGTTATGATTAGAAATAAACTTTCTGATGCAAATGATGTGATTACTATCAGACCGTTTAAACAAAGTGATATTGAATATGTAATTTCAAGACATAAGACACTTTATTATGCAGAACGCCATTTATCAGAGGTTTTCTCAGATTATGTAGACTGTATTGTGTATGAATTTGTTGATAAATTCAATCCCAATACGGACTGTCTGAATATTCTCGAATGTAACGGTGTTCCGGCAGGGAGTATAGCTATTGCCAAAGTGGATGATATGACAGCACAATTACGATTTTTTATGCTGGAGCCGGAAATGCGTCAGCGAGGATATGGGAACAGGTTGATTGAGCTGGCGTTGGATTTTTGCAGGCAAAAGGGATATAAAAAGGTGTTTTTGCTTACGATCACGGCTCAGGTTATCGCGCGTCATGTTTATGAACAGCATGACTTTTATAAGGTTTGGAGCAGGGACAAGTCTGAGTGGGGAGAAGGGGTAATTGAAGAACGCTGGGATTTGGAATTATAAGGTGATTCATGTTGAGAAATCCATGTCCAAGGAGCATCTGTAACAGTGCATGGGACAGCATATATGCTTTTGACTTATATGTTAAGCTGAAGGAAGGAAACAAAGAGACAAATATAAATTTGCGAGGGAAAAAATGGAAAGAGGGTTTTTCTTAAAAACAAATAGGATTGGATTTTCTAAATGGATTCAAAAGGATATTGACTTAGCTAGATTATTATGGGGAAATCCAGAAGTTACCAAGTATATTTGTGCGAATGGCATATTCAGTATGGATGATATTGTCAATCGTCTTAATACAGAAATTCTCAATGAATCCGTATATCAGGTTCAATACTGGCCAATTTTTGAATTAACAATAAATGATCTGATCGGGTGTTGTGGATTAAGGCCCTATAAAGCAAGTGAATATGAAATTGGTTTTCATTTACGCCCTGAGTTCTGGGGGCAAGGATATGCAGAAGAGTCTGCAAATGCTGTAATAGAGTATGCCTTTACTGTTCTTAAAGCTAAAAAATTATTTGCTGGACATAATCCCAATAATAGTAAATCCCGGAAATTGCTAAGTAAACTGGGATTTATCTATGTCGGTGACGAGTTTTATGAACCAACGGGTTTATACCATCCGTCTTATGAATTAGAAAGTTATATTTCACATACATAAATAACAAGAAATCAAAAATTTAACGATAGCAGCCAAAAAAGGTGCTATCGTTAAATTTTTGCCTTTTTACTCACGAAAAAGGTACAATCCCTACTCTAAAAACGATAACAGCACCTACGAGGGTGCATCCCCTGATACAGAAAACGCCCTAACCATGGGCATTTCCACATACTCATAAAACGATACCTTCTATTCTTCCAGTTCTGAATTGGATGAAAGCGGCGAACTGCTGGCGGAGACTGCAGGAACCGAAGATTGGCTGGAAGGGCTGGGAATGTAAATAAAACCACAGGAAAATATCGCAGTGCTTTTAGGGTGCGGTTATTATAGCATAGATTGAGGAAGTATCTTAAAACAATCATCCAAAATGGAAGGACTATTATGGAATATGTAACATTAAACAATGGAATTAAAATGCCGGTTCTTGGCTATGGTGTTTACCAGGTGACAAATGAAGAATGTGAACGCTGCGTACTGTATGCAATCGGCGTGGGCTATCGTTCCATTGACACTGCTCAGGCTTACAATAACGAAGAAGCAGTGGGAAATGGAATCCATAAATGAAATCCCCGCGAAGAGCTGTTTATTACAACCAAGGTGTGGATCAGCAACGGCGGATACGAAAAAGCGAAGGCATCGCTTCAGGAATCTTTGCGGAAGCTGCAGACAAAGTACATTGATCTGGTTCTGATTCATCAGCCTTTTAATGATTATTATGGAAACCTATCGGGATATGGATGTAGGATGGATTTTGCGGACATTCAAAATAAAAAGAATGTGGAGGTAACAGATAATGGCAAAATAAATGGGCGGAAGATACGAAAGACAGGGCGATTATCTAATCCAATGCCTTACCTTACCCGCCGAGGAAGAACAGTCGATAGGCGTATGGGGAGAACGTCACTTGCGTTATTTCAAAAAGTACCGCAGAAGTATATATATCAATCTTCTCACAAGCAGCAGGTCGAACGTCTACCTTGCGGAGATTGATAAGCAGGCGGAGGAACGCTTTGAAAGGCTCATAGATGGTATGAAACAGACGCAAGGTATCACAGAGCAGTTAAAGGCTGAAAACCAGCTTGAATGGGTACAAAAACTCAATAACATAAAGGTGTGTGTGATGGAGATTGTGGAAAAGGAAATTATTTATATGTAATTAAATCAATAGGAAAAAATATAGTTAATGAATTTTTTGATGTATAAAAAGAGACACTCTTCGTATTGTCTCTTTTTATATTGACAAATTAGATAGAGAACTCTATAATTTAGAGTAAATAAAAAGGAGGTTGCTATGAACAAACAAAATGCAGAACAGGATATTAAATTTATTAGAGAAGTATTAAATAGAACACAGAGAGATATTTCTGGAATAGGAATGTGTTTTATCTGGATTGGTTTAGTCAATCTGTTTGGTGAGGTTTTAAAAAATATTGGATATTCAATATTAGATGCACAAAAAGAAATATCGAGTTTGGAATGGCAAATTTTACGGTCTATTGACGGTATATCGTTTGTGATTATATGCGTTATTTTCTTAATATGTTTTGTAAAACTTTTTCGCAACGGGAATGATATTAGTAAAAGCATATTAAAAATTTGGGGAGTATTGTTGATTGGAGGAAGAATTTTTACAAAAATATTTGTCAATCTGGCATTGCAGAAACAAGCAAGTGTAACGGTTGAATTTGCAGTCACGCTGGAAAAAGCTTTTTCTTTTTTGTGTATTATTATCGCATTGACAGTATTGGGCATAGTAATCCATGATAAATTGATTTGCGGAAGTGCATTATTAGGAATCGTTATTTATTGTCTGTTGCTGAATTGGGGACGGGGATTTACAGTTGCACAGGTACATGGAAATTCGATAAATATGTATTCTCAGGATATTTTTTCAATTTTTACTTTATCATTTGGAATGATTTTTCTTGGGCTGTATGCCAGAATAAACGGGAGGAAAAAACGTGGAGATTCATAACATACCCGATTTGTTTAGTAACAAATTAAGATTAGCGGCAATGGTTTCTCTGGTTTCTGGCGAAAAAAGCTTTCAGGAACTTAAAAAAATTACAAATGCAAGTGACGGAAATTTAGGGGCACAGTTATTGAAATTAGAAAATGAAAAATATATTAAAAGTACTAAATCATTTATTAATCGGAAACCTAGAACCACCTACAAAATAACGGAACTCGGCAGTGCCATGTTAAATGAATATGTAGATTTATTGGAACGGGCAATTCATAGAAATGAGGTAAACGGCAATGTGGAAGATAATTATTAAAAATATTGATAAACAGAAATCTCTTGTTTATGGAATCAGCATTGCTTTGTTTTCCGCAATTATTTTTACTATCACATCATTATTAGATTTAAATGAAGCTGTAAACTTAGGTGGAGAAGCAGAAAATGTAAAAATAGTCTTTGTATTCTACTATTTTGTAATTTTGATGGCGGGATTACTGTTTATTGTTTATTCTATCCGGCTTTATGTGAAATGCAGAATGAAGGACTATGCGTTACTCCTTATTTTAGGTTCTTCAAAGAAAAAGTGTCTTTTTTTCATGGAAATAGAATTTGCGATGATTTTTTTCGTAGCAACATTCTTTGGTATAAGCATGGGCATGGTTATAATGAAATGTATTTCTATAATTTTTATGGTTATAGGAATAAATGTGAATTTAAGTTGGAGTATTTTGCTTCATAACGCAATTATCGTTGTGTGGATAGTATTCGCTTTCTTTGGATTAAGCTGTCTGATTGGATTGTCTGGAATTTTGAAAAAAGATTTATCGAAAACAATATCTTTGAACAGTAGGAGAGAGCAGACATATCGCATTATGTGTGTATTTACCATTGCAGGAGTTATTCTTTTGGTGGATTCAGTAAAACAATTAAACAATGCAACATTTGGGCGTATTATGTTTAGCTTATTTGAGTGTATGACAGCCTTTTATTTTTTTACATCGTTTGGTTTAAGCTTTATATTTCATATATATTGTAAGTTTTTCAAGGAATCTTATCAGAAAAACATACTAAAGTTCAATGATTTTATGTATAAATACAAGACAAATAAGACGTTGCTTTTTATTGTTTTTGTATTGAATATTATCGTTATCTTTTTTTCTGGAGGTGTTATTATTACAACTTATCAGATAGCAGAAAGTTTGGGAAATGGTATGTTAGTCTTGAGAATATCCAGCTATTTTATGGCTGCATTTACAATGGTTTGCAGCATGGGTATTCTTTTCTTAAAGCAAATGAACGATATACGATATAAGAAAAATAACATAAATATATTAACCCACTTAGGAATGGAGAAAAAAATCAGGAAAAAATATGTAGTTTGTGATTTTAAAGCATTGTTGTTTTCTTCGGTTTTAATGTCTGATGTCATAGTTTGGTTATATATTGTTGCGGAGTGTAACAGAGTTGGTTCATTGAATGTTACCTATATTGGAGGATTTGCTCTTTTTGAATTGTTTGTTGTAGCAATTCAATGTACTTATTATCAGGTTGCGAAATCCTATTTGATTAAGAAAATTATGAATGATAAGGAGTGCTGGTAAAATGGCAATTTTGAAAGCAGAAAATATTGATAAAACTTATAGCAATTCTTTTATAGATAAGATTCATTTAGAGAAAAAGAATTTAGTTTTAAATGGAATTAGCTTAGAAGTAAGTAAAGGCGACAGTATTTGCATTATGGGGAAATCGGGATGTGGGAAAACTACTTTGCTGAAAATTTTAGGAACGATTGACAAAGCTACGCATGGCAATGTTATTTATAATGGTATCAATATCCGTAAGTATGGTGATACAGAAATATCTGAGTTACGGAGAAAAAATATAGGTTTTGTATTTCAGGATTACAATTTGTTTGATAGCCTTTCAGTAGAGGAAAATATTTTGATTCCTATGATTTTGGAACATACAAGTGTGGCGGAAATGAAAAGAAGATTATATGAAAATGCAGAGTTATTAGGAATTAAAAGCATATTGAGAAAATATCCTTATGAAATATCGGGAGGGGAAAAGCAGAGAACTGCGATTGCGAGGGCGTTAGTAAATAATCCACAAATAATTTTGGCAGATGAACCAACAGGAAATTTAGATACTGTATCTGCAAAAATAGTTATGGAGTATTTTACAGAAATAAATAGCCAAAAGAAAAAGGCGGTTGTGATAGTGACACACGACCCAGTAGTTGCAAGTTATGCTAAAAAGATTTTTTTTATCAAAGACGGAAAAATTATCAAACAGATAGAGAACAATTCAAAACAACAAGAAAGCATACATACCATATCAAATACCATGTTAGATTTGTGAATATACGCGCTTAGTAGTTAGTTACATAAACACATTATCGGGAGGTTGACGTTGAATGCTGAATGCAAAATGGATATGTTGCCCTGTCTGCAGGAATAAAACAAGATTGCAGATACGGCAAGATACAGAACTGAAAAATTTTCTTTTTTTATTGCCCGAAGTGTAAACAGGAAACTTTAATTAAAGCAAAAAATTTGCAAGTAACCGTTATTAAAGAGCCAGACGCACAGACGCAGAGCCGATGAACTTGTGAGTAAACTCACAGATCATCGGCTCTATTCTTTTATAAAGCAAGGGCAGGACAAGCCCGCCGAATAAAAAACGAAGTTCGGCGGGCAACTTTGCTATGTCTTGATTTCCCTCTGACTTCGTTTTGAAGTCTGGAGGAATTTTTTATGTATGGGCGCAAGCCTATCCTACTCTGTCGCCTATTAAGGTGGATATTTACGTACATAGTATCATGGATTAGCGAGGACAGCCTGTTAAAAAAACTTTACTTGTGATTAATTTTGTGCTTGACGAAGCGGATATGACCGCAATCCAGGCACTTAACGAGGGAGAAAATCGGTTCTTTTCTCACTATGACCCGGCAACTATTGAGATGATGACGGGACTTCAACGATAAAATGGTGTTGGCTCGGTGAAAGAAATAATATTTTTCATATCCTGCGGCATTGGTGCGGTGAATTCCATCCATTTTCCGCTGATAGGATGCTTGAAAGACATTTTATAGGAATGCAGAGCCTGACGATGGATGAGTGCCATATCCGGGTTATACAGATAATCTCCAATAAGCGGATAGCCAATATATTTCATATGAATACGAATTTGATGGGTACGTCCGGTTTCCAGATGAAGAGAAACCAGACTGTGCCCGTTTTCACGTTTTAAAACCTTGTAATGGGTAACTGCAGTCTCACCATGCTCGCAGTCAATCGTCCGTTCAATAATGGAACCGGGTTTTCGACCAAGGGGTACGTCAATTTTTCCTTCGTCCGGCAGGCCATACCCTTTGACAATAGCAAGGTATTCCCGGTTGATTTCATGCCGGACAGCCATATTAAAAAGAATTCCGGAACTTAACAAATGTTTGGAAATGACGGTGACACCGGAGGTATCCCGGTCCAGCCGGTTGGTGCATCGAAAAATAAATGCCTCGTTCCGGCTTTTAAAATAATAAGCCAAGGCATTGGCCAGAGAATTGTCATAATTATTTATGGAAGGATGGGTTGGCATTCCCGCCGGCTTATTCACGGCAATAATATCTTCGTCTTCATAGAGAATATCCAGCGGCAGTTCCATAGGAAGAATCTTTTCAGAAGCCTTATTTTCACAAATATGAACCGTCAGCAAATCTCCGTTAGCCAGACGTTCATTCATATATTTTGGACGGTCGTTGACAAGAATGCTTCCGGTTTGGTTTTTCAGTTGGGCTAAAAGCTGTCTGGAATAGCCTTGACGGTGCAGAAAATATTCAATTTTAGCAGCGGCATTCTCAGGGCCTATGGTGTAAGTAAATGTCCGATTCATAAAATTCTCCTTTAGAGATTATCATAGCATAAAAAATATATTATGACAAAATAGATCATGAAAATGTGGTATACTTGATAAATGAAAATATAAGAAAGGCGTAATTATATGAAATCACTAGAAGATTTAAAGGAGTTATTGGAACGTATCGACCATCGGGGTTATCCGGCCTATAAAGACATTCGGGGACGTTATCAGTTTCGTGGTTATGTGCTTTCAATCGATCATGTTCAGGGAGATCCTTTTGCCTCACCTTCAAAAGTGAGTGTGGAAGTCTTGGGAAAAGTTTCCGGTTTCCCCAAAAGTTTATATGAAAATTCATGTCGTCGAATTGCTTTGCAGGATGAACTTCTTCGGCAGTTTGGACGGCAGGCGGAGAAGGCTGCTTTTAAGGCAAAAGGTTCAGGAAAAAGCGGGCTGATTTCAGTGAGCCGATGTGGTCAGGAAATTCTGGAACGAAGTGCTTGTGAAATAAAATCCGTCAGCGGAGATATTTTACTTCGTATGGAGGTAGGCCTTCCGGCCAATGGGCGTACGATTAATGGACGTGAAGCTGTAAAGATATTTTTTGAACTGATTCCGGCCTGCGTGCAGAAGTCATTGTACTATCGAGCTTTAGACAAAAGCCGTTTGGAAAAAATTGCAGAGCTGGCTGATGATCAGGCATATATTCGTTATATGCTGGAAGAAAAAAATTTGTGTGCTTTTGTGGCGGATGGTTCTGTTCTTCCAAGAGAATCGGGAATTTCACAGAAGCCAATGCGGGGGGCTGTGGCATTTAAAGCTCCGGAATCTATGGATATAACGATGGAATTACCTTATGGCGGAAAAATTCATGGAATGGGAATACCAAAAGGTGTGACTTTGATTGTCGGCGGAGGTTATCATGGAAAATCTACTCTCCTTGAAGCCCTGGAACGTGGTGTATATAATCATATCATGGATGATGGACGGGAATATGTGATTACTGATGATACATCTGTGAAAATCCGGGCAGAGGATGGACGGAGTATTCGAGGAGTCGATATTTCTATGTTTATTAACGGCCTTCCGAATGGTAAAGACACAGAGCATTTTGAGACAGAAGATGCCAGTGGCAGCACTTCTCAGGCGGCTAATGTGATTGAGGCAATGGAAGCAGGCAGTAAAGTATTTCTTATTGATGAAGATACCAGTGCAACAAACTTTATGATTCGGGATGAGTTGATGCAGTCGGTAGTGAGCAGAGATTCAGAACCAATTACACCCTATATTGATCGATTGAGGGAACTGTATGAAAATTACGGAATATCTTCAATTATCGTAGCCGGAAGCTCCGGTTCTTATTTCCATAAAGCAGATCATATTATCCAGATGCGTCAATATATCCCGGAAGAGATCACCGAATTTGCCAAAGCTAAAGCGGCGGAATATCCACTAAAAATGGATAAAGCGTTGCCCTGCAAAGAACCTTCCTTTGACAGAAGACCGAAAGGTGTCAAAGAACGTCCGGGTGAGCGGACAAAAATAAAGGCTCTTGGAAAAGACAGTATCCAATTGAATCGGGAAAACATCGATCTGCGGTATGTGGAACAGCTTGTGGACAGTGAGCAGTTAACGGCTTTGGGGTATTTGTTGAATTATGCCCAGAAACATTTCATGAATGGTCAGCGTACGATGGTGGAGATTGTCGATGAACTGACGAATGTTCTCAATAAAAATGGTTTGAGAGAAATATGTGAAAGCAGCTATCTTCCGTCAGGATTGGCTATGCCGAGAAAACAGGAAATTTTAGCATGTTTTAATAGATACAGGAAATTAAATTTCTGATAAGGTTGTTATATTGACAAAAACAATGACTAAGCGATATAATCAACAATGAATTTAAATTACAGGAGGATGTATTAAAATGGATAAAAGAGTAGCAGAATTAATTAATGATCAGATTAACAAAGAATTCTATTCCGCATATCTTTATCTGGATTTTGCAAACTATTATGGTTCCGTAGGTCTGGATGGTTTTGAGAATTGGTATAAGATTCAGGCTCAGGAAGAGCGTGACCATGCAATGCTTTTCTTCCAGTATTTAGAGAATAATGGAGAAAAGATTACTTTAGAAGCAATTGCTAAACCGGACAAAGTATTTGAAAGTCATATCGATCCGCTGAAAGCTGGTCTTGAACATGAAAAATATGTAACTTCACTGATCAACAATATCTATGAAGCAGCCCATGAAGTAAAAGATTTCCGTACAATGCAGCTTCTTGACTGGTTTGTTAAAGAACAGGGTGAAGAAGAGAAAAATGCCAGCGATATGATTACAAAGATGGAACTTTTCGGTTCTGATGCCAAAGGATTATATATGCTGAATTCTGAACTTGGTGCCCGCGTGTACTCCGCACCATCTTTAACACTGTAATTACATAACAGATAAAATTATTGGACAGAGATATTGAGGTATTCAATATCTCTGTTTTTGTTTTTTGCTGTTTCAGATAATTTTTGTAGACCACTCCTGGCAGTTCCAGACCTGGGTGACCACATCCTGATAAAATTCTGGTTCGTGGCAGATGAGAAGTATGCTGCCCTTATATTCCTGCAGTGCGCGTTTTAATTCATCTTTGGCGTCCACATCCAGATGGTTCGTCGGCTCGTCCAAAAGAAGAATATTTGTTTCTTTGTTAATGATTTTACAAAGACGGACTTTAGCCTGCTCGCCGCCGCTTAATACCCGGATCTGGCTTTCGATATGCTTTGTTGTCAGGCCGCATTTGGCGAGAGCGGAACGAATCTCATACTGGGTATAGGAAGGAAAATCTTTCCAGAGCTCTTCGATACAAGTTGTACGGTTATCTTTTTCCCCTTCCTGTTCGAAGTAGCCGATATATTGATAATCACCGAGCTGGACTTTGCCCGAATAAGCCGGAATCAGTCCAAGAATACTCTTTAAGAGCGTCGTTTTACCGATACCGTTTGCTCCGGTGAGAGCAATTTTGTCGCCCCGTTCCATTCGGATATTTAACGGACAGGTTAAAGGCTCATCATAGCCAATGACCAGATCGTCAGTCTCAAAAATCATTTTGCCGGAAGCACGGGCTGTTTTAAAGTTGAATTCTGGCTTTGGTTTTTCTCTGGCAAGTTCGATGATATCCATATTATCCAGTTTTTTCTGACGGGACATGGCCATATTTCGTGTGGAGACCCGGGCTTTATTTCGGGCAACAAAATCTTTAAGGGCACTGATTTCCTGCTGCTGTCGGTTATAAGCTGCCTCAAGCTGGGCCTTTTTCATAGCGTAAACTTCCTGGAATTTATCATAGTCGCCAGGATAGCGGTCAAGGCTTTGATTTTCCATATGATAGATCAGGTTGATAACGCTGTTTAAAAATGGAATGTCATGGGAAATTAAAATAAAGGCATTATCATAATCGTTCAGATACCGTTTCAACCATTCAATATGCTGTTCATCCAGATAGTTGGTCGGTTCATCCAAAAGAAGAATATCCGGTTTTTCAAGGAGCAGCTTGCCGAGAAGAACTTTGGTTCTCTGGCCGCCGGAAAGCTCTGTAACGTCCCGATCAAGACCAATCTCCGTCAGGCCAAGGGCACGGCCGATTTCTTCCACTTTTGTGTCTATCTGATAGAAGTCATGCTGTTCCAGTAAGTCCTGAATAGTTCCCGTCTCTTCCAGAAGTTTTTCCATTTCTTCCGGGGAAGCTTCGGCCATACTTTCAAACATCTGATTCATATTTTCTTCCATTTCATATAAGAATTGAAAAGCAGATTGAAGAACGTCTCGAATTGTCATACCTTTTTCGAGAACGGCGTGCTGATCCAGATAACCTACACGGACATTTTTGGCCCATTCGACAGTTCCTTCATCCGGCATGAGTTTTCCCGTAATAATATTCATAAATGTTGATTTTCCTTCGCCGTTGGCGCCGATCAGGCCGATATGTTCGCCTTTCAGCAGACGAAAGGATACGTTATTAAATATAGCCCGGTCACCAAAACCGTGACTCAGATTTTTTACATTTAAAATCATACAAACACCTTTTCCTTTGCAGAATTACGGACTTATTATATAGGATAAGTTCAGGCTTTGCAAGTGGAGAAATGAATGGTATCATAAGGATAATAATAATATTTAGGAGGAACACTATGAATCGTTTATTTGTTGAATATCCAAAATGCTCGACTTGCAGAAAGGCAAAAAAATATTTAGAAGAACACCAGATCTCGTTTGAGGACAGACATATTGTTGAGAATAATCCGACAGCGGAAGAATTAAAAGAATGGATCGCCCGCAGCGGACTTCCGGTGAAAAAATTTTTTAACACAAGCGGTAAAAAATATAAAGATATGGAATTAAAAAACAAATTGCCAGAAATGAGTGAAGAAGAGCAGATTGCACTTCTGGCCAGCGATGGTATGCTTGTAAAGCGTCCAATCGTCGTGGAGGATAACAGGGTATTGGTTGGATTTAAAGAAGCGGAATGGACATTTGAATATTAATTTATTTGGGGGGATTTCATGGAGATTCCAAAACACGGACTTATAGATCTTCATGTACATTTAGATGGATCTTTGAGTTTCGATATGGCCAGGGAGCTGGCAAAAATGCAGAAAATGGAGGTCAAGTCGGAGAACGAGTTAAAGAGCCTGATGGTGGCACCGGCAGATTGCCGGGACTTAAATGACTATCTGACAAAGTTTGATTATCCTCTGGAACTGCTTCAGACAGAGGAGGCCATCACATACAGCGTTTTTGAACTGTTAAAAATTCAAAGATCTCAGGGATTGGCGTATTCAGAAATTCGATTTGCACCCCAGCTTCATACCAAAAAAGGGCTTAGTCAGGAGCAGGTCGTGGACGCGGCTGTAAGAGGAATACAGAAATTTGAGTCAGATAATGATATGAAGACTGGGCAAAACGGAAACTGTAAAAATTTCTGCTCCGGTTTGATCTTGTGCTGTATGCGCGGAGAAGATAATGAAGCTGCAAATATGAAAACAGTAGATATTGCCGGAGATTTTCTGAGAAAGGGTGTTGTAGCCCTGGATTTGGCTGGTGCTGAAGCACTTTTTCCTACGGGAAATTTTGAAAACTTGTTCTGGATGGCAGGTAAAAGAGGAATCCCATTTACTATTCATGCTGGGGAAGCTGCCGGGCCGGAAAGTATATGGAAGGCACTGGAATTTGGAGCATCACGGATTGGGCATGGCGTGCGGTGCCTGGAGGACAAGGAGCTTGTCCGGCGTCTTGCCAAGGATAGAATTCCGCTGGAATTATGTCCGACAAGCAATATGAACACTAAAATATTTAAAAATATTAAAGACTATCCGATTGTGAAACTTCTTGACGAAAGTATAAAAATTACAATCAATACAGACAACATGACGGTGTCAAATACGACTGTTCGGGACGAACTCCAATTAGTGGCAGATACTTTTGATTTAAGCGAGGCTGAAATATGTCGGCTTATAAAAAATGCGGCGGAGAGTGCTTTTTGCCGCATAGAGTAGAAGTATCATGAACAAGAATTAAAAGGAGCTGATAAAGCCTGCTTAAGTAACGCTTTATCTGCTCCTTTGATGATCATACTGATTCGGTTTCGGTGGTTTGATGAAATCGGACAGGAATGCCGTTGACCTCAACAGCGTCGTTGATTTCAATAACGATACATCGTCGTCCGTCGATAATACGGGTATCCACAAGATCGGAACGGGCCGGATTGACCTGAACGATGACATCCGGTGTTTTGACCTCAAATTTTCGTGTATTGGCAATATTGGAGGCCATAAAAGGTACTGGTTCCGGAGCAGAGGCTTCATAATGCTTTTCAAAGTCTTCCAGTTTTTCCGGCTGGACACCGCTGCCGGCCAGTAAGTTTTTAATATCTGTTTTATCGAGAACCAATGGGTCAGGTTCTTCTTTTTTCTCTTCCATCATTTCGTGAAGATTTTCATGGATGTTTCGAATCGTTTCATAATCACAGTCGGAGCCAAGGGTGTCTTCGATAATGGTCTGGAAAGTTTCCTTTTGATTTTTAGCGGTCAGCGGGAGAACACAGCCGAGAAGCTGATCTACCAGACTGGAACGCAGATCCTCCGGATTTTTTGTATAGTAGAGTATATTGTGAATGTCGGTGCTGCGGTCATTGAAGGCTGGAAAAAGGAAACCGACTTCCGGAAGTTCCACGATCCAATCCCGAATCCGGTCATGAAAGCTGTTGGTTTCGGCCTGATAGGAGAGGCCGGGTTTGGACAGTTTTACCGGGCAGATGGCGCATAAAATATGGTCATAGACTTCATCGGAAGCATCTTCCATTTCCAGTCCATCGGTCGTTTTACCGGGAACATCATAAACGGAATGGATGAGAAGAATTAAATAATTTTCACCGTAATCGTAGGACTCAATGACTTTGTCGTAAAATTCATTGAGGAGATTTGGATCATTTAACTGACTTTCGCGCAGGGACATTAAAAAGGCCTGAGTACCGCCGAAATCTTCAGTTTCCATAGGAAATTCCATGTTTACGAGATTTTTTCCAAGGGTGCCGGATAAAGTCTTTCTGAAAATATCAAAATATTTAAACATTTCCTCCTCCGGAAGCGAGAGGAACATTTCTTTCATCTGAGCTTTTTTCTCCTTTTCTCCGTCCACATAGCAGCCGCAGATGCGGGTAATGGCACAATGGGAAGGTGTAAATTGTTTTTTTATTTCACTGATTTCTTTTTTATTCATTATGTATTGCCGCCTTTATTTCAGATTATGGCCCAGAGCCACGTTTATTTATTATACTTGATTTTAAGAAATGTGACAATCTGAAAAAAACTATTGAGAAATCTAAAGTAAATGATATAATAAATTACTAGGAATACATACATGTGAATATATAAACATGTGAACATTTACTGATGATATATAGAAAGGATTGATAGGATGCTTCAAGTAAAGAATCTGTCTTATGAAGTTATTGAAAATGGACAGAAATTAAAAATTATAGATGACATCAGCTTTGATGTGGCTGATGGTGAGCTGCTTGTGATTACCGGTCCGAATGGCGGTGGTAAATCAACGATGGCTTCGCTGCTTATGGGAATCAAACCACAGACGGCCGGTCAGATTATTTTGGATGGCGAGGATATTACAAATTATGATATTGACCACAGAGCGAAAGCAGGACTTGGATTTGCATTTCAACAGCCTCCTCGCTTTAAAGGTATGACGGTAAAACATTTGATTCAGCTTTCTTCCGGTGGTGAATTATCGGAAGATGAGAGCTGTCAGCTTTTGAGCAATGTGGGACTGTGTGCCAGAGAGTATTTGGAACGTCAAGTCGATGCGTCCTTATCCGGTGGTGAAATGAAACGTATTGAGATTGCCACAGCTTTTTCAAAACCGCATAAGCTTTGCATTTTTGATGAACCGGAAGCCGGAATCGATCTCTGGAGTTTTTCCATGCTTGTTCAGCAGTTTGAAGAGATTCATAAAGCCAAAAAAGAGAGTATTATTATCATTTCCCATCAGGAGCGGATTATTCAGATGGCCGACCGTATTATGGTCATTCGTGATGGACGGATTCAACAGATGGGAACTAAAGAAGAAGTGATGCCGATGCTGCTTGAAGACGACGGCGATGCCGGATGTAAGTATATGAAGCATTAAGAAGGGAGATTTTGAAAATGGAAATTGATAAGATTACACAGGGTGTGCTGAATGTTATTGATAATGGTACATTTAAGCAGGAAGGCGCTTACAATCTCCGTTACAATGGTCAGCCCCTTTGCCATGGAGACAGTGAGCATATTAAAATAAAGAGTAAAACAGATAAAAATGGTATTGATGTTTATATCGACGGAAATACAAAGGGAGAACAGGTGCATATTCCGGTTGTCGTAACGGCTTCCGGTATGACAGATATCGTTTACAATGATTTCTATATTGCAGATGGCGCGGATGTGGTCATTGTGGCCGGATGCGGTATTCACAATGCAGGTTGTGACAATGCCCGTCATGATGGTATTCACAGTTTTCATGTGGGTAAAGGAGCCAATGTCCGTTATGAAGAAAAGCATTATGGAGAGGGAGACGGTACGGGAGAACGTATTTTAAATCCGGTGACAAAGATTTATATGGAGGAAGACTCTGTATTTACTCTCGATACAGCCCAGATTAAAGGCGTGGATTCAAGCGTCCGGGAAACAGAGATTACTATGGGAGCCGGAGCAAAGCTTTTTGTTACAGAGCGTTTGATGACCCATGATCATCAGAATGCTGTATCAAATATGGAAATTCAGATGAACGGGGAAGGAAGCTCAGCAAAGATTGCGTCACGTTCCGTTGCAAAGGGTCAGTCATCCCAGACGTTCCATCCGAAAGCCATTGGAAATGCCGCCTGCCATGCTCATGTACAGTGCGACTCAATTATTATGGATAAGGCCGAAGTCTGTTCGATACCGGAGATTAATGCACGTCATATAGATGCGTCCATTATCCATGAGGCAGCCATTGGCAGAATTAATAATGAGCAGTTGATTAAACTCAGAACTCTCGGTATGACAGAAGAAGAAGCCGAAGCGGTCATCGTCGATGCCTTTCTTGATTAGCAAAAAAATCCCCTGTTTCTGCGCTAATGCGGAACAGGGGATTCATTTTATTGGATTTTTTTGCGGATATTCTGCATTTTCAGGTCCACACCTGCGATAATGTCCGCACATTCTTTTAACTCAAGAGCAATCTCTTCCGAGTTTTTCAGATTCTGCTTATAACGGAGCTTATGGTCCAGACTGGCCCAGAAGTCCATGGCAATGGTCCTGAGCTGGACTTCCACTTTCATATTTTTCTTTCCGCTGGCAAGAAAGATGGGAATTTCAATGATGAGATGGAGGCTCCGATAGCCGTTTTTCTTTGGATTTTTAATATAATCCTTTCGAGCCACAGTAATAACATCATCCTGATTCGTCAGCAATTCAGCCACATTGTAAATATCGTCAGGAAATGGACAGATGACCCGGACACCGGCGATATCAGTCAGACCATTTTCCAATGAATCGGTACAGATCGGAAGATTCCGGCGGTTCAGCTTTTCAAGAATACTGGCTGGAGTCTTGATTCGTGTTTTAATAGATTCGATCGGATTTCTCTGATGCAAATGAGAAAATTCGTTATTCAATACGTGGAGTTTTGTATTTACTTCCATAATTGCACATTCATACTGCATCATCAGTTCTTTAAATTCCGGAACATTTGCCAGAATAATTTCCGGACGTTCTGATGTTTTAATATCTTCAAATAAGAAAGGCGTTAATACCTCTTCAGTTATTTCATCCATGATTTTGTCTCCTGTGATAAAATGTTTTTCCTATAGAAAAGCTTAACAGTTTATGGCAAAAAGTTCAAGAAAAAGATAATTATTCATAAAAATTTAAGAATTTTCACCAAAAATTTCATAAAAAACATGGTACAATGTCCTTTATGGGAAGGAGGCTGAGGCCAGGTTGTCTTTTATAAAAAAACATCGCTTTTCTTGTATGGTGATTACTGTGGTATTATATATTCTCATTGGTACAATGGCACCTTTTGTCATATATCCGGAAATATCCAAGGATACAAAAGAGAATGTTGACATAGATGGATTTTTTGAAAATACGGTTTCCGGAGAAAGGGCGATGATCCTGGAAACTGGTCAGAGCGCCTGGGAAGAACGCATCCGCTTGATGAATAGTGCCAAGGAGCGTATTGTGCTTACGACCTTTGATATGCGGGAAGGGCAAAGTACAGAAGATGTATTGTCAGTTATTTTGCATAAAGCGGATGAAGGCGTTTCAGTGAAAATTTTGGTCGATGGAATCAGTGGGTTTCTGCGTATGGAGGGCAGGCCGATTTTTTATGTATTGTCTACCCATTCGAATGTGGAAATAAAAATCTATAATCCGGTAAATGTTCTATTGCCCTGGAGACTGCAGGGACGGATGCATGATAAATACGTGATGATTGATGATAGAGCCTATCTGCTTGGCGGGCGGAACAGTTTTGACTATTTTATCGGTACTTATGAAACAGAAAATAACAGCTTGGACAGGGAAGTGCTCATCTATAATCCGGATTCAGATCCGGGGGGTTCCATAAAGCAGCTGGACACATATTTTGATTCGGTATGGAATATGGACGTTTGCCATCTGTTTCATGATGACATCGAGCTGGCCGGACATCCAAAGATTGCGGAACAACGGAAAATTCTGGAAAAACGTTACGATTACCTCCGGGAGAACTATCCGGAACTGTTTGAAGATTATGACTATATGGAAGTTACAGAGCCTATTGACGGTGTAAAACTGGTGACAAATCCGACGGAAATTTATGCGAAGGAACCGGTCGTTTTTTATACAATGACCGAATTAATGAAAAGGGCAGAAAAAAGAATTGATCTGCATACGCCTTATATTGTTTGTAATGATTATATGTATGATAAATTAACAGAAGTGGCGGATGAAGTGCAAAATTCAAAGATAATTATTAATTCGGTGGAGAACGGAGACAACATTGTGGCTTCCAGCGACTATTTGTGGAGTAAACCATCAGTCGTGGCGATGGGATTTGATTTATACGAATATGATGGCGGGACATCGACCCATGGAAAATCCATTGTCATCGATGATGATATTGCCGTTGTCGGTTCCTATAATTTTGATCTGCGGAGTACTTACATGGATACGGAAATGATGCTTGTCGTCAAGAGCAAAGGATTGGCCGGGGAGCTTCAGTCATATATGAATGTTTTGGAAAGGGACTGTCGGCGTGTTCTGGACGCAGAAACTTATGAAACGCCGGAGTATATCAATGTGGCGGATCTTCCGGCCGGACGGTATGTGTTGATGCGTCTCATCGGCCTTGTCCTTAAACCGTTTCGCTTCGTTATATAGAATAATTGGGAGAGTAAATAAATGAAGACGAATGCAAATTTAAACACAAAGCCGGTGCTTCATGAAATAGCTCCGGTTTATGATGAAAATTCAAAAATATTGATTTTAGGCAGCTTTCCGTCAGTAAAATCCCGGGAGAGCGGTTTCTTTTATGGCCATCCGCAAAATCGGTTCTGGAAGGTTTTGGCGGGCATTTTAGAAGTACCTGTTCCGGTAACTATTGATGAAAAAAAGAAAATGCTCCTGGAACATCATATCGCTGTATGGGATGTGATTGCCTCCTGCCGGATTACCGGCTCCAGTGACAGCAGTATAAAAGATGTGGTCCCGAATGATTTGGGAAAGATAGTTTCTGCTGCCCGGATAGAACGTATCTGTGCCAATGGGGCTACAGCCTGGAAGCTCTATGAGAAATATGTGAAAAAGTCGACGGGGATGGAAGCGGTGAAACTGCCTTCCACAAGTCCGGCCAATGCGGCCTGGAGTCTGGAACGGTTGGTCGAAAACTGGAAAAAATATATTTTATAAATCAGAGCCCTTCGGAAGTTTTGGATTCCGAAGGGCTTAAAATATGCTTAAAATAATTTTTCAAATCGCTCCATAGCTTCTTTGGTGCTTTCGTGTGTACCGAAAGAGGTGAGACGGAAGAAGTTCTGACCATTTTTACCGAAACCGGCACCAGGGGTTCCAACAACCTGGGCATTGTTCAGAAGATAGTCAAAAAAGTCCCAGGAATCCATGCCGTTCGGGCATTCAAACCAGATGTATGGAGAGTTTTTACCACCGAAGAAGCGGATGCCTTTTTTAGCCAGAACATCGGAAATGATTTTTGCGTTTTCCTGATAGTAGGCAATATTTTCACGGCACTGAGCCATACCTTCTTTGGTAAAGATGGCTGCGGCGCCCTTCTGTACGATGTAGGATGTTCCGTTGAATTTGGTTGTCTGACGGCGTTTCCACATGGCATTGACGGACATATCCTCACCATTGGAAGCTTTGAAAACAAGCTCCTGAGGAACGATTGTATAACCGCAGCGTGTCCCTGTAAATCCGGCTGTCTTCGAGAGAGAGCAGAATTCAATAGCGCATTTTTTAGCACCGTCAATCGCAAAAATACTTCGAGGGAGTTCTGGGTCTGTGATAAACGCTTCATAAGCGGAATCGTAAAAGATAACAGCGTCGTTTTCAAGAGCATAATCCACCCATGCTTTTAACTGTTCTTTATTATAAGCGGCACCGGTCGGATTATTCGGAGAGCAGATATAGATTAAATCGGCGTGGACATTTTTGTCCGGCATCGGCAGGAAGTTATTTTCAGCATTGGCATCGATATAAATAATTTCACGGCCTGTCATAACGTTGGTGTCCACATAAACCGGATATACCGGGTCCGGTATAAGAACAACATTGTCTTTGGCAAATAAGTCGCCGATATTTCCTGTGTCGCTCTTAGCGCCATCAGAGATGAATACGTCGTCAGCCTGGATGGATACGCCATTTTCAGCATAGTAGTCAACAACAGCCTGACGGAGAAAATCATAACCCTGTTCCGGACCGTAACCTTTGAAAGTTTCGGTAGAAGTCATGGCGTCCACACCCTCGTGGAGTCCTTCTACAGCAAGGGGTTCCAGTGGGAGAGTAACATCACCGATACCAAGACGGATGATTTTTTTGTCCGGATTGGCTTCTGCATATTTGGCCACACGATGGGCAATTTCCACAAAAAGATAGCTTTCTTTCAGATTCTGATAGTTTTCATTTAATTTTGGCATTGTGTCGTTCCTTTCTGTAAGCATGGTTTTTATGTATAAAATAATTAGCTACATTCTAGCAAATAAGTTTTTTAGTGTCAATAAAATGAGTTGCCAAATATAAGTATCGATGATATAATTCAGGTGATTAATAAGGAGGAATACTGATGGAAAAGTTATCAATCGAAAAACAGTTGAAAGCGAATGCTTATCCTGGAAGAGGAATCATTATCGGTAAGTCCGCTGACGGTACCTGTGCCGTGACGGCTTATTTTATTATGGGCCGCAGCGAAAACAGCCGTAACCGTGTCTTTGTGGAAGACGGTGACGGTATTCGTACAGAAGCTTTTGATCCGTCCAAATTGACAGATCCTAGCCTGATCATTTATGCTCCGGTACGTGTTCTCGGAAATAAGACCATCGTGACAAACGGTGATCAGACAGATACGGTTTATGATCTGATGGACAAACAGCAGACATTTGAACAGTCTCTGCGTACAAGAGAATTTGAGCCGGATGCACCGAATTTTACACCTCGAATTTCCGGAATTATTCATCAGGATAAAGGAAGCTTTAACTATGCTTTATCCATTTTAAAGAGCAATAACGGACGTCCGGAGGGATGCAATCGCTATACATTTGCTTACAATAATCCATTTAACGGCGAGGGACATTTCATTCACACTTATATGGGCGACGGCAATCCGCTGCCAAGCTTTGAAGGTGAACCGGAATGGGTAGATATCGAAGGCGATATTGATACATTTACAGATAAGATCTGGAACAGTCTGAATGAAGAAAACAAAGTATCTCTGTTCGTGCGTTATATCAACCTCGAAGATGGTACATGGGAAACACGAATTGTAAATAAAAATAAATAGGAGGAACATCATGAAAGAATTGGAGTTAAAGTATGGTTGTAATCCAAATCAGAAACCATCCCGTATTTATATGAATGAAGGCGAATTGCCAATCACAGTTTTAAACGGTAAACCAGGCTATATTAATTTTCTGGATGCTTTCAATGGCTGGCAGCTTGTTAGTGAACTGAAAAAAGCTACCGGACTTCCTGCAGCAACATCTTTTAAACATGTATCCCCGGCCGGCGCTGCTGTTGGCCTTCCAATGGACGATGTATTGAAGAAAATTTACTGGGTAGATGATTTGGGTGAACTTTCACCGCTGGCCTGTGCTTATGCGAGAGCCAGAGGAGCAGACCGTATGTCTTCTTTTGGTGATTTTATTTCTCTCTCCGATGTTTGTGATGTTTCCACCGCAAAAATTATCAAAAGAGAAGTGTCTGACGGTGTGATCGCACCGGGATATGAACCGGAAGCACTGGAAATTTTAAAGGCTAAGAAAAAAGGTAATTACAATATTATTCAGATTGACCCGGATTATGTTCCAGCACCGATTGAACATAAAGAAGTTTTTGGCATTACTTTTGAACAGGGACGCAACGAACTGAAAGTGGATGATGAACTTCTTGCCAACGTAGTTACAGAGAACAAAGAAATTCCGGAACAGGCAAAAATCGATTTGATCATTTCTTTGATTACATTGAAATATACCCAGTCCAATTCCGTTTGTTATGCAAAAGGCGGACAGGCGATCGGTATCGGTGCAGGACAGCAGTCCAGAATCCACTGTACCCGTCTGGCTGGCAGCAAAGCCGACAACTGGTACCTGCGTCAGTGTCCGAAGGTGCTGAATCTGGAATTTGTTGATAAAATCGGTCGTGCCGACAGAGATAATGCCATTGATTTATATATCGGTGAGGATTATATGGATGTTCTGGCTGACGGCGCATGGGAGAAAATCTTCAAAGTAAAACCGGAAGTTTTCACAAGAGAAGAAAAACGTGCATGGCTGGATGGCATGCAGGATGTGGCACTCGGTTCCGATGCTTTCTTCCCATTTGGTGATAATATTGAACGTGCCCATAAGAGCGGCGTTAAATATGTGGCTCAGCCGGGCGGTTCCATTCGTGACGATAATGTTATCGAAACCTGTAATAAATATGGTATGGCTATGGCCTTTACAGGTATTCGTCTTTTCCATCATTAATTTTTAAGTAGAGTATCCCCGAACCGGATTTGATCAATCATTTGGGTTCGGGGATTTTTCTGTTTTGTGGGATATGGTATAATGGAAAAAAGAGATATTTGAAAAACTGAGGGAAATCATGAAAATAGCGATATGTGATGACGACAATATCATTTGTACATATATAGAAAAGGTGATTTTATCCTATGCTGAGAATGCAAAACAGAAAGTAGAAATTGATATTTTTAATTCAGGTCAATCCCTTTTTAGAAATATGGAAAGAGATACGGAGTTGCTTTTCCTGGATATTGAGCTGAAAGATTGGACAGGTATTGAAATAGGGCATTTCTTGCGGGAAAAACAAAATAATTTGCAGATTGTTTTTATTTCAGCTTATCCTGAATATGCTTTAGAGTTATTTAAAGTGCGTCCGATGGATTTTCTGGTCAAACCATTCACGGAAAAGGATATTATTGAAGTTGTTGAAACCTATAAAAAATGCTGTGGGACAGCTCGGCCGTGGCTTTCTTACCAGATCGGACGCAGAATTGAACGAATGAATTATGATGAGATTCTTTATTTATCCAGTAATCTGAGAAAAGTCATGATTCACAGGATAGATGGAAAGAATGAGGAAGTCTACGGAAAATTGGATGAGTTTTTTTTAAAACTTCCTCCAAAGATGTTTTGGCAGATTCATAAATCCTATGTTGTAAATGTTTGTTGTGTCCGTACTTATTGTTTTGATCGGCTGATTTTGAACAATGGTGAGGAATTGCCGGTAAGTAAGGCCTACCGGAAAGAAATACGACAGAAAATGCTGGAAGAGGAAATGATTTGATGAATGGAGTACAGGGTATCTTTTTGCTTTTAGCATCCAATGCTTTTCGATTTTATGTATTATGGCGGGGAACTTGCAGGATGTGCTCGGATTATGTACTGTCGGAAAATCAAATGATATCATTTTTGATCTGTTATATTATTGACAGCATATGTATGGTATTTTTTCCGACGTCGTCCCTGTATCTTTTTATATCTATTTCTATCCTGGCGGCTCTGGTGGTATTTCATCAAGCATCTGTATATGAAAAATATTTATTTGCCTTTACAATCCCGGTCATGTTTTTAATAAGCTCAATCATTAATTCTTATGTATTTGATGGACATAGTCTGTTAGCTTCTGGAGAAGTTTTTGCGAATCTCATATTTTTTATTCTGGAGCTGCTTTGGGAAGCATTTTATTATTATCGAAAGTTACAGCCGAAACAGCCTGAGTGGTATTTACTATGTCTTATTCCGGGAAGTAGTGTGCTTTTGCTCTATTTTATGGAAAAAGCAAATTTACCGGTGAATGCCAGTGTGATTCTGGGGGCTGTCATTTTGTGGCTGAATATTTTCATTTTTTATTATTATGACGCTTTGACATCTAGCTATATAAATCTTTTACAAGGACAGCAGATGATGCTTCAGATGCGTTTATATGAAGAACATATGCGCCAATCAGAAAATGTAGAAGAGCAGATGGCGGCCTTTCGCCATGATCTGAAAAATCATCTCTTTGCCCTGGACATTCTGGCTCAGGAAAAGAAAGTCGATGCGATACGCAAGTATTTGGCTGAAATGGAGAATGGATTAGAGATGACAAAGGTCAATCATTTTACCAATTGCCGACCGGCGGAAATGATTCTTGAATATTTTGTGCATAAAATGAAAAATGCGGGGATTTCTCCCGAAATATTCGTATCTATTCCGGAAAATACAAACTGGAATATGTATGATATGAACATTCTCTTATCCAATTTGCTGGAAAATGCCATAGAGGCAGCAATTCCAACGAAAGAAAAGAGAATATGTCTGAAAATGCAGTATGAGCATGGTCTGTTAAAACTGGAGCTTGAAAACAGCTATTCTGGAACCTTGAGGATTTCGGATGGAAATTATTTGACAACAAAACAGATGGAAAGTTCCCGGCATGGTTACGGGTTAAAGAATGTTCGTCAGGTCGTGGCAAAGTATTCAGGGGAGATTGTGTTTGAGCAGAAGGATCAGAGCTTTCGCGTGAAAGCATTGTTATATATGTAAGTTTTGGCTTTAAATGACAGAAATCGGGATGATTCTTACATTTTATCAAAATAAGAAGAAGTGTATGGTATAATGTATAAAATAAAAATCCGAGAGAGGTACAGCCTATGACAGATGAAATGATTATGTTGTGGATAAATATTATTGGTATTACTATTTTGGTGCTCATTGGTGTGATCGAGAGTATTTATTGTATAAAACGCTATTTTCCTAAAACAGAGAAAACGGGAGAATATGTTATGACGCTCAGTAAATCGCATCAGACAATGTTGAAAGACGGTGTTGTATGCGTGGGTATTATTATCATTATGAGTCATCGTTTTATTGCACAAAACAGGAGCGGGATTCATATGGTGATTTTCTCTGTTTTAATGGCAGAGATTTTGATAATGACCATCATTATTCGAATTTTGCCCCAGCGCTTATATGAAAATGGTATTCTTTTGAATACCGGATTTATTGAATGGTCAGATATCCAGTCTGTAAAAGAGGGCAGCGAAGCCGATGAGAAAATTATGCTTCGCCTTAGGAAACAGCGGTACGGAACCCGGGATGCAGCAATCTACTGTCTGCAGGGAATGCGGCCAATGCTCGAAGAATATATTAAAGACCGAATATAAATTATTAATTTTAAGGGATATGGCTTTTGCTGTGTCCCTTTATTTTTGAATTTAAATATGATATGATAGGAACGATGTGAATTAAGGAGGAAAGGCTGTTGGAAGAGAGATTTCAGAGAACAGGGATGCTGATTGGTGAAAATGGACTAAAGCGATTGTCGGAATGCCATGTGGCAATTTTTGGTATTGGCGGCGTGGGCGGTTACGTGACGGAAGCTCTGGCCCGCTGCGGCATCGGTGAATTTACATTAATTGATAAAGATGTGGTCAGTATGTCAAATCTGAACCGTCAGATCATTGCGCTGGAATCTACGGTGGGACGGATGAAGACCCGGGTGATGAAGGATCGTATCGGAGAAATTAATCCGCAAGCGTTGGTGCATACACGGGAAACCTTTTTTCTGCCGGAAAACAGTCACACTTTTCCTTTTGAAAGCTATGATTATGTGGTCGATGCGGTGGATACGGTCACTGCCAAGATAGAGATTATTATGAAATGTCAGGAATTGGGTGTTCCGGTCATTAGTTCGATGGGAACAGGGAATAAGATGGACCCGTCAAAACTGCAGGTGGCAGATATTTATAAGACGAGTGTCTGCCCGCTGGCTCGGGTAATGCGGCGGGAATTAAAAAGCCGGGGTGTGAAACATCAGAAAGTGGTCTATTCAACGGAGGAGCCTGTTGCCAATCATCGGACACCGGGAAGCATGTCCTTTGTACCGGGCAGTGCGGGACTTTTGATTGCTTCGGCTGTGGTCCAGGATTTACTGGCTGAAATACCAGAAAATGAGTAAGGAGAATATTCATGGAATTCAACTTTGAGATAATGACGGATGGCGGTGCACGTCTGGTGAAAGCAGACGGAGAGGATAAAGTGGTTTCTGTGCCGGACTTATGGGAGGGACATCCGGTAACTGTAATCGGTGAATATGCCTTTTACGAACAGCGGGAAATGACGCGGATTCATTTACCTCATTCTTTGAAGAAAATTGGAGATCATGCTTTTGCCGAATGCCGTTTTCTGGAACAGATCGAATTTCCGGAAGGAACAGAGCGTATTGATGATTATGCCTTTTATAATTGCACACGGCTGGCCCGTGTCGTTCTGCCGGGAACATTGATCCACATGGGATATGGTGCGTTTCGGAATGATTCGGATTTGAGAGATATTCATCTCCATACGGTACAGGGGATGGAGAGCCAGATCAATACGATTTTGAGTGATACAAATTTTGAACTGACAGTGACTTTTCATTATAAGGATGGTAATGTGTCCCAGCTGGTCTTTACCGATTTCTTTTATGAAGAGACAGCCAATGAGGAAGCCCGGCAGTTTAATCATAAGACCTATGGTTCGGGAAGCCTTTACCGGAATTGTATCAGCAGTACGGGAATTGATTATATGAAATATGATGAGATTTTTGAACTGACGATCCACCGGGATGAGCCAAAGACGGTTATGGATTTAGCGTTAAAACGGTTGAGTTACCCTTATGAGCTGGCTTCCCAGGCCCGCAGATTTTATATTGAGCATTTAAAATCCATGGGAGCCCAGGTGCTTTATTATCTGGTTGAGACAAAGCGGTGGTCTTTATTTGACTTGCTTACGGAAGGTGAGCCGCTGCCAAAGGAAATGCTTGATGCGGGAATCGAGTATGGGCAAAAAAATCAGGTACCTGAGTTTGTCAGCATGCTGATGCAGTATAAAAATACCCACTATTCATCGATGAAGAAAACCTTTGATTTATAGGATAAATTAAAATGAATGAGATAAGAGAGAGAATAAACCGGGTCGGTCTGCAGATCTTAACAGCTTCCCGGAATGAAATCTATATGTCCATGCGTTATTTTGACATTGCCTTAAGTGCGCTGGACTATGAATTGAATCTGAGTACAAAGACGATTGGGACGGATGGCTTTAAAATTCTATTTAATCCGTCATGGCTGACTTCGGCCTATAAAGAGTGGCCCCAGGATATTAATCGGGTCTATGTACATATGCTCATGCACAATATTTTCCGGCATATGACGGGAAGGATGGAGCGGGATGAACGTCTCTGGAATCTGGCCTGCGATATTGCGGCGGAGTCTCTGGTGGACAGATTTGACGCTGTCTGTGTAAAGCGGGTTGTCAGCGATGAACGGGAAGCCTGGTATTACCGAATTGGTCAGGAGACGAAAGTCCTTAATGCCCAGTCCATTTACCGATGGATGATGAATCATCCTCTGTCGCCAAGGGAGTTGATGGCTGCAGAGAGGATTTTTACATTGGATGACCATTCTTTCTGGCAGGGTCAGGAAGATACACCGGAGGGAAAGCAGAGACAGCAGGAAAATGATAACAAGTGGAAAGATATCAGTGAAAAAATGAAAACGAATCTTTCGACCTTTTCCAAGAGCATGGGTGATAAAGCCGGAGATTTGCTTCTTCAAATGGAAATCAGCCTACATGAAACCTATGATTACCGGAAATTTTTAAGAAAGTTTACGGTGCTGAATGAGGAAATTAAGCTGGATTTGGACAGCTTTGATTATATATTTTATACCTACGGTCTGAATACCTATGGCAATGTGCCGCTGGTGGAGCCGTTAGAATACAAGGAGTCGGAAAAAATCCAGGAGCTGGCGATCATCGTGGATACATCCGAATCCTGTGGAGATGAGATTCTGAAACGATTTTTCCATGAAACTTTTCAGATTCTTCATAGTATGGACAGCTTTTTCAGGAATATGAATCTGCATATTATCCAATGTGATGCCAAGGTTCAGATGGATATGAAGATTCAAAATGAAGAAGAACTGAAAGAATGTATGAAGCATCTTGTCATACGAGGCCGGGGAGGCACGAATTTTAAGGCAGGCATTTCTTATGTAGAAAAGCTCGTGCAGGATGGCGAGTTCCGGAACCTGAAAGGTGTTCTTTACTTTACCGACGGTTATGGAGAGTTTCCGGCAAAGAAACCGGGATTTGAGACGGCATTTATATTTGTGAAAGAAGATTATACGGATATCAAGGTTCCGCCATGGGCGATGAAGGTGATCCTTGAACCCGATGATATATTAACATGGAGTGAGTAGAATGAATATTAAAGAAGCGAAAGAAGAAATTATTCATACAGTGAAAGCCTACACGGCGAAAGATGAGCTTGGCAACTATATGATTGGAACGACCCATCAGCGTCCGGTACTTTTGATCGGACCTCCGGGAATCGGAAAGACAGCGATTATGGAGCAGGTGGCCAGAGAATGCGGCATTGGCCTGGTGGCTTATACCATCACCCATCACACCCGCCAGTCGGCCATTGGTCTGCCGATTATAGAGCATAAAGATTTCGGAGGGAAAGAATATCCGGTGACCGAATATACGATGAGTGAGATTATCGGCTCGGTCTATGATCAGATGGAACGGACCGGTTTAAAAGAGGGAATTTTATTTATCGATGAGATTAACTGTGTTTCCGAGACGCTGGCACCGACTATGCTCCAGTTTTTACAGGGAAAGACTTTCGGCAATCATAAAGTGCCGGATGGATGGATCATCGTAGCGGCAGGAAATCCGCCGGAATACAATAAGTCTGTTAAGGAATTTGATATTGTTACCCTCGACCGTGTGAAACGGATTGATGTGACAGAGAATCTGCCGGTATGGAAGGAATATGCTTATAAAGCCGGAGTCCATGGAAGTATTATTTCCTATCTGGATGTAAAGAAAGAAAACTTCTATACGGTTGAAACCACGGTGGAGGGCAAACGCTTCGTGACGGCCCGTGGCTGGGAGGACTTGTCCCAGATGATTCGCGCCTATGAAAAACTGGGTATTCCTGTGACCGAAGGCGTGATCGGACAGTATTTACAGCACCCACGGATTGCCAAAGAATTTTCGGCTTATATGGATCTATATAAAAAGTATGCGGCCGACTATAATGTGGAAGATATTTTACATGGAAAAATTCATCCGGGAGCTGAGGAACGGATTTCTTCCGCACCATTTGATGAAAAATTGAGTGTTCTGGGCTTACTTGTCAGTGCTTTGAGCGATGGTGCTAAAGATTGCTATGAATGGGATGTTTATGTGGAGCGTCTTTTTGCTATTTTAAAATTTGTCAAAGGCCAGCCGGATCTGATGGAAGGGCTTTTGGAAGCTTCACGGATGGAGAAGGATAAATGGGAGAAAAGTGAGCATGGAAAGACGATGGAAAAATCGGAAGTCCGTATTTCTATGCGTTTGATGAACACCTTGGAAGATTATCTCAAAGCCGTCCGTGAAGGTGCAGATTTCGATATTATTAAGATTAAATTTAATGAAGCGGTTGGCGAACGCCAGTCCATGCTGGAACAGTGTAAAGCAGCTTTTGACAACTCCTTTGCTTTTGTGGAAGGCGCTTTTGGAGAAAGTCAGGAAATGGTTGTCTTTATCACTGAATTAAATTCCAGTCATTATGCCCTCTGGTTTATCGGCGAAAACGGTTGCGAGAAATATTATCAATACAATCAGGGATTGTTGCTTGGTGAACGCCAGAGTGCGATCATGGCAGATATTCAGGGAATCGAAAAAGAACTTTCTTTTTTAGGTTTAGGTCAGTAGGAGGAATATACGAATGAAGGAAAATGCGTGGAATACTTATACAGATGAAGATTTGGAAATGATGGATGCTTTGATCCAGGGATATAAATTTTTTCTGGATAATGGAAAGACGGAAAGAGAATGTGTACGTCAGATGATTTCTACGGCCAGACAGTGTGGTTATGTGTCTATGGAAGATGTTATTCGCGGAGGACACATTCTGAGACATGGAAGCAAGGTCTATGCCCAGACAAAGGGGAAGGCCGTTATGTTTATTAATATCGGACTTTTCCCGATGGAGGAAGGTTTAAATATTCTCGGCGCTCATATTGATTCCCCGCGTCTGGACTTAAAACAGAATCCGCTTTACGAGGATACGGAGCTGGCCTACATGGATACCCATTATTACGGCGGTATTAAAAAATATCAGTGGGTGACTTTGCCTCTGGCGCTCCATGGTACTATTGTCAAAAAAGACGGCAGTCATGTGGAGATTAATATCGGCGAAGATGAAAAGGACCCGGTATTCGGAGTGACAGATCTCCTTGTTCATCTGTCCGCCAAACAGCTTGAAAAGAAAGGAGCTGTCGTTGTCGAGGGCGAAAATCTGGATATTTTGGTAGGAAGCCAGCCATTAAAGGATTCAGAGACAAAGGATAAAGTCAAAGCAAATATTTTAAAACTGTTGAAAGAAAAATATGACATTGAAGAAGAGGATTTTATTTCCGGTGAAATCGAAGTTGTGCCTGCCGGAAAGTCCAGAGATTTCGGGCTGGACCGGAGTATGATCATGGGTTATGGACAGGATGACCGGGTATGTGCCTATACATCTTTGATGGCTATGCTGTCGGTGGATGAAGTAATGCGGACAAGTGTTGCCATTTTCGTGGATAAAGAAGAGATCGGCAGCGTGGGTGCTTCCAGTATGGGTTCCAGATTCTTTGAGAATACCATCGCCGAAGTTCTTCAGGCTATGGGAAAATTAAATGATATTACTCTACGCAGGACCTTAGCCCGGTCAAAAATGCTGTCTTCGGATGTGAGCGCAGCCTATGATCCGGCCTATTCTTCCGTATTTGAAAAAAATAATACGGCTTATTTCGGACATGGTGTCGTATTTAATAAATATACAGGAGCCCGTGGTAAATCCGGTTCCAACGATGCCGGGGCCGAATATGTTGCCCGTATCCGAAGGATTATGGATGAGAACAAAGTGACATATCAGATGTCTGAAATGGGAAAAGTAGATGCTGGCGGCGGCAACACTATCGCCTGGATTCCGGCCGCTTATGATATGGATGTTATCGACTGCGGCGTTCCTGTACTCAGTATGCATGCGCCGTGGGAAGTGACAAGTAAAGCCGATATTTATGAAGCTGAAAAATGTTATGAAACCTTCTTGAAAACAAAAGACTGGATTTAAATCTTGATAAACCAAATTTGGTGTGGTACACTAAGAAATGGTAATTCCGTCGTTTGTGGACGGAATTTTTTTACAAGGTGTTTTTAAAACTGGAAAGGTAGTGACTATAGTGACTAAGATTGATATTATTTCTGGATTTTTAGGTGCTGGAAAAACCACATTGATCAAAAAGCTTTTATCGGAAGCTTTTCAGGATGAAAAAGTAGTTCTTATTGAAAATGAATTTGGAGAGATCGGCATTGACGGCGGATTTTTAAAAGATGCCGGAGTTGAGATTACAGAGATGAATTCCGGATGTATCTGTTGTTCACTGGTTGGTGATTTTGGTACAGCGCTTGAAAAGGTTATTCACGATTATGCACCGGACCGGGTTATCATTGAACCATCGGGTGTGGGTAAATTATCGGATGTTATCCGTGCGGTGGAAGGCGTCGGAGAAAAAGTGGATATTACATTGAACAGTTATACAGCAGTCGTCGATGGACAGAAGTGTAAAATGTATATGAAGAACTTTGGTGAGTTCTTTAATAATCAAATTGAACATGCGAAAACGATTGTACTGAGCCGTACTCAGAAAATGTCTGAAGATAAATTGGCAAAGTGTCTTGAAATGATTAAAGAACATAATCCAAAGGCAACAATCGTCACCACAGCATGGGATGACATTGATGGTATGAAGATTCTGGATGCCATGGAAAGGGAAAATGATTTTGTTCTGAAACTGCTCGAGGAAGAACACGAACATCATCATGAGCATGAGCATCACCACCATGACCACGATCATGAGCATGAGCATCACCACCATGACCACGATCATGAGCACGAACATCACCACCATGACCACGATCATGAGCATGAACATCACCATCATGACCATGATCACGACCATGAGCATCATCATGATCATGGCCCGGACTGCACCTGTGGCTGCCACGATCACGATCATGAACATGGACATCACCATGCGGATGATGTATTTACAAGCTGGGGTCAGGAGACTGCAAAGAAATTTGACCGTGATCAGATGCAGATGACTTTGGATGTTCTGGCTCATTCGGAAGATTATGGTATGATCTTAAGAGCAAAGGGTATGGTCCCGGATACAAAAGGCGGCTGGATTTATTTTGACCTTGTTCCGGGAGAATTTGAACTGCGTGACGGCGAGCCGGATGTTACAGGACGTCTTTGTGTCATTGGTTCTGAATTGAAGGAAGACAAGCTGGCAGAATTATTCGGTCTGAATTAGAACGGAGGAAAGATAAATGCAGGTTCCTGTTTATTTAATTACCGGATTTCTTGAGAGCGGCAAAACAACCTTCATTGAACAGGTTATTTTGGAAGGGAATTTTGTTGAAGATGAAAAAACGCTGCTGATTCTCACAGAGGAAGGTGAAGCGGAGATTGAGCCGGAGCTTTTAGAGCAGTACAATGTGGATGTGGTGACCGTAGAGGATAAAGCAGATTTTACCCTGGATTTTCTTAAAAAATGTCGTCGGGAGCATCGTCCGCAGCAGGTTATTATCGAATATAACGGTATGTGGCCGGTCAGTGAGTTTATCCAAATGCAGCTTCCTTATCGTTGGGAGCTTTTTCAGGTAGTTACAACAGTGGATGCTTCCACTTTCCAATTATATATGAATAATATGCGTTCTCTGATGGCTGACATTCTGACCTGCACTCAGATGGCCATTTTTAACCGCTGTAATGAGGAAACAACGGATATTTCCTATTTGATCCGTAATGTAAAAGTTCTTAACAGCAGAGCAGAGTTGATTTTCGAAGCAGAAAACGGAGATATTCTTGACCCGGGCGAAGACATTTTGCCTTATGATGTGAATCAGGATATCATTGAGATTGATGACGATAATTATGGCATCTGGTATCTGGATGCTCTCGACCATGGCGAACGTTATGAGGGCAAGCAGGTAATTATTAAAGGTATGGTATTCCGTTCAAAGAATTTTGACGAAGGCTATTTTGTTCCTGGTCGAATGGCGATGACTTGCTGTGCAGATGATGTTACATTCCTTGGCTTCTTATGCAAGAGTAAATTTGCATCCCGCTTAAAAAATAAGCAATGGGTTCGTGTAACGGCGGAAGTCCGCCTGGAACATCGGAATGAATATCACGGTATTGGTCCGGTACTTTATGCACGGCGGATTGAAAAGGCAATCAAGCCGGAAGAAGATATGGTTTATTTTAATTAAATATATACCTTATCGTGCGAAGCACGCCTGCCCGGAGGGCATGTATTACGGTATGCCCGAATGGGTACGCAAAAAGACAGGTGGTCCCGTCCAATGGTTATGAACCGGTTGGATGGGACTTTTTGTTGTTCCGCAGGAAGTTATTGACAGCTAATTATAATCGGGGTAATATGTATGAAGTAAATGAGAATATATTATCAATTAATAAGCGGAGGACTCGAATATGACTTTATCGGAAGGTATTCCGGGAACGGAATATATTGTTGAATCAACCAGGCTCAACGAAAAGGTTGGTCGCAGGCTGGAAGCACTGGGCTTGATTCATGGTACGAAGGTAGAAGTTTTAAATAGAAAGAAAAATGGAACAATGATTTTTAAAGCCAGAGGCACTCGAATGGCGATTGGAAAGGAAATCTCCATGGGAATTTATGTGAAGGAGGGAACATTATGAATGGACAGGTAATTAATGTTGCTTTTGCAGGAAATCCAAACTGTGGTAAAACAACGCTTTTCAATGCCTATACCGGTGCCCGTCTGAAGGTGGCCAACTGGCCGGGGGTTACTGTGGAAAAGAAAGAGGGCGCCTTTAAATTTCATGAGTATCAGTATAAGCTGGTAGACCTTCCGGGAATATACAGTCTGACCTGTTATTCGACAGAAGAAATTTTATCCCGTCAATATCTCCTCGGAGATGAAGTGGATGTGGTGGTGGATGTGGCCGATGCATCAAATCTGGAGCGAAATCTCTATTTAACTTTACAGTTAATAGAACTGGGAAAACCGGTAGTTCTGGCTTTGAATATGATGGATATTGTTGAGGAACGGGGCATGGAGCTGGATATCCATCGTTTGCCGGAAATGCTTGGTATTCCGGTCGTTCCTGTTTCAGCGAGAAAGCGAACAGGTCTGGAAGTGCTTATGCACGCCGTGGCTCATCATCAGGGAAAGGGCAATAGTGTACCTGTGGAACACCATCATGATTTAGTATGTCAGAGTGTTCACCGCCATAATCATCATAAAGAATTTGCCATGGTTTATTCGGATGACATTGAAGATAAGATTGATGACCTGGAAGAACGTTTGCTGGCCAATTTCCCGGATATTGTCAATCCGAGATGGCACGCCATTAAAATGCTTGAAAAAGATCCGGAGGTCATGAAAAATTATCCGATCCGTACGGATGATATTATTGATAGAAGCTATGAGCATGAGATTATCAATCAGAAATATGACTTTATTGAAGAAGTTATTGATGAGGTTTTGATGAATAAGGCTCAGAAAGAGGCACGGACAGAAAAGATTGACCAGTGGATGACCCATCCGGTCTGGGGAATGCCGATTTTTTTCGGTATTATGGCTTTGGTTTTCCTTCTGACCTTTGCTGTGGGCGATTGGATTGCCGGAGGATTTGAAATTTTTATCGCCGGAGTGGCCAATGGGATTCAATATGGCATGGAAATGCTGCATTTGAGTCCAACGCTGATATCTCTCGTCTGTGATGGCATTATTGCAGGTGTAGGCGGTATTTTAACCTTTTTGCCAAATATCTTTATGCTGTTTTTGGCATTGGCCTTTCTGGAGGACAGCGGTTATATGTCCCGGGTTGCTTATGTCATGGACGGGCTGATGGGAAAGATGGGACTGTCCGGCCGGGCATTTATTCCGATGCTTCTTGGATTTGGATGTACGGTGCCGGCCATCATGAGTGCGCGAACTCTGGAGGATACGAGGGACAGGCTTCGAACGATCATGGTGACACCGTTCATGTCCTGCAGCGCCAGACTCCCGATTTATGTTTTGTTTTCAAAAATGTTTTTTGGTAAATTTGCGATGATCGCGGCGTTCTCCATGTATGTACTTGGACTTGTCGTGGCTATCATTGTGGCATTAATTTACAGCAAAGTTGTATGCCGGAATGAAGAGAAAAATTGTCTTTTGATCGAACTTCCGGAATATAAATCCCCAAATGCCCGGACAATTATTATTTATGTTTGGGAGAAAATCAAGGATTATCTGACCAAGGCCGGAACGACGATTTTTGTCGGTTCAGTGCTTTTATGGCTCATTATGAATTTTGGAGCAGCAGGAATGGTGACGGATATTTCAGACAGTTTTGCAGCTTCTATTGGACGGTTCCTTGTGCCAGTGCTGGCTCCGGCCGGGCTGGGGATGTGGCAGATCGGGGTCGCACTGATTTCCGGTGTGGCAGCCAAAGAGCTGGTTGTTTCAAGCTGCAGTGTTTTGTTTGGAATGAATATCAACTCGGATATCGGAGTTGAAAATTTTCACTATGTTCTGGAAGGCATGGGCTTCGGAAGGGTAAATGCTTATGCCCTGATGGTTTTCTGTTTGCTTTACATACCGTGTATGGCTGCAATTGCAACCATTCGCAAAGAAACAAATTCCTGGCGATGGACGATAGGTATGATGCTGATGCAGCTTATTGTTGCCTGGGGAATGGCTGTTATCGTATTCCAGGTTGGGAGTATGTTGATCGGAGGATGATACGCAAATGATATGGTCTGTTGTTATTGGAATTTTGTTGGCGCTTTATATCCTGTGGGTCATTCGGCGAAAGGTTCGTCAATTCCGTGAAGGAAAATTTTGTGATTGTAATGACTGTGGCGGCGGCTGTGACTGCGGCTGTGGGTGCAGTTCCAAAGAAGGAAAAGATAAAGGGGATATCCGGTGAAAACTGGATATCCCCTTTTTGTAACCAAATAAAAGAAATTATGGAATTTGTGTACAGACTTTCCGATGAGCAGTCGATATAGGCAGTTCAGACATTTCCTCCATTGTGTAAAGGTGAGTGGAGAGCTGTTCAGAAAGGTTCTTTTCTGAAGACGAAAGTGCTTCTGGGGTGTCTAAAATTTCACCAAGATAGACATTCATATGCCAGATCCGGTGGGAAAATACATGTTTGATTTCTTTACAATATTCATAAAGCCGGACAGATAACCCGTAATTGTCATAAAATGTATCTTCGAAACTGACGGGTGACTCCACTTCATACTGGACAAAGCCGTAAAGATTTTCCAGAAGGCCGTCCTTATTTTTGACAAGAAAATATTTATCGTCTTTTTTTAAGATGGCAGTAATATAATATAAATCTGTTTTCGATGTATTTTTGATATTGACCGGAAGCAGACTTTCTGTCCCTGATGCGTGAGCTTCACAAAAAAGACTGACCGGGCAGTGGGTACAGTCCGGATGCTTTGGGGTGCAGATGCCGGCCCCAAGATCCATCATTCCCTGATTGAACATGGAAGGGTCTGTACCATGAATCAGTTCATCCATGAGAAGCTGATAGGCTTTTTTTGTTTTGTCCAGGGAAATATTGTCCTGACGATTGTAAATTCTTGATAAAATACGCAGTGTATTTCCGTCAATCACACCTTTTTCCTGACCAAAAGCGATACTCGAAATGGCGCTGGCCGTATAAGTGCCGATACCTTTTAGACGGATAATATCGTCAAAGTTATCAGGAAATCGGCCGTCATATTCTGAGATAATCTGTCGGGCTGCTTCCTGCATATGACGGACACGGCGATAATAGCCAAGTCCTTCCCAAAGCTTGAAAACTAAATCCTCATCAGCTTCAGCCAGAGAAAGGATATCCGGCAGAGTGTCCAGAAAGCGGGTATAATAACCTTTTACCGTATCCACCTGAGTCTGCTGAAGCATAATCTCGCTGACCCAGATCGAATAAGGGTCGTGCGTGTGGCGCCATGGCAGGTCACGGCCTTCTTTTTTGTACCATTCGATTAAGTTTTGTTGAAATTTTTCGATATCCATTAAATTACACATAGGCAGAGTGTAACATATTTTTCAGGATTTTTCTATATTTCGGGAAGGAATTTTCGATTAGATGACGAATATATATAATAAGGAGGGATTTTCATGAATATTCGGGAAAAACAGGAAATATGGGAAAAAGAATATTTAAGTCCCTATGCTTCTTTGAGTCAGAATTCTCTTGGACGGGACAGGGAGGAAGCCCAGTGTGATATTCGTCCTGTGTATCAGCGGGACAGAGACCGGATTCTTCATTCCAAGTCATTTCGCAGGATGAAGCACAAGACACAGGTCTTTCTGGCTCCGGCCGGAGACCATTATCGGACACGGCTGACGCACACGTTAGAAGTAGCCCAAATTGCGAGGACCATTGCCCGGGCCCTTCGAATGAATGAAGATTTGACAGAAGCCATTGCCCTTGGCCATGATCTTGGTCATACACCTTTTGGCCATGCGGGGGAGGATATTTTAAATGAGCTTCATCCGGACGGCTTTAAACATTATTACCAGAGCGTTCGGGTGGTGGAATTACTTGAGAAAAACTGTCAGGGCTTAAATTTGACAAAAGAAGTCAGGGATGGTATGATGAACCATTCCACATCACGGATGCCGATGACCATGGAAGGAAAGATCGTTCGCTTCTCAGATAAAATTGCCTATATCAACCATGATATCGATGATGCGATTCGGGCGCATATTATCAGTGAAGCGGATTTGCCGAAGACTTATACGGATATCCTCGGACATTCTCCGAAGCAGCGTCTGAACTCTCTTGTACACAGTGTTATTAATGAGAGTATGGAACAGCCGGATATCCGCATGGCAGATGAGATTGAAAAGGCTATGCTTGGGTTAAGAAGCTATATGTTTGAAAATGTATATACGAATCCTATTGCCAAAGGACAGGAGAAAAAAGCGCAGAATATGCTGGAGGCTCTCTATGATCATTTTATGAAAAATTTTCATGAGCTTCCGGAGGAATATGTGCGGCTTGTTACCGATCGCGGTGAGAGGATGGAGTCGGTGGTGTGTGATTATATTGCGGGTATGACAGATCAATATTCAATTAACGTTTATGAAAATCTGTATGTACCTTTTGTGTGGAAGGTGGTCTGAATGTTTTATTCCGACGATGTTATAGAAGAGGTTCGTTCACGTAATGACGTGGTGGACCTGATTGGAAATTACATAAAACTGACGAAGAAGGGCAGTTCTTATTTTGGACTCTGCCCCTTCCATAATGAAAAATCACCGTCCTTTTCGGTGAGCAGAGATAAACAGATGTATTATTGTTTCGGCTGTGGAGCCGGAGGCAATGTATTTACATTTGTAATGGAGTATGAAAATTATACCTTTGTGGAAGCTGTAAAATATCTGGCTGAGCGTGCCGGCATAAAACTGCCGGAGGTGGAAATCACCGAAGAGCAGAAGCGGATTCAGAACAAACGGCAGCGCCTTTTGGATATACATAAAATGACAGCCCAGTATTTTTATTATCAGTTAAAAAGTAAGAACGGAGCCAATGCCCGGGCTTACTTTGAAAAACGCTGTCTGTCCATGGAAACTATCGCTCATTTTGGACTGGGATTTTCCAATCCTTATAGAGATGACCTTTATCAGTTCCTTAAGGGAAAAGGTTATGATGATCAGATTTTAAAGGATTCGGGTTTAGTGACGATTGATGAAAAATACGGGGCTCACGATAAGTTTTGGAACCGGGTCATGTTTCCGATCATGGATGTGAATAATAAGGTCATCGGTTTCGGCGGCCGTGTGCTTGGCGACGGAACGCCGAAGTATTTGAATTCCCCGGAGACACTGTTGTTTGATAAAAGCCGGAATCTTTATGGATTGAACTTTGCACGGACTTCCAGGGAACCCTTTATGATCATCTGTGAGGGTTATATGGATGTGATCGCTATGCACCAGGCTGGTTTTACCAATGCGGTGGCTTCTCTGGGTACAGCATTTACTCTTCAGCACGGTATTCTTTTGAAACGGTATACGGAAGAAGTCCGTTTGGCCTACGACAGTGATGAAGCCGGTGTAAAGGCTGCACTTCGGGCCATCCCTATTCTGCGTTCTGCAGGATTGCGGATAAGAATCATTCATATGAATCCTTATAAGGACCCGGATGAGTTTATAAAAAATCTTGGAGTTGAGGCTTTTAAGGAACGGATTGAACAGGCGGAGAACAGCTTTATGTTTGAGGTATCCATCCTGGAACGTTCCTATAATCTGGGAGACCCGGATGGAAAGACCCGCTTTTTCAACGAAGTGGCCAAACGGCTCCTGAACTTTGACCAGGAATTGGAGCGGAATAATTATATTGAAGCTATAGCGCGTAAATACAGCATTTCTTTTGAAAATTTACAAAAACTTGTCAATCGCTATGGCCTGACCCTTCCTGAACGGGAAGTACATATGGAAGAACGTCCGGTGGCCCGCAGGGAAAGTGAAAGTATTCAGTATCCGGAAGCTTTGCTTGCTTCCCAGAAATTGCTTTTGACCTGGCTGGTGAATGATGTTTCGCTGTTTAAGAAAATAAAACCTTGGCTTGGATGGGAAGATTTTGTACATCCGGTATATCAGACCGTATGCCGGGCCGTATATGAAGCGATTGAAACGACAGGACAGATTGTTCCGGGACAGATTATTAATTTATTTCAGGAAAAAGAAGAACAGAAACTTGTTGCCGGCATTTTCAATTCGGATATTGCCGGTATTGAAGATAAAAACGCCAGAGAAAAGGCGCTTACGGAAACCGTTGTGCGGATTAAGCGATACCATTTGGATGAACTGAGCCGACGGACACAGGACCTGGCTGAATTGCAGAAAATTATCCGGATGAAATCCGATTTACAGAATTTGCATATTTCTCTTTAGTGTGGAAAGAATATAGACAGATTGCCAGGAGGATGAATATGGGCGAAAAGATGACATTTGAAGAACGTTTAAAAGAGCTGGTAGCCTCCAGCCGCGAGCGAAAAGAAAGTATGGCTTTTCAGGAAGTCCTTAACTATTTTTCGGATATTGATCTGACAGAAGAACAGACAGAACAAATCTATGATGCCATGGATAAAGCCCATGTGGATTTGGCGAAAATAGATGATGCCGATATGGAAGAAGATTTTCTGGACAGTGAGGAAGCGGAGACTGTACCGGAAATTGATCTGTCCGTACCGGAAGGCATCAGTATGGAAGACCCGGTACGTATGTACCTGAAGGAAATCGGCAAAGTTCCTCTTTTGTCTGCGGAAGAAGAGCAGGAGCTTGCTGAACGAATTGAGGCAGGGGATGAAGAGGCGAGAAAGCGCCTTTCAGAAGCGAATCTCCGTCTTGTTGTCAGTATTGCCAAGCGTTATGTGGGCAGAGGAATGGCACTTCTTGATCTGATTCAGGAGGGGAATTTAGGACTGATGAAGGCCGTGGAAAAGTTTGATTACCGAAAGGGATATAAATTCAGTACCTATGCTACCTGGTGGATTCGTCAGGCCATTACCCGTGCCATCGCCGATCAGGCCCGGACGATTCGCATTCCGGTCCATATGGTGGAAACTATCAATAAATTAAGAAGAACTTCCAGACAGCTTTTACAGGAACTTGGACGGGAAGCGACACCGGAAGAAATTGCAGAACGAATGAAGATGCCGGTGGAACGGGTTCAGGAAATTATGAAGATTTCCCAGGAGCCGGTATCTTTGGAAACTCCGATTGGCGAGGAAGATGACAGCCATCTTGGGGATTTTATCCAGGATGACCATGTTCCGGTTCCGGCAGAGGCGGCGGCTTACTCCGTGCTTCAGGAACAGTTGGAGGAAGTTTTATCTACCCTTTCAGAGAGGGAGGCAAAAGTGCTTCGGCTGAGATTTGGGCTGGATGACGGCCGGGCGCGGACTCTGGAGGAAGTTGGCAAAGAATTTAATGTGACCAGAGAACGTATTCGTCAGATTGAGGCGAAGGCACTGCGTAAACTCAGAAGCCGGGGAAGAAGCAGTAAATTAATTGATTTTTTATCGAATTAGGAGAGTGCTATGCAGAAAATATCACATAGATTGATTCAGGTGGCAGAAATGATTCCGGAAGGAGGCCGCCTGGCGGATGTGGGGACAGATCATGGCTATGTGCCTATATGGCTTCTGGAAAAAGGGCGCATACCATCAGCCATCGCTATGGACATTAATCAGGGGCCGCTGCTTCGAGCTCAGGAAAACAGAGATAAATACGGCTATCAGGAAGTCATGGAGCTGCGGCTTTCAAATGGCCTGGAAAAACTTAAGCCCGGGGAGGCAGATACGGTTCTTATAGCCGGAATGGGCGGCCCGTTAATGATCCAGATTCTTGAGGCCGGTCAGGAAAACAGTGAGGGAGTTTCTGCCTGGGTACTCCAGCCTCAGTCGGAGATTCCGTCAGTACGCCGTTATTTGATAGAACATAATTTTTCCATCGTTGATGAAATTATGCTGATTGATGAGGGAAAATATTATATGGCTATGAAAGCTGTTCCAGGTAAAGAAGCTGCCTGGTCAGAAATAGAATATTTATTTGGGAAGCTTCTGCTTGCAGAACAGCATCCGGTGCTTCTGGAATTTATAAAAAAAGAAAAGAGAATGTACACAAAGATTTTAGATCAATTGAGAGAAAATAATCAGTCCGGTACGGCCAGATATGGCGAAGTTACCGCATATTTGGAGGCGTTGGACCGGGCTATGAACTATTATAATAAGTAGGTGGATACATATATGAATGGGAAAGAATTGTACAGGCTGCTTCAGAAATATTTTCCGAATGAAGCGGCACTTTCATGGGATAATGTGGGACTTCTCTGCGGCCGTATGGATAAAGATATCCAAAAGGTTTACGTGGCCCTGGATGCGACGATGGAGGTCATTGATGAAGCCATTCGTGTTGGAGCCGATTTATTGCTGACCCATCATCCGATAATTTTTTCATCTATTAAACGGATTGAAGAAAATGATTATCTTGGCGAACGGCTGCTTCGTATGGTGGAAAATCATATAACCTGCTATGCTATGCACACAAATTATGATGTCAAACGTATGGCAGACCTGGTTGTTTCTAAAATGGGACTTAAAAATCTTCAGATATTGGAGCCGACAACAGCCGATGGCAGTGAAGGTATTGGATATACGGGGGATCTGGAAAATCCGATGGCCCTGGAAGATTATGCCCTGAAAATAAAGGAATGGTTTCGGATTCCGGATGTGCGTGTTTATGGAAATTTAAAACAGGAAATCCGACGGGTATCTGTATGTCCGGGTTCAGCCAAGGGCATGGAAGATTTTGCACTTGCCCAGGGCGGGGAAGTATTGATCGGCGGTGACTTTGGACACCATGAGGGGCTGGATTGTCTGGAAAAACACATCGCTGTGATTGATGCAGGTCATTATGGGCTGGAACATGTGTTTATTGATGATATGGCGGAGTTTCTGGCAGTCCATTGTCCGGAAATTCAGGTGTGCAAGGCACAGGAAGCCTATCCGTTCCATACAATTTGATGAGAAGGTGATATAGTGGAAGAAAAAAATACGATTCAGGTCAATGTTCTTGATGAAATTCGGGAGTATCCTTTTGGGGTTTCGTTGGAGGAAATTGCCGGAGATTTACAGGACAGATATCCGCATCGTATCATTATGGCGCGGTTAAATGGTAAGTTAAAAGAATTATACAAGCATGTCAGAGAAGATGCAAATATAGAATTTGTGACTACCGGAGAAAAAATCGGTGAGCAGTCCTATCGGAGAACCGCCACATTAATGCTGACAAAGGCGGTTTCCGATATTCTTGGAAAAAATGAGAAACTGATTGTTCAGTTTTCCGTGCATAAGGGGTATTATTGTGAGATTGCCGGACATATGCCAATTGAACAAGAGCTTCTTGAAAAACTTCAGCAGCGGATGGAGGTTCTGAGGGATAGAAACCTTCCAATCATCAAGCGGACAGTAACTACAGAAGAAGCAACCGCTGCATTTGAGGCAAATGGAATGACCGAAAAGGTCAAGCTTCTCAAATACCGGAGAGCATCCCGGGTGAATATGTATCAATTGGAAGATATTTGCGACTACTATTATGGCTATATGGCGCCGTCCACCGGTTACATCAGCCGGTTTGAACTGATTCCTTACCGTGAAGGCTTTGTTATGCAGATGCCTGTGGCCGAAGCACCGGAAATTATTCAGAAGTTTCAGCCGTCGGAGAAGATTTTCAATGTTCTCAAAGAGTCTACAACGTGGGGGGAACGGCTTGGAATATGCAACGCAGGACAGTTAAATGATTGTATTGCCAATGGGGAATTTATGGAACTGATGCTTGTCTCAGAGGCACTTCAGGAAAAGAATATCGCAGATATCGCTGAGGATATTTTTAACAGCGGGAAACGCATCGTCCTGATCGCCGGACCGTCTTCCTCAGGAAAGACGACATTTTCACACAGACTGAGTGTTCAGCTTCGGGCAAAGGGACTGAAGCCGCATCCGATTCCGGTGGATAATTATTTTGTGGACAGAGAAAAAACACCAAGGGATGAAGATGGTAATTATAATTTTGAGTGTCTGGAAGCTCTAAATATCGAACAGTTTAATAAGGACTTAATTGCTCTTTTGGCTGGAGAACGGGTAGAATTGCCAATCTTTAATTTTGTCAGCGGAAAATCCGAGTACGGCAAAAACAACTTCATGCAGATATCCAACGAGGATGTTCTTGTTATTGAAGGTATTCATTGTCTGAATGATGCACTGACTTACAGTATTCCGAAGGATGATAAATTCAGAGTATATATCAGTGCTTTAACCCAGTTGAATCTGGATGAGCATAACCGGATCGCTACCACTGACGGACGGCTGATCCGCCGAATTGTCCGGGATGCGGCCCATCGTGGAACTCAGGCTGCCCATACCATTGCCATGTGGAATTCAGTGCGCCGGGGAGAAGAGTTCAATATTTTCCCATATCAGGAAAATGCTGACGCTCAATTCAATTCAGCGCTGATTTACGAGCTCTCTGTATTGAAACAGTTTGCGGAACCTCTGCTATTCCGGATACGTCCGGAACAGCCCGAATATGAAGAAGCAAAACGGCTTTTGAAATTTTTGGACTACTTTATCGGCGTTACCAGTGAACATGTTCCAAAGAATTCTATTTTAAGAGAATTTATCGGAGGCAGTTATTTTAACGTTTAGAACTCTTTACAAATAAATGAAAGAGTGATAATATAATGTTTCAAGTCTGTTGAATGGTCGCGCCTGTATATACCGAAAGGTTTCAGGTGAGGAAAGTCCGAGCTTCACAGGGCAGGATGCCGGATAACGTCCGGTGGAGGTGACTCTAAGGAAAGTGCAACAGAAATAAACCGCCGGCTTTTAGCCGGTAAGGGTGGAAAGGCGGGGTAAGAGCCCACCGTCCCTCTGGTAACAGGGGGAGCCATGTAAACCCCATCCGAAGCAAGACCGCACATGAGACGATACGGCGGCCCGTCGTGTCTCAGGGTAGGTCGCTGGAGCTTCCTGGTAACAGGAAGTCGAGATAGATGACCATTTTTAACATAACTCGGCTTACAGACAGACTTGGAAAAAAGATACTGATTTTCAGTGTCTTTTTTCTGTATTATCCGAAAACAATGTCAGACAAAAGAAGGTAAGAATATACAATGAATGCTTTTAGACGCGCGGTGGGAGTTATATCGCCGATGGTGATTTTTATATTAATTCAATATCTGGTAACATTTTGTGCAACCCTTACGTTTATGAACAGTGCGGTAGCGCCGGAAGCCGTACTAAACGATGCTCAGATACTGGAACTGAAAAATGCGGCTTATGAAATGCTGAATAAAAATGTGGTTTTGATTTCCGGAATTGCCGCAGTCATTTCTATTCCAATTTTTTATCGAATGTTAAATAAAGAATGGATGAAACGGCCCTATCGTCTCCAAACGCTAAAACCAGTGTATAAGAAATATATCTATGTAGCGCTCGTGGCTATTGGTCTGACAGTGGCTTTTAATCTGGGAGTGAACGCTTTTGAACTCTTCCGGTATGATGTGGATTATGCCCGGATTGCACGGGGAATTTATTCCGAACCATTGTATTTGCAGGTTCTGGTCATAGGTTTTTTGATGCCGATTTCGGAGGAATTGATGTTTCGGGGACTTATCTTTGAACGAATCAGCAATTACGGCAGTGAGACAGCCGGCGTTATTTTGACAAGTCTTTTATTTGGTCTTTATCATGGTACAATGATTCAGTTGGTTTATGCTTTTGTTTTTTCGCTGCTCATGATCTTTGCTTATAAACGCTGCGGAAGTTTTATGGCACCGATGGTCTTTCATATTGTCAGTAATTTATCGTCTCTGGCCATGAACCAGTTGCGTCCGATGTCCTCCATGCAGTATTCAATTGGTATTGTTCTTTTTTGTATGATTGGACTTTTGGGACTTTATGGACTCAAAAAGGGCCGGTTTTTTAAAGTGATTTCTCTGGAAGATTATGTGATTGAAGATAACGATGTCGAATCAGAGGCATAATTGTCGGAAGATTGTGATTTACCCTGGGAAAAAATGGCGATATAATCATTGACAGAGAGAAAAAAATCGTGTATGATAAACACAGAGTGAACAAATGTTCGGAACAAAGCTTCAGATAAGGAGAAATGATATATGGGAAACAAAGCAGACAAAGTAGATAAAGTCGATAAGATGAAAGCGCTGGATGCAGCGATTGCACATATAGAGAAGCAGTACGGTAAAGGCTCGGTGATGAAGCTGGGCGATAACAGAGCAAATATGGATGTGGAAACTGTACCTACCGGAGCATTAAGCCTGGATCTGGCCCTTGGACTCGGCGGTGTACCTAAAGGACGTATCATCGAGATTTATGGTCCGGAATCTTCCGGTAAGACCACAGTGACTCTTCATATGGTCGCTGAAGTTCAGAAACTTGGTGGTATCGCCGGATTTATTGATGCGGAACATGCCCTGGATCCAGCATATGCAAGGAATATTGGCGTAGATATTGATAACCTTTATATTTCTCAGCCGGATAATGGTGAGCAGGCGCTGGAAATTGCAGAGACGATGGTGCGTTCCGGTGCCATTGATATTGTTGTCATTGACTCGGTTGCTGCCCTTGTACCAAAGGCCGAAATTGACGGAGAGATGGGCGATGCTCATGTAGGTCTTCAGGCCCGTTTGATGTCTCAGGCCCTCAGAAAACTGACGGCAGTTATCAGTAAATCCAACTGTGTTGTTATCTTTATTAATCAGCTTCGTGAAAAAGTCGGTGTAATGTTCGGAAGTCCGGAGACGACCACCGGTGGACGGGCATTAAAATTTTATTCATCGGTGCGTATGGATATTCGCCGTATTGAATCTCTGAAGATGAATGGTGAAGTCATCGGTAACCGTACCCGTGTTAAAGTTGTTAAGAATAAGATTGCTCCGCCATTTAAAGAAGCAGAATTTGACATTATGTTTGGTAAAGGAATTTCCAGAGAAGGTGATATTCTGGATTTAGCCGCTAATGTAGATATTATTGTGAAGAGCGGCGCATGGTATTCTTATAATGGTGCAAAGATTGGACAGGGACGTGAAAACGCCAAGACCTATCTGAGAGATAATCCGGAAATTATGGAAGAGGTCGCACAGAAGGTCCGGGCACATTACGGACTGGGTGGTGCTGTCGAAGCACCGGAAGAAGCTAAAAAGGGTGAGACTGCACCAGTGGCCGAAGCCGTTGAGGAAACAGTGAGTGGGACAGAAGAATTATAAGAAAAAATGGAAGGCCGGTAGATTTACCGGCTTTTCTTTAATTATGGAGTGCAGATATGCTTATATCATACATTGAGAAAAAGGGACGCAATAAAGTAAAAGTGACTCTGGCTGACGGAGAAAGCTTTATGATTTCTGAAAAGGACTGGAATTCTTTTGGTGAAGAAGCTGGCAGGGACATTGCAGATGAGATCCTTGAAAAAATATATCGGGAATATATGCTGCCAAAGGCCAAATTACGGGTGCTGAACCTGCTGAAGGTTCGGGATCGGAGCCACAGGGAACTGATTCAGCGTTTAAAGATGGATGGATTTCCGGAGAAAATTATCCATCAGGCCATCGAGTATGCAGACAGTTACCACTATGTGGATGATGCCCGTTTTGCCCGAAATTACATAGAGTATAAAGGTCGGTCGAAAAGCCGAAAGGAACTGGAATATGAATTGGCAGCCAAGGGCATAGATTTACATATGCTATCGGAATCAGAAGAAGGAATGGAGCTTCCGGAGGACAGAGAAACAATTCGACGTTTGATTGAGAAGCGCTGGGGAGAAAATCCGGACCCGGAGGTCAAAGAAAAAGATCGAATGATGCGCTATTTAGCCCGCCGAGGCTTTAAAGGCGGAGATATTCTGTCGGTTTATAGAGATTTGGGCATATAAGACAATTTTTTTACAAATATTTAGTCAATATGTCAGTACAACCATGAATTCTACTTGACATAATTATAAAAAAAGTATAGAATTTAAGTGTTGTATTTATGTACAATTAAAACTAAATAAGGAGGTGCTCCTGTGCCGTTAATTACTGCAGTTATAGTTATTGTTGTAGCTGTTTTAGTTACTGCCCTTATCGTTTGGAATGTGGCGATTTCTTATAGAAAAAAAGTCGTAGAATCCAAGATTGGTTCAGCAGAGGAAAAGGCTCGCGAGATTATCGACGAAGCCATGAAAACCGCTGAAGCGAAAAAACGTGAAGGCCTTCTTGAAGTCAAGGAAGAAGCTTTAAAGAATAAAAATGAGCTTGAAAAAGAAAGTAAGGAACGCAGAAGTGAATTGCAGAAGTACGAAAAACGTGTACTTTCCAAAGAAGAAGCTGTGGACCGTAAGGCCGATTCCCTTGAGAAGAAAGAAAATCAGTTGGCATCACGCGAGGACAGATTGAACAAGCAGTTGGCAGAAGTAAATGAACTCAGCCAGAAAAGAGTACAGGAACTCGAAAGAATCTCAGGTTTAACCTCCGAACAAGCAAAGGAATATCTTTTAAGAACGGTTGAAGATGACGTTAAGCATGAAACCGCAATGTTAGTTAAAGACCTTGAAAACAAGGCAAAGGAAGAAGCGAATAAAAAAGCAAAGGAATACGTGGTTACAGCTATTCAGAAATGTGCTGCTGATCATGTGGCAGAGACAACGATTTCTGTTGTTCCGCTGCCGAACGATGAAATGAAAGGACGTATCATCGGACGTGAAGGACGTAATATCCGTACGTTGGAGACGATGACCGGTATTGATTTGATCATCGATGACACACCGGAGGCAGTCATTTTGTCCAGCTTTGATCCGATTCGCCGTGAAGTGGCCCGGATTGCTCTGGAAAAACTGATTGTTGACGGACGTATTCATCCGGCACGAATCGAAGAGATGGTTGAAAAGGCTCAAAAAGAGGTTGAGACCATGATTCGTGAAGAGGGAGAAGCAGCAACTCTGGAAGTTGGGGTGCATGGCATCCATCCGGAATTGGTGCGTTTGCTTGGTAAGATGAAGTATCGTACAAGCTATGGACAGAATGCTTTGAAGCATTCCATCGAAGTAGCACATTTATCCGGTTTGCTGGCTGGCGAACTGGGCGCTGATGTAAGGATGGCTAAGAGAGCCGGACTGTTACATGATATTGGTAAATCCGTAGACCACGAGATGGAAGGTTCTCATATCTCCATCGGTGTGGATTTGTGCCGTAAATACAAGGAATCTGCAATTGTTATCAATGCTGTGGAATCCCATCACGGTGACGTAGAACCAGAAACACTGATTGCATGTATTGTACAGGCTGCAGATACTATTTCTGCTGCAAGACCAGGAGCTCGTAGAGAAACCTTAGAAACTTATACTAACAGATTAAAACAATTAGAAGATATCGCCAATGAGTTCAAAGGCGTTGATAAATCTTTTGCTATACAGGCAGGACGAGAGATTCGTATCATGGTAGTTCCAGAACAGGTTAACGATGACGACATGATATTACTGGCAAGAGATATTTCCAAGAAGATTGAAGACGAATTGGAATATCCGGGACAGATTAAAGTTAATGTTATTCGTGAATCACGGGTAACAGATTACGCAAAATAAAGCACATCGTTGAAATTGACAGGATATATAGACCCTTGGAAGAGTTCTTCTTCCAAGGGTTTTATGTTATTATCGGGAGGTTTTTATGCAGGGAAGAGAAGAAAAAGAGAAGATCGTCAATTATGGTCTGATTCATATTGTAGATAATGACAGAGATATTAAGACCATATTTAATAAGAAAAACTACGAGAAAGAATTTCTGGCCTTTTATGATATTTATTCCCAGGGATTAAGAGCTTACGATGCTCTTTACGATATGCACAGCCAGCCGGAAGCTTATGCACGGGAAGTAGCTTTGAAGATCATGGATCATGAAATGGAAAAAATTCATGGAATTTCGAAAAAGTCTAAAAGAGAAATGCAGATGATGGAGGACAGCGCCTTTACGGCTCTTTTTGTTGTGCCGGCTATTGCAAGATTTCAGACCCAGGCGACGGATCGGCTGGCAGATTTCCTCGTAGAAGAATGGCGGAAAAACTTTCCGAAAAATCAGATTCAGCGGGGCGATTTTGAAAAAATCAATGCGGGCTTTAAAGAAAAGAGGAGCCTCCTTGACTTACTCAGAGGACGCGTAGTATAATGAAAAATACGAAATTTAAAGGAGTGAAATAAATGAGCGAATCATGTAGTGAATCCAGCTGCAGTTCATGTAATGTGGAAGGATGTTCATCAAGAAAAGCAGAGGATTTTAGTGTTCCGGCCAATGCAAAAAGCCATATTCAGCATGTGATTGGCGTTGTCAGCGGTAAGGGTGGTGTAGGAAAATCTCTTGTTACCTCCGAACTTGCTGTTCTTTTGCAGAAACGTGGTTATAAAGTTGGTGTTTTAGATGCGGATATTACAGGACCATCCATTCCAAAGGTGTTTGGTCTTCACGGACAGGCTTTTGGCACAGATGATGGTATTATTCCTTTTGAAACAAAAACCGGAATTAAAGTTATGTCTGTCAATTTAATTCTGGACGATGAAGAAACTCCGGTTGTCTGGCGTGGACCGGTCATTGCCGGTGTTGTCAAACAGTTCTGGAATGAAGTTGTCTGGGGAGAATTGGATTATCTTCTGGTAGATATGCCTCCTGGAACCGGTGATGTGCCTTTGACTGTATTCCAGTCCCTTCCTGTTGATGGTATTGTTGTTGTGACATCTCCTCAGGAATTGGTTGGTATGATTGTTAAAAAAGCCTATAATATGGCACAGATGATGAACATTCCGGTACTTGGCCTTGTTCAGAATATGAGTTATATTCTTTGCCCGGATTGCGGAAAGAAGATTTATATTTATGGTGAAGGTCATGGAGAAGAAACAGCAAAAGAATTAAATATTCCGGCGTATGTTTCTATGCCGATGATTCCTGAAATCGCTGCTCTGTGTGATGCGGGAGCTATTGAAGACTTTGATAACACTTATATGTCAGAGTTTATTGATAAACTGACAAAATAATAAAGTAAAAAAATCTCTATCCATATCCCATTTCCAGGGATTAAGATAGAGATTTTTTGCTATTCTAAAAATTCAATAATACCTTCACCAAGACGGGAAATACGTGCCTGGGAATAAACATCAAAACCGGCTTGTTCCAGACGGTTGCGTCCATTCTGGAAAGATTTTTCAATAAGAATACCGATTCCGGCCACTTCAGCTCCGGCCATCTGTACGAGACGGGCCGCCCCGGTAGCCGCTTCGCCATTGGCAAGGAAATCGTCAATGATAAGGACTTTATCATCACGATGAATATAATTTCTGGATAGAGTCAGTTCATAACTGGTCCCTTTTGTAAAAGATGTGATATTTGTCTGAAACACCTGACCGTTTAAAGTTTTAGATGTCTGCTTTTTTAAAATAACCATCGGTACTTTGAGTGCCTGAGCAGTGTAGACAGCCGGTGCAATTCCTGAGCTTTCGATAGTGAGTACCCGTGTGATACCATAATCTTTAAAATGTTCACAAAAATCAAGCCCTACAGCCTCCATCAGATCAGGGTCTACCTGATGATTCAAGAATCCATCGACTTTTAATACAGAGTCACTAAGGGCTTTGCCTTCTGCCATAATTCTATCCTTGAGTAATTTCAATTTTTTCACCTCGTATGTAGTACTATGCTTTGCACGGCATATCACTGTGCATCGCTTTTGTGACCATTATAGCATATCCATGAATCAGTGGAAAGATTTTTAAATAATTTTACACGAAAAAACATTTTTTCACATTATGGTCATAATTTTTATATATAATAAAGAAAATCGAGCCTCGTGAAGAATGATTTTGGCTTGAAAGGGGACATATTATGAAAAACTGCAAAATTTTAGTCATTGATGACGAAAGCCGTATGAGGAAACTCGTCCGCGACTTTCTTACAAAAAAGGGATATGAGGTACTTGAGGCATCCAACGGTGAAGAGGCCATGGATATTTTTTACGAAGATAAAGAGATTGACTTGTTAATATTAGATGTGATGATGCCCAAGATGGATGGTTGGGAAGTATGCCGTGAAGTTCGAAAAACTTCCAAAGTACCGATCATCATGTTGACCGCCAAGGGGGATGAGCGGGATGAACTGCTGGGATTTGAACTTGGTGTGGATGAGTATGTCACGAAGCCTTTCAGCCCAAAGATTCTTGTCGCCAGAGTGGAAGCCATATTGAGACGAAGCAGCGTGAGCAATGACAGTGGTGTCACCAGGGCCGGGGACATTACAATGAATAAAAATGCCCACGAAGTTTTTGTCGGTGACCAGTTGATCGAACTTAGTTATAAAGAATTTGAGCTGCTGGCCTATTTTATTGATAATCAGGGAATTGCCCTGTCCAGAGAGCGCATTTTGAACAATGTATGGAATTACGATTATTTTGGGGATGCCCGGACAATTGATACCCATGTGAAGAAATTACGGAATAAGCTTGGTGAACGCGGCGAATACATCAAGACCATCTGGGGCATGGGTTATAAATTTGAGGTGTCGAAAGATTAATGGAGGCTTTCTATGAATAGATCATTACGGGTAAAACTGTCTGTTACCCTGATGGCCACAGTTCTTGTGACGATGATCACTTCGGTATTAGTGAATAATTTTTTCCTTGTTGATTATTATATTTCCGGCAAGCAAAAGGCTTTGGTCGGGGCTTTTAATCAAATCAATCAGATGTATAATACTTTCGGTATTTATGATGAAACTGAAACATGGGATGCAGGGAATGAGACTGAAAATGGAGTTGGAGACAGTTACCAGTGGTTTGGTCAGGGCGGCATTGTAAGTTTGAAGGATTTTATGGACTTTGAGTTATCCATGGAACAGCTCAGCCAGAATAATAATATAGGTATTCTTTTATATCGGATTCAAAATAAGCGGGTCATTAATCAACAGACGGTTTATGATATGCAGGTTTTATTTTCCTCCAACGGCAACAATTCATCCAATGAGACAGATGTGGAGAGTTTTGCCATTTACCGGGATTATATCCAGTCGGAAAATCGGACGGAGATTTCCAGTGAAAGTGAAACCTATGCTTTGCAGAAAGTCTATGTCAAACGTATGAATTCTTCATACATCTATCTTATTGGTAATCTGGATAATGGCGATTACATTATGCTTCGGGCTTCGATAGAAAGTATTCAGGAAAGTGCTCAGATTTCCAGCCAGTTTTTTGTTTATGTGACCATATGCGTTTCCTGTGTCAGCTTTTTGGCTATGCTGTTTATATCGAGACGCTTTACGGAAAAAATACTGGATCTGGCTAAAATTGCCCAGAAGATGTCTCATTTGGATTTTGCCCAGAAATATCCTGTGGAGACAGAGGATGAGATTGGGGTACTTGGAGAAAGTATCAATACCCTTTCTGAGACATTGGAAAAGACACTGGGTGAATTAAAGAGTGCCAATGTACAGCTTCAGCGTGAATTGGAGAAGAAGGTACAGATTGATGAAATGCGTAAAGAATTTTTATCCAATGTATCCCATGAACTGAAAACACCGATTGCGCTTATTCAGGGATATGCAGAAGGGCTTCAGGAAAATATCAATGACGATGCAGAAAGCCGGGATTTCTATTGTGAAGTTATTATGGATGAAGCGGCTAAAATGAATGTTCTTGTCAAGAAGCTGCTGGATCTGAACCAAATCGAATTCGGTACGGAGACATTGACTATGGAGCATTTTGATATCGTAGCTACGATTGACAATATCTTATCCAATGCGGAGATACTTTTCCGGCAGAAAGAAGCAGTTTTGAAGTTTAATGCAGAAAATTCTGTATATGTCTGGGGCGATGTCTATCTGGTTGAAGAAGCTTTTACAAATTATATGTCAAATGCTCTCAATCATGTGGATGGTGAGAAAATCATCGAGGTCAAAGTTGAGAAAAAGAATGATATTGTAAGAATTTCTGTTTTTAATACAGGAGCATTGATTCCGGAAGATGATATTGAACAGATTTGGGTAAAATTTTACAAAGTGGATAAGGCCAGGACACGGGAATATGGCGGAAGCGGTGTTGGCCTGTCGATTGTAAAGGCCACCATGGAACGTCTTGGACAGCACTATGGCGTGGAGAACCGGGAAAACGGTGTGGAATTCTGGTTCACATTGGATGCTTCCAATGAAGTTCCTGAATTACCTGAGAATGCTGAGATCGAATAATTATAAAATCAAAAGAAAATACCCTGTGGTGGTCTTCCGCAGGGTATTATGCTATATATGTATTTTACTGTAACTCAATTTTTCCGGAAATATCGTCATTAATTACATAATAAGCCATAAATTCTTCAGGTTTTACATAAAGCTTCAAATCTTTAATATCTTTGATTTTGTTTCCATCGATTACCCAGATTTCTTTAATCTTTGCAACGATATCCTTTTCGCTTACCTGTAAGCCCTGATACTCAACAAACAATGATGTTTTCATAAATTGCCTCCTTAGAAATACACATCTTAATGTTCTGATTATTATACTATTACATTTTTGTTTGTTTTGCAATGGAAAATTTTTCAGATTTATGATAGAATAATTTAGATAAGCAAAATTTTAGGAGATTAAAGCAATGATTACCATTATTGATTATGATGCAGGAAATATAAAAAGTGTGGAAAAAGCCTGTCAGTATCTTGGTCAGGACGTAAAAATTACCCGGGACAGAGATGAGATTATGGCGGCCAGCCATGTGATCTTACCAGGAGTTGGAGCTTTTGGGGATGCTATGAGCCATTTAAAGGAATATCATTTGATACAGACGATTTACGATGTGGTTGAAAAGAAAACACCTTTTCTCGGAATCTGCCTTGGACTGCAGCTCTTATTTGAACGGAGCGATGAAAGCAAAGGAGTGAGCGGCCTGGGAATTCTTCCGGGAGAGATTCTGTCGATTCCATCGGCTCCAGGCCTTAAGATTCCCCACATGGGATGGAATTCTCTGGATATTACACCGGGAGCTCGTCTTTTTAAGGGGATTGAAGAGAATCCTTATGTATATTTCGTACATTCTTATTATTTAAAAGCCAAACAGCCTTCTGATGTGGCGGCAAAGACCTGGTACAGTGTGGATATTGATGCGTCGGTGGAATCGGGTAATGTATTTGCCTGTCAGTTCCATCCGGAAAAAAGCAGTCAGACCGGATTGAAGATATTGAAGAATTTTACAGAAATTTAGGAGGCAGAAAATGTTTACGAAGCGAATTATACCATGTTTGGATGTACACAACGGACGGGTTGTCAAGGGTGTAAACTTTGTCAATTTAAAAGATGCCGGAGACCCGGTGGAAATTGCGGCCGCCTATGATAAGGCCGGGGCGGATGAAGTAGTATTTCTGGATATTACGGCTTCTTCTGATGCACGAAATACTGTGGTCGATCTGGTTCGCCGTGTGGCTGAAAATGTATTTATTCCTTTTACAGTCGGCGGCGGTATCCGTACAGTCGAAGATTTCCGTGCACTGCTCCGTGAGGGCGCGGATAAGATTTCTATTAATTCTTCGGCCATTAATCGGCCGGAGCTGATTTCAGAAGCTGCAGATAAATTTGGCAGCCAGTGTGTTGTTGTCGCTATTGATGCCAAACGACGGGCCGACGGCAGCGGATGGAATATCTATAAAAATGGCGGACGGATTGATACAGGGCTGGATGCTTTAGAATGGGCTGAGCGGGTGAATAAACTCGGTGCAGGAGAAATCCTTCTGACCAGTATGGACTGCGACGGCACAAAAGCTGGATATGATATTGAATTGACCCGTCAGATTGCTGAAATTGTTTCTGTACCTGTTATTGCCTCCGGCGGTGCGGGAACGAAGGAACATTTTTATGAAGCTCTGACGGAAGGAAAAGCAGATGCAGCGCTGGCTGCCTCTTTGTTCCACTATAAAGAGCTGGAAATCAACGATTTAAAACGCTATTTAAGTGATAAAGGCGTTTCTATGCGTCTGTGATTTGAAATATACAAAGGAGAGGGATAATTATGGCAGCAATCAGCAACGATTGGCTTGAACCGCTGACACCGGAATTTCGTAAGCCTTATTATGCAAAGCTTTATAAAACAGTTCTTACTGAATATAATAGCCGTCAGATCTTTCCGGCGGCCGATGATATTTTTAATGCGTTTAGCTTCACGCCTCTCTCGAAGGTGAAAGCAGTGATCCTCGGTCAAGACCCATATCATGGTGATGGCCAGGCTCATGGCCTTTGTTTTTCAGTTAAACCGGATGTGGAGATTCCACCGTCTCTGGTAAATATTTATACGGAACTTCATGAAGATTTGGGTTGCTACATACCGAATAATGGTTATCTGAAAAAATGGGCGGATCAGGGCGTATTATTGTTGAATACAGTACTCACCGTGCGGGCTCATCAGGCCAATTCCCACCGGGGTATTGGCTGGGAAGAATTTACGGATGCGGCGATCCGTGTGCTGAATGAAGTGGACCGGCCGATGGTGTTTATTCTTTGGGGACGTCCGGCCCAGATGAAGAAATCGATGTTAAATAACCCAAAACATCTGATTTTGGAAGCACCGCACCCGAGTCCGCTTTCAGCCTACAGAGGCTTTTTTGGAAGTCGGCCGTTCAGCCAGACAAATAACTTTTTAAAAGAACATGGTATCGAGCCGATTGACTGGCAGATAGAGGACATATAGAAATACAAAAATATTAAAAAATTCTCCTCGCGGAAACCGTTTCAAGGTTTTCAAGAGGAGAATTTTTTTGAATTTAAATGCCGTCGGCCAGATTTTTATTGGCTGTGGCCAGCATGAGTTTGATTCGGTTGACCTGATTTACTTCGCTGGCGCCCGGGTCGTAGTCGATGGCTACGATATTGGAACCCGGATATGTATTTCTAAGTTCTTTAATAACACCCTTGCCGACAATGTGGTTCGGCAGGCAGCCAAATGGCTGGGTACATACAATATTTCCAGCACCCTGGTGAATCAGTTCGATCATTTCACCCGTCAAGAACCATCCTTCACCGGTCTGGTTACCGATGGAAACGATCGGTTCAGCGTATTTGGCAAGTTCTTCGATTTTCGCCTGTGGATGGAAGTGGCGGCTCTTTTCAAGTTCCTTACGGGCGGTCTTACGAACTGCTTCAAGGGCTTTAATAGCCGCATTACCCATCACAGCACCTTTCTTACTTTTTCCAAGTTTTTCGTATTTAAAGTTGCTGTTATAGGCGCTGTATAAGAAGAAATCCAAAAGGTCCGGCATAACAGCCTCGGCACCTTCTTTTTCCAGCAAGTCCACCAGATAGTTGTTGGCAGAAGGAGAGAATTTAACAAGAATTTCTCCGACGATACCGACTCTTGGCTTTTTAAGATTTTCATCAATCGGGAGCTGGTCAAAGTCACGAATAATTCCCTGAATATTCTTTTTAAAGCTGTTTCGATTCTTTCCTGTAATGGAATCAATACAAACCTGCTGCCAATATTTGTGAAGCCGGTCGGCTGAACCTGGATAAATCTCATAAGGACGCATCCGGTAAAGTACACGCATGAAAACATCGCCGTAAACGATAGCCTGCATGGCTCCGATTAAAAGCTTCGGAGTGATTTTGAGACCCGGATTGGATTCCAGTCCTGCCGCATTGATGGATACGACCGGAATCTGATGCATTCCCGCATTTTGAAGCGCACGTCGGATAAATCCGATGTAGTTGGTTGCACGGCAGCCGCCGCCGGTCTGGGTCATGGCAATAGCTACTTTATTTAAATCATATTTGCCTGAAAGCAGTGCCTTCATAATCTGCCCAATTACACAGATGGAAGGGTAGCAGGCATCGTTGTTTACATATTTCAAACCGATATCAATGGCCTCTTTATCGCAGTCAGGAAGCAGATCAACTTTCAGACCATTATACCGAAGGGCCTCGATCAATATATCAAAATGAATCGGAGACATATTCGGGGCGAGAATCGTATAGTCCTTCGCCATTTCTTCGGTAAAGATAATACGGTCATGAGCGCTTGTATGGATTTCTCCATGAATATGTTTCTGTTCACGCAGGCGGATGGCTGCTATGAGGGAACGGATACGAATACGGGCAGCTCCCAGGTTGCTGACTTCATCGATTTTCAGGCAGGTGTAAAGCCGTCCGGAACCAGTCAAAATATCTTTTACCTGGTCTGTTGTTACCGCATCCAGACCGCAGCCAAAGGAGTTAAGCTGGATCAGTTCCAGATTCTCCTGGGTTTTCACAAACTGGGCAGCTTTGTAAAGCCGGGAGTGATACATCCACTGGTCGGAGACGATGAGCGGACGCTCAATCTCAGCCAGATGGGAAACACTGTCCTCGGTCAATACAGCAATACCATAGGAAGTGATCAGTTCCGGAATACCATGGTTGATTTCTTTATCAATGTGATATGGGCGTCCGGCCAGGACAATACCCTTCATATGGTTATCCCGCAGGTATTTGATCGTTTCCTCGCCTTTATCCTTCATATCCTGACGGGCTTTGGCAAGTTCCGTCCAGGCAGCGTCTACGGCATCTTTGATTTCCTGAGAACGGATATCTGTAGTGTTACAGAATTCTTCTGTCATTCTCTGAACAATATGTTCTTTATTATCCAGGGAAAGGAATGGATTCATAAACTTGATATGTTCAGAAACCAGTTCTTCTACGTTGTTTTTAATATTCTCCGAATAAGAAGTAACGATCGGACAGTTGTAATGGTTGTTGGCACCTTCCACCTCATCACGTTCATAAGGAATGCTCGGGTAGAAAATGAAGTCCACGCCGTTTTTTATAAGCCACATGATATGTCCATGGACCAGCTTGGCCGGATAGCATACGGATTCACTCGGAATGGATTCGATACCCAGCGTATAGATATTAGCAGAGGACTGAGGGCTCAAAACAACCTGGTAGCCCAGTTTTGTAAAGAAGGTAAACCAGAATGGGTAGTTTTCGTACATATTCAGTACACGCGGAATACCTACTTTACCCCGGCTGGCCTTATCTTCGGTCAGCGGTTCATATTGGAAAATACGTTTGTATTTATAATCAAATAAGTTCGGGATAGTGCTGTCAGCTTTGGCCTTTCCGATACCGACCTCACAACGGTTACCCGTAATGAACTGGCGTCCGCCGCTGAAGCGGTTAATGGTCAGATGACAGCTATTTGTACAGCCTTTACACCGTCCCATAGAGGTCGTATATTTCAGCGCGATCATCTTATCCAGAGAAAGCATGGTGGATTCTGTACCGTCATACCGTTCTCTGGCAATAAGAGCTGCACCAAAAGCGCCCATAATACCGGCAATATCCGGACGGACAGCATCTCGTCCGGCAATACGCTCAAAGCTCCGAAGAACGGCATCATTATAAAATGTACCGCCCTGAACAACAATCTTTTCTCCCAGATCCTTCGGGTCCGTCAGTTTGATAACCTTTAAGAGGGCATTTTTAATAACAGAATAAGCCAGTCCGGCAGAAATATCGCCGACCTCTGCGCCTTCCTTCTGGGCCTGCTTAACATTAGAGTTCATGAACACCGTACAGCGAGAGCCCAGGTCAATTGGGTTTTCGGCAAATAAAGCCACTTTTGCAAAATCAGAAATCTCATAATTCAGAGATTTGGCAAAGGTTTCAATAAAGGAACCGCAGCCGGAA